>Ga0335079_10006508_pt1 | contig 13362 bp, 9 predicted proteins | sample Lox_Sample_33_FD_206719 | JGI IMG/M metagenome (GOLD analysis project Ga0335079, IMG submission 206719) | Soil microbial communities from Loxahatchee National Wildlife Refuge, Florida, United States - Lox_Sample_3.3 | ecosystem: Environmental > Terrestrial > Soil > Wetlands | place: USA: Florida... | reverse complement strand
GCGTTTCTCAGTCAGGCCTTGAGCGCGAAGGAAGCGAAGGAGTGGGAGCTTCAGCACCCCGAGCGCGTGAAGGAGGAAGTTCCAGAAGGCTCGCGACCAACAGTTGACGCAGGCGTTTACCGCTACCTTCAGCAGCTTGCTGGTCACAACCTCACCTTGAAAGAGCACCGACATGCCCTAGAGGAATTTCAGAGCTGGTTTGGCGGTAGAAAATTCGCTGACCAGATCACCCGCGCCGACCTCTTGAGCTTCAAGAGCTACCTTGAGCGCACTAAGGAGAACAACGAGATCACGGCGGTCTGGAAGATTCTTCGGGTAAACAAATTCTACAAATGGGCGCTAGACAAAAAGCCGGGGGAAGGTCTGGTGAAGACCACCGAGTTCAAAGACGTCTTACGCCGTAAACCCAAAGTTGAGGTGTATAGCCCGGAGGAATTGAAGAAGTTTTTCGCCGCCTGCGACCCGACTCAGTTCGTGCTCTTTCAGCTGTACTACAAGTGCGGACTTCGAAACAAAGAACTCGCGCATCTTGAGTGGAGCGACATGGACATCGACCGCCGACTCATTCTTGTCCAGCAGAAGAAACTTCGTGACGGCGATAAGAAAAAACAATGGGGACCGAAGCACGGCAGCGAAGGAAGTCTTGTTTTGCCAATATCGGTGATTCAGCCGCTGAAGGAAATGAAGGAACGGGCAAAGTCCAACCTGATCTTTCCGACGCGAAATGGCCGAGTAAACATCAAGCTGCTCGACCAGTGCAAATTGGTCGCAAAACGAGCCGGGTTGGACGAGTCACGGTGGAAGATCAAATCCTTCCGCGCCACATTCGCCACGAACCGACTGCGTAACGGATATGACCTTGCGACGGTCCGAGAACAACTCCGCCATCGTGACCTGAAGTCCATTGAGCACTACATCGACTACGTCAAGAATGAGCAATTGATTCAGAGTGGGAGAGTTGACTCAGGGTGGGACGTTTGAAAGTCGCGTACATCACGCCGACAGACGTGACCTAGGTTACCTACCCAGTAGCGTTCGGTCCGGCCAGAATGAGTCGGGGACCTTCTGGGGATGCGCATCTACATTCCAACTCGTGGGAGAGCCACGCAACAAATAACTCTTGGAAATCTTCCGAGCGCACTTCGTCCGAACATTGCGTTGGTTGTGGACGAAGCTGAATACGATCAGCACAGGTCCTACGCCGAGCAAGCGAGCATCGTCACAGTCCCCGCCGAATGGTGTAACGGAATAGGCCGCAAAAGGCAGTTCATCATCGACCAACACGACGTGTCCAAATGGGGGCAGAAGCTCGTAATGGCCGATGATGACCTTGGTTTCTGTCGGCGTAGAACTGACGATCCGACCAAGTTCAAGAACGCCACCCCAAAGGACGTCGTCTCAATATTCCGAGAATTGGAGCGCCTTTTAGATCAGTACGCGCATGTTAGCTTGTTGCAGCGAAGCGGTGCGGGCCGTAACTACGACCGCGCATAAAATCCCGGCGGGCCATACACTGTGGCAATCGGCGGAGCGCGAGACGGGCTAAAAGGAAGTCCGATGGCTGAAGAAGTGGAGTCGCTCGAGGAACTGGAAGAGGACGGACCGAAGATTGGACTGTCCCTCTATCTGCTAAAGGCGGATAAGATCGCTGCGTTTGAATCAGAAATCAAACGCGGCAGGGAAGTTCGCCCTCTCGCGTCGCCTCTCGAGGGTGAATTCATCATTTTTCCAGCAGAGTCCAAAGAACCTCGTTGGGTGAATGCAGTGCGTACAGTGCTACAAGACCCGTCAGGGTTCACACTGATGGGGCGATCACCCGCTGGCCTGATGGTTCTAAAACGCGAACAAGATGCATTTGTGGTGAGCTTTGGGCACGCATGGAACAAGCTCAAAGAACATTGGTTAGAAGGGGATTTTGGTCTCCGGATCGCTTTGAATTCGATACCGCTCGACAAGATCGTTGAGATTCGCTCCGAGCAGGTTTTAGCGAAGTGGCACATTGCCGTTGAACGAGCACCGCGTGCTTCAGTCCTGCATGAGTTTGGCGTTGAATTCGACAGAGATCTTGTAGCGGCGTTAGGTGGTGTGCCTTCAAGGGCCACCGTTTTCGGCAACCACGTGCGAGGCGGAACCAACCTCCATCTAGAGGCCTCGCTCACTAATTTGGGCGACGTCCTAGACAAGGCTGCTGCCTTATTCAGAAGCAATGCATATAAGAGAAGATGGCCGGAGGTCAGTAATGTCACCCCGGTGAGTGATCCAACGATGATCGATAAGCTCGACACACGTCTGGATGCCGAGTTCGAATCGGGCGAGGCAGAACGGAAGCTGGTACTATTTACTCCCGTTCATCGGCACAACGAGGACCTCCCGCTGGCGCAGTCTTATGTTTACGGCCACAGGTTCAAAAACGCACCCTTTAGACCCTATCTCCTCACAGAATTCTGGTTGAACTTCCTTGCAGGAAAGAATCGCCGCCCGTCCACGGCGGAAGCGAAGAAAGATCGCATCCACCTGTTAGACGAGGGGCGGGAGGAAATTAAGAACTACTCGCTCTATGAGTGTTTCGGATACGAACTCAGCTTTGGCGGAAAGTCCTATTTCCTTTCTTCGGGCAGGTGGTACGAAGTAGTGTCTGATTTCGTGGAAAAGGTCAACACGTACCTCACGAGAGAAATAAAAGCACCTGCGTTTCGACTTCCCGAATGGAATCAGGCCGAAGAAGACGAGCCTGCTTACAATCGTCGCTGTGGAGCATTGCACGGTTTCTTGCACTTCGATACGAGAAACGTTCACTTCGGTGGGGAACACTCCAAGTTCGAGTTTTGCGACTTTCTGGACACCAGATCGAAAACCCTGTACTTCGCAAAGATCGCTTCCAGGTCGAGTGGCATGAGTCATCTGGTTGAACAGGTTCGCCGGACCGCAGAGCTTCTGTTCGACACAGATCAGGCATATCGGGATAAGTTGGCAACGGTTTTTCAGGCACAACATTCGCGAGCCGAAAGAACTTGGCTCAGATCGCGGCCACAAAACTCAGAGTGGAAATTGTGCCTAGTCTCACTCGGACGGCCCGCAGGCGATCTCCCGTTCTTCGCGAAGTGTGCTCTCTGGAAGCTCCACCGAAATCTTACTTCGCGAGGCCACCAAGTGTTTTACGTTTCGGTTTAGCGGGCCGTCCGGAACTAGATCGTGCCTCTCCGGCATCTCTGCGGCAGAGCACAGTGGTTCTACGGGCCGTCAGGAACGATAGGGAGTCACCGACGGGGCTGTGGTGGGTCGGCGTGTAGAAATTTCGCCTACTACCGCCTACTAAAAAGCCCTGTTTTGAGGGTTAAAATTTCCCAGTTATACTGGTAAAGTGATTTTGGGCCGTCCCGCTAAACGTCAATACCGGCGCGGGTTTTGCCAGTGCTACTGAGAAAATTGGTAGCTGGCCGTAACGTTTCCCGGTAGCGCTACCAGCCTTTCTTCGCATTCAGACGTAGCTTTCTGTTCCCGTTCAGACTCGATATTCCTTCTGAAATTCACGCAGTTGATCGATCTCTTGCTGGAGCTTTCGTTGGCGGCGTTTTCGCTGGAGAAGGAAAATCGCCAGCCACAGGATGAAGAGCGCGAAGATCGGGCCGACATTCAAGAGCAGTTGTAGCGGCTGGCGAATGTCTCGAGCCATGACAGGGGTCACGACCATGGCGATGCCGAGGAAACAGACGATCAGGCCCGAGCGCAGCCAGATGTTCTGGGAATAGTCGCGCCGTTTTTCGAGTTCCTGCCGGTACGCCTGCAGAGTCGTTTTCAGGTCGGTGTCGGACGCCGCGGATGTGGGCCAAAGAATTCTGTATGCCTTATATCCACTGTAAAGGGCCCAGAGACCCAATACGCCGAATCCGAGGCGCATCGTCCAAAATCCGACGGGGCCTAAGCGAAAACTCTGGAATGTCTCGGCGAAGCGGAGAAATCCCCATCCAAACCAGAGGAAGAGAACGATTCCAATCGCGGCTGCCCAGACGACAGCGAGGCGCGCTTTCTTCTCCATTCGTTGCGCTTTGAGGCGGAGTGTATCTGCAGACATTTTGAATGCCTCCGTTGGCTGGCTTTGCCAGAGATTTTGCGGGTCGTTGTTGTGGAATTCAGTCGGCATGAACTCCTCCATGTTCTCCGTCGCCTTGTTCGCCGAACCAGCGCTTGAGAATTTTCTTGATGCGATGAATTTTCATGGCAATGTTGGCGGGCGATAGTCCTGTGATTTCGCTGATGGTGGCGGCGGGCATGCCTTCCAGGTACGAGACGATAATCTGACGATCGAGCGGTTTGAGGCGCTGGATCAGCGTGGAGAGGCGTTCCAACGCCTGGCTTTGACTGATGGCGAGTTCATTCTGCGCTTTGTCAGGCAGGTTCTCGATCATCTCAACATCTTCGAGGTTCACGAGCCTCTCGCGAAGGCGGCGTTGCCGAATGACGTGTCCGGTGGCGACGTTGTGAGCTACGCGGTAGACCCAAGTTCGCAGCGAACATCGTTGATCGAAGCTGGAGAAGCTACGCCAGAGATGGAAGTGAATTTCCTGGAGCAGGTCGCGACGAACTTCTGGGTCGAGTTCATATGCTCGCGCGAGGCGATCGAGCGCGGAGCCGTAGGTTTCCGCCGCCCGCTCGTAAAGGGAGTCCTGACTCGCGTCTTGCTTCGGCATCGCTTCTAGTTGCTGCACATTTAAGGTAGTCGTTGGAGAGGGAGATTTCTAACAGGTTCTCGCAAGTGTCTGATCGCCAGGAGTTATCGCGCGTGCGTCGGGTGCTGCCCCTCAGAGGCTAAAGCCTTGATTTTCTGGGACGTCTTACGGCTCGGCTGGAAGCTGATCCCTTCCCCAAAAACTTCCGTCTCCAAGTCCGGCCCTTTGCAAAGTCCGGAGTTACCGCCGGAAGAATCCGGGCCCTTCACGCCGCGAAACTGCGCTCCTCAACGGGCGCTCTAGTGCGTCGTGAGGAGTGATTGCAGCTTGCGAACGGCTGCGGGAATGTCGCGAGCGGTGGTGCCGCCGTAGCCGAGGATGAATCCCTGGCGGGGACGTTCCATATACATCCGCGAAAGAGGCCAGATGGAGAGGCTGTGGCGAACGGCGCGGGCGGCGATCTCTTCGTCACTGCGCTGGTTTCTCAGGAATGCGGTCAGATGCATGCCCGCTTCATCGCCGATGATTTCCAGAGTGCGCTCACAGGTCTTTGCGAGATTGTCGACCAGGACGCGTCTTAGATTTCCATAGAGCATTCGCATGCGGCGAATGTGCCGGGCGAAGTGGCCATCTTCGATGAAGTCGGCGAGCACTTTCTGGTGGAAAGTGGGCTGACCGAGATCCATCACGCGACGCATGACTAAAAAGCGGTCGACCAAGTCGGGTGGAACGACGATGTATCCGAGGCGGAGCGCGGGGAACAGGACCTTGCTGAAGGTGCCGACATAAATGACGCGGGCATTGCTGTCGAGACCTTGCAGCGATGCGATGGGAGAACTTTCGTATCGATACTCGCTGTCGTAATCGTCTTCGATGACCCAGGCGCGGGCGCGCTTTGCCCACTCGACCAATTGCAGGCGGCGGGAGGCACTCATGGTCACTCCGAACGGAAACTGGTGCGAGGGTGTCACGAAAACGGCTCGCGCTTTGCGACACTTCTTGATTCCTGCGGCGACGTTCAGGCCTTCGGCATCGACGGGAACTGGGACTAGATGGCAATTGTTCAATGTGAAGACGTCGCGGGCGAGGCGGTAGCTTGGGTCTTCGATCCAGACGGGATCGCCGGGATCGAGCAGGACGCGCGCGGAAATCTCAAGCGCCTGTTGCGAGCCGTTGACGATGAGGATCTGCTCGGGTTCGCAGCGCACCGAGCGGGCCGTCTTCAGATAGTTGGCGATCGTCTGGCGCAGCCGAGGGTGTCCCATCAAATCGCCATAGTGGGCGGATTCCATCGTCATGTCGCGGGCGTGACGCGTCGCGAGCGCGGACCAGATTTGCACGGGAAATTGATCGAGCGCGACTTGTCCGATCCGGAAGGCGCCGGAGTGGATCATCCACGGAAATTTCTGCCGCGACCCTAGAAGCGAGCAGCGCTTTGCCGCCGGGCGAGGGCGCCGGCGAGTGTCGCGGTCTTCTACGGCAGATGCGCCGCTGAATGTCAGTTGCTCGGGGAGCGAACTGGAGACTACGGTTCCGGCTCCTATCCGGCTCTGGAAATATCCTTCCGCGAGAAGCTGGGCGTATGCGTTGAGAACGGGAAAGCGGGATACTCCGATTTCCGCGGACAGCACGCGAGTTGAGGGAATGCGCTGTCCGGGATGCAGTTGCCCGTGCAGGATGGCGGTGCGGAAGGAGTCATAAATCTGGCGGTGCAGCGGCTGCGAACTCCTGCGATCGATAACGATGGAGGGAAGGAAACCAGAGGCCACGCGCTTCATTCCGGCGGATCATAGTGGTCATGCAGAGAAGTCGTCAAGTGGGTATTGAGTCCGACCATTTTGAATGACAAAGTAGCATTCGCGCCACTTCCCCAAATTGGAGATTATCTGTATGCCGCGCCTTCGCCATTGCGTGGAGTGTCCACTGTGTTCGACGAGATATCTGATCGCGTTCAGTCCCTACAGGAATGGTTCGTATCTGATTCCAGCTGTCCACGGTTGTTCGGATGAATACATTTTGTATTGCTCGTGTCGGAGGGGATCGCCGGGCACTCGGTGGAAAACGACTGAGGTGAAGACCTGCGATGTGTCGAGAGAGGCGTATGAGCGGGGATACGGAACGGCCCAAGAAATCCTGGTGGTCGACGAGCGACGGCACGAAGATAGTGTTTTTGATGTAGCCCGATATCTCGACAACTGGAAATTCATGGAGAGGAGGAAGAACCCGATCTGAGAGCGCGTTTCATTCCGAAACGTAAGTCCCCGCTCTTCGCAATACACGAAACTGAGCGCTAATAGCGGCATCCGCGGGGAGAGTTATTGGCATCCTAATTACAGGAGGAAAAAGATCGTGCAGGCCGGAGGAACGCATGGCATCCTCGGCAGCATGAATGTCACTCCGCTGATTGATGTGCTGCTGACGTTGCTCGTAATATTCATGATCATCTCGCCAGTGACCCCGCTGGGAGAAAACGCACTGATTCCGCAACCCCCACCCAAGACTGCAAAGCCGCAGACGAATAGCCGATCGGTCATCCTGCAAGTGCTTGCCGGACCGCAAAATCAGCAGCCCGAGCTCAAGATTAATCAGCAGAATGTGACCTGGCAAAATCTGAACAGCGAACTCGTGAAAATTTATGAGACACGGGCGCAGAAGGTGTTGTTCGTCAAGGCCGACAGCAGCGTTCCCTGGCAAGACGTGGCAGCCGTGATTGATGATGCGCACGGCGCAGGCGTCGATCATGTTGGGTTGATCACCGCCAAGGTCGAAGCTGGCGGATAATTGCATCAGGCAGCGCTCGCGAAATCGAGACGGCTAATTGTTGGAATCTCAGCGGCTGTTGTCCTCGCGTAAGCGTGGGAAACATGCTCCGTGTTGCAGCGGCAACACGCGGGGCTTTGTTTTGCTCCACACAGCGAAGACTCGATATACTCCCCGTCATAGAGAAAATGGGGTTGGCCGTTACCGGCATATTCTGGCCGAATAATATTGATTGACCTGTGATTTCAGATTTTTGCAAGAACGCAGAGAGTTGAAATCGCATCTCTTTTGTCCAGAGCTTAATCTAAGTGGGAAACTCTACGGAGAGGATCATTATGCCTGGAAGCCTGAAGAAGATTGGCTGTGCTGCTGTCCTTTCACTTTTATGTATCGCGCCCCTGCAGGCGGTCGACAAGAATTTTCATGATGCGCCGGACTCGGCGAAGCAGATGAAGAATCCGTATGCGGGACAGGCGTCCGCGGTGACGGCGGGAAAGACGCTCTATGCCCGGAATTGCCTCTCATGCCATGGACGGTCGGGACAAGGAACGGGCAACGTGCCCTCGCTGGTGGATGGAAAGTTGGAAGGCGTTCCGGAAGGAGAAGTGCTCTGGTTCATCACGACAGGCGACAAAAATAGCGGAATGCCTTCATGGGCTTTTCTTCCGGAAAAGAGCCGATGGGAAATCGTCAGCTACGTAGAAACGATGGGACCAGGAAAAGGGGGAGCCGTGGGAGCACCGGCGGACGCGCCCGCAGCGCCTGCCGCAGCGATGACCTCTACGATCAAGGCTCCGGCACCAAAGGCTCCGTTCACAGACTTTCGATATGAGGAGCCGGGGACGACCCGAAAGATTACGGTGAAGGATCTGCCTCCGCCTTATGCGACGTCGTCGGCAGAAAATGCACCGGATGTAGTTGCGCGTCCGGCGAATGCGTGGCCGATTGCGCCGAAGGGATTCAAGGTTGAGTTGTATGCGGCGGGGCTGAACAATCCGCGACTGCTGAGGACGGCGCCGAATGGAGACATTTTCCTGGCTGAGAGCGGAGCGGGAGATATCCGCGTATTTCGCGGCATTAGCAGCGACGGAAAGCCGGAGCAAATGTCGGTTTTCGCCGAGGGGCTGAAGCGGCCGTATGGGATTGCGTTTTATCCTCCCGGGCCGAATCCAGAGTGGGTGTATATCGGCAACACAAACGAAATCGTGCGATTTCCGTATCACAACGGAGACATGAAGGCCAGCGGGCCTTCCGAGCACATCGCAGATTTGCCCAGCGGTGGCGGGCACTGGACGCGCGCCCTGGATTTTTCTCGGGATGGGAAGACGTTGTTCGTAGCGGTGGGATCGGCGTCAAATGCAGACGATCCTGATACTCATCCTGATGAGAAGGATCGCGCCGATATTCTCTATTGCGATGCGGCGAATTGTCAGCTGAAGATTTACGCTTACGGGATTCGCAATGCGGGAGGCGGAATCCGGGTGAATCCGAAGACCGGCGAATTGTGGTGCTCGGTGAATGAGCGCGATGCGCTGGGCGACAACCTTGTGCCGGACTACATTACGCACGTACAGGACGGCGGGTTTTATGGCTGGCCGTATTACTACATCGGCGGCAACCAGGATCCTCGCTTGAAGGGGAAGCACCCCGAACTGACGGACAAGGTGATTGTGCCGGACGTGTTACTGCAGCCGCACAATGCGTCGCTCGAGTTCACGTTCTATCAGGGCGACAAGTTTCCCGCGGAATACAAAGGAGACATTTTCGCCTCGGAACATGGCTCGTGGAATAAACATGTGCGCGTGGGTTATGAAGTCATTCGCGTGCCGCTGCATCAGACGGGACACGCGACTGGAGACTACGAAGATTTCCTGACTGGATTCGTACTTCCCAATGGCGATGCTTGGGGACGTCCGGTGGGCATGACCGAAGCTCACGATGGCTCATTGCTGGTGAGTGATGATGGGTCGAACTCGATCTGGAGAGTGAGCTATACGGGGAAATAGGGAGCAACGCAGAGGACGCGGAGGGCACAGAGGGATTGTTGATTTTTGAATTTTGATAGTTGAATGGAATTCGGGCCGCGGTAGTTTGGCTTTCATTCAACAATCAACAATTTCTTCTTCAGTGGAAGTCGTGCGAGACGGTTTCTGCTTTCGTAACGAAGAGCGGTTGCACGCGTTCGGCGCGGACGGAGATGACGTTGTCCTGATTCTGCAGGATGCCTTCGACGGCCAGGAATCGTTCGCTGGTGAGCAGCAGGCGGTTTTCGTGAAACAAATCGGGACGGACGATCGCGTTCGCGACTCCGGTTTCATCTTCCAGACTTAAAAATACAAATCCTTTGGCGGTGCCGGGACGCTGGCGGGTGATGACGCAGCCTCCGATGCGGAGGCGCTTGCCTGTGGGAAGATCGCGCAACTCGCAGGCGCGGCGGATGCCCATGGCATTAAGCCATTCACGACGGTAAGCCATTGGATGCGGACCGACGGTGAGTCCGGTGCCGTGGAAGTCGGCGACCAGACGCTCTTCGTGATTCATGCGGGCGAGCGGAGAGCGTTCGTCGGGCTCCGGCTGATTCTCCAGAAGCGGGCCGGAGGGGCGGGCCGCGCGCTCAACTTGCCAGAGCGCGTCGCGGCGGTGAAGAGCGAGTTTCGAGTTTCGAGTTTTGGGTTTCGAGTGAGAAGCTCGGACTCGGGATGATTCTCTCGAAACTTGAAACTCGAAACTTGAAACTGCATTCAGCGCGCCGATTTCCGCCAGCGTGGTGAGTTCGTCTCGGTGCAGTTCAGGGACGCGGCGGGCGAGGTCGTGGATCGATGTGAAGGGAGCGCGCATGCGTTCGAGGAGCAGCGAGCGGGCAGCCTCTTCGCGCAATCCGCGGACGTAACGCAGGCCCATACGGAGGGCAACGACATTTTCGTCGTTAGTCGTTGGCCGTTGGTCGTTTGCCTCATGTCCGATGTTGTCATTTGGGCCCGTTTGGCTAACGACCAACGACTGACGACCAACGACCGTTTCCAACGTGCAATTCCAGTCTGATTTCGTCACATCGACTGGAAGCAGTTTCAAGCCGTGGCGCTGGGCATCTTTGACAATCGTTGCCGGCGAATAAAATCCCATCGGCTGATTGTTCAACAGCGCGGCGGTGAAGGCGGCGAGATAGTGGCATTTCAGATAGGCGCTCGCATAGGCGATCAGGGCGAAACTGGCGGCGTGGGATTCGGGGAATCCGTAAAGCGCAAAGGAAGTGATCGAGAGGATGATTTCTTCCTGCGCTTTTGGAGAGATTCCGTTGGCGGTCATGCCGGCGCGGAGCTTGGCTTCGATTTCGCGCATGCGGGCCTGCGAACGCTTGAATCCCATGGCGCGGCGGAGGTCTTCGGCCTCGCCTCCGGTGAAGTTGGCGGCGACCATAGCGATGCGCAGCAGTTGTTCCTGAAAAAGCGGCACGCCGAGCGTGCGCTCGAGAATTGGTTTCAAAGATGGATGCGCGTAGGTGACTTCCTGGCGTCCTTGCCTGCGTTCTAGAAATGGATTCACCATCTGCCCGACAATCGGACCGGGACGAATGATCGCGACTTGTACGACTACGTCGTAGAAGCGCACGGGGCGAAGGCGCGGCAGGCAGGACATCTGCGCGCGGCTTTCGACCTGAAACATCCCGACCGTGTCGGCCTGCTGCAAAGTCGAATAGACTTGCGAATCGTCCGCTGGAAGATGCGCGAGATCGACTTTTTCGTGATAGTGATCGCGGATGAGTTCGATGGAATCTTTGAGCACGGCCATCATGCCGAGACCGAGCAGATCGACTTTGATGATGCCCATGTCGGCGCAATCTTCCTTGTCCCATTGCACGACGACGCGTCCAGGCATAGAGGCGGGTTCGAGCGGGACGACGGAATCGAGTTGTCCCTGACAGATGACCATGCCGCCGGAATGTTGTCCGAGATGGCGAGGCAGGTCCTGCACGCTGAGACAGAGTTCGTAATATTTGCGCAGGCGGGGATGCGTGAGATCGAGTCCGGCATCGCGGAAGCGGCGGTCGAGCGCGTCATTTTCGTCGCGGAATTCCCAGGTGGCGACCGCCGCCGAAATTTTTGCGAGCGTTTCGGGATCGAATCCGAGGGCCTTGCCCATTTCGCGCGCGGCCATGCGGTTGCGATAGGTGATGACATTAGCGGTCATGGCAGCGCCGCGCTCACCGTATTTCTTGTAGAGATATTGAATGACTTTTTCGCGCTCGTCGCCCGAGGGCAGATCGAGGTCAATGTCGGGCCACTCGCCGCGCTCTTCCGAAAGAAATCGCTCGAACAGAAGCTCCATGCCGACGGCATCGACGGCGGTGATGCCGAGCGAGTAGCAGACGGCGCTGTTGGCGGCCGACCCGCGGCCCTGCACAAGAATGTTTTCTGCGCGGCAGAAACGGACGAGATCCCAGACGATGAGGAAGTATCCGGCGAGTCTAAGCTTTTCGATCAGCGCGAGTTCTTTTTCGATTTGCCGGCGGGCTTTGGCCTGCATTTCCTGCGAGGCGCGTCCGTAGCGGTTGCGGAAGCCGATCCAGGATTGTTCGCGCAAGTAAGAATCCATCGTCTCGCCTTCGGTCACGGGATAGCGCGGGAATTCGTAACCAAGATTGTCGAGGGTGAATTCGAGGCGGTTGGAAAGTTCGACGGTGTTGCTGAGAGCTTCCGGGAGGTCGGAGAAAAGTTGTTGCATCTCCGCGGGAGATTTCACGTGGCGCTCGGAGTTGCGGGCAAGGAGGCGCCCGGCGGTGGAGAGAGTTTTGTGATGGCGGATCGCGGTGAAAGCGTCGCAGAGTTCGCGTGCCTTGGGTATGGCGTAGTTCACGCCATTCGTGGCGAGCAGGGGCAGGTTGAATGAGCGGGCGAGATCGAGGGCGAGGCGGTTGCGGGATTCCTCTTCGCGATGGAAGTGGCGTTGGAGTTCGACGTAGACGTTCTTGGGTCCGAAGATGCCAATGAGTTGGTCGAGTTGACGGCGGCCTTCTTCCGTGTTGCTTTTCAGTGCCGCAGCTAACGGACCTTCATCGCCGCCAGTCAGGCAGATGAGCCCTTTGGCGTGTTCTTCGAGTTCTTGTCTGGTGACTGCGCCTTCGCCCTTCTTCTTCGCGCGCAGCTTCATTTTGGTGATCAGGCGGCAGAGGTTCTCGTAGCCGGTGCGGGAGGCGACGAGCAGGGGAAGACGGAATTCACCAGATGAGTGATGATTGTTGATTTTTGATTGTTGAATTTTGTCTGTGGCTCCGTGGCTTTGTGGTGAATTGAATGTGGTGTTGGGATCCTTCGACTGCGCACGTGCTTCACTTCGTTTCGCACTTGCTTCGCTCAGGATGACATGCGCAAAAGGCGCGCATGTCACCTCCGCGCCGATATGCGCTTTGATCTTGGCTTTATTCGCGGCTAAGTGGAAGCGAGGCGAACCGTAGACGCCATCGGTATCGAGCAGTGCCATAGCCGGCATGCCGAAGTGCTGGCACACTCCGACTAATTCCTCCGGCAGCGAAGCGCCCTCGAGGAAGCTGAACGCGGAACGGGCGTGAAGTTCGATAAACATTGAGTCATTGGCGATTGAGCCATCGGGTGATTTGGTTTAAATGAACAATCGCCACAATCGCTTAATCGCACGATGGCTAATTCCTTTAGTCATACGTTCCTTCTACAAACCATCCGCCGCCAAGCAGGTCGTGTATGAGGCGGTAGAAGGCGATGGTTTCTCCGTTGCGCAGGGCGAGATCCCACTCGTCGCGCGACCAGGCATCGCGATCCCACCAGTCGCCGGAAAAGCGCCAGGGACCGGCCTTCCAGAGGACTTCGCCTTGCACTTCTTTTTTCTTCGGGCAATGCAGCCGAAGCGGCTGTCCGTTTTCTAAAGTCACGTTGACGCGCAGCGGTGGACGGAACCGGCGCAG
>Ga0335079_10006500_pt1 | contig 13367 bp, 12 predicted proteins | sample Lox_Sample_33_FD_206719 | JGI IMG/M metagenome (GOLD analysis project Ga0335079, IMG submission 206719) | Soil microbial communities from Loxahatchee National Wildlife Refuge, Florida, United States - Lox_Sample_3.3 | ecosystem: Environmental > Terrestrial > Soil > Wetlands | place: USA... | reverse complement strand
ACCGACATCTCGCGCCGGTTGCGCACGACCAGCACGAGCAGGACGATCAGCACGACCGCACCGACCAGACCGACGACCAGATTGAGGTCGATCGTCGGATGGTTGAAGTGGCTGAACGAGATCTGGTCGGCGGTCACCTGCGCGAGGTGCACGAGCGCGAACAGGTCGGTCTTCTCGCTCCACCCGTCGCGTTGCGCGATGAAGCTCGCGAACGGCGATCCGGCCCAGGCCCACAGGAACCCGGCGAACGCGCTCACGCCGACGACCGACAGCGCCGGCGCGATCAGGCTCCGGCGCGCCGAGCGGTCGGCGAAGCCACGCCGGTACAGCTCGAGCGCCGCCGACACCGCGCACACCACCACGAGCACGAGCGCCTCGGGCTCGGTCGCGGTGGCGACCGCGGCGAGCGCGCCGGCCAGCACCCAGCGGCGCTTCTGCAGCGCGAGGATGCACCCGGCGGCGAGCGGGAGCAGGATCCCCTCGGCGTAGACCATCGAGAACACGACCGACCCCGGGAACAGGCAGAAGATCAAGACGGCCTTCCGGCCGGCGTGCTCGCCCCACCACCCGGTCGCGAGGCGCTGGACGAGCACGGTCGCGACGAGGCCGCCGATGCCCGACACGATCACGCCGGCGATCGTCGTCGACAGGATCTCGTAGCGCGCGACCGGGACCACGAACACGTGCGAGACCACCCACACGATGCCCGGGTATGCCGGGAAGAAGCCGAGCGTGGTCTGCAGGTGCGAGACGTGGGTCGGATAGCCGTGATCGGCGAGCATCCGGTACCACAGGCCGTCCCACTGCGACAGTTCGTGGGTGAATGCGTGGTGGCGGAGCGTGCCGTTGACGAGCGCGACGAGCAACAACAGGGCGCGCGTCGCCAGGTACACGCCGATCGCGAAGCGAGCGCCGTACACCGTCGCGGCGGCGCGGGCGCGGGCGCGGCGCGCGAGCGTGCTCGTGGCATCGAGGCCGGGCGCCCGGGGCGCATGGACCAGCGGCTCAGCGTGTTCGGACGCGGTTTCCACGGCCGAGCGAGTCTAGTGGCGCTCCCGTCCACCTCCGGCGACCGGCCCGGGGAGCGTCACGGCCCGCCGCACCGGCGGCGGCGCAGCCCCACGCTCAAGCAGCGAAGCGCGCCGCCAGGTCGGCGACGAGCGCCGGCACGCCGGCACGGGACACCAGGTGCTCCTGCCGGCGCGGCTCGGGAGCCACGACGAGCATCGGCACCTCGTCCAGCTCTGCTCGCGCGTCGAGCGCGAACGCGTGGGGCCGTGCGGCCGCGAGGACGTCGTCGAGCAGCACCGGGACCGGCACCATGGTCGCGCTCACCGGGTCGATCAGCTCCGCCGCGGTGGCGTCGCGGGCGGCGATGAACCGGTTTTCGGCCAGCACCTCCTGGGCGGACACGAGCTTGGGCGAGGCGAAGCCCTGCTCGAGCTCGAGCCGGGCCAGCGCCTGGACGAGCGCGACCAGCGCCGCCGTAGACGCCAGCCGCGGTTGGGCATCCATGATCCGGACCTCGACCGTGCCCAGCCGTGGCTGCGGCCGCACGTCCCACCACAGGAAGGTCGGCTCGGGGATGGCGCCCGATCGAACCAGCAGATCGACGGTCGCGACCCAATCCTGGTAGCTGTCGAAACGGCGCGGTGTCCCGGTGCGCGGAAAGCCCTGGAACAGGATCGTGCGGTTCGAGGCCAGCCCCGTCGCTCGGCCCCGCAGCAGCGGCGAGGAGGCCGACAGCGCCAGCAGCAGCGGCAGGTGTGCGCGCAGCTGGTTCACCAGGCGAATCGCCCGCTGGCAATCGGGCACGCCGACGTGCACGTGGAGGGCGAACGTCGGCTCGCGGCGCGCCAGGTCCCGGGTCGTCCGGTAGATCACCTGGTACCTGCTCGACGGGGAGACCTTCGTCGGCTCAGTCATCGGGGCCGGGTGCATCCCGGCGGCCGCGGCAGCGATTCCGAGCGGCGCCAGGTCACGCACGAGCAGCGACCGCAGCTCGCGCAGCTCGGCGATCGCCTCGCGGACGGTCCGGTGCGGCCCGGTGCGGAGCTCGAGCGCGGCCTCGTGCGTCTCCGCCGCGCATCGTCCGGCGAGATCCGCCCCCGCCAGCGCCAGGACCTCGTCGGCCCGCTGCGTCAGGCCCCAGCTCGCCGGGTCGAGGAGCATGACCTCCTCCTCGATCCCCACCGTGTAGGGCTCGGAGCGTCGCCACGTCGCCCATCCCGCGCTTCCCGACGGTGCAGCGCGCCCTGCCAGTGTCTCAAGCGTTCCCGTGGACGAAGTTAACCATGGGCGTGCTGACCGAAGCACGGGCGAGACGACCGCTTGTCAACCGGCGCTGGCGAGGCGCAGCTGTGCAACCGGCTGCTCCGCCGCCGCCGCCGCGGCGATCAGCAGGTCGAACAACGGGTCGTGCCCGCTCAGCCCCTCGGCGTGCCACTGCACGCCGACGACCAGTCGGTCCCCAGGGTTCTCGATCGCCTCGATCGTCCCGTCCTGCGCCCACGCGGTCGCCACCAGACCCGTGCCGAGCGTCTGCACGGCCTGATGATGGAACGAGTTGACCTCGAGTGTGGGGCCGCCGACGGTCGCCCGCACGCGGCTGCGCGAGGCCGTGTCGATGCGATGGGTCGGGATGCTGCCGTGCGCGCGCTGTCGGTGCGCGATGCCCGTGCCGACGACGTCGGGAAGGTGCTGATGCAGGGTTCCGCCGCGCGCCACGTTCAGGAGCTGCATGCCACGGCAGATGCCGAGGATCGGAAGCTCGCGGCGGTCGGCGGCCCGCACCAGCGCGAGCTCGACCGCGTCGACCCGCGGCTCGGTCGGTCCGAGCTCGGGATGGGGCTCGGCGCCGTAGACGCTCGGCTGAAGGTCGGGGCCGCCGGGCAGACACACGCCGTCGACGCGGTCGAGCAGCGCGTCGATCGCGTCGGCCCTGAGCAGCGGCACGATCACGGGGATGCCGCCGGCGCGCTCGATCGCCTCGGGGTACAGCGTCGCCAGCGCCACCTCGAGCTTGGGCGGCTCGCCATGTGGTCGCGCGCTCACGTCCTCGGGGCGGCGAAGCTCCGAGGTCGTGACCGCGATCAGGGGACGCGCGCGCATGTGGACATATGTTTCGCCCGCGCGGGGCCGGACTCCATGGCCATGCGGATAAACATCCGTCCAGACGGTTCGCCCGCGGTCGGGAGTCCGACCGGTGGCGCCGCCTCGGGGCGCCGGCGCGCGACCCCGGCGCGCGACTCAGCGACCGGTGAGGTCGCCGAGCAGAACGTTCCAGCGCTCGACCGAGACCGTGTCGAGCACACCGAGCCTGGTCGAGGGGTCCGCGTCGAGCGGGCCGGCGAGCACGACGAACCCCTCCTCGGCGAGCTCGTCCATGAACTCAGCATGCTCGGCCCACGCCTCCTGCTCGCGCAGCGGGCGCGCCTGATCCCACCCCGGTCCGCCCTTGCGGATCATCGCGAACAGCATCTGGTGATCGTAGATACTCAGTGCCGCGATGAGGGCGTCGAACTATTTCGCGGCGGTCGACTCTCACACCGAGGGGATGCCGACGCGCGTGATCACCGGCGGACTCGGCCCGATTCCGGGCAGCACGATGCAGGAGCGGCGGCTGTACTTCGAGGAGCACCTCGACGATCTCAGGCTGCTGCTGATGCGCGAGCCCCGTGGGCATTCGGCGATGTCGGGTGCGTTTCTGCAACCGCCGACCCGGCCGGACGCGGACTGGGGCGTGCTGTTCGTCGAGGTCTCGGGGTTGCTCCCGATGTGCGGCCACGGAACGATCGGGGTCGCGACTGTGCTGGTCGAGACGGGGATGGTGGCGGTGTCCGAGCCCGAGACCGTGATCCGGCTCGACACGCCGGCCGGGCTCGTCGAGGCCGCGGTGTCGGTGGCCGACGGCCGCGCGGAGCGGGTGCGGCTGCGCAACGTGCCCGCGTTCGTGGCCGCGCTCGACGCCCGGGTCGAGGTCGAGTCGCTGGGAACGGTCACATACGACATGGCGTTCGGGGGCAACTTCTACGCGCTGATCCCGGCCGCATCGGTCGGGCTCGAACCCGTGCCGGCGAACGCGCAGGACCTGATCGCCCACGGCCTCGAGATCATCTCGGCGATCAACGCGTCCGCGCCGCCCGTGCATCCGGTCGATCCGGCGATGCGCGGCTGCAAGCACGTCGTGTTCCACGCCCCGGGCCGTGCTGGCGCGGACGCGCGCAACGCGACCGCGATCCACCCCGGGTGGCTCGACCGGTCGCCGTGCGGGACCGGGACCTCGGCGCGGATGGCCGCGCTCCACGCTCGCGGCGAGCTCGCGCTGGGCGAGGAGTTCGTCAACGAGTCGATCATCGGGAGCCGCTTCAGCGGCCGTCTGCTCGAGGAGGTGCGCCTCGGCGCCGTTCCGGCGGTCGTGCCCGAGATCGGCGGCCGGGCCTGGATCACCGGCATGAGCCAGTACCTGCTCGACCCGACCGACCCGTTCCCGGCCGGCTTCACGCTGTAATGCGGGTGATCGTGATCGGCGGCGGCGCCGTGGGCCTGTGCGTCGCGGAGGCGCTGGCCCGCCGCGGGGGCGAGGTGACGGTGTTCGAGCGCGATCGTTGCGGCACCGGCGCGTCGGCCGGTAACGCCGGATGGATCACGCCGTCGCTCGCGGTTCCGGTCCCGGGGCCGGGAGTGATCGGGCAGTCGTTGCGGTGGCTGGTCGATCCGTCGGGACCGCTGTGGATCCGTCCCACGGTGTCGCCGGCGATGCTCGCCTGGCTCGCCCGGTTCCTCGTGAGCTGCGCCCGCCCGGCGTATCTCCGGGGTCTTGTCGCGCTTCAGCGGGCCGCCGCGCTTGCCGGTCCGGCGTTCGACGAGCTGGCCGAGCGGGGCGTCGAGTTCGAGCTCCACGACGAGCCGCTGATGTATCCGGCGTTCGAGCAGACCGAGCTCGAGCACCTGTGGCGCGTCGCGGACGAGCTGCGGGACGTCGGCGTCGAGGGTTCGCTCGAGCGGCTGTCCGTGAGCGAGCTGCTCGCGCTCGAGCCGGCGCTCAGTGACCGCGTCGTCGGCGGCCTGATCGGCCGGGGCGATCGCCGGGTCCGGCCGGAGTCGCTGTGCGCGGGGGTTCGACGCGCGCTGCTGGGCGCCGGCGCCGAGGTGTTCGAGTGCTCACCGGTCGAGGACCTCATCCGCGACGGTTCGACGTGGATTGTCCAGAGCGGTCCGGTCGCGCGGCGAGCCGATGCGGTCGTGCTCGCCGGCGGCGTCGCGTCGGCGCACCTCCTGGCGCCGCTGGGGACGCGCCTGACGATCGCGGCGGCGAAGGGCTACAGCCGCACGTACGCGTCGCATCCCAGCGGACCGCGCCGTCCGCTGTATCTCGAGGCGCCGAAGGTCGCGATCAGCGTCTTCGACGGGGCGGTCCGGGTGTCGGGCACGCTCGAGCTCGGGGCGCGCGGCCTGAGCCTGAGCGACCGGCGCCTGAAGGCGATCACGGCCGCCGCCCGGAAGGCGCTCCCCGGCTGGGAGATGCCCGACCGGCCACGCGACTGGGCGGGGATGCGCTCGCTCTCACCCGACGGGCTCCCGTTCATCGGCCCCGTTCCGGGGTGGGACGGGATCCACCTCGCCGCCGGCCACGCGACCCTCGGGATCACGCTGGCTCCGCTCACCGGCGAGCTGCTCGCGCCGCTGGTGTTCGAGGGGCGCCGGCACGAGCTGCTGGGGGCGTTCGACCCCGCCCGTGCGGTCGCCGCCGGCGGATCGATCAGACGGCTCAGCCGCGACTGCATGCAACGATTGAGAGCAACCGCAGGAGGACTTCGATGAAGGGCGTACACGCCGCGATCGTCACCCATTTCGACGCCGACCTCACGGTCGATCACGACGCCGTGGCCGCCGAGGTCAGATGGCTCCTCGCCGAGGGCGTCCACGGCATCGTTCCCAACGGCACGGTCGGCGAGGGCGCCGTCCTCTCGCGCGAGGAGCGGCGCGCGGTGATCGAGACGGTCGTCGGCGTCGCCGGCGGGGCTCGGGTATGCGCGGGCGTGTCGGCGCCGACCCCCGAGCAGGCGGCGGCGTAAGCACAGGACGCGCTCCGCGCCGGCGCCGAGCGCGCGATGCTCCTGCCGCCGCTGCTGTACCGCGCCGACGAGCGCGAGCTCGTCGACTTCTTCGGGTCGGTGGCGCGCGCCGCCGATCTGCCGCTGCTCGTCTACAACAACCCGCTCGGCAGCGGCAGCGACCTCGAGCCGCGGCTGCTGGCGACGCTCGCGCGCGAGGTGCCGGCGATCACCGCGTTCAAGGAGACCTCCGGGGACGCCCGCAGGATCGCCGAGCTCGTGAACCTCTGCCCCGCCGTCGACGTGCTCGTCGGCGGTGACGACTGGGCGCTCGAAGGGCTGTGCGCCGGCGCGGTGGGCTGGGTCTCGGGCGTGGCCGACGTCCTGCCCGCCCAGTCCGTGCGGCTGTTCGATCTGTGCGCCGCCGGCGAGCTCGCGTCCGCACGGGAGCTGTACGCGGAGCTGCTGCCGCTGGCGCGGCTGGACATGCAGCCAAAGCTCGTGCAGTACTTCAAGGCCGCGCTCGACGAGCTCGGGATCGGGGGCGGCCCGTGCCGCCCGCCCCGGCTGCCGCTGACCGAGAGCGAGCTGGATGAGGTCCGTCGCGCCGTGGCGCGCTTCGCACCGGCTGAGCTTCCGCAGAGCTGACGCGCTCAGCTCGTCAGCGCTGCGGGCGGCTCACGGCCTGAGCGAGGCCACCGCGCTCCCCAGCCGGTCGAGGCTGCTCTTGATCCACGGAAGCTCCGCCGGGTCATCGGCGGCAAGGGCGTGCCGGCGCCGATCGTCGTTGTCGCCGTACAGCAGGCTCGTCGCGATCCGGCAGCGGAGCGCAGCCGGCTCGTCGCCGAACGCGACGCCGCTCAGCGGTGGCCCTGCCGAGCGGCCGCGGCGAGCGTCTCCTCGAGCGCGTCCGGATCGGGCACGCCCCCCGGCCCGTCGGTGGCGATCGGGACGCTCCAGACCCGCTTGCCCGCGAGCGCGGCCTGGGCCGCGTAGCTGACCCACGACGGCGCAGGCAGGACGACGTCGCCCGGCAGCACCGCAAGCAGGGCCCACAGCAGCGCCTTGCTGCCCGGAGCAATCACGACCTGCTCGGGATCGGTGGGCAGCCGGCGGCGCTCGAACCAGCCGGCCGCGGCGGCGCGGGCGCGCGGGGACCCTGCGACCGGGCCGTAGCCATTGTCGTGGGCGCCGCGCGTGAGCGCACCGACGACCTCGTCGGGAACCGGCAACCCCGCCTCGCCGAACGCGAGGTGGAGAATCGGCTCGCCCGCCTCGATCAGCCGGCGAAGCCGCTCGTTGACCGCCAGGGTCGCCGACGGGGGCACAAGGTTGGTTGTCGACATACCCCAACCATGCCATGCCCCTCGCCCTCACGTTCCGGTGGCCAACCGCCGATCAGAGATGGACAGTGCTCGCGCTGCTCAAAGACACGCCCGCGCTGCGACGCTTCTTCGCGGCGTTCTTCCAGTCGCAGGTCGGCACCGGCGCGGCCTACGTCGCGCTGCTGCTCGTCGCCTACCAGCGACTTCCCTCGGGCTGGGCGATCGCGCTGGTGCTGCTCGGCGAGTTCGTGCCCGGAATCGTGCTGTCGCCGCTGCTCGGCTCGCTGGCCGACCGGATCTCGCGCCGGCGGCTGGCCGTGAGCGCCGACCTGATGCGGGCGGTCTGCTTCACCGCGCTCGCAATCGTGCCGTCGTTTGCCGCCACCGTCGTGTTCGCTCTGCTCGTCGGCGTCGGGACCGCGCTGTTCCGCCCGGCGATCAACGCCGCGCTGCCGGGGATGGTGCCGCCCGAGCGCCGCTCGGAGCTGACCGCGATGTTTTACGCGAGCATCAACATGGGGCTGATGCTGGGGCCGGCCGTCGCCGCCGCGCTGCTGCTCGTCACCACCGCCCCCGTGGTGCTCATGCTGGACGCGATCAGCTTCGTCGTGTCGGCCGTGCTGCTCGGCGGCGTCGACCTCGGACCAGCGTCGGCTTCGGCGTCCTTCGACGACGTCGACCCCGCGGAGGAGGAAGGCGTGCGGGGCTCCGTGTGGGCCGACACCCGCGCCGGCCCGCAGGCGGCGCTCGCGATGCCCGGAGTGCCGGTGCTGATGGGCGTGGGCGCGCTGGTGGTGGTGACCGGAGCGATGTTCAACGTGGTGGCGCCGCTGCTCGCCACGGGCCCGCTCCACGCCGGCGGCTCGGGCTACAGCGTGCTGATGGCGCTGTACGGCCTGGGCATGGTCGCGGGATCGTGGACGAACGCGCGCGCCGGTTCGGACATCGACGGTCTGCGCCGGCGCTGGCTGTTCGGCATCGCGCTGTCCGGCGTCGCGATGGCGGTCGCCGCGCTCGCCCCGAACCTCCCGCTCGCACTGATCGCCTTCACGTTCATCGGACTGGGCGAGAACCTCCTGGTCGGGCCCGAGATGCGCCTGATGCAGGAGTTGGTGGCCGAGCGCATGCTCGGCCGCGTGTTCGGCCTGAAGGACGTGCTCGAGAACATCGCGTTCGTGTGCGCCTTCCTCGGTGCCGGCGCGCTGCTGAGCGTGGCCGGCGTGCGGGCGGTGTTCGTCGGCGCCGGCCTGGTGACGGTGGCGCTGGCGGCGATCGGCGCGACGGCATTCCGCACGCGGCGGGTCGCCGCGAAGCCGGCGCTCGAGACCGGCGAGTAGGGGCCCGCTGGAGATTGAACGCGGCTCGCATGCCGACCGCCGGTGCCGCCGGCGGCGTGCTCCGCACTCGCGAGCGGCTTCGGCACGAACGTGGACAGCCAGGTGTCGCCGTCGGCGACCGTTCCGCCGTGCATGTCGTTGATCAGGTTCGGGGTCACGAACGTGAACCGCGCCGACAGGTCGGGCGGGCCAGTTCGCCGGCATCGATTCCTCGAGCGAGCGCGATCCGCCACCGGGGAGCGGGCTGAACATGCTCGGGACGTTCGGCGGATGATCGGCCGGCGGGTCGTCGTCGGTACGGAGCTTCGGGCGAGCCGGTGATCTGTCCGTAGGAGTGGTTGTCCATCACGATCCACACCATGTGGTACCGGTGAGTTTTGTGGCGCCGGGCGGTCGTACGTGGTAGCAATACCGTTGTTCAGGCGCCCTCCCGCGCCCAACCCTCGATTCCGGCGCTCACGCCGCCGGCGCAAGCGGGGGCAAAGGGGGCTTGTGCCCTCGGGAGGCCGGTGAGTCGTTGCCCTTTCCGGCGGGGCGCTGCGAGCGTGAGTTGCGGGGCCGCGCCTGTCCGAAGGGAGCACAGCGATGACCGAGCACAAGTCGTTCAAGCGCCTCGTCCGCGCGCGGATGGAGAGGACGGGCGAGAGCTATACGACGGCACGGGCGAGGCTGCTGCGCGCCGACGAACCGGACGACCTCAACGAGGTGAGGCTCGCCACCTCCGACGAGTCGATCCGCGGGCGAACCGGGCGCGGGTGGGAGGAGTGGTTCGAGATCCTCGACGAGTGGGGGGCGGCGACCCGGACGCACCGCGAGACCGCCCGCTGGCTGGCCGAGCGGCAGGGCCTGCATCCGCTGGCGTGGAACGTCCAGGCGGTCGCGGCCAGTTACGAGCGCGCCCGCGGCCTGCGCGTCGTCGGCGAAAAGGACGACGGCTTCGTCGTCACCGCGTCGAGGACGGTGGCAGCCCCCGTCGAGGCGCTGTTCGACGCGTTCGTCGACGGGCGCCTGCGCGAGCGGTGGCTGCCCGACGGCCAGCTGCGCGAGCGAACGGCCACCAGGCCGAGGTCGGCGCGCTTCGACTGGGGTGACGGCGACACGCGGGTCAACGTCACCTTTCTGGACAAGGGGGAGGCGAGGAGCACCGCCGCGCTCGAGCACAGACGCCTCGCCGACGCCGGCGAGGCGCAGCGGATGAAGGCGTATTGGCGAGAGCGCTTCGGGGCGCTCAAGGACGCGCTCGAAGCGATGACGGGCAACGAATAGGAGAGCGACATGAACGATCAGACCCCCATCACCGACATTTTGAACGTCGGAGTCCCGGTCACCGATCAGGACCGGGCCGTCGAGTTCTATACCGCGAAGCTCGGGTTCCAGATTCGCCGCGATGTCCCGCTACCGCAGTTCGGCGGGCGCTGGATCGAGGTGGCGCCCCCCGGCGCCGCGATCACGCTCTCGCTGGTTCCGGCAAGGGAGGGCGTCCCGGCCGGCGTGCAGACCGGAATCCGGCTCGCGACCGCCGACGCCGCCGCGCTCCACGCTGACCTGCAGGCCCGCGCCGTCGATGTGGGCGAGCTGCTGCGCTGGCCCGGCGTCCCGCCGATGTTCGCCTTCCACGACCAGGACGGCAACGGCCTCGAGATCGTGCAAGCCGGCTAGTCGACGTCGTTTGTGGCGGGCGGCGGCGGTCACAGGCAGGAAATCGCCGGAGCCGGCCGAACACGCGAACACAGCGAACCCATCGTCTACGTGGCGTGCCGTGTATCGATCCGATCCTCCAGGTACCACTTGCGCCGTGCCGCAGCTGCTCGCGAATCACCTCGCCGGGGCCCGCACGCCGAGCGTCGATCGGCCTCGCAATCTTGCGAGGACCGTGAACGTTGATTGACCGTGACGATGACGACACGTGTCGCGGTGCTCGGCGGTGGCCACGGCGCCGCCGCCGTGCTCAGGGCGCTGCGGGATGCGGACGCTGAGCTGACCGCAATCGTGACAACCGCCGATGACGGAGGCTCGTCGGGAGACCTGCGGCGGCAATTCGGCGGTCCGGCCGTGGGAGACCTGCGGCGCTCGCTGCTCGCGCTCAGCGACGGGACGAATGTGCTGGCCGACGCGATGTCGCGGCCGTTGGACACGCGGTTCGGCCGCCATCCGGTGGGCAACCTGCTGATCCGCACGCTGTCGGACTCGCTCGGCGACCTCGAGGCCTCGAGTCGTTGGCTCGGACAGTGGCTCGGCATCTCGGGGTGCGTGCTGCCGGCGAGCGTCGAGCCGGTGCGGCTGCTCGCCGACACGGGTGACCGACTGATCGCCGGCGAATCGGCCATCGGCGCCACCGCCGAGCCGATCCGCCGGCTCCGCTTCGATCCGCGGTGGCCTCGCACTCCCGCGGCCGCGGTGGAAGCGATCATGCACGCCGATTGGGTCCTGCTCTCCCCCGGATCGCTGTACACGAGCACGCTCGCGACCGCCGCGCTTCCGCAGATCGCGTTGGCCATCGCGCAGAGCCCCGCCCGGGTCCTGTGGCTATGCAATCTCGACCCGGGCTGCGGCGAGACGGCCGAAATGAGTGCCGAAGACCACCTGGCAGCGCTCCGGCGGCATGGGATCCGCGTCGACAGCGTCCTCTACGACCCCGTGGCCAAGCTGCACTTCAGCGCGGCTAAGCTCGCACGCCACCAGCTCCCCGGGTTCGCGCACCCGCTCCAGGCGGGCCAGCTCCCCGTTCACGATCCGGGCCTGCTCGGCGCGGCGCTGGAATCGCTGTTCAGCGCACAACCGAGCGAGGCGAGCGCGGTCGCCGGACGCGTCTAAGCGCCGCCGACGCGGACCTGGACCCGGGTAAGGCCAGGCCCATGTCAGCGCTTCGGCAGCATCTGATAGATGGTCGAGTAACCGATCAGGAATACGACCTTGCCGTCGGTTATCACCGGGGTGAACTCGCCGTCGGGGAACGAGAACACCTGTTGACCGGTGCGCCAGTTTCGGCCGGTGGTGGTGTTCGACCCCAGACTCGAGTAGTAGACGACGCTGCCCAGGACGGTGGCGGAGCCATCGATCCGGCCCCCGCCTCCGTGACTCCATCGGACGCCGCCGGTGTCGGCATCGTAGGCATACAGGTGGCCGTCGTAGGACCCGATGTACACCGTCGGCCCGAGGCCGGGAACGTCGGCGACCGCGGGTGAGGCGTAGACGTACGCGCCGGTCGATGCAGTCCACGACGTGGCCCCGGAATTCGCCCACAACGCGTACACCGCTCCACTCGTGCTGCCGATGTACACCCGCCCGTACGCGACCGCCGGCGTCGAATAGAAGCTGTCCCCGCCGGCGGCCGACCAGATCTCGCGGCCGTTGGCGGCGTCGACGGCGTGCACGCGAGCGCCGTAGTCGCCGAAGTAGATCGTGTTGTGGGCGAAGGCGACGCCGCCCTTGACGGACCCGTTTCCGTGGAACGTCCAGTTGACGTGACCGTCGTACGTCCTGAACGAGTACACGGTGCCGCCCTGGTCACCGAGGAACACGCTGAGGCCGTGCACCAGCGGCGAGGACTCGCTGCCGGGGGCGAGTGGGTGAGACCACGCGACCTGTCCGGTCCGCATCGAAAGGGCCACGACCGCTCCGTTGCCCGGCACGCGGGCGCCGGGACTGGTAGAGAGCAGCGTGAAGAACACGAGCTTGTGCCGGATGTCGAGCGCCGGCGAGGCCGCGGCCAGGGTTCCGATCCTGCGGTGCCAGATCAGATGCCCGTCGGTGGAGCTAAGCGCACTCGCCCATCCGTTTGCGTCCTCGAAGTACAGGGTGTTGTCGTAGATCACGGGTGGGAACTCGAGCAGGGCGCCGTCGTTGAACCTCCATCCCACGTGCAGCGGCGGGTCGAGCTTCGCCCCGCCCGGGAACAGACGGGTTCGCGCCAGGTCGTAGCCGTAGAGCGGCCAGGGATCGTCGGTGGGATCCGGCTTGGGCCGCGGCTCCGGCGGCGGCTTGCGCGGCGGCGGCGTGGGTGGAGGCGAAGGTGCGGCAACCGGCACCGCGGCAACGGGGCGGCGGTCCGTGCTTCCGGAGTTGACGAGGATGAGGACCACCACCGCGACCCCTATCGCAAGCAGCGGGCCCGCCACGGCGACGAGTCCCCGACGCAGACCGGGGCTCGGCATGGGAGGCGATGCTAGCCGGAGCCGGTGACGAGCCGATCACGGCGACCGGCGCGCCTGGGGGCGCCGGCCGGGTTCGCCGACCGACCCGGTGCCCCCGCGCCGCGGGCGGACGATCAGGCGGGAACGCGGGCGGGCGCGTAGTCCGACCGCCACGGGGTTCTGTACCCGCCGAGCCACAGAGTCGGGAAGAAGGCCTCGTCGAGCTCGGACTCGCCGGGCCGGCGGTAGCGAGAGTGGATCGGGTGAGGAGGTTCCTGGTGATCCGCTCCTGCCTCTCTCCACCCGCAAGCAAACGCAAAGACCGATCGATGTGCTCGGCGTGCTCGCCGCCGGCCGGGCGTAGCTGCCGCCTTCCGCGCCGGGCTAGCGATGCGCTGCTGCTCGACCAGATCGCCGCGGGCGCATTGGATCTCCATCTCGTGGCAATCGCCGAAGCGGTACGCGCCCGCCATGAGCTTCTCCACACGATCAACCCTCAGAAGGCGCTGGCGATGC
>Ga0335079_10006499_pt1 | contig 13367 bp, 9 predicted proteins | sample Lox_Sample_33_FD_206719 | JGI IMG/M metagenome (GOLD analysis project Ga0335079, IMG submission 206719) | Soil microbial communities from Loxahatchee National Wildlife Refuge, Florida, United States - Lox_Sample_3.3 | ecosystem: Environmental > Terrestrial > Soil > Wetlands | place: USA: Florida... | reverse complement strand
GACATGTTCCCCATTTTCGCTCTATCGGGTATGCTTTATCATGCCCTCGATTGAATCGCATCCGGAAATCTGGCTGATGCGCCACGGCGAGACCGCCTGGTCGCTTTCGGGGGCGCACACCGGGCGAACAGACATTCCTCTTACCCCGGCTGGCGAGCGGCAGGCGGAAGAAATCGGCCGTTGCCTGGCGAGGCGGCGCTTCGCGCTGGTGCTGACCAGCCCGCTATCGCGCGCGCGCGAAACCTGCCGGCTGGCCGGATACGGCGAGGCCGCCCAAGTCGATCCCAATTTGAGCGAATGGGACTACGGCGCCTATGAAGGACACACCAGCGCCGAGATCCGCGAGCAAGTGCCGGACTGGACGATTTGGACGTCGCCGGTGCCGCAGGGCGAAACTATCGAGCAGGTAGCCGCGCGCGCGCGACAGGCGATCGATCGCGCGCTGGGGGTGGCGGCCGCGGGATCTGTCGAGCGCCCTGCCGGCGTTGCCCTGTTCGCGCACGGCCACCTGCTGCGAGTGCTCGCGGCCTGCTGGCTGGGACTGCCTCCCGACGCCGGCCGGTTTTTCGCGCTCGGCACGGCGTCGATCAGCATTCTGGGCTACGAACGGGAGACCCGCGTGATCACGCAGTGGAACTCCACTTGCCACAACGCGGGCCAACCCTGAAACGGCGCGGGGGCGCGATCCCTATTGAACCGAGACTTCCTCGGGCACCTCGGTGGCAGAAGCGCCGCAGGTCGCAATGCCGGAGAAGCCCAAGACGGTAGTCGAGCCGAGGGCGGTGTATGTGATTCTACTGCCCGCGCCAGTGGTGCCGGTAGCCGCCGTCAGGGTCTGCTTCGCCGGTGAGAATGTCGTGGGGTGCAACAGGGCCGCGGACGTGAAGCTGCCCTTCCGTAGATATGCCGAACCCGTAACCGTCAACTTAATGCCAAGTTCTGTAATGGAGGCCGTCAGAACCACGCTGTCTCCACCCGTAGGGGGAATGGCGATCTTCAGCGTGGACGCCGATTTTGTGGTAAGGGTGGTGCCGCCCACAGTCACCGTAATGGCTCCGGCGGGTAGCGTATAGGTGGCTGTATCGGAAGTGGTTGAGGTCGGCGACAGGGACTCGCTGGCCACCATCGTGAGGACTCCAGTGCCCCCGCTCGCGCCCAGTGGATCCGACCCGGACAACACTGCGCCGATGGTGCCGTTAAAGTCATACTTTAGCGTCGTATCCGGGAAGTTCTGCGCCAGCAGCGGGCAAAGCCCCGTGATCACAATGGTTCCAAACAACAGCAATCGTCTTGTATACATTCGAATTCCCCTCCGTTTAGTGTGCGGCCGGTAAGCCGCGGTCTATGAGTGTATTCCGCGTCTCCGGAAAAAGCAAGCGAAGAAACATCACGAATCCGTTAAGCGGGGAACGGGCGCGCGGCGAGCGCGGCCACCGCGCCACCCCAGGAGCAGGAAAGGAACAAGCCGGTCTGCCGTGCGTCTTCGAGAGGACGGACGCCCCCGGCCACGAAATCGAGCGCGCAATCCGGGGTGGCCCGGCGGTGGCGGGCGATCGCCGGCAGGAAGCCTTGCCGCGCGCACATCAGCCCCAGCCCCAATTCCGCGGCTGCCGTGCCAGCGCCCATATAACCGGTCCGGCTCTTCAACGCGGTCACCGGCACGTCCTGCCCCACCATGACGCCGAGGGCGCGAGCCTCGCAGCAATCCTCTTCCGCGAGGCCCAATCCGGCGGCGACTACAAAATCCGCCCGGGCGCCGGCGGTGGCTTGCCGGGCCGCCTGGAAAATCGCTTCCTGCGTCCAGGCCGGCCGCCAAACCGCGCTGCCGCCCATCGCCGAACCGGCGCCCAGAAACTCGCCCAACACCGTTGCGCCGCGTTCCGCGGCATGTTCCCAGCGCTCCAACACCAGAAAACCCGCGCCTTCTCCCAGCACCAGGCCGTCGGCCTGCGCATCGAAAGGCCGGTACGCTTCCGCGGGATCGGCGTGCGAAAGCAATCCAGCCTGTTCATAAGCGAGGAAATTCCCCGGCGTGGCCAGCGAGTCGTAACCTCCCGCGACGGCTACCTCGCAGCGGCCCTCGAGAAGGTCCAGCCAGGCGGCGTTCAGCGCCAGTGCCGAAGCCGTGTCCTTTTGCGTGAAGTTCCCGTTCGGACCGCGGATTCCGAACTCGGTCGACAGCAGCGCCAGCCCGCCGTTGGCGAGCGTGCGCAGGCAAATGTAGCGATCGATCAGGTGGGACGGCAGGCCGCCCAGGTATTTGTAATCCATCTCCCGGCCCGCATCCCAAGCCATGAGGAGCGACGGGAAGAAGTCGTCGTACTCCACGCCGGTCTGGCCCGAGCCCACCTGGATCCCGACGCGCGACGCATCCATATTGCGCGGATCGAGCCCGCTTTGATCGATCGCTTCGCGCGCCGCCCGCATGGCGAAACGCACGGCGCGGCCCATAAACTTGATATTTTTGGGGACGCGCAGCAGAGGTTCCAACTCGAAGTCGGCGACCGTCGCAAGGGCCTGCGCCGCGTGCCCCTCGACAGCGAACGCGCGAGCCGGTCCGATTCCGGACTCGCCACGGCAAGCGCGCGATACGTTCTCCGCGGCGGTAAGCCCCAGTGGCGTCACCAGCCCGACACCCGTGATTGCGACGCGCTGCATGCTCTTCCGTGATTTTACAATGCCCGGCGATCTCCTTCATTCCCAGCCAGGGCAGATCGCGCGGAAGCGGTACTATCAGATCCCCGGCGGCATCGGGGCCGCTGGAGGGAATGCAACGCGAGCGGCTGAACTTGGCGGCTTGTCCTGTAAGGTTGGACACTTGGCGCCAACCACCGCGGGCATCGTACACGCGCCGGGCCGCCCAGTACTACGCCGCGCGCCGGTACGCATCTCGTTTCACGGGCTCCTTCCCGGCCTGCAACTTTTCGGTAGCTGGCCGCGTCATATCTTCTGCGGCTGATTGTTGGCGGGAATTGAGAAGCAGCGTGAAAAACAAATTCGAGACCTATAGAAAAGTACTAGAAAGGAAGGCGGACGAGTTGCGGCGTAGCATGTCCGCCCAGAACGCGGCCCAAGTCATTACCCGCCAGGAGCATCCCCACGACGAAGGCGATTTGAGCCAGCAGAGCCACGAGGAGTGGATTTTCCTGAATCGGAATATGCTGGATATGAAGCTCCTGCGCGAGGTGCAGGACGCTCTGCGGCGCATCGAACTGGGGACCTACGGGACCTGTCAAGGGTGCGAGGAACCGATTTCCGTCAAGCGTCTGGACGCGGTGCCATGGGCCAAGTTCTGCGTTTCCTGCCAGGAGCGGATCGCCAGCGGAGCTCAACTGGAGCACGAACACAACTCCCTGGAAGCGGAGCGATGAAGCTTTCCGACCTGCGCAAGGTCACCGTTAAAAAGAATCTCCGCATCCGTTTCGCCCTTTCCAACGGCCTGGAGTGCGTCCTCAACGAGCATGGCATCGCTCAAGTCCCCGCTCTGCGTGCGGCGCCGGCGTTCAACCTGGAGGACGAGCTCGCGGGTGCGCAGAAGTTTCTGGTGGAACCCGCGGCCGCCGGCGGGAAAGATAAGAACCAGCCGAAGCCCCGCAGCTATACACGCGACGAGATGGCGGCGCTGGCAGCCGGAGGCGCGGGTGGTGAATCGCCGCACGAGGAGCACGAGGAATAGACCGCGGGCGGATGCAGCCCGGCGCCTGGCGCTGGCGATTGGGCTGGCGCTCCCCGTGGCGGGCCAGCAGCTTACCTTCCACCCGGTCACCCAGGAAATCGTTCTTTCCCGTCTGCATCAGGCCGCTCGCGATAATGGGGTGCGCGAGCAAACCCTGAGGAAGTTATTCGAACAGGCCGGCTGTGCGCCCGGGCAGTTGGAGGAGCAGCCGGTCAAGCATCTCAGAATCCCGAATGTGATCTGCACCTTGCCCGGCGTGACCGATTCGCGGATCCTGGTCTCCGCGCACACCGATCACGTCAAGGCCGGCGACGGCACGGTGGACGATTGGAGTGGCGCGGCCCTGCTGGCCAGCTTGCTGGAAAGTCTCCGCGAAACGCCGCGCCGCCATACTTTCGTCTTCATCGGGTTCTCCGGAGAGGAGGAAGGCCTGGTAGGCTCGCGCTTCTACGTGAAAGACATTCGATCCGCTCAGCCCGCCAGGATCGGCGCCCTGGTCAACATCGAATGCCTGGGGCTGTCGCCGAGCGCGATCTGGCTCAGCCGCGCGGATCCGCAATTGGCGGCGTTCGCCCGCCAGGCATCCGCCAGCCTGCATCTGCCGCTACGGGCGACGAATGTCGACCAGGTGGGCGAGGATGACGCCATGTCCTTCGCCCCATTGCATATCCGCGGTATCACGTTCCATTCGGTCACCCAGGAAACCCTGTCCGTTCTGCATAGCGACCGGGACACTGCTTGGGCGATCCGCGCCGGCGACTACTACGACAGCTACCGGTTGCTCGCGGCCTTTCTTGCCTTGATCGACACGTCGTTAGATTGACTGAGGCGCCCGGCAAGTGCCGCCGGACTCGCCGCGCCGCCGTTTTGTAGCCGGCCAACCGCTAACCAGACGCCACTAACCACCAGCCAAATCGATCCCTACCCGCCTGGGCTGTGCGATAATTCGGCAGAATGCAAAACATTTTGCTAGCGGCATGTTTTCTGTTCGGAGTGGCGCTGGGGATGGTGCTGGCGTGGCCGTTTCTACGGCCGTCGGCGCGCCAGGCCTACGAGCGCGCCAAAGCCGAGTGGGAGCCCGAGCGGGCTGTCCTGAACGAGCGGCTCCAGAATCGCGAGCAGCAATACCGCGAGCTGCAAGCAGCCTTGGATGACGCGCGGCAAAAGCTCGTGGACACCTTCAAAGCGCTATCGGCCGACGCCCTTCAGAACAACAACCAGGCATTTCTGGAACTGGCCAGGGCCACCCTTGGCGCCACACAGGAGGCGGCCCGCGGCGACCTCGACTTGCGCCAGCAGGCCATTGCAAACCTGATCGGACCCGTGCGGGAATCGATCGAGAAGGTGGACCACAAAATGCAAGAGCTGGAGACCGCGCGCGCCGGCGCTAACGCGGCCTTGGCCGAGCAGGTGCGCGCATTGCTGGAGACCCAAGCGGAGTTGCGGTCGGAAACCAGCCGCCTGGCGGCCGCCCTGCGCGCTCCCGCCGTACGCGGCCGCTGGGGCGAGATGCAACTCAAACGCGTGGTGGAAATGGCGGGCATGCTGGAACACTGCGACTTCTACACGCAGCCAACCGCCGTCTCCGAAGATGGGCGGCTGCGTCCCGATCTGCTCGTCCGCCTGCCCGGAGGAAAAAACATCGTCGTGGACGCCAAGACGCCGCTGGAAGCATACCTGGCCGCCAGCGAGGCGACTGACGACGGCACTCGCCGCGCGCGCCTGCAGGACCACGCGCGCCAGGTGCGCAGCCACATGGCCACGCTGGGCCGCAAATCTTATTGGGAGCAGTTCGACCCCACGCCGGAGTTCGTGGTTCTCTTTCTGCCCGGCGAAAGCTTCTTCAGCGCGGCTCTCGAAAGCGATCCGTCCTTAATCGAAGCGGGCGCCGGCCAACTCGTGATTCTGGCGACGCCTACCACGCTGATCGCCTTGTTGAAGGCGGTGGCATACGGATGGCGGCAGGAAAACGTCGCGCAAAACGCCGCCGAGATCAGCCGGCTGGGCAAGGAGCTCTACAAGCGCTTAGCGTACATGAGCGGCCATTGGGACCGGCTGGGCAAGAGCCTCGACCGGGCGGTGGAAGCGTACAACGAAGCGGTCGGCTCCCTGGAATCGCGCGTGCTGGTGACCGCCCGCAAATTCGAAGAACTCGAGACCAGCCCATTCGGCTTCGTGCTGGAGAGCCCGGACCCCATCGACATCCAGCCGCGGCGCCTCGCGGCGGCCGAGATGTCCACGGCCGAAGAAAACGGACAGGGGCCGCACCGTTACTCGTAGAGCCCCAGACGGCGCAAGACGCCGCTGGGGAGCCAGTGCCGCCCCAAGCTCTCTTCCAGAGCATGCACGTACTCCGGGTCCATCCGAAGCGACCGGGCGGCCTTGAATACCGAGCGCACCAACGCGCGCCGGTCCCTGCCGCGGATGTGCGGGTAGTGGGCCAACACGTTCGTGCGGGTCCGGCAAATGTGCAGGACGAAGTTAGTCGCGCGGACGCCCGGGGCGCCGTCGATGGGCGTTGTGGCATTCGCCCACCGCAGCAGATCCCCCCGGACCGCATCGATGAATGCCGCGTCCAAGTTGTATACGGGCTTCGCATACCGTAAGAACCACTGCAGATATTCGTAACGGCTCCGGGAGGTGAGATCCGGGTATGCCAGCCGCACATCGGGCCGCCAGTCATAGAGGAATGCCGCCAGGTTGGATACGGAAAGCCCTTCGTAGATCCCCCGCCCACACGCTGGGCAGGGCGCGTTCAGCCATTCGTAGAAACTGGCTGGCGCGGCTCCCTGGAATTGGTTCTCCCAGCGTGCGCGTAGTTCGTCGGGGGCCCAGAAAAGGCACTGGATCAAGAGCGGCGAAACCCGCACACCGTTCTCGAAGCGCTCCACGGTGGCCATGGGGTGGGTCTGCCGGGGTTGGACTCGGGCGGCGTTGAGCGGGCCGGCCGGGTCCATGGAGTAGCCGAGTGCGGCCAGTTGGCTGGCGTAGGGCTCGTGGCCGCGCAAGATGTCCGCCGTTTCCTGTGGCAACTCGTCCCGCCATGCTCCGAGGCGGCCTTCCCGGAAGAACCCGCCGAAGTCTCCCGCCATTTTGCGCATCTGGTCGAGCTCGCACATCTCGATCGCGGCCGCGATGCGCTCCCCGGTGGCGGGGAAGATACGCGAGGTCAATTGGCGCAATGTGCCCGTGGTGTCGGCCCGCAGATCCTCGTAGCGTACGACGTGCGTTCCTTCGCATCCCATCCACTCGATGGAACATGCCAGATCCGCTGAAAACGGCCGGCTACCGGAGTCGGTGGTCACGCCGGTGCGCTCGAAACCCTCCAACAACATGCGGCGCAGGAATTCCGGGTCGAGCGCCGCTGCGCGGAAGCGATGCACATGGTGGTAGAGCGAGATCAGCACGTCGCCGGGATGCCGGATGGTGGTGATCACCACCGGCCGCTCCTCGCGAATCCAATCGGTCAACAGCGGGTTCGGGCGGATGTGGTAGTGCGTCACCCAGCGGCTTCCCGCGCGGTCGAGCGACGCGCGATCGAAATCCGGCGGCAGATAGAATTGCGGGAGCCGGTAGACGCCCGCCAGCAGATGCCGCAACCAGGTGTTGCCCGTCTTCGGCGTACTCAGGATCAAAATGCGAAGATCCGGATCGGGCATCTTGCAAAACGCGCTACCACACCCGGCAGGGCTTCTCGCGCACCATGGGTTGGCCCACTTTGCACGCAAAAGCGGCGGCGAATTCGGGCATGTTCACCGCCACGCCGTTGATGCGGTACTCCGGCGGCGAGTGCGGATCGGTGATGGCGTGCACGCGCTTGCTCTCGGCGCGCTCGTCGCCGCACGCCCATTGCGCGAATCCGATGAAGAACCGCTGCTCCGGCGTGAATCCGTCGATGGGCGTAAGCTTCTGGCCGCGAGTCGCATCCTTCCAGGCCATATATGCGAGCAGCTCCCCGCCCAGGTCGGCGACGTCTTCGCCCAGGGTCAACCGGCTGTTGATCTTGATGTCGTCGACAACGGTGTATTGCGCGTACTGATCCGCCACGCAATCGGCGCGCTTCTGGAACTCCTTGGCGTCCGCCGCGCTCCACCAGTCGTGCAGGTTGCCATGCGCGTCGAACTGCCGGCCTTCGTCGTCGAAGCCATGAGTCAGTTCGTGGCCGATGGTGCCGCCGGTGTTGCCGTAATTGGGGGCGTCGTCGATTTTGGGATCGAACAACGGCGGCTGCAGCACGCCCGCCGGGAAGTTGATGTCGTTCATCTGCGGATCGTAATAGGCATTCACGGTGGGCGGCGTCATGCCCCACTCGCCGCGATCGACGGGCTTGCCGATTTTCGCCAACTGGCGGCGCCCCTCGAATATTGCGGCGCGCCGCACGTTGCCGGCGAAATCGGCGCGATCGATCCGGATGGAGCTGTAGTCCCGCCACTTGTCCGGATAGCCGACCTTGTTCACCACCGCGTGGAGTTTCAACAGCGCCTGCTGCCTGGTGGCCTCCCCCATCCAAGGCAACTGTTTGATATCGTCCTCCATGGCCTTCTCGATCTCCTTGGTCATGGCCAGGGTGCGCGCCTTCATGTCCGCGCTGAAGGTGCGCTCCACGAATACCTGCCCGAGAGCTTCGCCGAGATCGCGGTCCACATACTGGACGCAGCGCTTCCAGCGCGGTCGCAATTCCGGCGTGCCGCGCAGATACTTGCCGAAGAAATCGAAATCGGCCTGCACGAAAGCCGTGGAGAGGTAGCGCGCGCGAGCGTGCGCCACGTGCCAGCGCAGGTACGCCTTCCAGCCGTCGAGCGGCGTGGATTTCAATAGCCGGTTGACTTCCTCGAAGAAGGCGGGCTCGCTTACGTTGTACTCGTTCAAATCCGGGAGTCCGCTGGCTTTCAAATAGCGGGGCCAGTCCAACAACGGCGTCAGGGCCTGCAACTGCCTGCGGTCCATCTTATGAAATAGCTTGTAGGGATCGCGCTGTTCCACACGCGTCAAAGAAGCTTTCGCCAACGCGGTTTCGATCTGCATAACGGCCTGCGCCCCGCCAGCGGACGCGGCCGGGGGATCTCCCAGCAACTCGAGCATGCGCGCGACGTGCGCCACATATTTCCGGCGGATTTCCTCGGACTTCGCGTCGGTCTTCGTGTAGTAGTCCCGATCCGGCAGGCCCAATCCGCCCGCGCCGGCAAATGCAATCTCGCGCGAGGAATCCGCGTAATCCTGGTTCGAACTGAATCCGAAAAGCACGCCGAAGTTCTGGGCGAGATGCTCGCCGGCCAGCAACTCCGGGAAATCGCCGGTGGATTTCAACCTAGCGATGGCCTCGAGCTCCGCGCGCAACGGAGCGGCCCCGGCTTTTTCGACCGTGGGTTCATCCATGCAAGCCGCGAAGAAGTCGCCGATCTCGCGCTCCACTGCCGAGCGCGCCGCGCTGGGCCTGGACGTATCCACCAGAATGCCCCAGAGGAAGCGCTCGTTATCCTGCGCCAGCTTGGCGTAGACGCTCCAACTGGACTGGTCGGGCGGAATCGGATTTTTCTTCAGCCATCCGCCGCAGGAAAAACGGTAGAAGTCCGTGCAGGGATCGGCGGCGCGGTCCATGTCGGTCAGGTCCAGGCTGGGGCTATAGGGGAGCGATTGGAGCGGCGTCTCGGAAGTTTGGGCGAAAGCCGACAGGGCCGCGTAAAGCAAAGCGAAAGATAAGCGCATGTGTTTCACCGAAGCAATGAGGGTATCACGACCTCCGCCACCCGTATAGAAGCGAGCGATGTACTGTATGTTCCGCCGGATGGCGCGGACGAGGCCGCCTTCCCGCCGGACTAGAAAAGTGCATAAACCGCCTACACGTCGCACAGCCGCGCGGCTTCCTCCAGCGACTTCATCGGATCGCGCGTGGGCACGAACTCGTGGGCGAAATAGCCCGCGAAGCCGGCGGTCGCAATCGCCGACGCCACCGTCCGCCACTGCAGTTCCTGAGTGTCATCCAGCTCGTGGCGTCCCGGTACGCCACCCGTATGGAAGTGAGCGATGTACTGTATGTTCTGCCGGATGGTGCGGATGATATCGCCTTCCATAATCTGCATGTGATAGATGTCGTAGAGCAGCTTCACCCGCGGCGAATCCACGCGCTTGATGAGCTCCACGCCCCAGGCGGTGTGATCGCACTGGTAGTCGTGATGGTCTATTTTGCTGTTGAGCAGTTCCACGCAAACCGTCACGCCCTTGTCTTCGGCGAGCTTCTTCACGCGGTTCAGGCCGATCACGCAGTTGTCGAGGCCCTCGGCGTCCGCCTGGCCGCGCCGGTTGCCGGAGAACGTGATCACGTTGGGCACGCCGGCGGCCGCGGCGCGCGTGATGTTCTCCTGCATCTCGCGCACCAGACGATCGTGATGTTCGGCGCGGTTGAAGCCGTCGGAAATCGTCCCGGCGCCGGGCGTCATGGCGGGAACCAGACCGTACTTCTGCACCACCGGCCACTCCTTGTGGTCGACCAGGTCGATACCCTTCAGGCCGATGCGCGCCGATTCGCGCGCCAGATCGTCGAGGCTCATCTTGCTATAGCACCAACGCGCCACGGACTGCTTCAGACGACCCTTCACCGGGGCGGTCTGGGCGCTCAACGGGGGCAGGGCCGCAGCCGCGCCCGCCACCCGAAATACAGTTCTTCTCGTCATAACTGTTAGAATCAAGATACACCCTCTGCGCGATGACTACCAGTGAGGAACGCCGCCAGGCCCTATTTGACGCTCTCGCCAGCCGCATTCTGGTGATCGACGGCGCCATGGGCACCATGCTGCAACAGCAGCGCCTCACGGCGGCGGATTTCGGCGGACCAGCGCTCGAAGGCTGCAATGAAATCCTGGTGAAGACGCGGCCGGACGTCGTGCTCGGCATCCATCGCGCGTATCTCGAAGCCGGCGCCGACATCATCGAAACGAATTCGTTCAACGGCACGAAAAGCGACCTGGTGGATTACGGCGTCGACGGCGAATCCTATGAGCTCATGGTCACCGCGGCTCGGCTCGCCCGGCGGGCGGCCGATGAGTTCTCGACCTCGCGAAAGCCCCGCTTTGTGGCCGGTTCGATGGGACCGACGCGCAAGAGCATCACCATCAGCCGCACCATCACCTTCGACCACCTGGTGCAGGACTACTACGATCTGGCTCAACCGCTGGTGGATGGCGGCGCCGATATCCTGCTGCTCGAAACCTGCCAGGATACGCGCAACATCAAGGCCGGACTGCGCGCCATCCAGCGTCTGGCGCGCGAGCTGGGCCGCCCGATTCCCATCATGGTCTCGGGCACCATCGAAACCATGGGGACCATGCTGGCCGGCCAGACGGCGGATGCCCTCTGTGCTTCGGTCCTGCACGCCGATCTGCTGGCGGCCGGCCTGAATTGCGGTACGGGTCCGGAGTTCATGACGGACCACCTGCGCACCATGAGCGAGATGGCGTCCACACACGTGTCGTGCTATCCCAACGCCGGGCTGCCCAACGTGGAAGGCGAGTACAACGAAACGCCGGAGTCGTTCACCGCGCAACTGGAGCGCTTCGCCGAGCACGGCTGGCTCAACCTGGTGGGAGGATGCTGCGGCACCACTGCGGCGCATATCAAGATGGTCGCGCAAATGGCCGAAGGGAAGAAGCCGCGCACGGTGAAGCCGCCTTCGCACCGCGCGTATTATTCCGGCATCGAGCTGGTGGAGGCCGAAGACAGCAACCGGCCCCTGATCGTCGGCGAGCGCACCAACGTGATCGGTTCGCGCCTGTTCAAGGACATGGTGGCGCAGGAGAAGTGGGAAGAGGCCACCGAAATCGCCCGCTGGCAGGTGAAGAACGGCGCGCACGTGGTCGACGTATGCCTGCAAAGCACCGACCGCGACGAGATCCAGGACATTCCGCCGTTCTATGAGAAGCTGATCCGCAAGGTCAAGGCGCCGGTCATGATCGACACCACCGATCCGCGGGCCATCGAGCTGGCGCTGACTTACTGCCAGGGTAAGTCGATCATCAATTCGATCAATCTGGAAGACGGCGAGGAGAAGTTCGCGCGCGTCTGCCCGATCGCCAAAGCCTACGGCGCGGCGTTGATCGTCGGTTGCATCGACGAAGACAAGCGGCAGGCGCAGGCGTTCACGCGCGAGCGCAAGCTGGCCGTGGCCGAGCGGTCCGTCCGGCTGCTTACCGAGAAATACGGCATCGCCCCGGAGGATATCATCATCGATCCGCTGGTGTTTCCGTGTGCGACCGGCGATGCCAATTACATCGGCGGCGCGGTGGAGACCATCGAAGCGGTTAGGCTGATTAAGGAGAAAATCCCTTACATCAAGACCGTGCTGGGGATTTCCAATATCTCGTTCGGCCTGCCGGCCGCGGCGCGCGAAGTGGTGAACTCGGTCTTCCTGTATTACTGCACCAAGGCCGGGCTCGACCTGGCGATCGTGAATGCCCAGAAGTTGGAGCGCTTCGCGTCGATACCCGAGGACGAACGGCGCCTCGCCGAAAGCCTGCTGTTCAACACGCCGCCGGCGGATGGCGGCGAGGACCTGAAGCTCGCGCCCGAGGACTGGCGGCAGCAGAATCCCGAACAGCGCGCCGCCATCAACCAGTTCCACATTGCCGCCATTGCCGAGCACTTCCGCAAGGCCGGAGCGCGGGTGAAGGCGCGCACCGAGGATCTGCCGCTCGACCAGCGTCTCGCCAACTGCATCATCGAGGGCACGAAAGACGGGCTCATCGCGGATCTCGACCGCAAGCGCGCCGAAGGGGCCACGCCGCTCGAAATCATCAACGGCCCGCTGATGGCGGGGATGGCGGAGGTCGGCCGGCTCTTCAACAACAACGAGCTGATCGTAGCCGAAGTGCTGCAATCGGCCGAAGCCATGAAGGCCGCCGTCACGCATCTCGAGCAGTTCATGGAAAAGGCCGATACCGCAAGCCGCGGCAAGATTATCCTGGCCACGGTGAAGGGCGACGTGCACGATATCGGCAAGAACCTCGTCGAAATCATCCTGAACAACAACGGCTACCAGGTGATCAACCTGGGCATCAAGGTGCCGCCGGACATTCTGATTCGCGCGTACCAGGAGCATGCGCCGGATGCCATCGGGCTTTCGGGACTCCTGGTCAAGAGCGCGCAGCAGATGGTGATCACGGCCGGGGACTTGAAAGAAGCCGGCATTCGCATTCCGCTGCTGGTGGGCGGCGCGGCGCTATCGGACCGTTTCACGCGCACCCGGATTGCGCCGGCCTACAGCGAGGCGGTGTGCTATGCCAAGGATGCCATGACCGGACTCTCCCTGATGAACCGGCTGATGGATCCCGCCGAGCGCGATGCAGTCGCGCGCGATCATACTTTCGCCGAAGCTCCGCCCGCGGCGCCTCCGGCCGTCGCGGAACCGGTCCGCGTGACCGAAGCGCGCAGCCGCAAAGTGCGCGCGGATGTTCCGATTCCCGCGGCGCCGTATCTGGACCGCAAGCTGCGCGACGTGCCGCACCTGGCCGAGGTGTGGAGTTACATCAATCCGCACATGCTCTATGGCAAGCACCTGGGCTACAAGGGCAATTTCGAGAAGAACCTGGCGGAGCACGAACCCAAAGCGATCGAACTTTTCCACCAGATGGAAGAGCTCAAGCAGGAAGCCTCGCGATTCATGAAGGTGAAGGCGGTCTGGCAGTTCTTCGCAGCGGAA
>Ga0335079_10006498_pt1 | contig 13368 bp, 6 predicted proteins | sample Lox_Sample_33_FD_206719 | JGI IMG/M metagenome (GOLD analysis project Ga0335079, IMG submission 206719) | Soil microbial communities from Loxahatchee National Wildlife Refuge, Florida, United States - Lox_Sample_3.3 | ecosystem: Environmental > Terrestrial > Soil > Wetlands | place: USA: Florida... | reverse complement strand
TCAGCGGAGAATCGCCCAGTCTGCATGTGGACTCGCACGGTTTTACGGGCTACGCGGCGGCGTGGGATGGTTTCGTCGATATTCCCGCCGATGGCGGATACACCTTCCATTTGATGTCGCGTGACGAGGCGCGGCTGGTGATCGACGGCATCGAGATCGCAAAGACCGGACCGCCATTCGCGCAGGTCTGCGGCGCACCTGGTAATGCGGTGCGCTACGATCTGGGCGCTATCGGCTTGCGCGCGGGATGGCACACACTGCATATCGAAGAGCTGCACACTGCGAGCCAGGGGCCGCCGCGCGTGCTTTGGGAGGGTCCATCGATCCCGCTGACGGATATTCCGCCTGCTGCCTTCAGCCATCCACGCGTCGACCGCGTCGCGGGAAGTGAATAGGCCCCGACCATTACATTTGTAACGGTCCAAAAGTTTCCCGAATAGCCGTAAGAGCCATTCTTTCAACGCCGGTTGCTCGTTACTCTGAATCTTCTCAGGAAGAAGCAAGACGATGCTGGCGATCAGAAAACATTTTTGCTGGGTCTACGGGCTCTCTGCTTTCGTATGCCTCGGTTTCGCCGTTGTCCTGCTTCTCGCCATCGGGAGTCCGCAGCGTCTCAGGCTGCTTCCGCTTCATGCCCTTGCCGCAGTCACCATGCTCGTACTCGCGGCCGTCTTCTTCGCTGCTTTTTGGACCACGTTGAACGGCAGATCCTCTTCGCGGCTATGGAGCCTCGCCGCAAGTTCCATCATTATCTTGGCCACGCTGCTTCCTGGCATCGTCACACACCAATTTGCAATTTCAAGCCTGCCAATTTTTGCCCTGGGGTTTTGTGGGATTCTGGCCGCATTCCTGCGTCCACAGGCTTTCGCGCCCAAGAAGATCCATGAGCCACTCGCGCTTCCTGGCGACTTCACCAGCGGGCAGATCAATCGTGTTGCCCAAGGTCTGACCCTCTGCATAAGTCTCGGCGTATGGCTCTGGTGGCAAAGCTGGCTGCGTGCTGAGCACATCGTCGCCTTCAATGGATTTCTGATTCAGCTTGGAATATCGGTCTTCGTGTTACTCGCCATCACGTTGATTCACGAGTTCGGTCATGCGGTGGTCGGTATGCTGGCCGGCATGAAATTGCGCGCCTTCTTCATCGGACCGTTCCAGTGGCGCTTAAGCGATGCAGAGTGGGAATTCGAATTCAAGCCCAAAGGCCTGTTGCTTGTCGACGGCATCACTGCCCTGGTGCCCGGCAAGAAAGGGTTCGACCGTCGGCAGTACATCTCCATGACGGCTGCCGGCCCGGCGATCAACGTTCTCGCTGGTGGAGTGGCTTGCTTCATCGCGCTTCGCCACGTGGGCGGCTTGCCTGTCCAGGTCAATGCGCTGATCGCTCTCATCGGTGCATGGAGCCTTGGTCTTGCAGCTTCGAACCTGTTGCCATTCCGCACAGCCGGCGGCTACTCCGACGGCGCCGTCGTTCTGCAGCTTCTGTCTGATGGAGCCTTCGCCGATTTTCATATGTCCATCGCGCGCATCGGGTCCAGCCTCGTCTCGTCGATTCGGCCACGCGACTACGACATCGACACCATTCAGCACGCGGCGAGGTGCATTGGCCAGGGTCGCCAGGCGCTTCTGCTCTGGCTTCATGCCTTTTGCCACTCGCTCGACACCGGCAAGCGCGAGGAGGCCGGCAAGGTTCTGGAAAATGCCGAAGTCATCTGTCTTGCATCGGCATCCAACATTCCGGCCGAGTTGCAGACCACTCTCGTCTTCGGAAATGCGCTGGTTCGCCACGATCCTGAAGGTGCGCGTTTCTGGTGGAATCGGCTGCAAGCGCAGAAACCCCGGCATCTCAATGCCGACTACTGGAGAGCCGCGAGCGCGCTGCATTGGATTGAAGGCAATCTCGACGATGCACGTCGAGCCTGGGAGAAGAGCAGCGCTCTCGCCGCTCAACTCCCCAAGGCAGGTGCTTACGATTTCAGCCGCGATTGTTGCACGCTGCTCAGGGACGAACTCGACCGAACAGCCGTGGCAATCCCCGCGTGAATCCCGAAACGCCTAGTGGGGAATCTGCGTCACATCCCATCCGCCACCCAATGCCCGGACCAGCCCGACACTCGCAGCAAACTGGCGGGTCTTCAGGTCAGTGAGCGTGCGCTGATTGGTCAAAAGCGTGCTCTCGGCAACCAGGACCTCGAGATAACTCGTCGCGCCGCCTTTGTAGCGCTGGTTCGACAGGTCCAGCGAGTGCTGCGCCGCATCAACCGCGCGATGCTCCGTCCCTGTCTCCTGTTCCAGCACGCGCAAGTCGGATAGCCGGTCTTCAACCTCGTTAAACGCACCCAGCACGGTCGAGCGATACGTCGCCGCCTGTGTCTCGTAGTTATGCCGCGCCTGGTCGGTGATGGCGCGTCTTTTGCCCGCATCGAACAGCAGCTCTGTCGCCTGCGCTCCAAGGCTCCACAACGCGCTCGGCCCCTGGATCAGCGTACCAATGTTGGTGCTCTCAAATCCGCCTCCGCCGCCCAGCACGACGTTCGGATAGAAGGCGCTGATTGCGATCCCGATCTGGGCATTGGCCGCAGCGGTGCGACGCTCAGCAGCCGCGACATCCGGCCGCCGCTCGATCAATTGCGACGGAACGCCAACCGGAACGCCAGGCAGTTGAAGATTCAGCGGAGTCGGCGCCAGTGTTACCTCGGTGGCCTCTTTGTTTATGAGCGTGGCGATTGCATGTTCATACTGGCTGCGCGCCTGGTTGAGATCGACAAGCTGTGCCCGAGTGGTTTCGAGCTGCGTGAGTGCCTGCGCTACTGTGACTTCGGTCGCCAGGCCGCCCTTGACCAGCTGCTGATTCAAATCTAGCTGGTGCTCGTAGTCAGCGACGGTGTGCTCCAGCAGCCTCGCGTCAGAATCGAGCCCGCGCAATTCAAAGTAATCCAGCGCCAGCTCGGCATGCAGTACCAGATCGAGATTCGCCATATCCGCGGCGATTGCCTGCGCATTCTCGTGCGCCGCCTCGACACTGCGCCGCACGCGTCCCCAGAAGTCCGGCTCCCAGCTCGCCTGGCCACCAAGCTGGAAATCGCCGTATTCGGCAGCCGCACCCGGCTGAGCCAGGGGCCTGTTCGCTGAGACCTTCTCCCGGCCGACAGCCGCCGTTACGGAAAGCGTCGGATAATAGTCGGCCCGCGCCACGCGCGCCTGATCACTGGCCGCGAGATACGCCTCCATCGCGGCGCGGAGGCTCTGGTTCTGCAAAGCGATCTGATCTTCCAGCGCATTCAGCTGCGGATCGTTGTAAACCTCCCACCACTTGCCGCGCAGCAGTCCGTCCGATGGCGTCGCAGCCTTCCACGTTCCTCCCTGAGGATTCGGGGGCGGAACAATCGCGCCTGACGATCCGCCTTCCTTATATGCTGGAGGCGGTGGTGCGGAAGGGGCAGGCCGATGATAGTTCGGTCCTACCGTGCAGCCGGCCATCAAACACACGAATCCCGTCAGACTCCAGCCGCGCAGTCTTGCCTGCAACCCCGTCACTACTTGCCCCCCACGCTGGATGGTCCGTTATGCTGCCGCTCATTTGATTGGTGCGGATTGACCTTTTCGCCTTCGATCAGCGAATCCGGCGGATCCTGGATCACGAAGTCTTCTGCCTTTAACCCACTTGCGATCTGCACGGTCTTTCCGTCATCCTGACCGATCGTCACCGATACCAGGTGCGCCGTGTTATCTGCGCCTAACGTCCCAACTTGTGTTCCCTGTCTTCGGAAAATGATTGCGGAGACCGGCACAATGAACGTTTGCATCGCGGGCGCCTTGAAGTGCACCTGCGCCAGTGCCCCCGGCATCAATTCCCCCCTGTGATTATCGACATCAATCTCCACCAGCAGCGTCCGGCTTGACGGATCGATTGCCTCTGCAGTCCTCACCAGTGTTCCCTGAAACGTCCTTCCTGGATATTCGGGAAACGTAATGTCGATCTTCGATCCGCGCTTTAGATTGGCCGAATACAATTGCGGCACATTTGTGTAAACGCGCAACGTGTTCAGCGCCTGCATGTGGAACAGTTCTCTTGCCGCCCCGGTGTCGATCAATTGTCCAATGTCGATCGATCGAGCCGTCACCACTCCATCAAACGGAGCGTAGACTTTCTCGAACGATACCAGTTGCTTTAACCGTTCCACATTGGCTTGTGCGGACTTCACGGCTGAGGCTGTTGCTGTCGCCTGGTTGGTGAAGGTTTCCGTATCCTGCTGCGAAACCGCGTTTGTGTTCACGAGGCCCTGGTAGCGCTGCGCCTGGGCCTTCGCATTCTTGGCATCCGCTTCAGCGGTACCCAGGTCGGCTTCTGCCTGGATAAGCTGCTGATCGAGTTCCGGCGTCGAAATCTCCGCCAGCAGCGCGCCTTCCTTCACGTAGGAGCCGATATCGTAGTACCACTTCGTCAGGTAGCCGGAGGTCCGCGCGTAGATCGGCGAATCGGTATAGGCGGTGACGTTACCGGGCAGCGTAAATGTATCAACCGGAGCGCCCTGCTTCGGCTGTAGGGCGATGACCACCGGCGCGGCCATTTCCTGCGTTGTCTTGGCGAGCACACCGCTGTGATGGATCCGGCTCAGGATGCCGACCGTTGCCAAAACCGCAAAAACGAGCAGCACAACAATCAGCGCGGTGAGAGCGATGCCCGTCGCAATTGGCTGCTGCGGAGGAGCGTGTTGCGTATCGTGCCCCTCATGTGGAACCTGTTTGCCTGCTCCAGGCATCTTGTGCCCGCCGTCGCCCGCGGATCCCTGGACGGCATTGGACGTCGATTCGTTGTTCATATCCCTGCTCCGAAACCTCTGCTTCCGGTTGCCTACTCGAACTCATCAAATGTCGCCGCGTGTTTCTCCCTCCGGCGCGATCTGGTTTTCTTCTCCAGCCATCCGTGCACAATCGAGAAGAATGCCGGAACAAAAAAGAGGGTCGCGAATGTCGCCAGCAGCAGGCCGCCGATCACGGCACGTCCCAGTGGTGCATTCTGCTCGCCTCCTTCCCCAAGCCCCAATGCCATGGGCATCATGCCCAGGATCATCGCCAGAGCCGTCATCAGCACCGGGCGCAGCCGGACGAAGCCGGCATTCAAGGCAGCCTGTCGCGCATCGCCGACCAATTCCTCCAGTTGCTCACGGGCAAAGCTCACCACCAGGATCGAATTCGCTGTGGCCACGCCCATGCACATGATGGCCCCCGTCAATGCAGGCACGCTCAACCGGGTATCCGTAATGAAGAGGAACCATGCGATTCCCGCCAGTGCCGCCGGAAGCGCCGAGATGATCAGGAACGGGTCAAGCCACGACTGGAAATTCACCACGATGAGCAGGTAAACCAGCAGGACCGAAAACACCAATCCGGTCAGCAGTCCGATATACGATGCCTGCATCGTCTCGCTCTGGCCTCGCAGCACGATGTGCGAGCCGCGCGGTAGTTCCTTCTCGTATTTCGTGACGATCCGCTGCATCTCACGCGTCACTGTTCCGAGATCTGTACCAACCACGTTGGCATAGATGTCCAGCACCGGCTGCACGTCGTAGTGACTCACGGTGCCCAATTCCGCTCCGGGTTGGAACGCAGCCATGTTGCCGAGGATCTGCACCGGCTGCGGAGCGCCAGGAGGGTTCGTCTCAAGCGGAGCGGGGCCCGATCCCGCATTTGCGGGTGCCGTTCCAGTCGAGCTTCCTCCTGAGCTGCTTGATCGCGTGACCGGCAGGCTTTGCAGAGCCGATAACGAATCGATCTGATACTGGGGCGCCTGCACCGCAACGTTGTAGCTCACGCCATTGCGCGGATCGAGGTAGAAACTCGGAGTCGTCTGAAAGCTTCCGCTCAATGCCACCAGCAAGCTCTGTGCCACATCGCGCTGGGTGAAACCGATGGCCTGCGCTCGCGTGCGATCCACATTCACGGTGAAGTTCGGGTAGTCAAACGGCTGCTGAATACGCGCATCCGTTGCGCCGGTAACGTAGCGGACGTCATTCAGCATTTTTTCTGCAACCGCACGGTTGCCATACAGGTTCGGGCCGACAATTTGAATATCGATCGGCGCCGACAAGCCGAAGTTCAGGATCTGCGTGACGATATCGACCGGCAGAACATAAAACGTCACGCCTGGGTAATCGCGCGCCAGCACTTGTCGCAGTTCCTCGACGTATTCGTCAGTCGGCCGGTGCTTCGCCGACAACTGCACCTGGATATCGGCATCGGCGGGCCCAATCGGCGCCGACGTCGAATAGGAAAGATTGAGACCGGAATAGGGCAGCCCGACGTTGTCCACGATCGTGGTCACTTCGTTCGCCGGAATCTGCTGACGAATCGTGGCATCAATATGGTCGCAAAGCGCTGCCGTCTCCTCAATGCGGGTTCCCGTGCGCGCACGTACGTGAATCTTGAATTGCCCTGCATCGACAGCCGGGAAGAAGTCCTGACCGAGCCAAGGCACAAGGAGAGCGACAGATCCGACCGCGAAGACGATGAAGATGATCAGAAACACCACGGCTCGATCGACACACAAGGTCAGCAGTCGCAGATAGCTGTTGCGAAAGCCCGCGAAGGCCTTTTCAAAACCGCTCTGGAACCTCACGAACGGATTGCGGCTGGCATGCTTGCGTGCGATCTCGGCATCGTCGTGCTCATGCAGCATGTACTTCGCCATCGTGGGTACGAGTGTCCGTGAGAGGAAATAGCTGGCGAGCATGGCGAAGATGACTGCTTCGGCCATGGGCACGAACAGATACCGTGCGACTCCGCTCAGCAGGAACATCGGCACAAACACGATGCAAATGGCCAGTGTAGAAACAAAAGCAGGAATAGCGATCTGGGCTGAACCATCGAGAATCGACTGCTCCAATTCCTTGCCCTGCTCGAGATAGCGGTTGATGTTCTCGATGGCAACCGTAGCATCGTCAACGAGAATGCCGACAGCAAGGGCCAAGCCGCCGAGGGTCATGATATTGATGGTTTCGCCCAGAGCCGACAGAATGATCAGGGAACACAGGATCGAGAGCGGAATAGAAACGGCAATAATGATTGTCGAACGCCAGCTGCCGAGAAAGACCAGAATCATCACCGCTGTGAGGCACGCAGCAATTAGCGCTTCACGGACCACGCCGTTAATCGCGCCGCGCACGAAGATGGACTGATCCGAAAGAGCATCGATGTGCGCCTGCGGAGGCAACTGGCCGCGGACGTAGTCGATCTTGCTGCGCACATCCTCGATGATCTTCAGCGTCGACGCTGAGCCCGTCTTCATGATGCTCATCATCACTGAGCGCTGGCCGTTCACGCGCACGATGTTGGTCTGCGGGGGATTGCCGTCGCGTACGTGGGCAACGTCGCGCACATAGATCATGGCGCCATTCACCGACCGAATCGGAAGGTTGTTCAGCTGGTCCACGATGGACGGGGCCGAATTGGTTTCGACCGCGTACTCAAAGCGGTCAACCTTCATGGTGCCGGAGGGCACGATCAGGTTCTGGGCGGAAACAGCATTGACCACGTCGGCTGGTGAGAGTCCATGGGCCTGCAGCGCCTTTGGATCAATATCCACCTGGATCTGGCGTTGTTTTCCGCCGTAGGGATACGGGGTCTGGGCTCCTTCCACGGTGGCCAGTTGCGTGCGAATCGTGTTCTGGCCCATGTCGAACAATTGCTGTTCGCTGAGCCCGGCGCCGGAAAGACCCAGCATCAGAACCGGCACGCTCGATGCGTTGTACTGGATAATGAACGGCGGGGTCGACCCCGGCGGAAGAGAGCGCAACTGGACCTGCGAGATCGAGGTCACCTCGGCTACAGCGCTGGCGACGTTAACATGCGGCTGGAAGAATATCTTGATGACGGCGACGCCATTGAGCGACTGCGACTCAATGTGTTCAATGTCGCTGACGGTCGTTGTCATACCGCGCTCGCTGTTGCTGACGATGCGGTTCGCCATCTCCTCCGGAGACAGGCCCTGGTAGTTCCACACGACTGTGACCACGGGAATGTCGATGTTCGGAAAAATATCCGTTGGCATCGACATGATGCTGTACACGCCTAGAATCAGGATCAAGAGCGCGAAGACGACAAACGTATACGGCCGCCGAAGCGCAAGCCGGACAATCCACATAGGGTGGTACTCGCTCCTACAACAAAACCAGGGAAACCAAGTTCTGCCTGATTCTATTCAAGGTCGATGCTCCCTGCCGGTCGCGTCGACTTTGCTGCCGTTGCCGGGGACATTGGTCCCTGGTTTTGTATGAGGCGATTTGCCCGTCAACCAGTGACGTTTTGGGAGAGGAACGCCTCGCGAACCGCGGCGAGCCGTTCAAGGCAAAAGGCGGCTCTATGGAAATCCCGGGCTGTACGGCTTGGTACCGCCCAATCCGGTAAGGGTCACACTTGAACACTCAATCTTAGTCGATGACGCATGGTCGAGCGAATGCGCCACATATTGTGCACAACGGGCGCTATTCATAGGACGTGTTCCGTCGCTCCGAGGCTTCAAATTCCATTGAAGCGGCATACCGGCATACGATCTATTTTGAGTAGCTTCAAGTCCTACCGGCTGGCTTTCCGGCACGGCCAAGATTCCTTCGAGGGTGCGCGAATCGCGACGCTCCGCTTCAACGTCCATAGGGAGAAAACAGCTCACCGATGCGGGAAACCTTTCCTCCGGGAAATCCGTCCGTATATAGGGTACCCGCGGGGTAGCATTTTGCCTCAAAGATCCGTCTTTTTAACTGGATCGGCTGGGACTCATCATTAGAAGACGACCGACTGGAAGCTCATCATGCCAATTCAAAACGCCACTGAGCCATATATGCCCAAGACCGGCGAAACGCAGAATCCCGGGCACAAGAATCCATGGGTCAGGGTCATTGTCTACCTCGTCCTGGCCGCGGCCGTGGGCCTTATTGTGTGGCGCGTCTATCAAAACAAGCAGAAGACCGCCGCCAACACCGCCAGCCAGGCTGCGGCCTTGCTCGCCCGGCCTGTTCCGGTGCAGGTGGCTGCTGCCGAACAGAAGCCAATGCCGATCTACCTGACCGGCCTGGGGACGGTGACCCCTTACTACACCGTCACCGTCAAGGCCCGTGTCAGTGGCGAACTGCTTCCCGTGAAATTCACCGAGGGGCAGGAGGTCAAAGAGGGCGAGACCATCATGGTTATCGACCCCAAACCGTACCAGGCATCCCTCGACCAGGCCAAGGGAACACTGGCACACGACCAGGCTCTTCTGAAGAACGCGCAAGCCGAGTACAACCGCTACAAGGCGCTTTATGCAGCGGGAGTGGTCTCCAAAGAGTCTCTCGATGCCAACGAAGCGCAGCTTGGACAGTTTGAAGGCGCGATCCAGTCAGACAACGCCGCGGTTGAGAATGCCCAGCTGCAGCTCAACTGGTGCTACATCAAGGCCCCCATCAGCGGCAAAATCGGCCTTCGCCTGGTCGATCCCGGCAATGTCATCTCTGCGAATTCAACCAATCTGGTGGTCATCAACCAGCTCCATCCGATCGCCGTGTATTTCACGCTTCCTGAGGGGCAGTTACCTCAGGTGCTTAAGAGGCTTGGGTCAGACAAGCGCATCCCAGTGGATGCTTACGATCGCAGCGACACCCAGTTGCTTACCAGCGGAAACCTGCTCACCGCCGACAACCAGATCGACACAACCACCGGCACCGGGAAGCTGAAAGCTGTTTTCGACAACAAGGATGGGGTACTGTTCCCTAACCAATTCGTAAACATCCACCTCATTCTCGAGAATCGGACTAATGCACTTGTGGTTCCGTCGGCGGCGATTCAGACGGGCCTGAATGGATCTCTCTTCGTCTGGACCATTAACGACGACGGGAAAGGCGGACAGGTTGCGCAGATGCAACCCGTCAAGGTGGCACTGGCTGAGGGCCAGGTCACGATCCTTGATAGCGGTCCCGCGCCTGGAGGGAAGGTCGTGATTGACGGCGCTGATCGTCTTCGCCCCGGCCAGCCCGTTTCGGTGTCCGCGGCCCACCATCAGACCCCGTCCGCCGCTCACGGCGCTGGGTCAGGCCGGCCGGCTGCCAGCTTGAGCAACCAGAGCCCCTCGGCTCAGCCGAACAACCAGAACCCAACCAAGTCCCAGACCCCAAGCTCGAATCAGAGGCCGCATCAGTGAGTCTCAGTCCATCCCGGCCATTCATTCTGCGCCCCATCGCAACTTCGTTGCTGATGGCGGCCATCATGCTCGCGGGAGGCATCGCTTTCCTGCAGTTGCCGGTCTCCGCTCTGCCCGAGGTGGATTACCCCATCATCCAGGTGCTGACCTTTTACCCCGGCGCAGGGCCAGAGGTGATGGCATCCTCGGTCACCGCGCCTCTTGAACGTCAGTTCGGCCAGATGCCCGGCCTCAAGCAGATGACCTCTGTCAGCTCCGGCGGGGGTTCGGTCATCACGCTGGAGTTCAATCTCGACGAAGACATCGACGTCGCCGAACAGGAAGTCCAGGCTGCAATCAATGCCGCTAACAGCTTCCTGCCTCAGGATCTGCCCAATCCCCCCATCTATAGCAAGGTCAACCCTGCCGACGCACCCATATTGACGCTGGCCCTCACCTCCGACTCCTTGCCTCTCGACAAGGTCGAAGACGCCGCTGACACCAACCTCGCGCAGAAGATTTCGCAGGTCACCGGCGTCGGTCTCGTCTCCATCGCCGGTGGTCAGAAGCCGGCGGTGCGTGTGCAGGCCAACCCGGCGCAGATGGCTGCCTACAATCTCAGCCTCGAAGACCTGCGCACCGCTCTTGCTGCGGCGAACGTGGACCAGGCCAAGGGCACCCTCAACGGTGATCGCCAGTCCTACACCATCAACGCCAACGATCAACTTCTCTCCAGCGCCGACTACCTGCCGGTCATCATCGCCTATCGCAACGGCGCCCCGGTTCGCACCTCCGATGTCGCCAGGGTCGTCGACGCTGCTGAAAACTCACAGCAGGCGGCGTGGATGAATCGTCAGCCTGCCGTCATCGTCAACGTCCAGCGGCAACCCGGCGCCAACATCATCCAAGTCGTCGATCGCATCAAAAACCTGCTTCCGCAGTTGAAGACGAGCCTTCCGGCGAGCATCCAGGTTCACATCCTTACCGACCGCACCAGTACGATTCGCGCATCGGTCAAGGATGTCGAGTTCGAGCTCATGCTGACCGTGGCGCTGGTCGTCATGGTCATCTTCCTCTTCCTACGCAATCTCGCCGCCACCATCATTCCATCGGTCGCCGTACCCCTCTCGATTGTCGGCACGTTCGGCGTGATGTACCTGCTGGGCTACAGCCTCAACAACCTCACGCTGATGGCGCTGACGATCTCTACCGGGTTCGTGGTTGACGACGCCATCGTAATGATCGAGAACATCTCCCGGTTCATTGAAGAAGGCGAATCGCCGATGAAGGCCGCCCTGAAGGGCAGTTCGCAAATCGGCTTTACCATCATGTCGCTCACGGTGTCGCTCATAGCGGTGCTCATTCCGCTGCTCTTCATGAGCGACGTGGTCGGACGCCTCTTCCGCGAATTTGCCATCACCCTCGCTGTCACCATTCTCGTCTCGGCTTTCGTATCGCTGACCCTGACGCCGATGATGTGCTCACGCATCCTGAAGGACAAATCGGCAAAACAAACCCGCTTCTACTACTGGTCAGAGCGGGTCTTCAACACCATCATTGCCTCCTACGGCCGCGGATTGAAGAAAGTCCTCGAACACCGGTTCATTACGCTGCTCGTCACCATCTCCACTTTCGTGGCCACGGTTCTCCTGTTCATTGCGATTCCCAAAGGCTTCTTCCCTGTGCAGGACACGGGTGTCATCCTTGGAATCAGCGAAGCATCCCAGACCGTCAGTTTTGCCGATATGGCCAAGCGCCAGCAAAAACTGGTCGATATCGTTCTCCAGGATCCAGCGGTCGACAACGTCTCGTCGTTTATCGGAGTGGACGGCACCAATACCACGCTCAACTCGGGCCGCATCCAGATCACGCTCAAGGCGCTCGATGAGCGCAAGATCTCCGCCTCGGAAGTCATCCACCGCCTACAGCCCAAGGTAGCCAACGTCGAAGGCATCCAGCTTTTCCTCCAGCCCCTGCAGGACCTTACAGTCGAAGACCGCGTCAGCCGGACACAATTTCAATACTCGCTCGAGGATCCCAACTCGACCGAACTTGCCGCGTACACGCGCAAGCTTGTGCAGGAGCTGAGCAAGGACCCCGTCGTCACTGACGTCGCCAGCGACCTCCAGGACCAGGGCCTCGGCGCCACCCTCGTCATCGATCGCGATACCGCGGCACGACTGGGCATTGCGATGGCCGACATCGACAACACGCTCTACGATGCCTTCGGCCAGCGGCAGATCTCCACAATCTTCACCCAGCTCAACCAGTACCACGTGGTTATGGAAGTCGGGCAGAACTTCCAAACCAATCCGACCATGCTGAACAATCTCTATGTCAAATCCAGCAACGGTACGCAGGTTCCGCTTAGCATGCTTGCCCACTGGGAGCAGACGCGCGCACAGCTTGCCATCGGCCACCAGGGCCAATTCCCATCCACGATCGTCAGCTTCAATCTGGCCCCAGGTAAGGCTCTCGGCGATGCCGTCAAGGCTGTCAACTCGGTTGAGCAACGCATCGGCATTCCAACCAGCATCAACGCCAGCTTTCAGGGCACGGCCGCGGCCTTCCAGACTTCGCTTGCCAATGAGCCGCTGCTGATTCTTGCCGCCCTCGTCACCGTATACATCGTGCTCGGCGTTCTCTATGAGAGCTACATCCATCCCATCACCATCATCTCTACGCTTCCTTCAGCTGGAGTGGGAGCTTTGCTGGCGCTGATGATCTTCCAGGTCGAGTTCAGCGTGATTGCGCTCATCGGCATCATCCTCCTCATCGGCATCGTGCAGAAGAATGCCATCATGATGATCGACTTCGCTCTTCAGGCCGAGCGCGAGGAAGGTAAATCGGCCGAAGATGCTATCTTCCAGGCCTGTCTGCTGCGCTTCCGCCCCATCATCATGACCACCATGGCCGCGCTTCTCGGCGGCCTGCCGCTGGCTCTTGGCGGAGGCGTCGGCGCGGAGCTCCGTATGCCTCTGGGAGTCAGCATCGTCGGCGGCCTCATCTTCTCCCAAATGCTCACTCTGTTCACCACACCGGTGGTTTATCTCTACTTCGATAAGCTGGCTCAGCGCATGAAGCCGCGCGACCTCGAGGTAAGCCCCGAAAAGCACATGGTTACAGCTGACTAAGGCGAGCAACGATGCATCTCTCCGCACCCTTCATCAAGCGCCCGGTCGCCACCTCGCTGTTGGCGCTGGCGCTGTTGCTCGCGGGTT
>Ga0335079_10006496_pt1 | contig 13370 bp, 9 predicted proteins | sample Lox_Sample_33_FD_206719 | JGI IMG/M metagenome (GOLD analysis project Ga0335079, IMG submission 206719) | Soil microbial communities from Loxahatchee National Wildlife Refuge, Florida, United States - Lox_Sample_3.3 | ecosystem: Environmental > Terrestrial > Soil > Wetlands | place: USA: Florida... | reverse complement strand
TGGGGTCGCCCCCCGGGCCAGCACGGCGGGGGTTCCGGGGGTCGCCCCCCGGGCCAGCACGGCGGGGGTTCCGGGGGTCGCCCCCCGGGCCAGCACAGTCAGGCCGCCGACCGTGTGCGCCGCGGCAGGCCGGCCACGTAGGCGGGTCAGGACCTGCCATAGCGGAGGATGATCAGTGTGAGCGCGAGGCCGAGCCCGCAAAGCAGGCCGACAGGAAAAAGCATTGCAGCGTAGCCGGTCCACCGGCCTATCAGCCAGCCGATGGCCCCGTAGACCGCCATGCCGGCCACCAGGTAGCTGACGATCGCCCAACCCGGGTTCTGCTCGCCGACGGACTGCCCGGTGGGTTGCGCCGCGCTGGGCCGTTCGGCGCCGGGCCGTTCGGCACTGGGCCGTTCGGCACTGGGCCGTTCGGCACTGGGCCGTTCGGCACTGGGCCGTTCGGCACTGGGCCGACCCGTGGAGCGTGGTCCGCGAGCCAGCCATCGCTGGCGTTTGCGCGCCTTGGCTGGCTGGCCTGAGTGTTCGCCGGGGTTCCGTCCATCGGTGCCCAGTGCCCCAGCCCTGGGTCCCGCGGGGACCCGTTGCCCCGAAGCTTGCTGCGATGGGCCGCGCTGCAATGGACCCTGCTGGCGCGCATCCTGAAAAGCACCGGTGATGTGCTCGGCTGACGGCTCGATGTTTCCTTGTTCCTCCGGCCATTCCTGCGATCCCAGCGCGCGGTCCCTTCCGCTCATGTCGCGGCAAACTATAACAGGCAAGGAACGTGGGGAGCGAGACAGCATGCGGGCAATTTATGGTGCTCACGATTACGGCTCTCCGCCTGATTGGCGTGCGTCCGGCGGGGTGCTCGCCGCCCGCGCCGCTGCCGCGATGGCCGCCGCGCGCGCCGCCGCAATACCTACCGCACGGGCCTCCGTGGCACCCCTGGTCTCATCAGCCACTGCCGCGCCGCCGGTCTCACCTGCCTCTATCGTACCGCTGGTCTCACGTGCCACTGGCGCGGTGCTGGTCTCACGTGCCACTGGCGCACTACTGACCTCACGTACCACTGGCACTCTACTGACATTACGTGCCACTGGCGCACCGCCGGTCTCACGCGCCCCTACCGCGCGCGCCCCTGGCGCGCCGTTCACCTCACGGGCACCCGTGACGCCGCTCAACTCTCGGGACCCTGAGGCGGTACTGGCCTCACGCGCCCGCGGCGCGGTACTCATCCCGCGGGCCCCTGACGCGCTGTTCACCTCACGGGCCGCAGGCACCGTGCTTGCCTCAGGCACCACATAGGGCGTCCCGCGGCGGGCCAGGGTACCGATCTGGCCCGCGCTCCATACCAGGATGCAAATAATCGCCGTGAGCCCAAAAAGCCTGGTATTGAAGGCGGTTGTGTTCCGCAAGGATGCGACGAGGATCGCGACCGCGAGAATCTTCACCACGTAGGTGCCGAGCGCCGTCCCGGTCATCGCCGCGGGACCCCACCGGCCCGCGAAGCTGACCGCGAGCACGCTCAGCGAGAAGAAGACCGCGACGAGTATCACCCCGAACAGGGCCCCAAGTGCGCCCTTCCCGCCGTCGAAGACGGCGCCGAGCGCGACCAGAATGACCCCTGTGATCGCCGTAGCCACGGCCGATCGGGTGAGGATCCGGGCGTCGTTGGCCAGCATCTTCGCGGCTCCGGGTTTGGTGGGTCTGCTCGTGGGTCGCGGTGGGTATGCGTGACACCGCCGTCGCTTGCGTTGGCGTGGGCGGCGGCTGTTCGTGAAAGGTATCACAAGCTCTTGGTAAGACCTTTGCCTGAGGTACCCGCTGCACTCTCGCCGCCCGTGGATTGACCGCTGTCGTAGATCGGCGCGGGGCGGGGCGCCGTTTTAGGTGCCCGTGCGGGCCGGGCGCGACCATTGACCTGAGTCGGCGCAGATGCATCGTCTGACGCCGACATATCGTCCTGTTGCTGCGGAAATGCGTCCGTACCCGGCACCGGCGCCGCAGCGGGCCGCGCCGGGTGCACTGATTCTTGACGCTGCTTCCGTTCGGCCTCTTGCGCCTGGCCAGCCGCAAGAGGCGGGAAAATGTCCGCTGACGGCGAAACACTGCTCTCGCCGCGCCGCGGCGAAGTATTCGCTGACAGCGAAACGCCCGCACCGCCGGGCCCGGGCAGGGCATCCCGTGGCACCACGACGTCGGGTGGCCGCAGGCCGTCGGGTGGCGACAGGCCGTCGACTGGCCGCGGGCCGTCAGGCTGCCGCAGGCCGTTGGCCGACCGCGGGCCGTCAGGCTGCCGCAGGCCGTTGGCCGACCGCGGGCCGTCAGGCTGCCGCAGGCCGTTGGCCGACCGCGGGCCGTCAGGCCGCCGCGGGCCGTCAGGCTGCCGCAGGCCGTTGGCCGACCGCGGGCCGTCAGGCTGCCGCAGGCCGTTGGCCGACCGCGGGCCGTCAGGCCGCCGCGGGCCGTCAGGCTGCCGCAGGCCGTTGGCCGACCGCGGGCCGTCAGGCTGCCGCAGGCCGTTGGCCGACCGCCGGCCGTCAGGCCGCCGCAGGCCGTTGGCTGGCCGCGGGCCGTCGAATGGGATCATCACGTCGGGGGGCAGCAGGGCATCGGGTGGCGACAGGTCGTTGGCTGGCCGCGGGCCGTCGGATGGGATCACCACATCGGGAGGCAGCAGGCCGTCGGGCGGCGGGGGGGCGTCCGTGGGCGGTGCAAGGGTGTCCGCCCAGGGCGAGGCTGCGGAGGTCTGCGACTGCGCCGAGCTCCTGCGTGACGGTGGGAAGCCATCCGCCCGGGTGGCGGTGGCCGTTGGCTGGGAAGAGCCACGCGGCCCCGCCGCATGACGCCTGCGGGTGGCGCTCCCGGCTTTGGCATCACGGCGGGCCTCAGACGGCCTGCGGGAGCGCAGCCATGGCAGCGAGACGAGTAGCAGCGCCACGATTCCGCCGATAGTGGCCACGGAAAGGACCGCGAGTGCCGATCCGACGATCGACAGGCTCACCACGGTGAAGGCGAACAAACCCGCCCAAAGGTAGAGAATCAGCACGGTCAGCCGGTGTGAGTAGCCGATGTTCAGCATCCGGTGATGCAGATGGCCACGGTCCGCGGCGAATACCGACTGGCCCGCCCTTGCGCGTCTGATCACCGCAAGCAGCAGGTCCGTGTACGGGATCGTGAGGATCGCCATCGGAATCAACGGCAGCAGGACCAGCGGCAAACGGTTGACATGCTGCAGCGTCGCCGGGTCCAGGTTCGCGGAACTCGAGATCGTCGCATAGGCGAGCACAAGCCCGATCAGCATCGAACCCGTGTCGCCCATGAAGATCCGAGCTGGATAGAAGTTGTGTGGCAGGAAGCCCAGGCACATCCCTGCGAGCACCGCCGACACGAGCGCAGGCAGCGTCTGACGCGGCAGCCCGACCACGCGGGTGAGTTCGTAGGAGTAGATGAAGAACGCGAACGCGGCGATGCCCACCACTCCGGCGGCAAGCCCGTCGAGACCGTCGATGAAGTTGACCGCGTTGATGGTCACCACGACGAGCAAGATGGTCAGCGCGATACCCTGTCGCGGCGAAAGCGAGAGCACGCTGCCCTTCGGCAGCGGTATCCAGTCCAGTTCGACGCCGCCCCAGACGAGGATCCCGGCTGCCGCCACCTGAGTGGCGAACTTGCTGAGGGCGCTCATCCCCCAGCGGTCGTCCACGAACCCGGTGACGACGATCAGGCCGCCAGCCAGCAGCAGGCCCGCCGGCGCGGTGAGGTTTCCCGGTGTGTTGAGATTGGCGGCGAACACCGCTTTCATGTGCGTTAGCTGACTCGCCACCAGCAGCGCCGCCGCCAGCCCACCGTACATGGCCAGCCCGCCAAGCCGCGGGGTCGGCACAGCATGAACGTCGCGGTCGCGCACCGCAGGCAACGCCCTGACCGCGATCGCGAACTTGCGGACCAGCGGAGTCAGCAGGTAGGTCATCGCGGCCGCGACGAGAAGCGTGAGCAAGTACTCGCGCACTACGTCAGCCTACGCGCCCGGCGATCAATCCGCGCCCGGAGGAGCCAGGTCGTCGCGTGGCGCGCTCTGCGGGCCGGCGGTGCGTGCGGCGCCGCGCGTGCGTGCCGCGCCGCCCATACCTGCGTCAGCTGTGCGTGTGTCGCCCGCGCCCGTGTCGCCCGCGCCCGTGTCGCCCGCGCCCGTGTCGCCCGCGCCCGTGTCGCCCGCGCCCGTGTCGCCCGCGCCCGTGTCGCCCGCGCCCGTGTCGCCCGCGCCCGTGTCGCCTGGGCCTGTGTCGCCCGCGCTGTCTGTGTTAACCGAGCTTTCTGCGCCAGCCGAGCTTTGTGTGCCGTCCAAGATCGGTGCCACGGTGCGCAGCCGTTCGGGAGAAATAGCACCCGCACGCAGCAGTCGCGGTACCGTCCCGGTCAGATCCACGATCGACGACGGCACCCGGCCGGTGCACGGTCCACCGTCCAGGTAAACCGCGACAGCATCGCCAAGTTGCGCCTCCGCCTCAGCCATCGTCATGGCGGGCGGCTCTCCGGACCGGTTCGCGCTGCTCACCGCCATTGGGCCAGTCAGCTTCAGCAACTCGAGGGAGACAGGATGCAGCGGCATTCTGACCGCGACCGTGCCCTTCGTGTCGCCCAGGTCCCAGCTAAGCGTGCGGCTGGCGTGGCAGACGAGAGTCAGCGCACCTGGCCAGAACTCGTCGATCAGGTCCTGACCGTGCATGCCCAGGTCATCGACGAGCGCCGCCGCGGCGCGCACCGAGCCGACGAGCACAGGCGACGGCATGTGCGTGCCCCTGCCCTTCGCGATCAGCATGGCCATCACGGCCGCGGGTGTGAATGCGTCCGCACCGATCCCGTAGACCGTGTCGGTGGGCAGCACGACAAGCTCCCCACGGCTGACCGCAGCGGCAGCTTCCTCGATCCCGGCGGAGCGTTGCGCCGGGTCAGCGCAATCGAATCGGCGAATCGCTGAGCTCACAGCCGCCCATCCTGCCACGTGCGCGCGCGATTGCCGTGTTCGTGCAGCGGTTCGTCCGTCGCATCACGCGGTCGCTCATCCGGTAGGTCAAACTCGCGCTCTGCGGTCGCGCGGCGGGCCGTTACGAACCGGTCGCGGCCGGCCAGGTCCCTGTTGTTGCGCCTGTCACACCACCCGGCGCTTTCAGGGAACACCCAGTAGACTGCGGCACCCTGGGGCGATCCGTGCTCCACGGCTACCAGGCCGCCCGGCCGCAGCAACCGCGCGGCCGTCCGTTCGAGGCGCCGGATCGTGTCCAGGCCGTCAGGTCCGCCCCACAGCGCCGCCGGCGGGTCGTAATCACCAACCTCTGGTGGCACACCAGCGCCGTCCGGGATGTAGGGGGGATTGCTGATGACCAGATCGACCGCCTCGTCAAACTCGGGCAGTGCGGTGGCCAGGTCGGCCAGGTGCAGTGCGACGCGCGGCGCCTGCGGGCCTGCCGCGCGAGCCTGGTGGCCGGCCGTGGCACCGTTGGCGTAGCGGGTGATCAGCTCCAGGTTCCGTTCTACGTTCCGCTGGGCCCAGGCGTGCGCCAGCCGGTCCGCTTCTACCGCATGCACGCGTGCACGCGGAACCTCCTGGGCGATGGCGAGCGCGATAGCCCCGGAACCTGTGCCCAGATCAACCACAAGCGGATCAACGGCATCCATCGCGCGCAGTTGATCAATCGCCCAGCCCGTCATCACCTCGGTCTCCGGGCGGGGCACGAACACGCCGGGGCCTACCTCAAGCTCCAGGTACCTGAAATATGCCCGTCCGATGATGTGCTGCAACGGCTCGCGGGCCTCGCGGCGGGCCACATCGGCCCAGAACCGCGCGTCGAACTCGGCGTCTGGAACCGTGTGCAGCATCCGGCGCTGCACGTCGTGGACATGCGCCGCGATCTGCTCGGCGTCACACCGCGGCGAGTCGACGCCCGCAGCGGCGAGCCGCGCGGCGGCGCGGGTTACCTCGTCAAGGACAATGCTCATCGCGCCTCGCCAAGCCGGGCCGCCATGTCCGAATCGGCGAGCGCCTGGATCACGCTGTCCAGGTCGCCGTCGATCACCTGGTCGAGGTTGTAGGCCTTATAGCCAACCCGGTGATCGGAAATGCGGTTCTCAGGGAAGTTGTAGGTGCGAACGCGTTCGGACCGGTCCACTGTGCGCACCTGATTGCGCCGCTCGGCCGAAGCCTGAGCGTCCGCTTCCTGCTGTGCGTCAGCGAGCAACCGGGCACGGAGGATGCGCAGCGCCTGTTCCTTGTTCTGGAGCTGGCTTTTCTCGTTCTGGCACGACACGACGATCCCGGTGGGCAGGTGGGTGATCCGGACAGCGGAGTCGGTCGTGTTGACGCTCTGGCCGCCGGGTCCCGATGAGCGGAACACATCTACCCGGAGGTCGTTCTGGTCGATCTGGACCTCCACCTCGTCAGCCTCGGGCAGCACGAGCACGCCAGCAGCCGAAGTGTGAATGCGGCCCTGCGACTCGGTGACAGGCACCCGCTGCACGCGGTGCACGCCGCCCTCATGCTTCAGTCGCGCCCACACCCCTCGCGCGTTGCCCGTCTCCGCCGCCGCGGCTGCGCCCGCCACGGCTGCGCTCGCCGCGGCGCCACGCCGGCCGACCTTGACCGCGACGGTCACGTCCTTGTACCCGCCAAGGTCCGATGGTGTGGCGTCGAGAATCTCGGTCTGCCAGCCGCGGCGCTGGGCGTAGCGAAGGTACATGCGCAGCAGGTCGCCCGCGAAAAGCGCCGACTCCTCGCCGCCCTCGCCCGCCTTTACCTCGAGAATGACGTCCTTGCTGTCCGCGGGATCGCGCGGCACGAGCAGCCGCTGCAGCCGCTCCTCGAGTTCAGCTCTGCGCTTGTCCAGCTGATCCGCCTCGGCGGCGAAGGAGTGATCCTCCGCAGCCAGTTCCCTCGCGGTGTCGCCATCCGCGACGGTCCGCTCCCACTCTTGGTATGCCTGCACGACCGGGGTCAGCTCCGCATAGCGACGGCCGAGCGCGCGCGCCTTCGCCTGATCCGAGTGCACGGCGGGGTCGGCAAGCTCACGCCCCAGGCGCTCATGCTCGCCCACCAGCTCGCCGAGCTGGTCGAACACGGTTCCTCCTGTTGCGGTTGTCTATCGCCGTTGCGACAGTCGTTGATGGCGCTGGCCGGTCATGCCCGGCGCTGGCCGGTCATGCCCGGCGCTGGCGGGGCACCGCACGAGCCAGGCCGGGCGGCCCAGATCCCGGCATTGCCGGGCAGCAGATCCGAGATGCGCTTGCCGCCAGTCCCTCACTTGCGGCCAGCTAGGTACGGCTACGTGCGGTCGGCAGCCTTCTTGCCGAAACGCCGCTCGAACCTAGCGACCCGGCCGCCGGTGTCGAGGATCTTCTGCTTGCCCGTGTAGAACGGGTGGCAGTTTGAGCACATGTCGGCGTGGATCACGCCGTTCTTGGCCGTGCTCCGCGTGGTGAAAGTGTTGCCACAGGTACAGGTGACCTTGGTGACCACGTACTCAGGGTGAATTTCAGGTTTCACGTTAACTCCTGGTTTCTGGCGGTCGCCGGGTCGCCGTGGCCGTGTCGCAACAGGCCGGCGGCCAATGGGCCGTCTCGTCGGGCTCTGTGCCAAAGGGGGCTGCCCAACGGGCTCTGTCCCGTGGGCGCCTCTGGTCGCAATGACCCGTGTCGCAACACAACCAGGCGTGAACCGGTACCGCAATATTGGCTTACCAGTCTGCCAGAGCTTGGAACGCTGCGCGGACCTCCATGATTCCTGGGTGCCGAGTTCATGATCCCCGATTGCGTCAACTTGCCTGCGCTATTTGCAGGTGAGTTAGCACGGTTGCGGATCATGGGCCGTACCTTGATCGTTGCTCTCCGCGATTGGGCCGGCGATGGGCGGCAGCTCACGTACCGGATATAAGTGATCTTTGGGAGATAGGTGATCTTAGTTGCTAAGAGCTGATCGTCGTTTTCTGGACCTGGAGGAGGAACTCTGCGTTGCTCTTCGTCTCCCGCATCTTCTCAAGCAGCAGCTCGAGCGCCTGCTGGACATCGAGAGCGTGCAGCACGCGGCGAAGCTGCCACACGACCTTGAGCTCCTCGGGCGACATGAGGATTTCTTCCTTACGGGTACCAGAGGCGTCCACGTCCACCGCGGGGAAAATCCGCCTGTCGGCAAGCTCGCGGCGCAGCCGAAGTTCCATGTTGCCCGTGCCCTTGAACTCCTCGAAGATGACCTCATCCATCCTGGAGCCCGTCTCGATGAGCGCAGTCGCCAGGATGGTCAGCGAGCCGCCATTCTCGATGTTGCGCGCCGCGCCGAAGAACCGCTTTGGCGGATACAGCGCGGTGGAGTCCACACCACCGGACAGGATCCGGCCACTCGCGGGCGCGGCCAGGTTGTAGGCACGGCCAAGCCTGGTGATGGAGTCGAGCAGCACAACCACGTCGTGGCCCATCTCGACCAGTCGCTTCGCGCGCTCGATGGCAAGCTCAGCAACCGTCGTGTGGTCCTCAGCCGGCCGGTCAAAGGTGGAATGGATCACTTCGCCTTTCACCGAGCGCTGCATGTCGGTGACTTCCTCCGGGCGCTCATCCACGAGCACAACCATGAGGTGGCACTCCGGGTTGTTCTTGGTGATCGCGTTGGCGATCGCCTGCAGGATCATCGTCTTACCCGCCTTGGGCGGTGACACGATCAGGCCGCGCTGGCCCTTGCCGATGGGGCTCACGAGATCGATAATCCGCGTGGTCAGGCCGAGCGGCTCAGTCTCGAGGCGCAGCCGGTCCTGTGGGTAGAGCGGAACGAGCTTGCTGAAGTCGGGGCGACCGCGCGACTGCTCGGGGTCGAGACCGTTGACCTTGTCGAGCCGGACAAGCGCGTTGAACTTCTCCCTGCGCTCGCCGTCGCGCGGCTGTCGGACCGCCCCCTCAATCACGTCGCCCTTGCGCAGGCCGTACTTGCGGACCTGGGAGAGCGACACATAGACGTCGCTCGAACCTGGCAGGTAGCCCGACGTGCGCACGAACGCATAGTTGTCCAAAACATCGAGGATGCCTGCGATCGGGATGAGCACGTCGTCCTCGCTGACGACCGGTTCCCCGTCCTGCCTGTCACGGCGGTTACGGTTACGGTTACGGAACCTGTCCCGGTCCCTGCGGCGGCCGCGCTGGCCGTCGCCATCGTCATCGGACCGGTTCTGCTCACCGCCTCGGTTGCCCGAAGCAGTGTTCTGGTCGCGGCCCTGCTGGTCACGTCCGTCGCGGCCCTGCTGGTCACGGCCCTGCTGGTCGCGTCCGTCGCGGCCCTGCTGGTCACGGCCCTGCTGGTCGCGTCCGTCGCGGCCCTGCTGGTCACGGCCCTGCTGGTCGCGTCCGTCGCGGCCCTGCTGGTCACGGCCCTGCTGGTCACGGCGCGGCGACTCGTCCCTGCGGTTGTTGTTACGCCGCCTGCGGTCGCCGCGCTGGTCATCGCCGCGCTGGTCATCACCGCGCTGGTCATCACCGCGCTGGTCATCGCCGCGCTGGTCATCGCCGCGCTGGTCGTCGCCGCGCCGGTCACCCCTCGGGCCGCCGTCCCCCCCCTCCGCAGTGTGGGACCCCGCGGCCTGGTCCACGGATCCGCCAGTCAGCGCCGCGTCACCGGCCTGGAAACCGCCGGTCCCGCCAGGGAACGCAACAGCCGTTCCTGCGGCCGCGCCGCCGTCTTGCGCGGCGGCCGCTTGTGCCGGTGAGCTATGCGCAGCCGAGCTGTCCGCTGTGCTTGAAACGGCTGTGCTTGAACCGGCGCCTTCCCCACCCGAGCGATGCCCGTCGAAGCTGAGCTGCTGATCGCCGTCACCTGCACTGGTGCCGTCATCAGCCGACATAGATGTTTCTGGTTGCATAGCGTCCTGCTCATCGGGACGGGGGTCGCCGGCTCCCGCAGGCGCGCCCCGTTTGGCTGAGTTTGAATCGATGGCGCCAGTCGAGGGGCCAGCCGACGCCGAGCCGGACCTGGCCGTTGCTGGTGCGGAAACGGAACTCCCCTGATCTAGTCCCTTGCCATCGGTGCCGGGCTCGTCCAAGATCGCCCGCTCCTGGATCGCTTCCACGAGCTGGCTCTTGCGCATCCGCCCAATCCCGCTGATGCCAAGGGATTGGGCGAGCCGCTGCAGCTCGGGCAGCAGCATCGACGACAGGCCAGTGCCGGACCTGCGCCGCGGCCTGGCGGCCGCGGCGGGAGCCTCGCCGGCGGCCTCGTCGGTGTTTCCGGCCGTGGCGGGGGTCGCATCAGGCGTGTCCGCCGGGCCGGTGAGGAGTTCGGTGGTGTCGCTCACAAAGCGTCCTTCCCAGGGAGCGGGTTCCGGTCACTCGTGCGACCGGCAGACCCGGCGGTGCGGTACGGCCGGTTTGTCCGGCCGCGTTCCTTGGTTACCGTGATGTCGTGGCACCCCTTTCACGCGACGGCGAGTGCGATCTGCCACCGCATGTGCGGGCGCCCCATCCGCAGCTACCGCAGAAAAATCCGGGTACGGCCAGATGATCGGGGAGGTTTGCTCGGTCAGATCCTCCGGGCCTGCTCCAACCACGACGCCGTGTCCGCGCCCGGATGGTCGCGGGTACGGTCCAGTGTTCTGGTTTGTGTACGGAGGGCCACCCCCGCGGCGCGACGACCCTGCCGACCGGGCAATGAGTGGCTGACGAGCACCTGCCCCGCAACGGGGCATCTGGCGCAGCACCCAGCCTAACACCACGAGAGGCCACGGTATTCCCTCGAAAGTTCTCCGTGTGTCGCGGAAGCTGACGAACGATCTTGCGGTCCGGCTCACAGCGCTGCCCGGCCGTATCTGTCCCAGGCCGCATCCGGGCGACGCCTCGCCCAGGGGTGCCGGATTTGGCTTCTAGATTGCCGGGCTGAACGTTGGCGCCGTGCCTGTCGACGTTCAGGGGGCCTACGAGGCATGCATTACCCGTTTCGCTGCCGATTGAACCAAAACGGTCTGGTGAGCACGAGGCCACGCACGCCAGGACCGGTCCGAAATGCGCGGTCACGGCGGAGATCCGCACCACGACAGCCTCTGTGGGCCAGCTCATCACGCTTCCTCGCGGGAACGCCGGGTCGAACGGCGTGATTAACACTCGGATAGTTATCGAAGGCCAGGGCGTTACCGTCACACGCTGCCCCCGCTGCCGCCCTTATACGATGCCGTCACTACTACATCATTGGTGCCTTCACACCCCTGCCGTCACTTGCGGCCGTCGGGGCAGGCCCGTCACGCCAGCCCAAGGGACGCGGCCGCCACGGCCGCGTCGACCGGGATCACCGGTGGGGATGGCGCGCCTGAAACTGCCCAATCGGGCTCCTTCAGCCCGTTGCCCGTGATGGTGCAGACAACGCGGGAACCTACCGGGACCTGGCCATTCTCACAAGCCTGGAGCAGCCCGGCGACGCTGGCCGCCGAGGCGAGCTCGGCGAAGACGGCCTCCTCGCGTGCGAGCAGCCGGTAGGCGGCAAGAATCTGCCGGTCGGTGACGGCCTCGATGAGGCCCGCCGACTCGTCACGCGCGGCTTCGGCGAGGTGCCAGGAAGCCGGATTGCCGATCCGGATCGCGGTCGCGATGGTGTGCGGGGAAAGCACAGGCTCGCCGCGCACGATCGGGGCGGCGCCACTCGCCTGGTAGCCGAACATCCGCGGCCGGCCCGCTGCCTTTCCCAACTCGGCATATTCGCTGTACCCCCACCAGTACGCGCTGATGTTCCCGGCGTTGCCCACCGGCAGGCAGTGCACGTCAGGGGCGTCGCCAAGATCGTCGATGATCTCGAAGGCGGCGGTTTTCTGGCCCTGCAAGCGGTACGGGTTGACGGAATTGACCAGCGCGACGGGGAAATCCGCGGCGAGCTTGCGCGCCAGTTCCAGGCAGTCGTCGAAGTTGCCGTCTACCTGCAGCAGTCGTGCGCCGTGCACGAGCGCCTGGGCGAGCTTGCCGAGCGCGATCTTGCCACGCGGCACAAGCACGGCGCAGACCAGTCCGGCCCGCGCCGCGTACGCGGCGGCGCTCGCGCTGGTGTTGCCCGTGGAGGCGCAGATCACCGCCTTGGCGCCGTCCTGTACCGCTCGGCTGATGGCCACGGTCATGCCGCGGTCCTTGAACGACCCGGTCGGGTTGAGGCCTTCGACCTTGAGATGGACATCGCAGCCGGTTCGCGCGGACAACCTGGGCGCGGGTAGCAGCGGCGTGCCGCCCTCAAGCAGGGTCACAACCGGTGTGACCGCGAAGACCGGGAGCAGGTCGCGGTACTCCTCGATCACCCCGCGCCAACGGCACGCGGCGGGCGCAGCTGACGCGACCGGCGCAGCAGACGCGACCGGCGCAGCAGACGCGGCGGGCCCAGCAGACGCGGCGGGCCCAGCAGACGCGGCGGGCCCAGCAGACGGGGCCGGCGCAGCAGACGCAGAGTCCGTGCGGCCGGCAACGGGCCCGGGCTGCGCGGCGGTGCTCATCGGCGGTTCTCCCCCGCTGCGATCACTGGCCATACTCTCCCACTGGCGATCATGGGACGTCCACTTCCGATCCGATCATTGGCCGTCCTCTCCCTCGACCCGCATCACGCTGGCAACCGCGCGTACCACGCCCATCCCGCGCAGATCATGAACCGTCGACGCGAGCGCCGCGTCCTTTGCCTGGTAGGTAACGATCACGAGCTGAGCGTCATCACCGTGCCCATCCTGGCGCACAGCCTGGATCGACACCTCGTGTCTGGCGAACGCCTCCGCGACCCTGGCAAGCACGCCAGGCCGGTCGGCCACGTCGAGCGCCACGTGGTACCTGGTGGATGTCTCACCCATCGGCCGGACCGGAAGCCCGGCATATGTGGTGGCGTTGGGACCCCTCGTTCCCGCGAGCCTATTGCGAGCCACTGCGACGATGTCGCCGAGCACGGCGCTTGCCGTCGGGGCGCCGCCGGCGCCCGCGCCGTAGAACATCAGCCGACCGGCGGACTCGGCCTCGACGAATACCGCGTTATACGCCTCCCGGACGCCCGCCAGCGGGTGCTCGCGGGGGATCATCGCCGGATGGACACGTACCGACACGCCGCCGCCGCCGCGCTCGCAGATGGCAAGCAGCTTGACTACGCAGCCGAGAGCGCGGGCGCTCGCGATGTCGGCCGCCGTCACCTCGGTGATGCCCTCACGGTGGACATCCGCGGCGGTCACCGCGGTGTGGAAGGCCAGTCCAGCCAGGATCGCCGCTTTCGCCGCGGCGTCGAACCCCTCAACGTCCGCCGTCGGATCCGCCTCCGCGTAGCCGAGCGCCTGAGCCTCGTCGAGCGCGTCGGAAAAGCCCGCGCCGCTCGAATCCATCCGGTCGAGGATAAAGTTGGTGGTGCCGTTGACGAT
>Ga0335079_10006493_pt1 | contig 13372 bp, 11 predicted proteins | sample Lox_Sample_33_FD_206719 | JGI IMG/M metagenome (GOLD analysis project Ga0335079, IMG submission 206719) | Soil microbial communities from Loxahatchee National Wildlife Refuge, Florida, United States - Lox_Sample_3.3 | ecosystem: Environmental > Terrestrial > Soil > Wetlands | place: USA... | reverse complement strand
GGCGGGTCTATCCCGCCGGTGGCGGCGATCCGTCGATTGCTTGTTTGTCAACTTCATACCCCAAAGGGGTGTAAAGTTCTGCTTGCGAAAAGAGTCTAACAATCTTGGTGCGATGCCTGCTACTGCGATATTCCTTCCGTCCTTTCGCGCGGCTCCTGCTGAGGTTTTGTCTGGGGCTTCACCGACTGCTGGGTCTGAGGCTGAACCTCCGCGCTGCTCTGGGGCACGCTCACCTTCAGGGCGAGCTCGACGTGAGCGTAGTCTTCCTCGTACTTCACTGAAAAGCCCATCTCCCTACAGAGCGACAGCATGGGGGCGTTGTCCCTGAGGACGACCCCGAAGATGGATTCGAACCTCCTTTCCTCCGCGATGTCGATGAGCATATCGACCAGCTTTCGCCCCAGGCCTTTGGTTTGGTACTGGTCTGCGATGACCACGGCGAACTCGCCCCTCCGACGGTCAGGTTCCGCGATCAACCTTCCTACGCCTATCTCCCTTCGACGTCCGCCTTCGTTGATCTCTGCGACGATGGCCATCTCCCTGTCGTAGTCTATGTTGCAGAAGCGCACCAGGTCTGAGTGCGGGAGATTCCTGACTATGTTGAAGAACCTATAGCGGTTCGTCTCTTCCGACAGGCCGTTGATGAACTCCGATTCCATGGCCTCGTCCTCCGGACGGATTGGCCTGAGAAGAACGTCCGTCCCGTCCTCAAGCTTCCATGGGACAACGTACTTCGTCGGGTATGGGATGATGACCATGTGAGGGTACGGGATGGAGCGGTCGATGGGCTTCGGGTCTAGGAGTATCCTCACGTCGACGGCGAAGACCTTTCCCTCCGCCACGGAAAGCGGGTTGACGTCCATCTCTGCGATTTCTGGGAAGTCTGCGATCATGCTGGAGAAGCGAATGATGACCTCCTCCAGGGCCTTGAGGTTCGCAGGGGGCCGGTTCCGCAGCCCCTTCGAGAGCGCTTTGTAGATTGTCGTCTCCTCCATCATCCTGCGGGCAAGGACTTGGTTGATGGGAGGGAGGCCTATGGAAAAGTCCTTGAACAGCTCCACGCCTATGCCTCCTGATCCGAAGAGGAGGACTGCGCCGAAGTCGCGATCCTTCTTCGAACCAAGGATAAGCTCGTAGTCCACGCTCTTTGCCATCTTCTGAACGTAGACACCCTCTATCTTCGCCTCGGGCTTCATTATCTTGACCCTATCGATGAGCTTGTTGTATTCGTGGGCCAGCGTCTCGCTGTTCGTGATGTTGACGACCACGCCTCCGATGTCCGACTTGTGGACTATGTCTTGGGACACGATCTTGAGGACGACGGGATAGCCAACCCTCCGTGCAATCATCAGCGCCTCTTCCTCGCCCCTGGCGAATCCGCCGCCCAGCCTCGGTATGTTGTACGCGTCTAGGAACTTGTCGGCGTCTGCCTGAGAAAGCAGAAGTTTCCCGTCCGCGATGGCCTTCCTGACCATTAGCCTCAGATGGCTGTTGGGAGGCATCAGGTCGACTGGAACTTCGTTCGGAGTCTCGTAGAGAAGGTCGAGATTCCTCCTGTACCTGTACATGTACATGTACGTCTTGATGGCCTCCTCAGGCGTCGGATAGCTTGGCACGCTATTCTCGGCGAACTTCCGTCTGGCATCTGCCACGCCCTTCTCTCCCATCCAGACGGTGAGGACAGGTTTGTGCTTGTCCTTCGATTCCTTCACCACCATGGAGGCGAGGTCAGTCGCCGGCGTGACTCCCTGAGGGGTGCACATGGCGAGGATGCCGTCGACGTTCGGGTCTACAAGGAGCGCCTTCATGGCCAGTTCATAGCGGCTCACGTCGGCGTCTCCCAGGACGTCGACCGGGTTGCCTCGGCTCCAATACGGGGGAAGATGCTCGTTGAGCGCCTTGATGGTGGAATCGGAGAGCTTCGCCAGCTCGCCACCGAGGTCGGTGACCTTGTCTGACGCAAGTACTCCCGGCCCTCCCGCGTTGGTGACTATGGCGAGCCTGGGACCTGAGGGCAGGCGCCTGGAGTCGAGAACGCTGGCGCAGTTGAAGAGGTCTCCTATCTCGTCGACCCTTAGGACCCCGACCCTCTTGAAAGCCGCATCGTAGACCTCGAAGTCCCCTGCCAGGGCTCCCGTGTGGGACTGGACGGCCTTTGCGCCTGTAGTGTACTTTCCTGCCTTGATGACCACGATTGGCTTCGTCCGAGCGAACCCTCTTGCCGCACTCATGAACTTCTTTGCGTTCCCTATGCCCTCAACGTAGACTATGATGCTGCGGGTGTTCGGATCGGTCCCCAAGAAGTCGATCAGGTCGCCGAAGTCGAGGTCTAGCATTGACCCCATGGAGGCGAATAGACTGAAGCCAACGTGGGAGACTGTGGCCCAGTCGAGGATTGCGGATCCGAGGGCTCCGCTCTGGGAGATGAACGCAATGGATCCAGGCTCAGGGCTGTCCTTCAGGAATGTGGCGTTGAGCCGGACGGACGGCCTCGCGAAGCCGACGCAGTTGGGTCCGAGGATCCTGAAGCCGTACCTCGCCCTTATTGCGCTGATCTCCGCCTCCAGCTTCGCCCCTTCTGCTCCGATTTCTCGGAAGCCAGCCGAGATTATCACCACTCCGTCGACCCCTGCCTTTCCGCACTCTTCCACGACCTCGGGGACGGACTTCGCAGGTGTTGCGACTACGGCGAGGTCCACGTGCCCGGGGATTGAAGCGATATTCGGGTAGCATTTCAGGCCCGCCACGACTTCGTGACTGGGGTTCACCGGGTATACCGTGTACTTGCCTTTTCCCTGAAGGAGGTTCCTTAGGGTCGCCTCACCGACCGTCCCCTCCTTGTCGGTCGCGCCGATGAGAGCGACCGCCTTGGGGCTGAACATCCTCTCTATGTCGGCCATTACCCCTCAAGGGTTCGGCCGAGTTTCCGACTATTATTGCCTTTATGCATACGGGTTAGGCCATGGCCTCCAGGGCGGTTACTGTTGAGGTCCCGTTCCTCTTCTCGACTCGATAGATATGGTCAGCTATGGATTCGAGCTCTCTCTCGTGCGACACGAGTATCACCTGCCTGGAATCGAGTTCCTCGAGGAGTCCTCTCATCTTGTAGATCTGCTCCTTACTGAAGCCGTCTGTGGGCTCGTCGAGAATCACCAGCTCGGGTTGGGCCATGATGCTCTCCCTCACCACCGAGTTCAGGGCGAAGCGATATGCCAAAGCCATGCTGGTCCGCTCCCCTCCGCTGAGAGCCTCGTAGTCCTGCTCGAAGCCCTGCCTTTCGAAGACAGGAGTGAAGTCCTCTCTGACCTTAACGACCATATCCGGATCGTCCACGAGAGAGGCGAAGAACCTCTGGAAGTGCTCGTTGAATCTCGCCGCTGCCTGCATGAGAGTCTGGCTCTCGATCAGCTTCACCGCAGGTCTGAAGAAAGTGGAGAGCCATGACTGGTAGTGACCGAGATGATTCGACATGGCCCGGGCGGTCCGCATCTTAGTAACCTCAGCACTCAGACGAACCTGTTCCCTTCGGCCACTCTCTAGGTCTGCCCGGGCACGGCTGAGCCCGAGGCTTGCCTGCTTGTCGAGCTCCCTGGCATCGTCGAACCTCCTTTGCAATTCCACTAGCTTCTCGTAGATTCCGCTCATCTCCTTGATTTGGAGGCTCACAGAGCTCAGCTCGGCCTTGCGCTGCGCGAGTTTCTCGGTAGCCTTCTGGAGCTTCCTTCGAGAGGCCTGGATTTCCGCATCGACCCTTTTCTCCTCCTTCAGTGCCCTTGCGTAATCAGACTCGGCGGATTCGTAGTCGGTTGCTCGCTCGAGCTCCGATGTCAGGGCGTTGATGGAGGGTGTGGCGGCGCGCAGTTGGGTCTCCACCCGGACTAGCTCACGCTCGGAGTGTTCAGATTGCGCGGAGATGTCGCCGGAAATACTCTGACCACAGAGAGGGCAGACTCCCCTCGCGACCAAATCGTTGGTCCTCTTCAGATCGCTTTCCAAAGCGGCCCTGGAGCTCGTGAGCTGGGCGAGCTTTTCCCTCTCCGAGTCGAGGCGAGACTTGATCTGGCTTGCTTCTGATTCTTGCTTTGGCATCGCCTCGAATCCTTTGATTACCGGGGTGATCTCTTCTGCGAGGCGCGTCTCGAGGCCCCTCAGCGTCTGTTCGTGTTCTCTGAGCTCGTCCGTTGCATCCGAGATTTCCTGCCTGAGGCGCGGGACCGTAGCTTCTGCTCGACTGAGTGCCTCCTTCTGGCCCAGATACTGCTTCCATTCGGCTTCCGTTGTTGTCACGAGCTGAGAAGCCTTCGCCTCGGCCTCCTTGAGCTTCGGCAGCTCCGTCTCCAAGTCGGCGACCTTCTCTGCCGCGGCCTTCAGCTCGCCTTCCCTGGCCTCCAGGTCCTCACTCTCTCTGTTCAGGTCGTGAGCGATCTCCCTGATAGCGCGCTCGGTGGCTTCTGAGTTCTCGGCGGCTGTCTGATAGCTCTGGGCCCCGAGAATCCTCCGAATGACATGCATCCTGTCCTCCGGGTTCTGGACCATTATCTCCTTCATCTTCTCCTGCGGGGTGAAGACGGCGTATCTGTAGACCAAGCTCTCGGCTTTGGGGTGTGTTGGTTCGTTGAAGCCGAGAATCGATACGACCCTCTCTTTCAGGTCGCTGGGGGACAGCTTAGTCCTCTCCTTGTTCGTGTTGATGTAGCAGTCTTCCTGAATGACCTCCTCTCCTCTGGCCTTGAGGTGACGCTGGATCGTGTATTCTGTTCCCGCCGACTCGAACGTGATCGAGACCCTCCCTGATTGCTTCCTTTCGCTTAGAAGATGGGACCCCTTCAGGTCACTGAATCCAAAGAGGGCAAACTCGATTGCGTGTAGTAATGTCGACTTGCCGGAGCCTATGTCTCCCTCGAAGAGGACTATCCCTTCAGGGAGTTCGAGGGTTGTCTCCTCCCCGTCGTTGTAGCTTCTGATGTTCCTGAGGATGAGCCTCCGGACGAGCATTCAGACCTTCTCCTCTAGATCAAGTACTGCAAGACCTGACTTCGACACCCTCTCTTCGAAGTCTCCCTTGGTCTCATTCTCCCTCCTTCCCTCCTTGAGGGCTCCGAGCAGTCTGACGGCAAGGCTGACCCCGTGTTCACCACGGAGCCTAGGTTCGTCGACGCTGACTGACGAAATGCGGCTTTTGAAGACTTCGCGCTCGGTCGAACCTACGGGCTTCGGGGGAGGCCCCTTGGGCATCTCTCTTGAGACCAGGCGGCTGTAACTCGAGAGGACCGAGAGGGGGTTCGAAGCGAAGATGCGCCTGCGGACCATGTTGAAGTCGATGTCAGAGGTCTTCCCTTCTGCAAGCTCCCCTTCGACGGTAAGAAGGACCACCTTGCCGGTTACGTTCGCGTTCGAGGCGAGCTGTGCCAGCTCACGGGCTGCCTGTGCCGAAGACTTCCCCTGGGCGGAGTAGTGCAGCTCGACGAAATCGCAAACTCTGACTGGAACAAAGGATACCTTCTCGACCTGTTCGCGGTCGAATTCCACGACGTAGAAGCCCCGCTCACCGCCTCTGGCAAGCTGGATGAGCTCATCGTAGTCGGTAGCGAAGAGAGGGCCTGGATAGGCGATATTCGGATGGCCAGGGAGGTCGGACCTGGTCCTGCTGTGCACATGCCCTCCCGCGTAGTATTGGAAACCGGCTGGGAGATCGGCTGCGGGCATCGACTCCATCATCTCCAGAGGTGAGGGCTTCAGCTCGTCTAGCGCGCCGTGGAAAACGAATATCTTGAAGCCGGGCTCGGCCTCAAGCTTGTCTCTATCCAGGGCCATGTAATCTTCCCTGTCTAGGGAGAGCTTTCTCCCTGAGATGCCGCAAATCTTCGGGCCTGAAGGATCTTGAACGAACGATAGGACGATCTTTCCGTCCACGGCTGATTTTGCCTCAATCTTAGTGAACAGGCCGGCGCCGTCGAGGACGTCCACTATTGACGAATAGTTGGGGCTGAAGTCGTGGGAACCGTAGATTGCGTAGAGCCTTATCCCGGCATCGGAGGCCTCCTTCATCTTCTCGGCTGCCCGTCTAACCGCCGACAGGTCGGGTATGTTCGAGTCAAAGATGTCTCCCGCCATCACGATGAAGGCAACGCCCTCCTCCATGCACCGGTCGATTGCAGCGTCGAAGGTGTCCAGGAGCAACCTCTTCAGCTCGGGCTGCCTGAACGCGCCAATGTGAATGTCAGACATGTGAGCGAACTTCGGCATCCAAAGCGGGAGAAACTGCCGGACTATTTGGGGATGAGGGGGTCTTCGTCCCCACGGCCACCAGGGACTTTAAGAGTCTTGGTTGATGGAACTGCTTCGTGCCCAGGAGGATTACTTGGCTCTCCAACGTGATGGCGGCATCCGTCACGGGCCTCGAAGAAGACGTCGCCAGGTCCATCGAGGTCGTGGAAAGTCCCCCGGCTTGGATGTGTCTCGCCTGCCGAGGTGCGAAGCTTCTCTGCGGGAAGCCCAGGTGCCCGATAATTGTCAAGGCACAGTCGCTGGCCAAGCAGGGGCCCGCCATGGAGACGAACGAGATACTGGGCTCGTCCCCGCCCGGAGTCTTCGTCGGCAGACTTGGGTATCCCAAGGTTTCCATTGGGCCCATGGTCCCTCCTCAGTTCGGAGACACGACAATCCTAGACACCCCCGAGGAATGGCTGGGCAGGCCTATCGAACAGATAGTGGATTACCGCTACTCTCTGGTTCGCGGGAACTCGAGGTCGAGCGTCGAGGAGGCTCGCGAGCCGGGAAGGTTGCTGTCCTCCCTCCAAGAGCTCGCCATGGCAGCCAGGCCGGTCGACACGGAGCTCAAGCTGACGAAGGCGCCCAGGAGGATTCTTACACTGAGCGAAGACACCCAGCCCTACGGCCCTTCCGGTCCTCTTGACAGGTTCAAGATTGACAACCCGTCTGTAGACAGGAGGGTCCAGACAGCCTACTATGACCGGGACCTAGATGCTGCCGGGGCAGTTGACGACCTTTACCGCAAGGGTGTGCTCGTCACCCGGATTCAGAAGGCCTTCTCCCTCGGCATGTTCGGAGTGGGAACGAGGAGGAAGGTGGTACCCACCCGCTGGAGCATCACGGCTGTGGACAGCTCCATTAGCCTGGGGCTCATTGAGAAGCTGAAACGTAGGCCCACCATCGACGAGTACAGGGTCTACGGGTTCCGAGTCTATGACAACCAGTACGTCGCCATACTCCTGCCCGAGCAATGGAGGTTCGAGTGGATTGAGGCGTGGTTCCCCAACACCACCTGGAACCAGTTCACGGCTCAGCCGTACATGATAGGGGACTACGAGGAGTACTTCGGGAGGACGAAATACGCGCGCGTAGGTGGGTGCTACTACTCCACCAGGCTCGCCATGGCCGAGGCGCTGGAGAGGGAAAGGAAGCAGGCGGCCGCCATTGTGCTAAGAGAGACGTATCCCGGTTTCATCATGCCGCTGGGCGTCTGGAACGTTCGGGAGAGCATCAGAGAGCTTCTGAAGCAGCCCTTTGAAAGGCATGAGACATTCAGGGGCGCCATGGACTCTGCCCTCTCCAAGCTCGTGATCGCGAAGTCGAAGTGGATGAGGGAGAGCGTCCTGATCTCTAGGGAGCTGTCACAGACGAAGATAAGCGCCTACTAGCCTCCTTGAAGATTAAAGTGATTGGCCCTCGGAGCAGGTGAAGTTGACCCGCCGCCTGTACTGGCAGGACATGTACTCCCGTGAGTTCGACGCCAAGGTCGAGTCGGTGGACGGGACAAGGGTCGTCCTCGACCAGACTGCATTCAACCCAAGAGGGGGCGGGCTGGTGTCCGACACAGGCACCCTCGGAGGTCAGAATGTCCTGGAGGTGGTCAAGGAGGGAGAACAGATCTTTCATGTGCTGGAAGCTCCGCCTGCCTTCGGGCCTGGCGAAGTCGTGCATGGCGTCCTGGACTGGGACAGGAGGTTCAGGATAATGAGGATGCACACATCAGCCCACATCCTCAGCGCTGTGGTGAACAGAGAGACGGGCGCCTTGATAACCGGGAACCAGATCAGCCCGGACCAGTCCCGGGTCGACTTCAGCCTCGACGACTTTGACAAAGGAAAGATTGCGTCATACGTTGACAAGGTGAACGAAGCGGTCGCCAGGGGGCTGGAAGTCAAGACATACTTCATGAAGAGGGAGGAGGCTCTGACCAACCCGGGTTTCGTCAAGCTTGCGAACGCGATGCCTCCGGCCGACGATATGCTGAGGATTGTGGAGATAGGAGATGTGGACACCCAAGCAGACGGTGGGGTCCACGTGAAGAACACATCTGAGATAGGAAGGGTGGTCGGGTTGAAGACAGAGAACAAGGGGAAGAGCAACCGAAGGCTCTACTTCACGGTAGAGTAAGGAATGGCTGAAAGATGGCGGCGCCTCATGACCAAAGGTGCACCCATCGAAACCGCTGCGCTATCCGAGCGGCGCTGTCACGCGTAAATAATCACTTTCAGGTTCTAGTTCTAGATGCAGGAGGAGATCGAGCCCGACTCGGGAGGCACGGGGAACGGAGTCGTCGCAGGGGCGACTTTCCTCATAGTCGGACTCGCTGTCCCGATACTCTTCAGCGGGATGGCCCGGGGGGAGGACTTCCCAACGTCGATGCTCATCCTGGGGGCCTTCGCCGTCTGCATAATATATGGTGAATATTATCTGACGCTGACAAGCGGAGTCGCGTTCGGAACGGGACTCACCATGACCTCCTTGGTCAGTTTCGACTGGTGGTTTGCCGTCCTGGCCGTCGCGGCGACTCTGCTCAACATCGAACGTCGTGCGGTCTCGAATCACCAAGGCTTGGGAATGGACGAGGAGGACGGATTGGAATCGATGGACCGGAATCACGTCGATTGACAGCCGTTGCCTGTCCTTAGTCTCGTCGGCGGGTCACGGTCGACTACGTGATTGCGGAGGGAACTTCCTACTACACAGTGGAGCGATCGCGAGTCTCCGATTCTTCTTGTGCCTACTACCTGCGTCGAGCTACCCAGAGCGGCATCCGTTTTGCCGTGCAGTTGCCGCAATAGGTCTTCATTGACCTACTTGTTTCGTCGAAGATGGTTGTGGAATGTGACATGCACACGAGTGATCCGCACTCCGCGCACGACGCTACCGCGTGTCCCTTGCATACCGAGCATCTTGCCATTCGTTCACCCCCAATTTTTCCTGCGTCAAACAGGCACCGTCGGGGCTTCGTCGAGCTGTCGAGAGTTCTTTGGAGCCGGGAGGAGTGCGGGTAAGGCGCGATGCTGTCAAGCCCACAGCCAGTTAATAAAGTGGAGGCTCAAATCGGGAGCTTGACGTCTCCTGGGAAAGAAGGAATCTCCCTCGCCTCTAGTGCCTTCGCGAGGGATTCGGCTCTGTCCTCCGAGAACCAGCCGCTCATCGCCTCAGCGTTCCCCTCAGCGTCGCAGATGACGAGGGCGGCAGTGCCCTGCCTCCCGGGGACAATCTTGTGCATCATCTCCTCCCCGACAGGCGTCCAGTCCGAGATGCCCAGCTTCAGGAAGAGCATTGGGTAGGATGGGCCCGCCACTTCTTGGAGGACAGCGACCGCCCTGGCCACCCTCTTCCTGCCCTCCTGCACAGCCGCGAAGTAGTCCATGCGCGCTAGCCTCCCAGATATAGAAGAGCGAAGACTCCCGCGAGGGAGAGGAGAACACCAAGGACCTGGTTGGGCTCCAAGCGCTCCCTAAGGAAGGCGAGCCCGTAGGTTGCAGCCACCGCACCTCCCATCCCTGAAAGGGAGGCGACGATGGGGAGGGCGCTCCCGGAAGCCGAGACCCCATAGGTGAACGCAAGAAACCCGAAAGCTTCCAGAACCCCGATGGCGATCATCGCCCTTGAGAAGACGAGCCGGCTTGGCCGCACCTCCTGCTTCAACACGGGTGCCAAAATGATGCCTGCAGAAATAGCAATGATTCTAAGGAGAAGCACAGGAAGGACGAAACTAACGAAAGGTGCCGCATAGCCGATCCCAATGTAGGCCACGCCGAAGCAGAGCGAGGCCCCCACGGCCAGGCCTACACCCTTTGTCAGACCGGGAGCCCCACTGCCCCGGAAGTAGAGGTAGAGCTCGGAGAAGCGCGTCGACAGGAGTATCACACCTGCGACGATAACTGCGATGACGACTCCCTGGACGAGGGAGAGCGATGCCCCAAGGACCGCCACGGCAAGGACAGCCGTAACTGCGGGATAGGAATAGACCACCGGCGCCACGACGGACACTACCCCACGGTGGAACGCCCGGTATAGGAAGATGAACGCGACGAAGTTGACGACACCCGCTCCGAGAAGCGCGAGGACGGGGTAGAGAGGCAAGGTCAGGGCGGGACTAACCGCTGGCACAAGGACAACGACTGTGATCAGGGTGACCAACTGCGAGTAGATGATGGTCCTATAGTATCCCACCCTCTCCGACTGGCCTCGAGACATGTAGTCGGCCGTGCCCCAGCAGAATGCTGCGGTCAGGCCAGTGGCTAAGGAAACGTACACCAAAGGATCTTGGCGCCATCCTCCACGGTTCCCCTTTAAGAGGCGTCCTGAAGGGCACGGGACCGCTTGAAGGTCGATGCGGAGATAGCCGTGGCGTCACCTGCGGAGGCCGCGGGGCTCGCCGCGAAGGCCGAAGACTACGGCTTTGACTGCCTCTGGGTCAACGAGACCAAACATGACCCCTTCGTGCAGATCGCCACGTCAGCAGGGTCGACAGGCAGAATCGGCCTCGGAACATCGATCGCGCTGGCCTTCACTCGAAGCCCAACCACGCTCGCGTACACTTCCTGGGACCTACAGAGCTTGTCGAAGGGTCGGTTCGTGCTGGGGTTGGGGAGCCAAGTGAAGGGCCACATAGAGAGGAGGTTCGGAATGAGGTGGGAGGCCCCGGCCCCCAAGATGAAAGACGTCGTCCTCGCCCTCCGATCCGTGTGGGGGAGCTGGCAGAATGGAACCAAGATGGACTACAGGGGGCGCTTCTTCCACCTGGACCTGATGACGCCCTTCTTCGACCCGGGCCCCATTGAAGACCCTGCCATACCTGTGTACATCGCCGCGGTAAACGAAGGGATGTGCAGGGTCGCGGGGATGGTCGCAGACGGCATCCACGTCCACCCTCTGCACACCGCGAAATACCTGCGTGAAGTCATTCGCCCGGCTGTTGTGGAGGGGGCTTCAAGGGCGTCCAGGAAGAAGGAGGACGTCGCCGTCGCTGTGTCCGTTTTCGCTGCGGTAGGCGACGACGAGAACGAGATTCATTCAGCGAGGGGAGCGATGAGGCAGCAGATCGCCTTCTACGCCTCGACGCGGAGCTACAGGAAGGTCCTGGAACTGCATGGCTGGGGGGACGTGGGTGACAGGCTGCACGCCCTATCGGTAAGAGGTGATTGGGCGGCCATGGGGAAGGAGGTAACTGAAGAGATGCTGGACGAGTTCGTGGTTCAGGGGAGTTGGTCCGAAATAGGGAGAATCGTCAGGGGAAAGTACGGTGGGCTGGCCGACAGGGTGAGGATGTACCTCCCTTTCGACGGGGACGAGAAGTGGCGGACTATGATTAGTGGATTCAGAGCCTGACGCTGATTTCTACGGCGTCTCCCGGACCGTTCCCGAAATTCGGCGGCGCTTCCCTGTAGGTGCTCGAGTACCTCCCGGACTTCCTGACGTATTCGAGGTAAGAGGCCACTTCCTCCGCATGTGACTTCACGTTGTCGGCGACAACTACGCTTCCCTGTCGCAGCAGGCCTTCTATGGATTTCAGGTAGTAGAGGTAATCCTCCTTCACCGCATCAAAGAAGACCATGTCGAAGGTCCCTTTGAGCGTCGGCAGCACACTCCTCGCATCTCCCAGCATGACACCAATTCTGTCAGCAAGTCCCGCGCGCTCGAAGTTGGCCCTCGCGGTTCGTGCCCTCTCCTCGCTCAGCTCTACGCACGTTACGCGGCCGCCATCGCGGAGGTGCCTCGCCATCCTGATGGCGCTATAGCCTACGAGAGTCCCCACTTCCAAGATTGTCGTCGGCCTGTGCTGCTCGATGACCTCGTCGAGGAACAAGCCGCGCTTCGGCCCGATTATGGGAAGTCCCTGCCGTGGGGCGATCTGCTCAATGGATGCCAGGACCTCGTCCGGTTGCATGTAGGGAGTGCCACGCTCCAGGGTGTAAACCTGTCGGTCGATTCTCATGAAAGGGGGCAAGCTTTTTGTAGCGGAGACGACGGTTTTCGCCGAGTTTCATGTCAACAGAGCAGGTAGACGTCAAGGAAGTCCAGAAGCAAATTTCAAAGATAGTCGACCCTGAGATAGGGATGCCTATCGTAGAGATGAACCTCATCGACAAGCTTGACATCAAGGATGGCCAAGTGGATGTCGAATATCACGCAACCACCCAATACTGCCCGCCAGTCTTCGCCCTGAAGATCTCTCAAGACCTTCGGGACGGCCTCCTGCAGGTAAAGGGGGTCACGGGCGTGAAGGTGATGGTCACAGGGCACTACTTCGCGGACGCAATCAACAGGCAGGTGAACAAGCCTCCTGCGGCGCCTGAAACTCAGCCTGCCGAGCAGCCGAAACAGTAACTAGAATAGAGTCAAGGCCGCCGAAAGGGCGCCCAGCTTCGCAGTGGTTTCGTCTTCTGCCCCGCTGACTATCACAGCGTCGCCGTTTCTTGGCTTGAATTTCTTCTTCAGGACCGCCCAAGCCTTACTTGGAAACTCCCTTTCACAATCATCGGATCCTCCAGGAACAGCGAATTTCCCGTCCTTGAACACGAAGGTCGTCGCCCCTGCAGCCCGCAGTTGGATGGCCGAGTCCCGCTGTTCGAGGCCAGTCTTGACTGCTTTGCCACCTCCTCTCACGACCAAGCCCAGCTGAAAATCCCCCACGGTGAGTTCTGACCCCTCGATGGGGAGGAATTCGGTGAGTCGCGAGCGCAGGGATCCGTACACTCGCTTTCCTGCGGTCGTAAGGTAGCATCCGGACGCGTTGGCTTCAGCATACCCCTCCTCCCTGAGTTTCTTCAGTATCGTGCGAATTGGACCTTCAGTCAAGCCAGAGCGCACGGCGAGGGTCTGCCTCCCGATGATGCCACTGTCGCCAATGGTGATGAAGGCCAGGACGAGATGAGGCTTCTGGAAGGACGGACTGGGCCCCTGGATTGGCCTTTCTGCGATCTGGAGAAGATCACTGACAGTTTGCAACGAGGTCTGCACGTAGCACGTCTCTATAATTCGTTCCGCAACTGTGTCACGAACACCGGGAAGCTTAATAGTTGGATGGATAATCCAGCCAGCGTGCAAAGGACGGGAAGCGTCGCGGTCATTGCCCTCTTTACTGCAG
>Ga0335079_10006492_pt1 | contig 13375 bp, 13 predicted proteins | sample Lox_Sample_33_FD_206719 | JGI IMG/M metagenome (GOLD analysis project Ga0335079, IMG submission 206719) | Soil microbial communities from Loxahatchee National Wildlife Refuge, Florida, United States - Lox_Sample_3.3 | ecosystem: Environmental > Terrestrial > Soil > Wetlands | place: USA... | reverse complement strand
TCCCACTCGTCGTGCTTCTGCTTGCCCCAGCCGGCGGGCTTGCCGATCACGTCCGTGCCCTCGTTGAAGAACAGCGCCGGCACGCCGATCTTCGCGAACGAGAACTGGTCGGAGCGATAGTAGTAGCCGCGGTCCGGGTACTGGTCGCCGAGCAGCGTGCGTCCCTGGGCCTGGGCCAGGCGCTTCGCGATCTCATCGAGCGAGGACTTGCCCATGCTCACCAGCGTGGCATCGCGCGTGCGGCCGAAGATGTTGCCGCCATCGATGTTGATGTTGGCGGCGATCAGGCCCGGCGCCACCGAGGGGTGCTGCGCGTAGTAGGCCGACCCGAGCAGCCCGCGCTCCTCGCCCGCCACGAACAGCGCCATGATGGAGCGCCGCGGCCGCGCCTGCAGCAGGGTGTAGGCGCGCGCGATGGCCAGCACCTGCGCACAGCCGGAGGCGTTGTCGACGGCACCGTGGTAGATGCGGTCGCCGCTCTTGTCCGCCTCGCCGATGCCGAAGTGATCGTGGTGTGCGCTGTAGATCAGCAGCTGCGGGGCGAGCTTGGGATCGTTGCCGGGCAGCACGCCGCCGACGTTGGCGGTCTTGACGCGCGCGAGCTTGGTGGTGAAGGCGATCGAGGTGGTGAGGCCGAGCGGCACCGGCTTGAAGTCGCGCGAGCGCGCCGCCTTGAGCAGCTCATCGAGGTCCTTGCCGGAAGCCTTCATCAGCCGCCGCACCGCCTCCTCGGTGGCCCAGGCCTTCACCCGCATGCGCTTCTCGCTGCCGGCCGGCAGCTCGAACTGCTCCCCGCCCCAGGAGCTCTGCACCACCTGCCAGGGGTAGCCGGCCGAGGGGGTCGTGTGGATGATGATGGCGCCGGCGGCGCCCTGGCGCGCGGCGCTCTCGTACTTGTAGTCCCAGCGCCCGTAGTACAGGCGGCGCTTGCCCGCGAACAGCTGCGGATCCCAGTCCGGGTCGTTGTTCATCATGACCAGGATCTTGCCGTTGAGCTTGGCGCCCTTGTAATCGTCCCACTGGAACTCCGGCGCCTGGATGCCGTAGCCGACGAACACCAGCTCGGCGTTGTCGACGCTCACCTGCTCCTGCTGCAGGCCGCTCTCGGCGATGTAGTCGGTGCGCCAGGCGAGCTCGAGCTTGCCGCCGCTGGCGCTGCTGAAGGTCCAGCTCTTGGGAAAGCTCGCCGTGATCCCGACGATGTCGAAGGGCTGCTGCCAGGCGCCCTCGGCGAAAGCCGGCTGAAAGCCCAGTCCCTCCAGCTGCGTCTGCAGGTACAGCCGCGCGAGCTCATCGCCACGCGTGCCGGGTCCGCGTCCCTCGAGCAGGTCCGAGGCCAGGAAGCGGATCGGGGCCGCAAGCGCGGCCTGCGTGATGGCCGCGTGCGCCGCCTTCTCCAGCGGCGCCGGCACGGCGGCGCTGGCGGCGGGCTCGGCCCGTGCCGCGGCCAGGGCGCTCAGGGTGAGCGCCACGGAGAAAATCGCGGTGCGGCAGATGAGGCGCGGTGGCAGCACGTGGGGCTCCTTCAGGCTTGGCGCGTGGGGCGCCTCAGGGGCGCAAAAGGTAGCACGGGGGCCTGTCAGCGGGCGCCCCCGCGGGCAAGGCCCGGCCGGGCGGTGCGCGACGTGCGCCCCATCACGGAACCTCACCCCAAGCGCGGCCCTGACCCCCCATTTCCGGCCCCGCAGCGGGCCGCGGCGCGACCGAGTCCAAAGCCGACGCAAGTCCCCCCTGCCGGGGCGCCCCGTGTTAAGTTACGGCGCCGTTCCTTCAGGCGACTTCGAGCGCGCATGAACCAGGATCACCCTCTCGCGGGCAAGCCGCCCCTCATCCGGGCCAACCTCTTCATGTTCGTCTTCACCTCCGTGGTGGCGGCGATCGCGGTGCCCTGGTACGGGCTCGCGCACGGCTTCACCACCGCCACCTGGTGCACGTCTCTCCTGTTCACGGTCGCCAACGGCATGGCCATCACCGCCGGCTACCACCGCCTGTGGGCGCACCGCACCTACGAGGCCCACTGGAGCGTGCGCGCGGGGCTGCTGCTGTTTGGCACCATGGCGCTGCAGAACAGCGTGTGGGCCTGGGCGAGCGGGCACCGCACCCACCACCTGCACGTCGATGACGTCGACCTCGACCCCTACTCGGCGCGGCGCGGCTTCTGGTTCTCGCACCTGGGCTGGATGCTGCGCGAGTACAGGAGCGGCAAGGAAGACTTCAGCAACATCCCCGACCTCAAGCGCGACCCCCTGCTCGCCTTCCAGCACCGCCACTACCTGCCGCTGGCGCTGGCGCTGAACGTGGGGCTGCCGGTCCTCGCCGGGGTGCTGCTCGGGGACGTGTGGGGCATGCTGATCCTGGCCGGGTTCATGCGCCTGGTGTGGAGTCACCACGTCACCTTCTTCATCAACTCGCTGGCGCACATGTGGGGCAAGCAGCCCTACACCGAGGACAACACGGCGCGCGACAACCCGGTGCTGGCGGTGATCACCTACGGCGAGGGCTACCACAACTTCCACCACTTGTTCGCGCACGACTATCGCAACGGGGTGCGCTGGTGGCAGTGGGACCCGACCAAGTGGCTGATCGGCGCGCTGAGCCTCCTGGGACTGACGCGGCGGCTGAAGCGCACGCCGGTGTTCCAGATCCAGAAGGCGCTGCTCGGCATGCAGTTCAGCCGCGCCCGCAAGCGCCTGGCGCACCTGCCCGACGGCAGCCATCCCTACCTTGAGACCCTGCGCACGAAGCTGGCGCACGAGTACGAGCACTTCCTCGGCGCCATCGCCGACTGGGCGCGTGTCAAGGAAGAGTGGCTCAACGAGAAGAAGCGCGCCGTGGTCGAGCAGTGGGAGCAGGTCGACCTGCAGAGCAAGCTGCGCGACATCGAGCGACGGCTGAGCCTGCAGCACCGGCGGCTGCGCCTGCTGCAGGCGCAACTGACGTAACTCCGGCACGGCCCGCCCGTACCCTGCGGCGGCGCCGCGCCCGCGGGCGCACGCCGCGCCTTGCTACAATCCGCGCGCATGGGCCGCATCTTCGAAGTCCGCAAGCACACGATGTTCGCGCGCTGGAACCGCATGGCGAAGCAGTTCGCGCGCATCGCCAAGGACATCACCATGGCCGTCAAGGCCGGCGGCACGGACCCGGCCTCCAACCCGATGCTGCGCCGGACCATCCAGAATGCGCGCGCGGTCAACATGCCCAAGGACAAGATCGAGGCCGCCATCAAGCGCGCCGCCGGGCGCGATGCCGCCAGCTACCAGCAGGTGCTGTACGAGGGTTATGCGCCGCACGGCGTGGCGCTGCTGGTGGAGACCGCCACCGACAACCCGACGCGCACCGTGGCCTCGGTGCGCAACCTCATCACCAAGGGCGGCGGCAACCTCGCCAGCAGCGGCAGCGTCAGCTTCCTGTTCCGCAAGATGGGGGTGTTCCGCCTCGACCCGGCCGGCATCGACCAGGACGACCTCGAGCTTTACCTGATCGACCATGGCCTCGAGGAGATGGGCGAGAGCTCGGGCGAGAAGGGTGAGCCGCAGCTGGTGATCCGCGGCGCGTTCCCGGACTTCGGCCGCCTGCAGGAGGCGCTCGAGGCACGCAAGCTCACGCCGCTGTCAGCCGAGCACGAGTACATCTGCACGGTGCCGACCGAGCTGCCCGAGCAGCAGGCCACCGAGGTGCTGACGCTCATCGACCGGCTCGAGCAGGACGAGGACGTGCAGAAAGTGTTCCACACCCTCGCCTGAGGCGCCCGCGCGCTATGCTGGGCGCGCCGTGAGTGCCTATCGCCTCGAGCTCGCCCGCCGCGCGGATGCCACCGCGCTCGCGCACATGTCCGCGCGCTACGTGGAGCACGGGCTGCGAGCGGCCTGGACCGCGGTGCGCATCCTCTGGCACATCCGCGACGCCGACAGCGTGGTGCTGACGGCGCGCACCGCGAGCGCGCCGGCCGGCTTCGCCATCATGCGCTTCGGCGATGAGCGCGCGCACCTGAACCTGCTGGCCGTCGAGCCCGCGCACCGCCGCCGTGGCCTGGGACGGGCGCTGCTCACCTGGCTGGAGGACAGCGCGCTCACCGCCGGCACCTTCACCGTGAGCCTCGAGCTGCGCGCCGGCAACGCCGGCGCGCGCGCCTTCTACGGCGCGCTCGGCTACCAGGAGTGCGGCGAGATCCCCGGTTACTACCAGGGGGTGGAGGCGGCGCTGCGGCTGCGGCGCGACGTGCGCGTGCGGCGTGCCACCCCCGGGGCGCGCCGGGCAGCGGCCGAGGACTGACGCCCTTATCCCTCGGGGGCGATCTGGAAGTCGAAGGCGTAGGCGTGCGAGCCGTCCGCGCCGACCGTGATGCTCATGCTGCCCGACAGTCCGCGCAGCTCGCCGGTGGCCGAGTCCGGCACCACGCTGATGTGCGCCTGCGCGGTGCCGCGCTTCATGCTGGCGCTGTGCTGCAGCACGAAGCTGCCGGAGCGCCCCTTGAGCTTGGCGGTGACGCGCTCGAGCGCCACGTAGCCGGCCGAACCCTGCACGTCGCTCTGCAGCGCCAGCATCTCGCCCTTGCTGATGCCCTCCAGGTCGCCGTGGAAGCGCTTGTCGATCGTCAGGCGGTTCAGGTTCGCGGCACGCGCGATCTGCGTGTCCGGCTTCTGGGGCGTTACCTTCACGTCGAAGGATCCGGTGGCGCGCTGGCTCATGGGCGGCTCCTGCGAAAAGCGGCGGGACGCTAGTCGGGCATCGCCGGCAGCTGCCCGGCGAGCACGTCTTCGAAACCGAAGTTTCGCAGATCCCGCACCCGCTGCGGAAACAGGATGCCCTCCAGGTGATCGACCTCGTGCTGCACCACCCGGGCATGAAAGCCATCGACGCTGCGGTCGATGGGATTCCCGGAGGCATCGAAGCCCTGGTAGCGCAGGCGGGTGAAGCGCGGCACCAGTCCGCGCAGGCCCGGGACCGACAGGCACCCCTCCCAGCCCTCCTCCTGCTCCGCGGTGAGCGGCGTCAGCACGGGGTTGACGAGCACGGTGTAGGGCACGGAGCGGATGTGCGGGTAGCGCGGGTTCTCGGCGAGCTCGAAGAGCACCACCCGTGCGCTCACGCCGATCTGCGGCGCGGCGATGCCGGCGCCGTGCAGCGCGCGCATGGTCTCGTCCATGTCGGCGATCAGCCGGGCGAGTTCGGCATCGAAGCGCACCACGGGAGCCGCCACCGCGCGCAGCAGCGGCTCGCCCATCTTCAGCACCGCTCGGACCGCCATCAGCGTGCCTCCGCCGGCATCACGAGCCGGGCGTCTCCTGCGGCTGGCCCACGCGCACCGGGATGGAGGTGCGGTGGTCGCGGAACCGCAGCACGTGCTCACGCGGCGGCCGCGGCGCGCCGACCGCGGCCTCGGCGCGCGCGACCGCCTCGGTGACCAGGTGGTGGTACGGGGACAGCTCGCACACCGGGTCGGCATTGTCGGGGTCTCCGGTGAGCAGGTAGGCCTGGCAGCGGCAGCCGCCGAAGTCCTTGGTCCGCTCCGGGCAGGAGACGCACGGCTCCTTCATCCAGCCCTGGCCGCGGAAGCGGTTGAAGGCCTGCGATTCGTACCAGATCTCGCGCATGCTCATGCGGGTGACGTTGGGCAGCTCGAGCCCGGGCAGCATGCGCGCCGCGTGGCAGGGCAACGCCGTGCCATCCGGGGTCACGGCGAGGAACACCGAGCCGAGCCCGTTCATGCACGGCTTGGGGCGCTTCTCGAAGTAGTCCGGCACCACGAAGTACACCTTGATGCGGTTGCCGACGCGGGCGCGGAACTCCTGCGTCACCGCCTCGGCGCGTGCCAGCTGCGCGCGGCTCGGCAGCAGCTCCTCGCGGTTCAGCCAGGCCCAGCCGTAGTACTGGGTGTTGGCGAGCTCGACGTACTGCGCGCCGAGCCGCTCGGCCATCGCCAGGATCTCGCCGACGTGATCGATGTTGTGCCGGTGCAGCACCACGTTGAGCACCATCGGGTAGTCGTAGGCGCGGATCAGCTCCGCCACGCGCGCCTTGAGCTCGAAGGTGCGGGTGCTGCTCAAAAAGTCGTTGAGCTCGCGCGTGCTGTCCTGGAAGGACAGCTGGATGTGATCGAGGCCGCCCGCCTTGAGCGCCTTGATGCGCGCCTCGGTGAGGCCGATGCCGGAGGTGACCAGGTTGGAGTAGTAGCCGAGCTGGTGCGCGTACGCCACCAGCTCCTCCAGGTCCTCGCGCGCCAGCGGCTCCCCGCCGGAGAGTCCGAGCTGCACCGCACCCAGCGCGCGCGCCTGCGCCAGCACCGTCCGCCACTGCTCGGTCGAGAGCTCAGGCCCGGTGCGGGCGAAGTCGGTCGGGTTGTAGCAGAACACGCAGTGCAGCGGGCAGCGGTAAGTGAGCTCGAGCAGCAGCCACAGCGGCAGGCCGAGGGAGCGCGGCGGTCCGCTGCCGCGCAGCGGCACGGCGGGCGCCACGTCGGCGCCCGTGAGCCAGCTGTTGCCGAGCGCGTAGCGCACGAACGCATGCACGTCGGGCGCGAGGTTGCTGGCGCCGAAAGTGCGCTCGAGGTCGGCCACGATCTCATCCAGGGTGCGCGCCCCGTCGCAGCGCTCGAGGATGGCCGCGGCCGGAGCGTTCAGCTGCACCATGCCCTCCGGGTACACCAGCACGTGGCCCTTCTGCGCCGGCTCGTACTGCACGCGCATGCCGTGCGGAATCGCCAGGCGCACGCTGCCGGCGAGCTCGCTCACGTCTGCACCCCGTAGGCGAGCGCCATGGCATCGTTCATCTGCCACAGCACGTCGAGCTTGAACTGCAGCACCTCGAGGGCGCGCTCCTGCGCCTCGCGCGTGCGGAAGCGCTCGAGCGTCACCGCCAGGCCGAACTCCACGTCGCGCCGCGCCAGGCTCACCCGGCTCTGGAAGTACTTCAGGCCCGCGGGCTCGATCCACGGGTAGTGCTCCGGCCAGGTGGCCAGGCGCTGCTTGTGGATCTCGGGGGCGAACAGCTCCGTGAGCGAGGCGCACACCGCTTCCGGCCAGGGCGCGCGGCGCGCAAAGTTCACGTAGGCGTCGACCGCGAAACGCACGCCCGGCAGCACCGCATCGAGGCTCTCGACCTCGGCGCGCTGCAGCCCGACCGCCTGCGCCAGACGCAGCCAGGAGTCGATACCGCCCGGGTCATCGCCGTAGCCGTCGTGATCGAGGATGCGCTGCACCCAGTTGCGCCGCACCGCGCGCTCGTCGCAGTTAGCGAGGATCGCCGCATCCTTCACCGGGATGTTGATCTGGTAGTAGTAGCGGTTGGCCACCCAGCCGCGGATCTGCACCGGGGTGGCCTTGCCGCCGTTGAGCATGACGTTGAAGGGGTGGTGGATGTGGTAGGCGCGGCCGCGCTCGCGCAGCTGGCGCTCGAACTCGGCGCTCGTCCAGGGCGTATCGCTCACAACCGCACCTCCAGGCCGTCGCGGGCCACCTCGATGCCGCGCGCGGCGAGCTCGGCGCGCTCGGCGGAGTCCTCATCGAGAATCGGGTTGGTATTGTTGATGTGGATGAGGACGCGGCGCGTGCCGCGCGGCAGCTTCTCGAGCCAGCTGAGCATGCCCTCGGCCCCGCTCTGCGGCAGGTGCCCGATGTCACGCGCGCGCTTCTTTGACAGCCCGAGCCGGATCATCTCCTCGTCGCTCCAGAAAGTGCCATCCACCATGACGCAGTCGGCGCCCTGCATGGCGGCCCAGACGTGCTCCTCCATCGCACCCAGCCCCGGCGCGTACAGCAGCGTGCCGCCGCTCACGCGGTCCTTCAGCAGCAGCGCCACGTTGTCCCCGGGCTGCGGCGCCTCGCGGTGCGGCGAATAGGGCGCGGGCTTGGAGGCCACCGCAAGTGCGCGCCACTCGATGCCCGCAACGCCCGGCACCTCGAAGGCGCTGCCGTCGGGCTCGAGCACGTGGTGCTCGATGCCGCAGTAGTGGCCCAGCACCCCGAAGATCGGGTTGCCGCGCGTGAGGTCCGCGTGCGCCTGCGCCGTGCACCACACCGGCAGCGGTCGCGTCGACTCGCGCAGCATGAAAAGGCCGGTGGTGTGATCGATCTGGCCATCCGCGAGCAGCACCGCGCACAGCGCGCTATCGCGCGCCGCACGTGCCGGCTGCAGCACGGGGTTGGCTTGCAGCTGCTGCAGGATGTCGGGGGACGCATTGACGAGCACCCAGGCCTGCGGGTCGCTGCCGCAGACGGCGATCGAAGATTGGGTGCGTGCGTACGCACGCAGGGTGCCGTTGCGTACGCCCGAACAGTTGCGGCAGTTGCAATTCCACTGGGGGAAGCCACCGCCGGCGGCCGACCCCAGCACCCGAATTCTCACTTGCGGATCGGGCGCGACCCGGGCCGCGCGCCCTGGAGGGGCTTACGGAGCCTGCATCAGACAGGCTCCCGCCCGGTTACTTCAGTCTCTACCGATTGGCGATGTACATCGTGATTTCCATACCGAAACGGAAATCAACCGCCTGTGGCATTTCCCAACGCATGGTGACTACTCCTGGTGGCGCAATTGTCTCAACCTCGACCCCGCCAGTGTATCCTGCGCCGCAGGCCACGGGATGCCGTCCCGGCCACTTTCATGATTTTCATGAGCCCGCGCTGGGCGACCGCCAGAACACGCCTAAGTCCTTGATGAAGCTACGGACTCGCCTCAATCTGGTCCTGACCGGGCTCACCGCGGTGTTCGTGCTGGTGCTGGTGCTGGACGAGATCCGCTCCACGCGCGCCTCGATCCGCGAGGAGATCGAGGCGGCCAACCGCGTGGCGGCGCAGCTGCTCGGGCGGCTCGCGCTCAGCTACGCGGACAGCGGCGGCACCCCCGCGGTCGCGCACCTGCTCGGGCAGCTCGGCCACGTGCGCGCCAACGACATCACGCTGCGCGGGCCCGACGGGCAGCTCATCTACCGCGCGCCCGTCGCCACCTACAAGGCCGGCCGCAGCGCCCCGCGGTGGTTCGGCCGCCTGCTGGCGCCGCACCCGGCACGGCAGCTATTCGCCCTCCCCGACGGCGCACAGCTCGCCATCGACGCCGAGCCCTCGCGCGCGATCCTCGATGCCTGGGACGATCTCACGCGGCTGCTGGCGGTCGCGCTGGTGCTGTGGCTGGCGGTGAGTGCGCTCGCCTTCGCGCTGGTGGAGCGGGCGCTCTCGCCCTTCCCGGTGATCGTACGCGGCCTCGAGCGGCTCGAGCACGGCGAGCTCGCGCACCGGCTGCCCCCGCTCAAGGGCGCCGAGGCGCACGCCATCGGCGCGGCCTTCAACCGCATGGCGCAGAGCGTGCAGGACAACGTGCGCGCCGAGCGCGAGGCGCGCGAGGCGCGCACGCGGCTCGAGGAGCGGCGCGAGCTGGCGACACTCGTCGAGCAGTCGCTCGAGGAGGAGCGCCGCCAGATCGCGCACGAGCTGCACGATGAGTTCGGGCAGTCGGTCACCGCGATCCGCAGCCTCGCGCTCGCGATCAGCGCGCAGACCACGGAAGCGCCGCTGCGCGAGGCCGCGCGGCTGATCTCCGAGGAGGCCGCGCGGCTCTACGATGCGATGCATGGCCTCATACCGCGGCTCGCGCCGCTGTCCTTCGACGCCACCGGACTCGCCGAGGCCCTGGAGCGGCTGGTGCGCGAGTGGCAGCAGCGCCATCCGCAGCCGCGCGTAGCGCTCAGGCACGAGCTGCCCGCCTCCCTCGGCGCCAGCGTCACGCTCGCCGCCTATCGTGTCGTGCAGGAGGCCCTCGTCAACGCCGTGCGGCACGCGCAGGCGCACACGGTGCACATCGCGGTGCAGGCCGGTGCCGAGCGGCTCACGGTCGAGGTCACCGACGATGGCAAGGGGCTGCCCGACGACTGGGCGCGTCCCGGACACTTCGGGCTGCGCGGCCTGGCCGAGCGCGTCGAGCGCCTCGGCGGCGCCTTCAGCGTCGGCAACCGCGAGCCGCACGGGGTCACGGTGCGCGCCGAGATCCCGCTGGGGGTCGCATGATCCGCGTGCTGCTCGCCGATGATCACGCCGTCGTGCGCACCGGCTTCCGGCTGCTGCTGCAGGCGCAGCCGGGCACCACGGTGGTGGGCGAGGCCGACAGCGGCGAGAGCGCCTACCGGCGCTTCCTCGAGCTCTCCCCCGACGTCGTGGTCATGGACCTGGCGATGCCAGGCATGGGCGGCCTGGAAGCGCTGCGGCGCATCCGTGCCCACCATCCCGGCGCACGGGTGCTGGCGCTCTCCGCGCACGATGATCCGCTGCACGCGCAGCGCGCGCTGAATGAGGGCGCGTGCGGCTTTCTCTCCAAGCGCAGCGCACCCGAGGCGCTGCTGCAGGCGATCACCACGGTGGCCGCCGGGCGGCGCTACCTGGATGCCGACCTCGAGCGCAAGCTCGCGCCCGGCGGCGCCGCGGACCAGGCGCGCTCGCCGGTGGAGCGGCTATCGGAGCGCGAGTTCGAGGTATTCGTACGCCTGGCGCGCGGGCACACGGTGCAGAAGATCGCCGAGGACCTGAAGCTGTCGGCCTCGACGATCGGGACGCATCTGTACAACATCAAGCAGAAGCTCAACGTCGCCAACCAGTCCGAGCTGACGCTGCTCGCCATCCGCCACGGGCTGATCGAGGCCTGAAGGAGTGTTACGGCTCGAGGCCGCGCGCGCTGGCGACGCGGCGGGTCATGCGCTCGAGTGCGCGCCGCGCGGCGGCCTTGGCGATGTGCTTGCACCACAGCGGCTCGCGCTGGCCCTCCTGGCGGCGGAAGCGGTCGCAGTCGCACGTCCACTGGATTCTGTCGTCGTGGGTGCGCAGGACCCGGACCGTGCGGCTGGGGAAGCTGTAGACGCCGAGCACCTCGTTCGGGGGAGCCGGGCGGCGCCGGAAACGTATCGCCATCGCTGAAGCCTAGCGCAGGGGGGCTGTGGATCGCTTGTGGATTAGCTGTGCAGAGGGTGTGATTCGTCAGGAGACGATCTTGGCCTTGATGGCCTCGTACTCGGCGTCCGTGATGAGGTGCGCCTCGAGCAGCTGCCGTGCCTCCTGCAGGCGCTGCACGGCATCCGCACCGGCCGGTCCGGTGCCGGCCGCGGGGGCGGTGCTCACCTGGATGCCGCCGGAGCGGGCCCGCAGCTCCTCGAGCTCGCGCACGCGGCGCTTCTCGCGCCACGCCTGATCCTGGCTCTGGCAGATGCGGTAGAGCGCCTGCGCCTGCTCCTTGCGCAGCCCGCTGAACTCGGCGCGCTGTGCGCCGGGCGCGGCGAGCGAGGCGAGGTCGGTGGCCTTGCCGGCGCGCAGCGCCAGCTCCGCGCTCAGCACCCCGACCCGCAGGGTCACCTCCTCCAGGTCCTGCCAGCGGATGGTGGCGACGTCGAAGCCGCCGAGCAGTTTGCGCCGCAGCACGATGAGGCGGCCGCTCGTGGCGGCGAGCAGCAGCCGACGGTGGGTGAGCGCGAACAGCCGCCGCTCGATGGCGAACGCCTCCACGCTCTCGCCGGCGATCAGCACCGACTGCAGCTGCGCGAGCGGGCGCGCCAGGTCGGCGTCGGCGGTAATCAGCTCAACGGGCATGCGGGTGAAGGCGCATCAGCGCTTGGTGAGGATCTCGGCGCGCAGCTCGCGCAGCTTGGTCTTGATGATGCGCTCGTTCGCCGGGCCCATCCGCAGCAGCAGCTTCTGGCCGGCCGAGCGGCTCTCGAGGTCGGCATCCGCGTACTCGTAGAAGACCTTCGGCTGCGTCAGCTGCAGCGGACCGGCCGGCTCGGGTGTCTGCAGCAGGTGGTCGATGACCTCCACCAGGCGATCGTTGAAGTACTTGCCGGGGTAGCCGAGGTCCTCGTACGCCTGCTGGAACAGCGGGTAGAGCCGCTCGTACACCAGCGCGAGCGCCTTGACGTCGGTCTTCTCCAGCACCCGCATCAGGGGCGCGTAGCGCGCGAAGTTATCGGGGCTGAGCGTGACGATGTCGCCCTGTGCGGCCACCTGGGTCTGGCCGGCGGTCGCCTTCAGCGGGCGCAGCTCCACCGCCACCTTCTTGCGCGGCAGGTTGTCGACCGTCACCACGATGTGGCGCACCAGGTTCTGCGGCACCAGCAGCTGCTCGACCGATTCGCGCCCGAGGACGCCGGCCAGCGAGTCGTGCACCAGGGCGTCGCTGTCGTTGAGCGCGGGCAGCGCGGCGGCCTCGCTGCCGGCCGGCAGCGGATGCTGGATGGCCGGCTCCGCGGGCGCGGGGGCGCTCGCCACCGGCGTCGGCGCCGGCTCGGGCGCGCTGCCGCGGGTGCTGTACCAGTACCAGCCGCCGATGAGCGCCAACACCGCCGCCACGGCCCCGATGAGCCAGGCCAGCCTGCGGCGCGCCGCGGCCTCCAGATCCGCTTCCCACATCGTTAGCTTCCTCGCTGCCTCCGCCGGAACCCCACTTTACTCCCCCGCCGCCAGCGCCGCCGCAGCGGGAGCGTAGCCGGGCACCAGCGCATCTTACTGCCGCCGCGGCGCGCATACAGCCCGCGCGCCCGCAGCCGACTGTATGCACAAAGCCAAGCTCCGCAGGCTCGCCGAGGTGTGCTTCAATCTCCACACTCATGTCCTCCCCTGCCTTCCACCCGGCCGTCGCGCGCTGGTTCACGCGCACCTTCGGCAGCGCGACCCCGGCGCAGGCGGCCGCGTGGCCGCAGATCGCCGCCGGCCGCCACGTGCTGATCGCCGCGCCCACCGGCTCGGGCAAGACGCTCGCGGCATTCCTGGCGGTGATCGATGAGCTGGTGCGCGCCGGGCTCGAGGCCGGCGCGCTCGCCGACGAGACCACCATCGTGTACGTCTCCCCGCTCAAGGCGCTCTCCAACGACATCCACAAGAACCTCGAGGCGCCGCTCGCGGGCATCCGCGCCGAGCTCGCCGCGCTCGGGCTGCCCGAGCTTGCGGTGCGCACCTTCGTGCGCACCGGGGACACGCCCGCGCATGAGCGCGCCGCGATGCGCCGCCAGCCGCCGCACATCGTGGTGACCACCCCGGAGTCGCTCTACATCCTCATGGGCTCGCAGTCCGGACGCACGCTGCTCGCGAGCACCCGCACGGTGATCGTGGATGAGATCCACGCCATGGCCGCCAGCAAGCGCGGCGCGCACCTGGCGCTCACGCTCGAGCGGCTCGAGAGCCTCACCGGGCGCGCGCTGCGGCGCATCGGCCTGTCGGCCACGCAGAAGCCGATCGAGGCGGTGGCGCGCTTCCTCGTGGGCACCCGCCACGTCGATGCCGAGGGCCGCGCCGACTGCGCCATCATCGACGCCGGCCACGTGCGCGCGCGCGACCTGCAGCTGGAGCTGCCGCCCTCGCCGCTCGAGGCGGTGATGTCCGGGGAAGTGTGGGCGCAGCTCTACGATCGG
>Ga0335079_10006491_pt1 | contig 13376 bp, 10 predicted proteins | sample Lox_Sample_33_FD_206719 | JGI IMG/M metagenome (GOLD analysis project Ga0335079, IMG submission 206719) | Soil microbial communities from Loxahatchee National Wildlife Refuge, Florida, United States - Lox_Sample_3.3 | ecosystem: Environmental > Terrestrial > Soil > Wetlands | place: USA... | reverse complement strand
GTAGCACGATTCGATGGAACGATCGCAAGCCGCTCGCGCCGAGAATCGCCGAAGCCTCCAGCAATCTTCGATCCAGAGATTCGAAACTGGCCACCAGTGGCTGCACCGCGAACGGCAGGCTATAAAACAACGACGCGATCACCAAACCGCTAAACGTAAACGCCAGTGGATGACCGAACATCGCCGACCACAGTTTCCCCAGCACTCCCCGAGGCCCCATGGCCATCAGCGCATAAAACCCGAGAACCGTGGGAGGCAGTACCAGCGGCAGCGCGACAATGGATTCGAGCAGAAATTTGCCGCGCCATCGCGTAAACGCCAGCCAGTACGCCAGTGGCATCGCAACCACCAGCAATACCACCGCTACGGTGAGCGCCAGCCGCAGGGAAAGAAGTAGGGCTTCGATACTCATGGCCGTAGTGCGGCGTCGCTAAGAGACAGCCCGTACTTTGTAAGAATTTGCTTGCCCGCGGCGCTTTTCACAAAATCCAGAAATGCCTGCGCCGCTTTCTTGTTCTTCGAGGCGCTTACAACGACCGCCGCCTGCTCGATCGGCGCGTAGAGGTTCACCGGGACTTCCCATTTTTCGCCGTGCTTCATGCTGTCCGTCAAGGTGAGCGAGAGCGCCAGGATTCCCACCTGCGCGCTTCGCGATTGCGTGAATTGTGCCGCCTGCGAAATGCTTTCCCCAAAGATCAATTTCGATTTCACCGCTTCATATAGCCCGGATTTCTGCAGCGCTTCCATCGCCGCCCGCCCGTACGGTGCAACCTCCGGATTTGCGATAGCGATCTTCTGGACGCGTGGATCCTTCAGCGTTTCAAATCCCTTTTGCTCCAAGCCAAGCTTCTCGTCCGCCGAGGCCCATAAAACCAGGTGTCCGTGCGCGTATATGGTCAACGTCTCCGTATCGGCAAAACCTCCCGTGGCCAACTGCTTCGGATACTCCGCATTCGCCGAAAAAAACAGGTCGAATGGCGCGCCATTCTGAATCTGCGAACGGAAATTGCCGCTCGAGCCGTAACTCGCCACCACTTTTATCTCTGATTGCTTCTCGAATTGACCGGCCAGGTCGCTCATCGCGTACTGCAGGTCCGCGGCGGCGGCAACGCGCAAGGTCTGCGCCGACAGCGGTGCACCGACCGCAAACAGGGACCAGACCGCGCCAAGTATGAAAACTCTTCGCATGTTGGTTGAACTCATTACTTCCGTGGACTTCACCAGCGCCGCTGCGCGGTCCCCAACCTTCAGCCTCAATTCTTTCGCCGCATCTGCCGTGATAATCGAAGTGATATGCTGCTCGCCGATGGCCAGCGTCACCTGCGCCAGCAAGCCGCTGAACTTCAGCCCCACCACGCGCCCAAGCAGCTGATTCCGTCCGCTGATCTTCCGGAAATTCCCGCGCCGCGACTCGATGTCCCCACGCTCCAGCTTTTTTGGAATCAAGCGGTCGATCTCCGATTCTGGCACGCGATGATGCCCGCCCGGCGTCTTGGCCGTCTTGATCTTCTTCTTGTAGATCCACTGCTTCAGTGTGGGATAGCTGATGCCCAGAATGCTCGCGGCTTCCCGCGGCGCCAGGAGTCTCTGCATGGCACGCTCCAGGCAACGATAATAGACGATTCCTACCGAAAAGCCAATACGCTTTTGGCCATTTTTATGGCATGCGCAGATACGGAGCTTAATTCCGCAGGGGTTTCCCGGTCTTTAATGTGAATGCGATGCGCTCCTGCGTCTTCTTCTCGCCGCACAGCGACACGAACGCCTCACGCTCCAAATCGAGCACGTACTGTTCGCTCACCATTTGCGGCGCCGAAAGCGGCCCGCCCGCCAGAATGTTCGCCAGTTTCCGCGCCACGTGCGCATCGTAATCCGAGGCGTATCCGCCACGCACCATCAGGTGAATCGCCATCTTCGCCGCTGCTAGGAACCCTTCGCCCAGCGCTTTGATCTGGGTATCTTGCGCGCCTTCCTGCCAGGAAGACGCCGCCGGTTTCCATCCGCCGCGTGCCAGTGCCAGCGCGGTCTGCTTTGCGTCCGCCACAAGCCGGTCGCGATTCATCGAATACGCGTCGCTTCGGCGCAAGTAGCCCAGATCCTGGCACTCCTCCGCGCTGCTTCCCACCTTGGCCATCGCGATGTTCTCGAACACCGGGCGCAGCGTGTGGAACAGATCCAAATCATCGCCCGAAGCCGCATTCTCGTTCGCTCGAATCAGCATCTCCTTCGTGCCGCCGCCACCTGGAATCAAGCCCACTCCAGTTTCCACCAAACCGATATACGCTTCCGCCGCGGCGTGAATCCTTGCCGCATGCAAGCTGATCTCGCAGCCGCCGCCCAGCGCCAACCCTTGCGGCGCCGCTACCACCGGCTTCGGCGCGTACTTGATCGCCATATTCGCTTGCTGGAAGCGCCGGATGGCGGCGTCGAGTTCGTCCCATTCGCCTTCCTGCGCCGCCAGCAGCACCATCATCAGGTTCGCGCCCGCGCTGAAATGCTCGCCCTGGTTGGCGATCACCAGCGCCTCGAAGCTGCGATTGGCCTCTTCAATGGCGGCGCGAATCATCTGAATGATGTCGTCGCCGATGGCGTTCATTTTCGTATGAAACTCGAGACAAAGCACCCCGTCGCGCAGGTCCAGCAGCGAGGCGCCCGGATTCTTGTGCACCACGCCTCGCGCACGCCGGATGTCGCTCAGCACGAGCACGCCCCCCCGCTCTTCCAACTGCGCGTACGCGCAGCCGCCCAGATCGAAATACCGGAGGTGGGGTGCTCCGTTGGAATCGGCCGGTTGATAAAACGAGTCGGCCCCCGAAGCCAGCATGTGCTCCACATTCGCCGGCACGGCACAGCCTTCCTTCTGCATCCGGCTGACGGTCTCGCGCACTCCGAGCGCGTCCCACATCTCGAACGGGCCCAGCTTGTTGGCATATCCCCAGCGCATGGCGCGGTCGATCTCGACCACGCGATCGGAAATCTCCGGAATCATCGACGCGGAGTAGATGAACAGATCGCGGAACAGCCGCCACAGGAACTGGCCCGGCCGGTCTTGCCCTGCCACCAGCGTGCGCACGCGCTGCCCCAGGTCTTCGATGTTGCGCGCCGCTTCCACCGACGGAAACTTCGCCTTCTGCGCGGGGTGATATTCGAGCGTCTTCCAATCGATCGCGTGAATTTCCTTCTGCGGCCCGACGCGCTTATAGAAGCCCTGGCCGCGCTTCTCGCCCAGCCACCCGCGTTCGATCATCTTCGCCATGAACTCCGGCACCACGTAGCGGTCGACGCCCGGATCGTGCGGCGCCAGCGTGCGCAGATTGCTCAACACGTGCCCCCAGACATCGAGCCCGATCAAGTCCGCGAGCCGGAAGGTCGCGCTATTGGGCAGGCCGATGAGAGAGCCCGTCAGCGCGTCCACTTCTTCGACCGTGTATCCGCCTTCCACCGTCAGGCGAAACAGCGTCGCCGCAAAGAACGTGCCGATGCGGTTGGCAATGAAGTTCGGCGTGTCCTTGCAGGGCACGACTCCCTTGCCCAGGTGCAGATCGCAGAACAGCGAAATCTCATCGAGCACATACGCCGCGGTGTCGTGCCCGGGAATGATTTCGACCAGATGCAAATAGCGCGGCGGATTGAAGAAGTGCGTGCCGAGGAAGTGGCGGCGCAGTTCCTGGCCCCAGCCTTCGGAAATGCGCGCCAGCGGAATCCCGCTGGTATTCGTCGACAAAATCGTGCCGGGCGTGCGGACCGCCGCGACCTTGGCCAGCAGTTCGCGTTTCACATCGAGCTGCTCGGTCACCGCTTCGATGATCCAATCGCACGCGCTCAGCCGCGCCAGATCGTCCTCGAAATTTCCGGGCGTGATCAGCGCGCGAACACCAGCCATAAAAAATCCGGCAGGCCTTTGTTTGGCGGTGCTTTCCAGGCCGTTGAGGGCGGCGGCGTTCCGGTTCGGCTGGCCGGCAATCACCATATCGAGCAGGTCAACCGGAAACCCGGCGTTCGCGAGGTGGCCGGCGATCCGGGCGCCCATCGTCCCGGCGCCGAGCACGGCGACACGGCGGAGTGGCTTCATCGAGTGATTTCCATGTCAGAGGATTTGCGAGGTCAACCCCGCGCTACTGACGTTATCATAAGGCTGTTGAGTCTTTCACGCGCCAGTCTTAGGGCAGGACGGCTGTAAGCGCTTATGAGGAACTTCCTCGAAGCGTTTCGCCGGTGGATGCCCTCATGGTTTCCCCAGGTGCTCGGCTATGCGGTGTCCGCCGTCTGTCTCGTCTGGGTGCTGCACAATTACAATATCCGCGAACTCGCCTCGGCGATCCGCACGCTCGATTGGAAGTGGGTGGCGCTGGCGGCGGCATCGGATCTTTCTGTCTATGTTGTGCACGGCTGGCGGTGGAATACGCTGCTCGGCCCGGTCGTCCGGCTACGATTCTGGCGCACCGTCCAGGCGATCTACATCGGACTGTTCGCCAATGAAGTGCTGCCGTTGCGCGTGGGCGAATTGATCCGGTGTTATCTTCTGGCGCATTGGAATGACTTCCGCATTTCGCTCAGCCTCGCGTCGGCAGGGGTCGAGCGTCTCATCGACGGGTTTTATATGCTTGCGGCATTCCTGGTGACTGCCGGATTCGTGCGCCGGATTCCCCGCGACCTCATCATCCTCGTGCAACTCATCGGGGTGCTCCTGTTGATCGGCGCCGCCGTGTTGATCTGGGTGATCTATCACAAGCAGCACGTTCACTTCGTCATTCGCGAAAGCCGCTGGTCCGCCACGCTGCGGCACATCGTCGAAGGTCTGCATCTGATGGGCAACCGCCGGACCATCGGGTTCACCATTTTGATCAGCGGTCTTTACCTTGGATTGCAGGTGGTTTCGGTCTGGGCGTTGATGAACGCCTACGGATTTGATCTCTCCTTTTGGGTCGCCGGTGGCGTGCTCGCCATCGTGCGCTTCGCCACCGTGGTGCCGAATGCGCCGGGCAACGTCGGACTGTTTCAGGTAGCCTGCGTCCTGGCGCTGCGGCTGTTCGATGTCGAACGTGACGCGGCCAAGACTTTCTCGTTCGTGATGTTCTTCGCGCTGACGATGCCGCTGCTGATCGGCGGCGCATTGGCCACCGCGCTCACCGGCGTGAACATCGGCGAGCTCCGCGAGCGCGCGCAGCGCGGCGCTATCGCCGTTCACCACGATGCCTGATTTCGATGTGGTCGGCGTCGGGCTCAATGCCACCGACACCCTGCTGATGGTCCCGAAGTTTCCTGCATACGCCGGAAAGATGCGCATCACCGAAGAAGTGCTCAGCCCCGGCGGACAGGTGGCCAGTGCGCTGGTGGCCTGCGCGCGGCTCGGGCTCCGCGTGAAATACATCGGGACCGTGGGCGACGACGAGCGCGGGCGCATCCAGATGGAAAGCCTCCGCGGCTCCGGCATCGACCTCGAGCACGTTCAGGTGCGCCCGAACTGCCCGAATCAATCGGCGTACATCGTGATCGACAGCTCGACCGGCGAACGCACTATTTTCTGGCGCCGCGAGGATTGTCTGCAAATCCTCCCCGAACAAGTGGACCCGGCCCAAATCGGTAGAAGCCGCCTCCTGCTGATTGACGGCCACGACACGGCCGCCGTGGCGCGCGCGGCCGAAATTGCCCGCCAGCGCGGCATTCCCGTGGTGGTGGACGTCGACACGATCTACGCCGGGTTTGACCGCGTGCTCCCGAATACCGATTATTTGGTGAGCAGTTCGGAATTCCCGGCCGCGTTTACCGGAGAGCGCGATCCGTTCCGCGCGCTGGAACGAATTCAAGAACGCTACGGCATGCGCGTGGCCGCTATGACCCTGGGCACTCACGGCGCCCTGGCTCGCGCGAACGGAAGGTACGTCTATTCGCCGGCGTTCGTTATCAATTGCCTCGACACCACCGGGGCCGGCGACGTCTTCCATGGGGCGTTCTGTTATGCTGTTTTGCAAGGAATGCCTTTGACCGAGGCTCTGGAATTTTCGAACGCCATGGCGGCGCTCAACTGCACCGCGACCGGAGCCCGCGGCGGCATTGCCGGCCTCGAGTCCGTTCGCGCATTGATGGCGCGGGGCGAGCGCCGCGCTCATCCCGATCTCGCCGCGCGCGCCGCCCAGGCGTGCCCCATCGAGTAAATGTTCCCGATACGCGACACACAGCCGAGTTACTCGAAGCCCATTGTCACCGTCCTGTTGATCGTCGTCAACATCCTGGTCTTTCTGTTCGAGTTTTCACTCGATCCGTATTCTCAAAACGCGCTCATCTTCACGTACGGCTTGGTGCCCGATCATTTTCGCTGGATGAACGTCTTCACTTCCATGTTTCTGCACGGCGGCTGGATGCACGTGCTCGGCAATATGTGGTTTCTCTGGATTTTCGGCGACAACATCGAAGACATTCTCGGGCACGGCAAGTTTGTGCTGTTTTATCTGCTCTGCGGCATCGCCGCCGCCATGACTCAGACCTATCTGAGCCTCGATTCGCGCGTGCCCATGGTGGGCGCGAGCGGCGCCATCGCCGGCGTGATGGGCGCATACATGGTGAAGTTCCCCAGCTCTCGCATATACACGCTGATTTTTTATATCTTCATCACCACCCTCGATGTGCCGGCCTGGGTGATGCTGATCTATTGGTTCGGCATTCAGTTCGTCAGCGGCCTGGGAAGCCTGGCGGCGCCGACGGCCCAGGGCGGCACCGCGTTTTTCGCGCACGTCGGCGGGTTTCTCGCCGGAATCGGTTTGATCTATGCGTTAGGAGCGCACGAGCCGTACCGGCGCCGGAAGGACTTGTCCTGGTAGATGGCGCTTGACGTCCTGGCGATCGCCGCGCATCCCGACGATGTGGAGCAGACCTGCGGCGGCACGCTCATCCGCATGGCCGAGGCAGGATACCGCACCGGCGTGCTCGATCTCACCGCCGGCGACATGGGCACGCGCGGCACGCCGGAAGAGCGCATCGCCGAATCGGAAGCCGCCGCCCAGCATCTGCGTCTGGAATGGCGCGGCAATCTGCGGATGCCGGACGCGCGCCTCGAGAATAACATCGCCGCTCGCATGACCGTAGCCGTGAAGATCCGCGAGCTCAAGCCGCGGGTAGTCATCCTGCCCTATTGGGAAGGCCGGCATCCGGACCACTATCGGGCGTGTGAGATGGGCTACGAAGCGTGCTTTCTCTCTGGCTTGAAAAAGCTCGACGAATACTCGGAACCGCATCGTCCCTTCAAAATCCTCTATTCCGGTCTCTACACGAATATCAAGCCGTCATTCGTGGTGGACATCAGCGCGCAATTCGAGCGGAGGATGGCCGCGCTTCTGAGCTACACCTCGCAATACGGCAGCGCGGACGCGAGCGGCCTTTTCCCCAACGAGCAGGAAATCCGCGAACGCCTTGGCGCCATCGCGCGGTTCTACGGCAACCTGATTGGCGTGCGGTACGGCGAACCCTTCATCGTGAAAGAGGCGATGGAGATCGCAGACATCGTCGCCATGCCGGTCCGCTCGATCTGAGTGAGCCTACTCCGGGAAGAAGCGGTCCGGTCCGGTATGAAACGGGTTCATGACTTGGACCACTCCATATTTTCGTCCCGTCTGAAAATCTTCGCTCAGCAGCCACGAACAGCCACAGCGTTCGGCCGCGGCCATGATCAGCGCGTCCCAATAGCCGAGCTCAACGTGGTCCATCCAGTACCACGCGCGTCGGACCAGAGCGATGCTGAATCCGATCGGTTGCCATTCGGCATACGATTCCACAATTCGCCGTGATGTTGCAGCGGGTGCGCCTAGCTTCCCCGTGGCGTTTGCATAGAACTCGTGGAGGACTTGCCAGCTCAGCCGGCCAGCGTCATGCTTCCACAGAGTGTCGAGCCAGGTGCTGGCCAAGTGCTGTTTATTTGGTGTCTTCGAATCGAGTGCGTAGAGGAGCAGATTGGTGTCGACGAACCAGAGATTACCGCCGTCGCTCATACAACTCGGTCCGGGTGGCCCGCTTCGACGCATCAAACCCCGGAATTGGTTTGATCCTCTTTACTTTTTCGTAAGCGCGCCAATAGTGGTCGCTTTGCTGCATCTCGTGCTCCAGCATGCGTCCCACCAGCTTAGAGACCGATGTATTCTCTTCGGCCGCCTTTAGGCGAGCCCAGCGCGCGACCTCCTCGGTGACGGTGATCGTCATGTTGCGCAACACGAATTCAGTGTAACACGAAATTCGTGGCCGAAATGTTCTGCGCAATCGCTCTTCCGTCTCCATCCTAATCCGGGCGATAATCAGAATTCAGGACATGAACACACTGGAAATACCACAGCAGGAGCCACGGAACTCCTTCGCCCCCGACATGCGCTGGACGCGCGACGTGCCCGCCAAGAAACGGTTGAATTGCATCGCCGTGGCGGAAGAAGTGTTTACGCAGGCCGAGCGCAAGCTCGCGCAAGTCGAGAAAACCGGGATAGACCGCGGCCAGATCCGGGTGGCGGCGTTTCTCCCGCGCTTGCCCAGCCTCGAGGTGGACCGCGGTTCCCGCCGGTACGCCAGCTACATGGGGAAGAAGTTCCAGCAGCATGGGTTGGATTTCCGAATCGAGGAAGCGCAGAGCGCCGATGCGCTCGAGCTTCTCCTGATGGGCGCCCAGCTTCACGATAAGATTTACGGAACCTTCATCTTCTTTCCAGCCCCGTTCGGCAAAACCGAAGATTATTTTCTGCGGCGCGTGCGGCCGGAAAAGGACATCGAAGGCCTCACGGTCGAAAATACCGGCCGCATGGCCCTCAACATCCAGACGGTCGACGAAGAAGCGAAGTATGAAGGCGTGGTGCCTTGCACGGCCAAGGCTGTCCTGACGCTGCTCCATCAGCATGCGGAGATCAGAAACCTCTTTCCGCGAGACGCTCAGCAGAAGGGCCCGACGGCCGTGATCTTCAACAATTCGCCGCGCATCGGCATTCCTCTGCAAAGCATGCTGATGCGAATGGGCGCCACCGCTGTAATGGTGCATCCGCAGACTCGAGTCGAGGACCGGCAAGCGTATCTGGCGACGGCCGATATTGTGGTGACCGCGTTCCCCGCGCAGTGCGAGGATGATCTCGTTCGCGACGTCAAGCCCGGATCGGTCGTCATCGATTGCTCGACAGAGGGAGACTTGCATCCGGACGTAGTCGAGCGCGCTGCATATCTTTCTACCCACGACAACCATCTGGGCCAGATCACGACCGGCCTGGCGCTCTATAACACCGCGCTGTGCGCGCTCTGGCAGCGAAGCCTGAAAATGTAGCTCTGCGTACACGTGAGGCAGGGCTCCGACCCGCCCAGGCCGGCCGGATATGGCAAATTGGCCATAGGGATGAGATTGGCCGAGAAGCGCGCGATCCTCGTGAATAGGCTGCGGGAATCCACCGGGCGGCGATTGGGTCTGGTGCTGCGCAACGTTTCGGTTCGCGGCCGGCGCCTGACTGTCTCGTTTCCAGGGGCCGAATGACACGGACTCGTGCAACGCGCGCTGCAATTCTGCCGCTGCTCCTGGTGGCGCTCGCTGCAGCCGCGCAAAAGCGACGGCCCGAGCCGATCCTCGATTACATCCGCCAGACGTGGACGGTGCTCACCCGCTCGAACCGGACACTCGCCAAAGCCGCACCCGATCCCAAGTTTCATCCGGCGGCGGACGGCCGCTGGCCGGTTTACGTTTCTCACGGCGCCGATGTGCGCACGATCGAGAGCCGTCTGCGCGCCGAGCTGGCGGCGCCCGAATGGGGAACCATTGAGCTGCGCGTCCTGCCACCCGATACCTCCCAACTCCGCGATCAGGGCCTGCTCTATCTGCCGCAACCGTACGTCGTGCCGGGCGGACGATTCAACGAAATGTATGGATGGGACAGCTACTTCATCCAACTCGGGTTGCTGCGCGATCATCTCGACACGCTGGCCCGCGGCATGGCCGAGAACTTTCTTTACGAGATCCGAAATTACGGCAAGATTCTCAATGCAAACCGGACGTATTACCTGACGCGCTCGCAGCCGCCCTTTCTGACGGAAATGCTGCTGGCTGTCTATGCGCGAACGCACGATCGCCAATGGCTGGCCGGCGCGGTTCCCGCGATCGAGGCGTATTACCGTTACTGGACTAGCGAGCCTCACCTCACGCCCGAGACCGGATTGTCTCGTTATTACGATTCGGGCGATGGGCCCGCGCCCGAGGTGGTGGCCGCCGAGCGGGATGCGCAGGGCCGCACGCACTACGATCTGGTGAAGGAATATTTGCGCACCCACCATGTCCCCGATTACGATGCGAGCCAATACTACGACGCCAAACGCGACCAGCTCACCGCCCTCTTCTACAAAGGCGATCGCTCGATGCGCGAATCCGGATTCGATCCGTCGAACCGCTTCGGCCCGTTCAACCTGGACATCATTCATTACGACCCGGTCTGCCTCAACTCTCTGCTCTACCTGATGGAGAAACAGACAGCCGAGATTCTCGAGACCGTGGGCCAAACCGCCAAGGCGGCTGATTGGCGCAACCGGGCAAAGGATCGAGCCGCGGCGATCAATCGCCTGATGTGGGACGAGCGGGACGGCCTCTACGAAGACTACGAATTTGCGCAGCACCGGCGCCGCCAATATCCGTTCCTGACGACGTTTTATCCGCTCTGGGCGGGAATTGCGACTCCCGCGCAAGCGGCGCGGATAGTCCAATCGCTACCGCTGTTCGAGAGGCCGGGAGGTCTCGAGACCAGCACCAACCAGAGCGGCAGCCAGTGGGATGCGCCGTTCGGCTGGGCGCCGCTCGAACTGATCGCGGTTGACGGCCTGCGCCGCTATGGTTATAACCGGGACGCGGACCGGATCTCCAAGGAGTTTCTCTCGCTGGTTCTCGATCAATACCGGAAGACTGGAACAATTGTCGAGAAGTACGATGTCGTCAGCCGGACTACTGAGTTGCAGGGTGAAATTCAATTCGGCTATCGGACCAATGAAGCGGGTTTCGGCTGGACCAACGCGGCGTTCACCGCGTTGTTGGACCAGTTGCCGGCGCAAGACAAACAGCGGCTCTTGACTCCCTAGAAAGCTCCCCTCCCGTCGCTCAGGCTCTGAGTGAGCGTCGAGGTGGTTCCATCGTTGCGAGCGCTGCCGCTCACGTCGAACGAGGAGGCAAGCTTGGTCGCGGCTGAGACGGCCGGCACGGCTTTGACGAAAGTCATGGCCAGAACCACGACGTTCCGGTTGGAAGGCAGCGTCACGCTTTTGACTGTCTTACCGGCGTTCAAGGGAAACGAGTAAGCGTAGAGCGCGAACTCCCGGCCGTCAAAGGTGCCAATGCTGTTGTCGCGGTAGCCCATCATCGCAGCTACCGTCTCGCCGGGGTAGTTCTGCGCCGTATACCAATCGCTGAGACTCTGGGTGAAGACCGATTTCGTGCCGTCGGTGTAAGTGACGGTGAACACCTGGGACGGCTGGTTGCCGTTGACGCCCGTCGCCAAAAGCTTGAGGCCGGAGTATTGGCCGCTAACCGAGAGGGTCTTCGCGCTGATCGCGTCCGGCGCGTTAGCCGGACCGAGATAAAACGATGTGCCTCCAACCGTCAGCGACGTTCCCAGCAAGTTGGCTGAATAGGCCCGGCCGCCAGCGTCCAGACCGCCGTTGGTGAATACCGAACCATCAGTCACCATGCCCGTCACGTTATAAACGGAAGAGGGATTGAACATGGTGGCGCCGTCACTCGGCGCGAGCACGGTCAACGCGATTGTGGTGGTGTGGCTGAGTCCCGACCAAGTGCCCGTAACGGTCACGGTGGAGACGCCGGTTTGGGCGGAAGCGCCAGCGGCGATTGTCATCGATGTCGACCGGAAAGACGCGGTGACACCGCTCGGCAATCCAGAAGGGTAAAATTTAACGACTCCGGTAAAACCGTTCACGGGAGTAATGAGGATCGTGGTTGGCGTGGCCATGCCCTGATACACATCGAGACTCGCCGAAGACGGCGCCAGCGTGAAGTTCGGCCCTGGGCTTACGGTGAGCGCGAGGGTTGCGGCGCCCTTGAGGTTGCCAGAGGTGCCGCTAATCGTGATCGTGGCCGTGCCCAGCGCGGCTGAGGAAGTGGTGGTCAGCTTGAGCGTGCTGGTGCCCTTTGTGCTGGCTGGGCTGAACGAGGCGGTGACGCCGGCCGGTACCCCTGACGCGGCCAGCGCGACCGCGTCCGAGAAGCCATGCACCGGGTTCACGGTGACGACAGCGGTTCCAGTGCCGGTCTGTTTGAGACTGAGCGATGCCACCGAGAGCGAGAGCCCGAAACTGGGATCCGTCACCGTCAGGTTCACCGTTGCCGAGGCCTGCAGGGCCCCAGATGTGCCGGTCACCGTGACGGTGGCCGGGCCCACGGCCGCGGAGGTACTGGCGGTCAGGGTGAGAGTGCTCTTAGCGCTTGTGCTGTCCGGGCTGAACGAGGCAGTAACGCCGGCTGGAAGTCCGGAAGCGCTCAGCGCGACCGCTCCCGTAAAGCCGTTTACCGGGCTCACGGTGACGGCGGTGGTCCCACTGCCGCCCTGCTTGACGGTGAGCGATGCGGCCGAAACCGCGAGCCCGAAGCTGGGAACCGTCACCGTCAGGTTCATCGGCGCCGAGCCATTCAACGACCCGGATGTGCCGTTCACCGTGATGGTGACCAGGCCGGGGGTGGCAGAACTGCTGGCACTCAGGGTGAGAGTGCTCTTGGCGCTTGTGGTGGCCGGGCTGAACGAGGCGGTAACGCCGGCCGGAAGTCCGGAAGCGCTCAGCGCGACCGCTCCCGTGAAGCCGTTTACCGGGCTCACGGTGACGGCGGTGGTCCCACTGCCGCCCTGCTTGACGGTGAGCGATGCGGCCGAAACAGAGAGCCCGAAGCTGGGAACCGTCACCGTCAGGTTCATCGGCGCCGAGCCATTCAACGACCCGGATGTGCCGTTCACCGTGATGGTGACCAGGCCGGGGGTGGCAGAACTGCTGGCACTCAAGGTGAGAGTACTCTTGCCGGCTGTGCTGGCCGGGCTGAACGAGAAGGTGACTCCGGCCGGTAGCCCGGACACGGATAACGCAACCGTTCCCGAGAAGCCATTCACGGGGCTCACCGTGACGATAGCGGATCCACTGCCGCCCTGCTTGATGGTGAGCGATGGGGCCGAAACAGAGAGCCCGAAGCCGGGAACCGTCATCGTCAGGTTCACCGGGATCGAGCTATTCAACGACCCCGAGGCACCGTTCACCGTAATGGTGGCCAAGCCCGCGGCGGCGGAACTGCCGGCACTCAGGGTGAGAGTACTCGACCCGGTGGTGCTGGAGGGGCTGAACGACGCGGTAACGCCGGCCGGCAAGCCAGAGGCACTCAGCGCCACCGC
>Ga0335079_10006489_pt1 | contig 13379 bp, 7 predicted proteins | sample Lox_Sample_33_FD_206719 | JGI IMG/M metagenome (GOLD analysis project Ga0335079, IMG submission 206719) | Soil microbial communities from Loxahatchee National Wildlife Refuge, Florida, United States - Lox_Sample_3.3 | ecosystem: Environmental > Terrestrial > Soil > Wetlands | place: USA: Florida... | reverse complement strand
GAGGGCGTGCCGCGGCTCGCGGACCTCTGTGCCAGGCACGGCATCCGGGCGACGTTCTTCTTCTCGCTCGGACCCGACACGAGCGGCAGGGCGATCAAGCGGGTCTTCCGGAAGGGCTTCATCCGGAAGGTCCTCTCGGCGAGCCCGGCGACGTCCTACGGCCTTCGCACGATGCTCTACGGGACGCTCCTCCCGGCGCCCGACATCGGCCGGCGACGCGAGACGGTCGACCGGATGCGCGCGGCCGCGTCCGCGGGACACGCGGTGGGCATCCACGCGTGGGATCACGTCGACTGGCACGACCGCCTGCCGAAGATGACGCGCGACGAGATCGAGGCCGTCGTCTCGAAGGAGCACGCGCGCTTTCTCGAGATCTTCGGGAGGTCCGCGACGCTGCAGGCCGCGCCCGGCTGGACGGCGACGCCGCTCTCCGTCGAGGTGCAGGAGGCGCACGGCGTCGTCGCGACGTCGGACACGCGCGGAGGCGAGCCGTTCTTCCCGCTGCGCGCGGACGGCACGCCGAGCAAGGTGCTCGAGATCCCGACCACGCTGCCGACGCTGGACGAGCTCCTCGCGGTGTCGTTGCCCGGGGGAGGCTCGCGGGTCGAAAGGGCCTGCAAATTTCTTAGAATGAGAATGAAAGAAGGCGCGGCGGTTCGACCCGAAATCGAGGTCCATTCGATTCACACCGAGATCGAAGGCGGCACCGTTTTCTCGGCGCCATTCGCCGATTTGCTCGAGGCGTGGAAGAGCGATGGCGTCGACTTTCTTACCTTCGAAGAGATTCGCAGCACGCTGCTCTCTGCGGAGACGCCTGCACGAAGCACACGGGAGCAAGTCGAAATTCCGGTCAAGCGCCTCGAATGGAAGACCCTCCCCGGCCGCGCGACGCCGGTCGCGACGGGAGTGGGATGATCGGCGCGTGAAGAGCCTGCAGGAGACGTACGCGCCCGAGAACCGCTGCTTCGGGTGCGGCCCCGCGAACGAGAAGGGCCTGCACATCCGGAGCTTTCTCGAGGGCGACGAGGTCGTCGCGACCTGGAAGGCCGAGCCTCATCACCTCGCCTTCGACGGCATCGTGAACGGCGGCATCATCGGGGCGCTGCTCGACTGCCACAGCAACTGGGCGGCGGCCTGCCACCTCATGAAGATAGCGGGTGCGGCCTCGCCGCCTTTCACGGTCACGGCGGATTTCCACGTGCGCCTCAAGAGGCCGACGCCCATCGAGGAGCCGCTTCACCTGAGAGCACGGGTCGTCGAATCCGCGGTCGACCGGGCGGTCGTGGACGCGGAGCTCGAGGCGGGCGGGAAAGTGACGGCGACGTGCCGCGGCACGTTCGTGGCCGTGCGCGAGGGTCACCCCGCCTTCAAGCGCTGGTAGGCCGGCCCCGCCTTCAGGGCGCGAGATCCACGACGACGTGCGCCTCTCCCGAAGGAACGGGCACACCGATGAGATGCAGATCGGCCACGAGCACCGCCACCTCGAGCCCGTTCACGCGTGCGGCGACACGCGGCGTAAAGCTCCGGTCCACGTGGAGCACCGCCGGGCGTGCCCCCGACGTCTCGATCTCGAGGCGGTCCGGCCCGTCCTGGAGGACGCGGGCGGCGGCCGATGGATCTCGCTCTCGCGAGGCGAGCGCCGAGGCGTGCTTCCCGTAGACGACGACGTCGGTCAGCGGGTCGAAGTCCTCGCGCTCGAAGAGGGCGACGGTCTCGCTGACCGAGCTCGCCGGCACGACGCGGCTCGAACGCCTCACGCCCGGCAGGGGCGCGGTGAGCCTCCAGAGAGTCACGGGTACCCCCACGGAAGCCTCGACGAGAACGGGCGCGAGGCCCGGAGTGTCCGCCGGGACGTCCGACGCGATGACGGACGTCACGGCCCCGGCCCGAAGCCACTTCACACGCTGCTCCCAACTCCTCTGGCGCAGGACGTCGGAGGCGTAGCGCGTGAGAATCGTATAGCTGCCGTCGGGATCGGGATCCCATGCGTACGCGAGGCCCCAGGGCGCGCCGGCGAGCGCCCAGCCCTGGCGCACCTGCGCCGAGGCGAGATCGACGAGGCCGTCGCTTTCGATGCGCCCCTGGGGGCCGCGGCGCACGGCGTCGAAGTCCTTCGACGCCCGCTCGAAGACACGCCCCGAGAGCGCGGCGGCACGCTCGACGAGGGGTGAAGGCGTGTCGTAGAGCGAGGACGGAACGCGCGGAATCGTGACCGGGGCGCCGGCGAGAAGCGAAAGCGCGGTCGCCCCGAGCAGGATGAGGCCGCCGCGCGAGTCGGCGGCTCCGCGCAGAAGAAGCAGCGCGAGTAGGACGAGCCCCGCGGCGGCGAGCGCGGCCTGGCCCGGCAGCCGGTGGACGATCGGGGCGAGGACGACTCGCGGATCAGACTTCCATGCCGGATCCCAGCCGGAGAGAAGCAGACCTTCCACGCGTCCGGGCGCGAGCCGTCCCGCGATCGCGAGGCCCGCCAGCAGGCCCGAAAGCGCGAAGAGAACGCCCGCGGCGCGCCTGCGGAAACGCGGCAGGGCGCCCTCGACGAGGAGGCGGTCCGCGCCGCGCGCGGCGAGGACCGCGAGCGCGAACGTCACGGGAAGGAGAGCCTTGACCGGATAGCGCAGCACGTGGAGCGCCGGCACGGCTTCGTACAGGGCGCGCATGCCCGGGAGCCACGGCACGAGGGATGCCGCGCACGCGACACCGGCGACGCCGATCCAGAAGCGCCCCTCGTTCCGCCGCGCGGAGACGAGGAAGACGGCCGCGAGCGCGAGCGGGACGACTCCGAAGGAGAGCGAGGCGAGATAGGGCAGGTTGCCCTGCGTCACCGCGAACCCCCAGAACGCTCCCGACACGATCCGGGTGGGGTCGCCGAAGAGAAGGGGAAACGGCGTCTCGAGAAGGCGGAGCGGGTGGAAGCCGACGGCGGCGAACTCGTTCCAGGAGAACCCGCGCGAACGGCGCGACGCGAAGGTCGACGCGCGCGCGACCTCGAGGAGCCACGGTGAAACGAGGAGGGCGGCGCCGAACCCGCCGCCGAAAAGGACGAGAACGCCGCGGCCGCGCGCCCCGGACGGCCCGCGAAGCGCCAAAGCGAGCGCCAGAAGGAGCGCGAGCGCCGCGAGCGCTGGCTCGCCCCCGAGAACGAGGAGCGCCGTGGAGACGAGCGCGAGAACGCCCGCGCGGAGAAAGCCCGGCCGTCCCTCCGCAGTCCGCGCCCGCGCGACGGCGAAGAGCAGCCATGGCATCCAGGCGATCGTCGTCGTCGCGTTCAGGAACGCGGCCGAGGACAGGACGTAGCCCGAGAGGCCGAACGAGAACGCGCCGGTCAGCGCCGCCTCCGGCGAGCCGACCTCCGTGCGCAGGAAGAGAAACGCTCCGAGGAGTCCGATGCCGAGGTGGAGAAGGAGATGGAGGCCCAGAAAACGCGGGCTCGCGGGAAACGGATACGCGAGGAGAAGGTTCGGATTGCCCCGAAAAGCCTGTCCGAAGGACGCGTAGGGATCGAGGCGCGCCCCATCGAGGCGGGCGGCGAGCGCGCGGGCGGGGCGCTGCGTAGTCGCGATGTCGCGGTATGCGGGGGTCGTCCGGCCCGCGAGGAGATCCGCGTGGGAAAAGGCCGCGCCGAAGGCGAGGAGAACCGCCGCCAGCGCGGCCGGGCCGAAGAGAGCGCGCCGGCCGCTCACCGGAAGATCGGGTCGTCCCGCCATCCCCACTTGACGGCCTTGAACCTCGCCATGACGCCGAGAATCGAGAGGCCGTAAATGCACGAGCTCCAGAAGTCGATCTGCGAGGCCTCGTCGAAATAACGCGTCACGATGGGAACCTCTCGGATCCGCATGTTCTTCCACATGCCCGCGGCGATGATCTCCGTGTCGAAGACGAAGCCGTCCGAGAAGGCCTCGAGGTTGACGCTCTCGAGGTATCGGCGCGAATAGGCGCGCAGACCCGAGTGGTACTCGGTGAGGTAGAGGTAGAACGTGGCGTTCTCGACGGCGGTCAGGAAGATGTTCGCGAGGTACTTCCACTTCGGCATCCCGCCCTCGAGCGGGCGCCCTCCGAGCATCCGGCTGCCGAACATCGCGTCTTCCTCGCCGCGTGCAATCGGACCGACCAGGTCGGGGAGGACGGAGGCGTCGTACTGGTGGTCGGGATGCACCATGACGCAGATGTCCGCACCCCGCTGGAGCGCGGTCGCGTAACAGGTCTTCTGGTTCGCGCCGTAGCCCCGGTTCTCGGCGTGCGTGACGACGTGAAGACCCGGGATCGTGCGCGCGATCTCGACCGTGTGGTCCTTCGAGGCATCGTCCACGAGGATGATGTCGTCGACCCGGTCCTTCGGGATCTCGTTCCACGCCAGGCGCAGCGTTTTCTCGGCGTTGTAGGCGGGCATCACCACGGCCACGCGCTTTCCCTGGATCGGCATCTTCCCGCGATTCTAGGGTGCCGCCGCCCGGAGCACGCGAAAGACCCGGAAGCGCGGCTGGAAGCTCCCGTCGGCGCGACGCGTCCCGGTCCTGGAGTCGAGGACCCGCTCGAGGAACGGCGCGGGGCTCGATGCGTCGGACTCGTGCACCCGGCGCGCAAACATCGCGGCGGTGGGAGTGGGCGGGCGGCCGGCGGCGGCCGCGTAGGCGGGAAGCAGCGGCACGAGGTCGGTCGTGACGAGATACCGGCACTTCGCGGCCGTGAGAATCGCGAACGCCTCGGCGTCGTCCGTCGCCGTGAAGAGCCGGCACTGCCGCCGCCAGCCGTAGACGAACGGGTCGGCGGCCGACGGCCGCTCCGCGATCGCCGTCACGAAGTGCCCGGCGGACCAGGGCGGCATGACGCCCGGGATCGCGCCGGGGGCCGGTGGCGGCACGGCCGAGGGATCCACCGGAGGAGGATCGAGCGCGCGGAGCCGCGCGAAGAGATCGAGGACGTCGTATCCGGGCCCGTCCGCGAAGGCGCGCAACCGCGCAAGGTAGGGGGCGCCCGGCACGACGACGAGGCACACGGCAAGGGCCGCGGGCAGGACGGTCCGCGCGCGCCGTGGAATCCTCCGGGGCACGATCCGCGCGAGGAGCTCGGCGAGGACGAGGGCGGCGAAGATCGCGAGGTAGTAGACGTTGCGCTGCTGGAAGAGGGCCATCGCGAACACGGCCGCCGCGAAGAAGGCGAGGAGAAGGCGCGCCGCGGACCGGGGCGTGAGCGGCCGCCGGAACGCCGCCCCGAGCCAGAGGAGCGCCGCGACCGGCACGAGGAGGAAGCCGGGCGAGACCTCGCGGACCGCGCGCCCGAGTGAGCTCCACCCGTTGACGAGCGGCTGGCACTCGGCGACGAGCCGCAGGAACTCGGGCGGGTAGGAGAGGAATCCGCCATCGGCGAAGTCGTCTCCGTGCGCCCCTGCCCCGCCCTTGAAGACGTAGGCCCCTCCGTGGAAGACCGCTTCGAGAACGCGCCGCGCGTTGGGCAGCGCGACGCCGAGGCCCAGAGCGGTGAGCATCCCCCAGAGCGCGCGCCGCCGCGCCGTGGCCGCGCGGCCGGTCGCCAGCGCCAGAAGCGGGACGGTGGCGCCCGCGAGGAGCAGCGGCTGGAACCAGCCGAAGGAGACGAACGAGAAGGGCACGGGTTCCGGCGGAAGAGTCGCCGCGGCTCCGAGGGCGACGAGCGAAGTTGCGACGAGGCCCGCCACGGCGGCGGCCTCGCCGAGCGCGAGAGCCGCCCACAGGAACGAGAGGCCGGCCACGAACACGGCTCCCTGCCACGTGAGGACGGCCAGGGCGATCGCGGCTCCGAACGGGACGGCCCGGACGAGTCGCGCGTCGCTTCGCGCGGAGACGGCCCACGCGCCAGCCGCGAGGACCAGGAGCAGATTCAGGGCCTCGGCGACGTGGTGGTCGAAGTGGCCGAAGCTTCCCCAGAGCACGGCGGCAGGGAGCGCGACGTAAGCGGCGGTCGCGATCCGCGCGCGCCGCCGGCCGAACGCCCGCCGCGCCACGGCGAAAAGGGGCAGGATCTGGAGCGCTCCGAGGAACGCGGGAAGAGTCGCGGCGACCCTCAGGACCTGTTCCGTCGTCGCGCCGCGCCCGAAGAGAGCGCGTGCGGCTCCGCCCGCGACGAGGTCGAACGCCGGAGGCCAGATGAAAACGCCGCCGTCCGGATGGTTCAGGTACGGATCGCGGTACGGGACGCGCGGGAAGTTCCGGGCGACCGACACGGTCCGCCGAAGGTGCCCGTAACAGTCAGGCGAAAGAAGACGCCAGCCGCGTGAGGTCGCGGCCGGAAACGGCGCGAGCCGCAGAGCGAGCGCCGCGAGAAACATCAGAAACACGAACCGCCCGTCCCGCGGGAGTCCTCCGGAGCGCGCGCTCACCCCGAGGAGCGTAGCAGGGGTCGGAACTTCCTCCCCCCTACAATCGCGGGATGGTCGACGGCCGCCGCGTGGGATTCTGGGCCGCCGTGCTCTTTCTCGCCTCGGCGGGCTCGGCCCTCGTCTTCGACCACTCGCGCCTCGACAGCCCCACGATGGACGAGCCGTTTCACACGCTGGCCGCGGCGGAGTACGCGATCGCGGGCACGTATTACGCGAATCTCGAGCACCCGCCGCTCGTGAAGCTCCTGTCGGGTTTCGCGATCCGGGCGGCCGGGGGGCGCGCGCCGAAGATGGACGTCCCGTTCGCCATGGCCTCGGCCGAGCAGCCCCGGACCTTCAGCTTCAACTCACCTCTTCGCCCCGAGACGCTTTTCGCCGTCGCGCGTGCGCCGGTGACGGCGCTGTTCTTTCTTCTCGTCGTCGTCACGGGTTGGGCGGTGCGGTCGTGGGCCGGCGACCTCGCCGGAATCCTCGCGGCCGCGCTGCTCGCCTTCGAGCCGAACCTCCTCGCGCACGCGGGTGTCGTACACACCGACCTCGCGGCCGCTCTCGGCTTCTTCGGCACGCTCGTTCTCGCCGTGCGTGCCCTCGAACGCCGGTCGCAGGGCCTTTGGGCGGCCACGGGAGCGGTGCTCGGAGCGAGCCTCGCCGCGAAGTTCTCGTGCGTCCTGCTCGTCCCCATGGTCGCGCTCCTCGCGCTGACCGGACTTCTACGGGAGCGCCGCGCGGCCGCGCGCGAAGGCCGCCCTCCCGATCTTCTCGAGCTGAGAGGTCTTCTCCTCGCGGGCGCGACCTCTCTCGTGGTTCTCCTCGGATGCTACGCGATCGCCATGCGGCACATGAGCGGTGAGGAGGCCGCCAAAGCGGTACGTCTCTTCCTCGTCTCGAGGCAGGCTCCGGAAGCGACCATCGACCGGATCGTCACCCTCTCGCGGCTGTCCAAGGAGACCGGACACTATGCGGCAGGCCTCGCGGGAATCGCCGTCCAGAACCGCACGGGCGGCGGCGTGAACGTTCTCAAGGGAAAGCTTTCCGTGGACGGCTTCTGGGATTATTTCTTCGTCGCCTTCGCGGTGAAGAGCACTCTCGCCACGCTCCTCGTCCTCGGAATCGCATGCGTGGCGGGAGCTCTTCGGAAAGTCCGGCCCGATCTCGTTCTGCTCACGCTCGTCCTTCCGCCGGCCTACCTCTTCCTGACCGGCATGGCGACGTCGTACAACATCGGGATCCGCCACATGCTGCCCGTTTACCCGCTGCTCCTCTCGGCGGCCGTCCTCGTTCTCTTCCGGTCTCTCTCCGCGCGCGCGGCGACCGCTGTTCTCGCGGCTCTCGCCTCGCTGCAGCTCGTCGAGACGCTGCGCGTCCATCCCCACGAGCTTTCGTTCTTCAACGCGGCCGCCGGAGGGCCGGCGAACGGCGCGGCGTGGCTCAACGATTCGAACCTCGACTGGGGCCAGGACCTCGAACGACTCGCGCTGCGGCTCGAGGCACGCGGAGAGGAGCGGAAGACGACGATCGCGTACTTCGGCGGCGGCGACGTGCCGTACTACGCGCCGAAGGCAACCGTGTTCGTTCCGTCCCAAACCCCGTTCAACCCGGGCCTTTGGGCGGTCTCCTCGTTCCTGATGTGCTGCGGACCCGAGGCGATGGCCTTTCACGGCGATCCGGCAGCCGCACTCGGCTTCCAGCGGCTCCGCCGCGAGATTCTCGCGCGCGGAAAGCCGGTGGGACGCGTGGGATACTCCATCGTCCTCTACGATCTGAGAGAGAAGAGCCCATGAAGCTGTCGATCGTGATGCCGGCGTACAACGAGCGCCGGACGATCCGCGAGATCGTCGCGCGGGTCGGCGCGGTGGACCTCGGAGACCTCGAGCGCGAGATCGTGATCGTCGACGACGGCTCTCGGGACGGAACGCGGGACATCCTCAAGGAGCTCGACGGCAGAGACGGCGTCCGCGTTCTGCTGCAGCCCCGCAACATGGGAAAGGGGGCCGCCGTCTGGGCCGGCATGCGCGCCTCGACGGGCGATCTCGTGGTCATTCAGGACGCAGACCTCGAGTACGACCCGGAGGAATACCCGGTTCTGCTCGGGCCCGTTCTCGCGGGTAAGGCCGATGTCGTGTACGGCTCCCGCTTTCTCGGCAGCCCGCACGGCCACCGGGTCCTCTATTTCTGGCACACCGTGGGCAACCGGCTGCTCACGCTCATGTCGAACGTCTTCACGGACCTGAACCTGTCCGACATGGAGACCTGCTACAAGCTCATGACGCGGGGTGTCGTCGACCGGCTGGACCTCAAGTCACAGCGGTTCGGCATCGAGCCCGAGATCACGTGCAAGGTGGCGCGCATGCGCGCCCGGATCTTCGAGGTGCCCATCTCGTACAGCGGGCGCACGTACGAAGAGGGCAAGAAAATCGGCGCCAAGGACGCCATCCAGGCGGTCTGGACCATTCTCAAGTACTTCCGCTGGGAGGCGCCCGACAGCGACGTCGGGGCGATCACGCTGCGCCGGATGGGTGAGCTCTCGGTGTACAACCGCTGGCTTCACGACCGGGTCGAGTCCTGGCTCGGGTCGCGCGTCCTCGAGGTCGGCTCGGGTGTGGGGAACCAGACACGTTTTTTCGCGGACAAAGAGCGCGTCATTGCATCGGACATCGAGCCGCACTACGTGCGGGAGCTCCGCACGCGCTTCGAGAAACAGGCGAACATCCGCATCGCCTCGTTCCGGTTCCCGCTCACCCCCGAGGACCGCGCCGACCTCGAGGCGGAGCGCATCGACTCGATCGTCTGCATGAACGTGCTCGAGCACATCGAGGATGACGCGGGCACGCTCGCGGACTTCTACCGGGTGCTCCAGCCGGGAGGGCGCCTCGCCCTCCTCGTGCCCGCGCTGCCCGCCCTCTACGGCTCGCTCGACGAGAACCTGCGCCACTACCGCCGCTACGAGAAGGGTTCTCTCGCGACCCTCGTCTCTCACGCGGGATTCGCGGTGGAGAAGGTGCGATACCTGAACAGGCCCGGCGTCCTGGGCTGGTGGCTGAACTCGCGCGTTCTCAAGCGCCGCGTTCTCCCGAAGAGGCAGCTCGGCGCCTTCAAGTGGATCATGCCGCTGCTCAAGGCAGAGGAGAAGACGGAGCCGTCGTTCGGGATGTCGCTCCTGGTGCTGGCGCGGAAGCCCTGAGCGGCGTGAAGAGAGAGACTCCGGACCGGTCTCGCCGGCGCGCAGAGCAGCTTGCACCTGTTCTCGCCATCGTCTTAGGCGCCGCCGTGCTGCGTTTCGCTCCGTTCCTGGCCGGAGGAACACTTTACCGGCGTGACGCGGGCTTCTTCTTCGTCCCGTGGAGGCTCGTTCTCGCGAGATTCCTCCGCTCGGGCGAGGCGCCGTTCTGGAACGAGTGGATGTCGGCGGGCCGGCCCTTCGCGGCCGACCCGAATGCCGCCGTTTTCTGGCCGCTGTCGCCTCTTCTCGCCGTCTTCTCGCCGACCGCGCTCGTGCTCACGAACGTTTTTCTGGCCCTGCTCGTCTTCTTCTACGCGCTCCGGCGTCTCGGACTTTCGACGGTCGCATCCGGGGCGGGGACTCTCGTGCTCCTCTTTTCGGGTGTCTTCCAGTCGCTGCCCGTGTACGCGACGACGTGCGCGGCCGCACTTCCGCTCTCGCTCGCGGTCGTCGAGGCCCCGCACCTTTCCGCAGGCGACCCGACGACGCGCCGCCGCGCGTGCGCTCTCGCGGCGCTGGCCTTCGGCCTGTCGGCGCTCGGGGGCGAGCCTGCGGTGACGCTCATGGGCGCCGCAGCCTTCGCCGCCGTCGCGGTCGGTGCGGGAAAGGGATCGCGCATGCGCACAGCCGCCGCCGCGCTCCTTTCACTCGTCCTTGGAGCCGGGGTCGCGGCGATTCAGATTCTCCCGGCGGCCCTCGAAGTGACGCGGTCCGCCCGTGGCGCGGGCATGCGGCCCGAGCACGGCGCTCTCTACTGGTCGGTACGCCCGGCGCGCGTCCTTACGCTCGTCGAGCCCCGGCTCACCGGGGATCCCGCCGGCGACGCGACCTCGTTCTGGGGATCGGCCACGTTCGACGCGGGGAGCCCGTACTTCGGGGATCTCGCGCTCGGGCTCGTCCCGCTCGTTCTCGCGGCGGCGGCGTGGCGCGACCGCCGCGCCCGCGCGGCCCTGCTGCTCGCGGGCGCGGCCACCGGCCTGTCCTTCGGGCGGTTTCTGCCCGGGTATTCGGCTCTGGCGGCGGCCGTGCCGGTCATTCGTTACCCGGAGAAATGGTGGCTGCTCGTGACGTTCGCGCTCTCTGCCGCCGCGGCCGTGGGGGTGGAGGCCGCCTTCTTCGGCGATGAGGAAGCGCGGGCGAAGGCGAAAATCATTTTGCTGAAGACCGCGATGGTGATGGCCGCCTTGTGCGGCGCGCTTGCCTCGATGGCTGTCGGCGCTGAAGATTTTCTTAGAAGGGGAATATGGGCGGTGGGACTGGGCGCGGGATCCACTTCTGCTGCGGGCGTAGCGAGCGCTCTTCGCTCCCCGCTCATTCTCGGAACTCTTGGTCTCGTCGTCATCGCGGCACTCACATCGCTCGTCGCGCGCAACCGACTGCCCTCATCCTTCTTCGCGGCTGCTCTTCTCGTTCTCTTCCTCTTCGACGCCGCGCGGCGCGTCGCGGGGACGTGCCCGGCGGGACCCCCCGACCTCTACCGCCGTGCGACGCCCGAGGTGGCCCTCGTCGTGAAGGAGGCCGGATCCGGGCGCTTCTACGACGACGGCGCGGACGACGCCCCAACCGTGGCCCGAAGAACGCGCGAAACCGGCGGCCTCGATCTGCTGCGCCCCGCCACGGGCGTGGCGTTCGGCATCCGGTACGCAGGGGAGAACGACGTGGATCGCATGACGGCGGCCGCTTCGGTGGGCCTTGCGCGAGAGATCGCGAGCCTCTCCTGGGGAGAGGAGAAGGTCGAGCGTCTGCGCCGGCTCGGGGTGGCGACGGTCCGGACGCCCGCGGCGCGCCCTGATCCCGCCGGTGTCCTCGAGGTGGGGCGCTTCGGCGGGGACCGGATCCTGCGCGTCGAGGGGGCGCGCGAAGAGTTCGCGCTTCTGCCGGCGGGAGGCGGGCGCGTGACGGTGCGCCAGCGCGGCGCGAACGTCGCGCGTCTCGGCGTCCACGTCGCGCTCCCCGCCGCGATCCTTTCCGTCTCGCGGACGTTCGATCCGAACTGGCATGCCCGCCTCGACGGGCAGGAGCTCGCGCTCAGCCCCGCGGACGGATTCCTGACGGCCGCGGAAGTGCCGAACGGAGACCACGAGATCGTGCTCCGGTACGAGAATCCCGCGTTCGGAGCCGGAGGAGCGCTGTCTCTCGCATCGCTCCTGGCCGTCGTTCTCCTCGCGCGGCCCGTGAGGCGCACGTGAAGAGCCGGCTGCGCGCGCACCTGCCGCTCCTCGGGGCGATCCTTCTCGCGCTCCTGCCGTTTCGCGGGTTTCTGGGCTCCGGCGTGCCGACAGGTCGCGACCTTCTCTTCTATTTCTATCCGCTGAAAGCGCACCTCGCCGAGGCGGTGATGCGCGGCGAGATGCCGTGGGTGGACCGTTTCCGATGGGGCGGATCGCCGCTTCTCGGCGCGCCTTCGGCGGCTCCCTTCGACCCGGCGAACGTTCTCTTCGCGCTCCTGCCGCTCGGCCCGGCGATGAAGGCGTGGATCCTCCTGCATCTCGCCGTGGCCGTCGTCGGTTTCGCCGCGTTCGCACGGCGTCTCGGTCTCCCGCGCGCGCCGGCGGCCGTCGCCGGCCTCGTCTTCGCCCTGGGAGGAACGACCGTTTCGCTCGCCGCGTTTCCGCCGACGCTGTCGGCGCTCTCGGTCCTTCCATGGTTCGCCGCGTTCGTCCTCGACCTCGTGAGGGCGCCCGGAGTCCGAACGACGACGGCCATCGCGGCGGCGGCCGCCCTGATTCTCCTCGCGACCGCGCCCGAGTTCGTGTTCTACGCCTTGTGTGTCGCCGTCGCGGTCGTCCTCTCGGCGCGCGGCGACGGCGGGACGTGGCGGCGACTGGTTCGCCCGGTGGCTCTTCTCGCGGCGGGTGCACTCCTCGCCGCCGGCCTCGGCGCGATCGCGCTCGTTCCGGGGACGGTCACAGCCGCGCGCAGCGTCCGGTCGCCGGGAGGGGGGATGACCCCCGGGGCCGCGGCCGTGAAGCCGCTCGTCCTGCCGCGCCTTCCCGAGCTTCTCGTCGACGGGGCGGTCGCGGACTGGACGGTCGTGGCGTCGGCCCCGCGTGTTCCGGACTATCCGTATCTCCCCTCGCTCACGCCGGGCCGCGTCGCCTGGGCGCTCGTCCTCGCCGGGGTTCTTCGAAAGGGCCGCGGACGGATCGCGGCCGCGGGTCTCGCGCTGGTGGGAACTCTCCTCGCGCTCGGCGATGCGACACCGGTTCTCGGCCTCGCGGCCGGCGTGCTTCCTCCTCTCGGGTGGATCCGGTACCCGGAAAGACACATGATTCTCGCGGGCTTCGGCCTCGCGTGGCTCGCCGCGCTCGGGCTCTCGAGGCTCACGCAGGCCGTCTCACCGCGCGCCCTGAGGATCATCCTGCCGCTCCTCGCCCTCGCCGCTTTCGTGGACCGGGAGGAGACGGCGCGTCGGCTTTCGCCGGTCGAGGACGCGGCCGTTCTGACGCGGCGGCCGCCTCTTCTCGAGGCGCTGCCGGAGGCCTCCGGTGATGCGCCGCCCCCGCGTCTCTTCTTCAACGACGCCTACGAGCCCGTTCCCATCTACGACAAGCGCGACATCGGGGCCGCGAGCCGTGTCGGGCGCGAGACTCTCCTCCCCGCGTACGCGTCGCTCTTCGGCGTCGGCTATCAGTTCGAGGTCGACTACGACCTGTCGCTTTCGGCGGAGGCATTCGAGTGGACGCGGCTTCTCTCGCGCGCGGTTCGGGAGACTCCTTCACTTGCCCTGCATCTGGTCAGAGGTGCCGGTGTGTCGGCGATCGTCAAGAGCGAACGGGAAGAAAACGGACGTTACGTGTCGCATCT
>Ga0335079_10006487_pt1 | contig 13382 bp, 12 predicted proteins | sample Lox_Sample_33_FD_206719 | JGI IMG/M metagenome (GOLD analysis project Ga0335079, IMG submission 206719) | Soil microbial communities from Loxahatchee National Wildlife Refuge, Florida, United States - Lox_Sample_3.3 | ecosystem: Environmental > Terrestrial > Soil > Wetlands | place: USA... | reverse complement strand
ACGGATACCGATTCAAAGAATTCCTCGGCGCGGATCACGGTCCGCGCGAGAACATCGCAGCCCTCTTTTGAAACCACATGCCAGGGAACTTGATCGTAGGCACAGTATGGATGAATGACACGAATGTCACGCGCAAAGCCGGAGCCACGCAAAGTCGGACCAACCGGACTGAAGTCACGCGCCACTTGCGGCTCAAGGCGGCCAATGTTCTGCGTGCGTTGAACGATGTTTGGTGTCTCGAGCAGCATATTTACCAGATCGGCAACTTCGGTTTTTAGTTCGCCAAGAACCTGTAATATCAAGGTTCTTTGTTCTTTCAAGATATCGCGGCGCACACCACCGATCAGGTTGACTCCATAAGTCTTGCGCGAACCTGTCAACATTTCGGCCATCTTCATGGCTTTTTCACGGACGCGGAAGAAGTGCATGAAGCCCGTATCGAAACCAACGAAGTGACAAGCCAGCCCGAGATTCAGGAGATGACTGTGAAGACGCTCGACTTCGAGCAGGATCGTACGAATGAATTGGGCGCGAAGCGGTACATCAATTCCCAGGGCGCGCTCGATCGACGTGCTGTACGCGACGTTGTGTGCATACCCGCAAATGCCGCAGATACGATCCGCCAGGAAGGTGACCTGGTCATAGTTCATGCGGCTCTCCGCCAGTTTCTCCATGCCGCGATGAACATAGAAAAGTCGATAATCCGCGTCAACGATGTGCTCGCCGTCCACATAAAGCCGGAAATGGCCCGGCTCATCGGAGGTCATGTGCAGCGGGCCCAGCGGGACTTGAACGATGCCTTCACCCTCCACATTGATGAACTCGTAGTTCTCATCTTCAACAACCGGCTCGGGGCGATAACGGTAATCCATCGTATCCTTGCGCAGCGGATACAAGCCATCCGGCCAATCGTCGGGCAAGACCAAGCGGCGCTCATCCGGCATGCCCACTGGATGAATGCCGAACATATCGCGGACTTCGCGCTCATACCAAATCGCCGCGGGAACCTTCGGAGTGACAGAAGGAAACTCGGGTTGGTGCGGCGGGATCTGGGCGTGTACGATCACATAGGCGTTTTCCGCAGGGGCCGAATCCTTTTGTGCGCCTTCCACGGAGAGCACATAATAAATCGCAAACTGACCATTCAAAGGTCGTTCATCGTTTGCGGCAACGGTTGCAAGCCAGCCGCCCTGCTCGTAATACAGGTACGCTACCACATCGGGCAGGCTGTTCAACGGTACAGTCACTGTAACCTGATCGGGAGCCTGCCATGATTCATCCAGAATGGAATTACCAAACCGAGCGCGTAACGCCGCGATATATTTTGTGCCAATTTTTGGTTTTTCTTCCAAGAGTGTCATCCTAAATTCTCCTAAGTAAAATACATCTATGGTAGTAAATGCGCCAAGGGCAATAAGATATCCTTCGCAGCCGCTACGGTTTTCGGATTGCCAGTTAGAACCACATTGCTGGCACCTTTCAGCAGCGTCGTTAATTGGGACGGAATGAAGAGACCGAGACCAACGATCAACAAGAGCAGAACAAAGCCGGGGAATAAAGTGAGCCAATTCGATTCGCCGCTATCTACATCATCCGGTTTCTTGCCAAACAACATGGCCGCAACGAATCTGAAGAATGTGGCAAAGACCACCATTAGCAGGAGCAGGCACAGCAGCATCAGCCAAATGTAGCCCGCTTGCAATCCTGCGGCGACGATCAGGAACTTGCTGATGAAGATGTTGAATGGCGGAGTGCCGATGATTGCCAGCGCGCCCACGATCATTAACAGGCCGGTCGCGGGGATGGCCTGCAGCATGCCTTTCACTCGCTCCAAATCGCGGCCATGATATTTGATCAGGATATTGCCAGAGGCACACCACAGCAGGCACTTCACCAAACCCTGATTGAGGGTCTGCAATAACCCCGCGAAGATGCCGACCGCTCCGCCAAGTCCAAAAGCGATCAAGACAAAACCCATATTTTCAATACTCGAATAAGCCAGCAGACGCTTGAGATCGCGTTGCCCAAACATGAAGAATGCTGCGGCCCCAACAGATATCGTTCCGAACACGAGAAAGAGGGCTTGGACAAAGGACGGTCCAAGCACCAGATTCGTCAAGATCGAAAAACGCAGAATCACCAACAACGCACAACTACCGAACACCGCCGACAGCAGGGCACTGATTGGGGCGGGCGATTCGCTATAGGCATCCGGCACCCAGGCATGCATGGGGAACAAGCCTGCCTTCGTCCCAAAACCGACCAGCACGAAAACAAAAGCCATCTTGATCATGGCCGGGTCGAACGCTGAAGCATTTTTTATGATCTCAGTCCACAGCGCCGCGTTGGCGGGGATTTGCATGATATTGAACGCGCCTGAATAAACCAGCACGGTGCCGTAAAGCCCAAAAGCCTCTCCCACGACGCAGATGATCAGGTACTTCCAGGCCGCCTCCAGGGAGGCGCGGCCTCCGTAGATCCCTACGAGAAACGCGGAGCCTAAAGTAGCTGCTTCCACTGCAACCCACATCATGATGATGTTATTGGCAGTGACGATCAGCAACAACGTAAAGAGGAACAGGCTGAAGAGCCCATAGTAATTACAAAACTTCTGGGTATCGAATACGCCCGTCTGCAGATCATGATGTGTGTAACCGACAGAATAAAGCCCGATCAGGAAACCTAGAACGCCCACGATCAGAAGAAATACCGCACCGAGCGCGTCTACCTGAAGCCCGTCACTGAGACCCAAAACCTGTCCGGCTGCCAGGACGTACCAGACAATCAATAGTGAAAAAACCAAAACGAGAGTTGTGCTCATCAAGTGGAGCAAAATAACAATAAAGCGAGACGCCCTCCCAAACCAGCGTGCGGCGAAGATCAGCAATGAGATTACCAGTGGAATGAACAAAAGCCATAGCAGATAGGTTGTCTCGGTCATCTGATCATCCTTTCAATGTTTTCAGATCTGCAGTATCCAGGGTATGCAAGCTCTTGTAGATCTGATTTCCAAGCACCACCATAACGATCACGCCGAATAGGGCATCGGTGGCGATACCGATCTCCACCAGTTCGGGCGCGTGAAGGGCCAAAAGCGCAAGCGTCAGGTGCGAACCATTCTCCATCAAGCAGAAACCAAGCACCTGCTTGAAAAGATTTCGCTGGGTAAGGATACACAATTCACCAAAGAAGAAGTGCGCCATGGAAACGGCCAACGCCGGCTTGAACGGTTCGGCTGCTTGCAACTGAATTTGATTAACCACAATAAAGGAGATACCGATGGCAAGTGCGGCAAGAACGAAGGAAAGTGTTAAGCCAAGTGCGTTGCGAGGCTTTTCCGTGTCACCCACGCGTGAGAGAGCGGCATAAAGGATCCACGGCACAAGCACAACCTTCATCACAAAAGCACTGGCCGCCCAAAGATAAAGTTCATCCGCCTTCATCGCGTAAGCCAGCACTGCAAAAATGCTGACAAGTATAAGGGATTGCAAACCATACACAATCGCCGACCAACGTGGCTGTTTCACCTCAACGACCAGCAATGAAGTCAGGATCAGCAAGCCCGCCAAACTGTTGACCAAGGTTACACTGGACATTCCTTCTCCTATCCAACTAGCCGAGCCAGACGGCCGCAAAATAACCTGAGATAAGCGTCAGCAAAGCAAGTACGACCAAAACAAACTGAATTTGCGGCGCCAGGCTGGTGGCAGCAACAAGTTCGTTAGAGGGTTCGCCGGGCACCGCTGATCCAAAAACCCAGAAGAACCAGGCAAAACTGCCAACCGTCTCGATTAGGGCAATTACCATGAGTACGAGTATGAGCGGCTGGGTCTTGGCGATTTCAAATCCGCCAGCAAAGATACTGAACTTGCTGAAGAAATTATTGAAAGGCGGGACACCGGTCACAGCCAAAGTCGCGACCAGGAAACAGGTGCCTACCAGCGGCATCTTGCTCATGATGCCTTTCAGCGACGGCAGCATCTTTGTGCCGGCTGAGTAACTCAGAGCGCCCGCAACTAGGAAGAACAGGCTTTTGGCAAAGGCGTTGTTGAAGATGTGCGCCACCGCGCCGTTGAGGGCCATGGTCGAACCGAAGATTGATACAGATAACGCCAGGAAAACATACGAAAGCTGTGTGATGGTCGAGTAAGCAAGGAGTCGCTTGAGATCCTTTTGCGGGAAGTACATGAAGAAGCCGTACAACATGGTGATCATCGCCATCACAGCCCCAATAATTCCCACCACTTGCGGCACAGGGCCCGCCGAAATCAGGCAACGCGCAAAAATATAAACACCCGCATTCACCATGGAGGCCGCGTGCAGGTAGGCACTGATCGGAGTGGGAGCAACCATAGCATCCGGAAGCCAGAAGTGGAAAGGCACTTGTGCCGACTTGCCCCAGGCCGCGATCAGAACACAGATGAAGAGAATTGTCTTTGCGTTATCGCCTAAGCCAGCGAAGGCAGAAAGACTGAATGTACCTGTCATGCCAAAGAAGAACGCCGTGGCGACATACAAACCGAGTGACGCCACTTGAGTAGTCACGATGGCTTTCATCGCAGACGCGCGCGCTTTGGCATCATCGTAATATCCGATCAAGCCCCAGGAGCAAACGCCGGTTAATTCAAAGAAAACCAGCAGGCCGATCATTGTGGATGAAAAGACCAAGCCAGCCATCGCGCCAATAAACACCAGCAGGAAGATATAATAACGCTTCTTGACTTCCGGCTCCGGGTGTTCGCGGTTTCCTGCGCTCAAATAACCGGCCGAATAAACCACAATCAGGAAGCCGACCAGAGAAAAAGCCAGGCCAACCAATGTACTGACTTTGTCTACCGTGACACCAAAAACTCCCAAGCCGGCCACAGAAAGCAAATCGACTGTGTACGCGGCTTTCCCAGCCATCGCCCACTCAATCATCACCACCAGGCTGGCCAGGAACGCCAAGAAAATCATGAGCTGGCTAAAAACCTTGACCCAACTGCGCGGAATGACCAGCGTGAGCACAGCGCCCAAAAACGGTATCAGGAAGCTAGCGAGAACCAACGCAATCATGATTCGTTCCTTTTCACCTAAACGTTAGCGAGATAAAACACAAAGGATAAGATTGCCGCTGCGAAGGCAGTCCAGAAAACAGCAGAGGCGTTCAAGAAGCGCGTCCTGGCCACGGCATTCTCCAGCACGCCTACAATGAAATAAAAGATAGCAACCTTCAAGAAGAAGATCACGATCGCCAGCACCGCGTAAGCGATCAAGGACAATCCAGACGGGCTTCCGAGGACACTTCCAAATGGAATGAACACTGCCATGAACAGAGCCACTACAACGACTTGCCTCAAGTAAATCCCCCATTTCATCAAGGCCAACGATTTTCCCGAATACTCGGTTAGCGGACCTTCTTGAAGTTCCTGTTCGGCCTCGGCCAGATCAAATGGCAGTTTTCCCATCTCCACATAGGAGGCAAAGGCGAATGCTATCGTTCCCAACCAGACCGCGGTTGAGTACGGAATCGCTCCGCTGGCAACCTTGGTGCTGATCACGCCGAGATTCGTGGAGGAAGCCAATAAGGCAACCACGAAGAGAACCAGCAACATCACCGGCTCGATGAGTGACGAGACCAATAGTTCCCGTCTGGCGCCGATGCCGCCAAATGTGCTTCCCGTCTCCATCCCTGAAAGGACAAAAAAGAAGCGTGACAGCGCAAACAAGTAGATGACCAGGATCAAATCGCCGACCCAGCCGAAAGGAGATTGCGAAGTGAAGATGGGAATAATGGCCGCCACCAGCAACATCGAAACGATGATCACATAAGGAGTCGCGCGGAACAGCCATCCAGCTTGTTCCGGAACAACCTCCTGCCGCTTCATGAGCTTCGTGATGTCCCGGTAATTCTGAAAGATGCTCGGACCGCGGCGGTTGTGCATCTTCGCCCTGAGCACGCGAGAGAACCCAGAGAATAACGGCGCCACCAGCAGAAGCACAATTGCCTGCACTAGTCCGATCAGGATCATAGCGATTGTTATCATGGCATTATTCCTACTTGAAAATCACTATCAGGAGTATCGCCAGGGTGAGGATGATGTAAAAACAGTACATCCGAACATCGCCCATCTGGAGCGCCTGAATCTGCTGGCCGAGATATTCCACGGCCCGCGTGGTTGGTTGCTTGATCATGTTCTCAATGCCAGGCTCCATTCGCAGGAACGTTTCCCTGACGCGTCTCGACCACGTCACTACCGCATCCATCGGCCTCTGGATCGCGGGTCGCAGCCAATAAATTCCGCCAAAGGTGACGGCAACAGGTTGATCAAAGTTGCTGGATGAGACTGACATCCGGCTCGAATAGCCGTAGCCGCAAGCCCAGGGGTCTTTTACTACCCGTCGGCCCGCCTTATAACCGTGATAGACTGCAACCAAGACCAAGGGCACCACCAATAAACCTGTCAGAAGAATCAGGATGAACGGAGTGGATAACCAAGCCTGCCCGGAAGAAATTGGAAATACCCAAGTGGCTTGGGCTACAGAAACCGGAGAGGCATTCAGGGTTCGTGTCACAACGTCTGCGATATTAGGAGCGATGAACGGTGCGCCGATCCCCAATACGATGCAGCCAATTGCAAGGAGAATCATGCCAATCAACATGGTGCCAGGCACTTCCAGTGCCTGACTCGCCTGCTTCGTTCGGGCGGGACCAGCGAAGGCGCCGCCATACATTTTAATCGCGACCATGGCGGCTAGGGCTCCGGTCAACGCCAAGATCATGGCGCATAGAGGCAAGGCCGCGCGCACGGCAACTTCCTGGTTTCCGCTTCCCGCAAAGAAAGCTTGATATGTGAACCATTCGCTGACGAACCCGTTGAATGGCGGGATGGCCGCGATCGCCAATGCTCCAATCAGGAAGGTTAGGCCGGTCCAGGGCATCAATTTTCCAAGGCCGCCCATATCATTCAAATTGCGATTATGCAGGCGGTAATCCACCGCACCGGCGCCAAGGAACAAGAGGGATTTGAAGAAGGCATGGTTGAGGGTATGGTAGAGGGCAGCCAGGAAGCCGAGGACCGCCACAAGCGGCTGGTGAGTTGCTAAACCGACCATCCCCGTTCCAATACCCAACAGGATAATACCGATGTTCTCAACGCTGGAATAGGCCAGGACGCGCTTGATATCGTGTTCTGCCAGCGCATAAAGCACGCCGAGCACTGCCGAAACAGCACCGAAGACGAGCACTACTATTGCCCACCACAAGAATGAGGGTCCGAGGAGATCTACGCAGACCCGCAATATTCCATAGATGGCAGTTTTGATCATCACACCCGAAAGCAAGGCGGAAATATGGGACGGCGCGGCGGGATGTGCGCGCGGCAGCCAGATATGCAATGGGACCACGCCGGCTTTCGCACCAAAACCTATGAAGCTGAGAAGGAAAACCAAATCACGCAGAACCGGCGGCAGCTGAGCCTGACGAAAGGCTGCAAAATCGAAACTGCCGGTGCTTGAATAAAAAATAAAGAAAGCCAGCATAATGAGCGCTGTGCCCGCATGCGCGACCAGCATATACAGGTAGCCGGCTTGAATCGATTCTTTCTTCTCACCCTCAAAAATAACCAAGAAGTAGGAAGCCAATGTCATCATCTCCCAGAAGATCAGGAAATAAAAGGCATTGGAGACCGTAACCACCAGCAGCATCATCGCCGCGAAGAGGTTGGCGAAAAAGCCTAGTATTCCCAACTCGCGCGTCGTGTAATGTCCCAAATAAGAAATCGAATAGATACTGGTCGCCAGGCTCACGACAGATATGATCCCGACCATGAGGGCGGACAGGCCGTCCATCTCAAGTGAGAAATTTCCAAAGGGAAGCTGGCTCGCCAGGTTAAGCGGAATCGGAATCGCCACCACAGCTCGGACCGCGGCGATGATTCCAAGAACGGAACCGACCGCCCCGATCGATCCCGATGCGATGCGCGCCGCGCTTTTCAATCCACTAAGGCACAGTGATACAAAAGCGCCGAGTCCAAATATCAATACAGAAAGCAATAGAAGCTGGATTGCGTTCATGCACTTGCCTCTTCTTTCGGGACAACCGAGGTTTTGATCTGTTTAGCAAATGGAGTGGAATCGCCGCTCTCGCCGCTGACAAGACTGAGAGCCTTATGCGGGCAGGCAATGACGCAAGCGGGACCCTCTTGGTTGAAGAAACACTTGTCGCATTTAATCGCCACCGTCTTCTGGCCGATGCTCCAAGACAGGAGGGAGAGATGCTCCTGGTTATCCATTTCACGCAAATACATGGGGTCGGATTGATAGGGGTTATTGACATACGTGTATTGCGCCACATTGAACTCGAAATCAGGAACGGGCGTACCCCCGGGAATAATCGCCCCAAAAGGACAGGCCAGTCCGCACAGCTTACAACCGATGCAGATCGTCTCATTCAATTGGACTGAACTGTCCTTGTACGTCAGAGCCCTTACCGGGCAAACAGCTACGCAGGCCGCATAATCACATTGGTGACACTGCAAAGGCATCGTGCCGAAGGGTGTGTGGGTAACGATTAGGCGAGGATATGCTTGCAGTCCAACCTTGCGATGCGTTTCCACACAGGCCGCCTGGCAGGCAAAACACCCGATACAATGTCTCGGATCAGCAACCACAAAATCGTTCATGAAAGCTCCTGTTTATTCTGTGGGCACAAAGGAATATTCAGCTCGCCCGAGTCGGAATTGAAATTACAGCTGCTTTAACAATTAAATTGGTCATCATCACTTCTTCAGAACCCATAAGCTGAGTAAATTTGCCTGATTATTTTAGTTTATTGCCTTTGAAATGAGATGTGATGAACATCACAATTCACCTGCAACTTTGTCACTGCGGTTTTAGCAGGATCGCCGAACGGAAAGTTGTCAGGGATGACCACGATCAGACCGAGCACCAAGCGAATGATCTCTGAGGGGCCAGGGGTGCGCCGCATCTTTAGCTTGCCCGTATTTTTGTCGCGGTGTGGTATATTTGGCGTGCCGAACTAACGAAGGAGAGCACTATCCATGCATATCAACTACCAGGAAACCAGCAAAGACCTGCTCACTCGCATTGACGTCCACGAGAAATATGGGGCTCGCAACATCGACCAGTGGACGGTCGAGGTGCTCAAGCCGCAGGCGGGAACCAAGATATTGGACGTGGGTTGCGGCGCGGGGAAGCAGTGCTTCCTATATAGCGATTTCACTCGGCGCGCAGCGAAAATTATCGGTGGCGATTTCTCCAACGAGCTGCTCGAAATGGCACGCTCGAAGAATACGGAACGCAATGACAAGATCAGGTTTGTGTTCCTGGACTTCAACAAACGATTCGAGTTCAGCGACAATACCTTTGACCTCGTTTCATCGGCGTTTGCCATTTATTACGCGTCCAACCTCGACTTCACATTTGGTGAGGCCCATCGGGTCCTCAAGCGCGGCGGACGGCTTTTCGTCACCGGTCCGTTGCCGGAGAACAAGCAAATGTTTTATGAGATCATTAAAGAGGCCACCAACCAACCGATTCCACCGATGCCCGGCTCATCGCGCTTCAAGGGAGAGATTTTCCGTACCATCGAAAGCAAATTCGACAAGACAGAATTGTTGACCTTTGAAAATCCGATTACCTTTCCCTCCGTCCAGCCGTTCATGGATTACACGCGCGCCTCGCTCTCCGAAGATCGCAAGCTATGGACTTCGATGTTCAATGGCCACGCGGAATATGAGGCATTGATTGGCGAAATTGAACAGGTTGCCACGCGTTGGTTCAAGCGCGACGGTAAATTGGTGATGACAAAAGTTGTCGGCGGAATATTGGCAACAAAATAGATAAAAGGATTTCATCGTGTGCGCGGACCGAGCAGCGCCGAGCTGGTGGCAGCGCAGATCGGGACCGGACCATGCCATCGAGGCATACAAATAGGAAATTGATTCTGTAAAAACGTCCTGGCCATGACCGTATGCGAATGAACTTTTACGGCAGACGCGTGCTCTTCCTCGGGGCGCATCCCGACGATATCGAATTGGGATGCGGCGCATTGATTCATCATATCGCCCGCATGAGCGACGTGCGCTGTGTGACGCTTTCTGATAACCAAAAGAATCCGCTTCTAAAGAACGTCGTGGCAGAGCAGTACAAAGCCATGGCTGTCCTGGGAGTAAGAAAGGATGACGTCATCTTTGGAGAATTTACAACGCGCATCTTCCAAGATGCGCGTCAGGAGATTTTGGAATATTTCCTGAAGCTCCGTAAAGATTTTGATCCCGAGATCATATTCGTCCATAGCAAGCAGGATGTGCATCAGGATCACAACACAATGACAGACGAGTCCTTGCGCGCCTTTCGAGGCATCACACTATTGGGGTTCGATGTGGTGCGTTCCTCTTACGGTTTCTTTCCGAATTTTTTGGTCGAAGTCAGCGAAGAAGACGTCAACGCCAAGATCGAAGCGCTCTCGCAATATGAAACGTATCGTGACAAGTATTATTTCAACAGCGAACTGACGCGCTCCATCATGCTGCGTCACGGCGCGCTGGCCGAAGTTCCGTTTGCAGAGGGATTCGATATTCTGAGAATCGTTGGAAAGTTCGACAAGCGCCAATAAGGATTGGAGGCTCAATGGAATTCAGGGTGCTTTATGAGGAACTGACGAGCAGCACGAAGATGATCCGTGCTTTGCTTACTGGGTTTTCTCAGGAGGATGCGCGCGTCAAGCCAGCAGCGGATTCGTGGTCTCCACTCGAAGTGACCTGCCATCTTTACGACGAAGAGCGCGAAGATTTTCGCGAGCATTTGGATTTCATCTTGAACCATCAAGATGGCGAATGGCATCGCATCAATCCTCAAGCCTGGGTGATCGAAAGAAAATACAACGAACAGGATTTCGATGCCGCAAAGGAGAAGTTCTTTGCAGAACGAAGGAAGTCGCTGGAATGGCTCAAAGGTTTGTCCAGGGCCGATTGGAACAAAACTTACACCTCGCCATTCGGTACAAGTTCGTCCGGCGTGATTTTCGCCTCGTGGGTCGCACATGACAATTTGCACCTCCGCCAGTTAGTTGAACTGAGGCGATATCGAATTGAAAATATCACGAAGCCTTACGATATCCAATACGCCGGAGACTGGTAAACACAAGACGGCGGAGAAAATTTTCTCCGCCGTCTTTACTCATTTGATTTATTCCTTTGGCATTCCAAGCTGCATCATTCCATCCACAATGCGGACGGGATAGGCAGGAATGTCTACGACCGCAGGCATTTGCATCACCTTGCCCGTTCGTACATCGAACTGCGCGCCATGCCGGGGACAAGTAATGGTATGTCCTTCCAGCCTGCCCTCGCCGACTGGCCCATCGTCGTGAGAGCAAACGTCCGCAATTGAAAAATATTGCCCGGCAATATTGAAGATCACAATTGGCTTACCTTCGATCTCAACGAACATCCGCTCGCCACTTGGCACTTCGGCAGCCGGCACAATCTCAACATATTCGATTTTCGATTCATCCACCTGAGCGTAATTAAACATGATTACTCCACCAACGAGTCGCTGGCCTCGCCCAGGCCATAGATTCCGGCCTTCAAAACCTTCAACGAAAGCAGCGCGCATTTCAAACGGACGGGGCCGAGGTCAATACCAAGCAGATCGAGGACATGCTGCTTGTTCAACGCCTTGACTTCGTCCAGCGATTTGCCGATCACCGACTCAAGCAACAGGTCCGCGGAGGCCTGCGAAATGGCGCATCCATGCCCATCAAAGCGCGCCTCGGTGACCTTGCCATCCCTATCCACGCGCAGGTCAATCTGGATGTGGTCGCCGCATAATGGATTGTTGTCGGCAAAGGAAATATCATGCGGGTCCAGATGCCCGCGATAGGACGGGTTCTTATAATGTTCGATGATGACTTCGCGATAAAGATCGTCCATTTTACTCCGCAATCAAGGTAAGCAACACCGCGACCAAGCGATCCGCGCCTGAAACAGGAGAATGTTTTGCCTTGCGCGCACGAGATACTATCCAAACACTTTCTTGACCTTATAAATACCTTCGACGAGCTTGTCCACTTCATCTTTTGTCGAATAAAGATAGAAGCTGGCACGAGTCGTCGCCGTGATGCCAAATTTTTCGTGCAGCGGCTGGGCACAATGGTGGCCAGCCCGAACCGCAATTCCATCGCGATCCAAAATCTGCGCCACATCGTGCGGATGAATACCGTCAAACGTAAATGAAGCCACGCCGCCTTTCTTATCGGCCGACGGGCCAAAGAGCCTCAATCCCGGGATTTCTTCCAATCGTTCCAGCGCATATTCGATCATTTCATGTTCGTGTCTGGAAACCTCGTCCATGCCAATGGAAGCGAGGTAATCCACCGCCGCGCCGAAGCCGACCGACTCGGCAATGGCCGGAGTCCCGGCTTCAAACTTGGCGGGAATGGTATTCGGTCGGAACGAACGCAGCTTTACTTCCTTGATCATGTCGCCGCCGCCGAGGAACGGAGGCATTGCTTCGAGCAGCTCAGTCTTGCCGTACAATGCGCCGATTCCAGTCGGGCCGCACATCTTGTGCGCCGAAAAAGCCATGAAATCCACATCCAGCTTCTGGACATCTACTCCTAGATGCGGCACCGATTGCGCGCCGTCCAGGATCGTCACGGCTCCCGCCTGATGCGCCAAACGAATTATGTCCGCGGCCGGATTGATCGTGCCCAGGACATTGGACATGTGTGTAAACGAAACCAGCCTCGGTCCCTGAGAAAGAAGCGAACGGTAGGCATCGAGATCGAGTAATCCGTCGTCTGTCACTGGGATGAACTCGAGTCGAATACCGCGCTCCGCCGCCAGGATGTGCCAGGGAACAAGATTGCTGTGATGTTCCATCTCTGTCAAAACGATCAAATCTCCCGCTTGGAGATTTGCACGCGCCCAAGTATATGCAACAAGATTAATGGATTCGGTGGTGTTGCGAGTGTAAATGACTTCGTGAGCCGAAGGCGCATTGATGAATTTCGCAATTGTTGCGCGCGCCTGCTCGTACAGAGCCGTCGATTCCTCGGCGAGTACATGCACCCCGCGATGGATGTTCGCGTTGGAACGACGATAGAACGTATTCATTGCTTCGATCACCGACTCGGGTTTTTGCGAGGTCGCCGTAGAGTCAAGGTAAACCAGCTTGACGCCCGGACGAACTTCGCGGCCGAGGATCGGAAAGTCTTTGCGAATCTGCTGAACATCAATGGCCATAATTAGTGGTTAGTAATCGGGCAACTCCTTCCGACTACCTCGTTTGCTCGAAGCCAGTTCGCGGATTTGATCCGATGTCAGCGGATACCACAAAATCCGGTCCGGCACCATCCATCCGTCGGTGAGAAAAAC
>Ga0335079_10006485_pt1 | contig 13383 bp, 10 predicted proteins | sample Lox_Sample_33_FD_206719 | JGI IMG/M metagenome (GOLD analysis project Ga0335079, IMG submission 206719) | Soil microbial communities from Loxahatchee National Wildlife Refuge, Florida, United States - Lox_Sample_3.3 | ecosystem: Environmental > Terrestrial > Soil > Wetlands | place: USA... | reverse complement strand
CTTTCTGAACATTGAAGGCCGCACGTTCCAACGTGCCTAGGCAAGATCGTACCAGACTACAAACACGTGCTCGAGGCATCGCGGCCGAGGGCTCGGTGATCATGGTTCGAATGCCGCCTGGAGTTTGACGGTCTGGCTCCCCATCGTGGACTCTGGTGGCTTGCCAGCCGACGGCGATCCGAGCGGTTTTCGGGCAGTTTTCGTGATCTCCTTAGCGGGTTGCCGTCCGGGACCAATCCAGAACTTTCACGGGGCTTTTGCGCGCCGGATTACGACGCCAAGCGCAAGGCTCGTTGAAGCTCGATAGGCAGCGTGAGCTTCTGAAACAGGCGGGCTGGGTAGATGTAGTCCCCACCCGATTCATCGATCACGCGAATGAGGCCGTTCATATCGGCGTCCAGATCGTCCACCACCGGGTACAACTTTCTGATTTCTAGGGACGCCTCGAATCCGGCGTTCCGTAAGCAGACGGCAAAACCCTTAGTTTTCGTGCGACGAGACGCCATATGGATTCCATGAAGCGCTTGATTTTGAATTCCTTCTTCCCAAGGCCGGAGGCTTCATACCAGTGAAGCTCCGCTGTCCGTATCGTACCATTCGGGAGTTTCACCGTGGCGACGCCCTTTCGCTTTCGCCAGCGGCCCAGATCCGTAGAACTTGCGCAGACGCGGCAGTTCCCGAATCGCCTCGCCGATCGCGAAGTCTCAACGTCTCTAATGTCACCGCAGATCTCGAAAAACACTGAGTGGATTCTAACAAACGGCGCTCACCGGCACTCGCAGGCTGGTGCAGTTCGAGTCCATCCCGGGCTCGATTCGCAAATTTCTGAATAGTAAGGACGTTTTCCTCGGCTCCCCAAAACAAATGTTTCCAACCACCTCTCCGCTCGTAACTCATTGATTATATGAGACCGATTCTGTTGCGGCTTGTCATCTGCGCCAGCCAGGAGGGGCTTGTTGGATTGGCGGCCAGTCCTGGAGGGAAGCGGTCCGGCTATTTGCGTTCTCTGACTCGCTTGATTTCCCAATCTCGATGTTATACATTTTGTATAGCGATGCGGTTCGAATGGGACGCTGAAAAGAACCGGATCAACAAACAGAAACACGACGGCCTCAGTTTCGAGAGCGCGGCTCTTGTGTTCGACGATCCCCACACAATCTTCCGCAAGGACCGCATCATGGCGGGCGAACAGCGGTGGCACGCCATAGGAAGGGCGACCGGCGCGCTGCTGCTGGTTGTCCACGTCTATCGCCTGGAGAATGAACATGACAAAGAAGAAAGCATCCGCATCATCTCGGCCCGCGAAGCTAATAAGCGTGAGCGCCGAGTCTATATTCAGCAAGCCGCCGGTTAAAGCGCAGAAGGCCGTCTTATCCCGGATCGCGAAGCGGCAGGCTGCCGGAGACGATTCCGGCATCGATTATTCGGACATCCCTCCTCTGACCAACGAGCAACTGGCCCAATTTCGCCGAACTTCGAAGGTGCTGGTGGCCGCTCGTATCGATAAGGAAGTTTACGACTGGCTCATGCAGTATGGAAAGGGTTACTCGACCAGGATCAACAGTATCCTGCGCACCGTCATGGAGAGGGCTCGGTAGTTCCACCCTGCTGCGATCCGCTGCTATCCACTGATGGTGATTCGTTTTTGATCTGACAGCCTCACGGTCGAATGGCGAAGCCGTAGCAAACGCGACGCTGTTAACAGATAAGCCCAAAGTTGGAAAGTACAATTCCTGGGAGCCAAGTTGGCTCCCCAGGTAGGGCTCGAGCCAAGGCCTACACCCTTACATCATCCTTCCCAAAATCCCACTCCACCAGCCGCCGCTCCCTGGCTGACAAGTTGATCATGTGCGCGCAGGATGCCGCATGGTGCCCCGCCACCGCGTCTTCCCAATACGCCTGCCGCGTGCGCACCGAGTCGAAGAAATGCCCGAAGTGCGCGAAGGTCGGCTCCGGACCCTCGTCCTTGAAGTGCTGCGGCTCCTTCTTGGGCCGCTTGGCCGCCTCCACCTCCGTGGCGATCACCTTGGGATCTTTGTAATAGGCGTCTTCTTGCGCCTGTGCCCACGCGTCCACGATCCAGCGGTTGTCCTCCACGACGTTTTCCGGATAAAACGTCAGCCCGTTCCCACCCAGCGTGAGAGCGCCTTCGGTGCCCAGCACCTGGAACCCTGCTTCCGAATTCATCTCGTTATTGAACGACGAACTCAGGTTTACCGTGAACCCTTCGGGATACTCCATCACCGCGTTCAGCGTATCCGGTACGTCGCGGCTTTCCTTCCAGCGATACAGTTCGCCCATGGCCATCACCCGCGCCGGTATCTTTGCATCCATCAGATAGTGGATCGCCGTGCACAGGTGCACGAACAGATCCGTCGCGATGCCGCCCGAGTACTCCTGGTAGCAGCGCCAGCGAAAGAAACGCTCCAAGCTGAACGGGTGCTTGGATCGGGCGCCCTCAAACATGTCCCACCTTACCGTCTTCGGAGAAGCATCCGGCGGAATCGGGTAGATCCACGCGCCCGACGCAGTGTTGCGATTGTAGGCCGCGCGGATCATGGTGATGCGGCCGAGCGCGCCGGAGCGGATCAGGTCCTTGGCCTTACGCTCGGAATCCGAGCTGACCCCCTGGCTGCCCACCTGCATCATGCGTTCTCCCGTGCGCGCCGCCGCGATGATTTCCAGACCCTCGGACGTTGTGTACGTCATGGGCTTTTCGCAATAGACGTCCTTGCCGGCGCCGAGCGCGTCCACGACGATTCCTTTATGTAGATGGTCGGGAGTCGCCACCACTACCGCGTCGATGGATTTCTCGGCCAGCAGATCGTGGTGCGTCTGGTAAATCCTGGCGCGTCCCTTGGTGCGCGCCACCGCGCGCTCCAGGCGGCCTTGATACGCATCCACAAGGCCCACGATCTCGGCCTGCGGATGCTGTTGCAGCGAATCCATCAATTCCTGCCCGCGCGCCCCCGTGCCGATCACTCCAACCGTGATGCGGTCGCTCGGAGCGGGTCGTGCAACGGGCGTGGCGGCGGCCAGCAGGGCGCCGGCTTGCATGAAAGTGCGGCGGGTGATTTCCATGAATCCCGATTATAACTGCGGTGCGGCTTGCGCCGCCGCAGCTCGCGCCGAGCGCAAGTTCGACCCGCCATGAGCGGCTTGCCGGTATTTGCAACCTGATCGGCAGGCCGCGCCGGTCCCCGCCGCGCGGATTGATACTGGCGACAGTACGTGGATGACGCGCACTCGGAATGCCTGCGTTCTCCTTGCGCCCTCGTCGTACGGTGGCCGCTTGTGCTCGCCTCTCTATCGCCACGACGATTGCTTTCGCCAGCCCGATAGCATGAGAATTCTGAGCCGCGGGTTTCGTAGACACCACGAGAACCGGCTACTCAACGCCGCTGAAGGTGCTGCTACACCCGATCACTTATATCGCATCCACAGCAGAAAACCGATGATAGTCTTCCCATCCTCGATCTTCCCCCCACGAACCGCCTGATCCAGCTCTTTCCGCGTGAACCAGCGGCATTCGATACGCTCATCCTCCATGGGCTGCGGCTCGCCCGCGGTCAGTCCCGTCGCCAGAAAGATGGTCATCTTCTCGCCGATATATCCCGGGCTCGGCCAAAAGGCCGCGAGGCGCTTCCAGTGGCGCGCTTGATACCCCGTCTCTTCCCGCAGTTCGCGGCGCGCGGCTTCAAGCGGTTTCTCGCCGGCATCCAGACGTCCGGCCGGCAGTTCCCACAAGTTCTTCGCGGCGGGCAGCCGGAATTGCCGCACCAGCAGAATGCGGCGCTTCTCGTCGACCGCCATCATCACGGCCGAGCCCAGGTGCCGTACGATGGACCGCTTGATCTCAAAGCCGCTGGGGTCCGTAGCTTCTTCCTCGGTTACCCGGAAAAGTCCGCATCGGTACACTTCTCGCGAAGAGATGATTTTCATAACTGTTTGCCGCGAATGGCTCCCGCGAACTCGTCGACCGGCAGCGTGTTCATCACGTCGCCCGGAGCCAGCCAGCCGCGGCGCGCGGTGATCACGCCGTAGCGCAAATTCCCCAGGTGCTTGGGGTGATGCGCGTCGGTCGAGATGACAAACCGTGCGCCCCGGGCTTTGGCCGTGCGGATCATGTTGGCGCCGAGATCCAGGCGCTCCGGGCTGGCGTTGATTTCCAGCCAGACGCCGCGGCGCACGGCTTCGTCCACCACGCGTTCGAAGTCGAAAGGGAAGGCATCGCGGTGCAGCAAGATGCGGCCCGTGGGGTGGCCGAGCAAGCGCAGCGCCGGGCATTCGAGCGCGCGCAGGAGCCGGTCGGTCATCTCCGCGGCTTCCATGTTCATGTGGCTATGCACGCTGCCGATCACCAGGTCGAGCTCGGCGAGCGCGTCGTCTGCCAGGTCCATGGCGCCGTCTTTCAAAATGTCGCACTCCAGGCCGGAGAAGATACGCACACCGAGCCCGTCGCGATTGAGACGGCGCACCTGCGCGGCGAACGCCACGGCGCGTTTCTCGTCGAGGCCGTTGGTCATGGCAAGGGACTTGGAGTGATCCGTAATGGCGATGTATTCGTAGCCGTGCTCGCGCGCGGCAGCGGCCATCTCTTCGAGCGACGCGCGCCCGTCGGTTTCGGTGGTATGCATGTGGACATCGCCGCGTATGTGCCGCAGCTCGACCAGCTCGGGCAGGCGGTCTTCAGCGGCGCGCTCGATCTCACCCAGGTTTTCGCGCAGCTCCGGCGGAATCCAGCGCAGGCCCAGCGCCTCGTAAACTTCCGCTTCGGTCTCGCCGGCCACCTTGGTCTCGTCGGCGCTGCGATACAGGCCGTACTCACTGAGCTTGAAACCCATCTTCACGGCGCGCGTCCGCACGGCCACGTTGTGGTCTTTGCTTCCGGTGAAGTATTGCAACGCCGCGCCGAAACTCTCGCGGGGCAGCGCGCGCAGATCCACTTGCAACCCCTCGCGGCCGATCCTGGCGCTGGCTTTGTTTTCGCCGCGCGCGAGCAACTGCTCCACCTTGGGAAAGTGAATGAAGCGTTCCAGCACCTCGTCAGCCGCGGGTCCGGTGACCAGCAGATCCAGATCGCCGACCGTTTCACGCCCGCGCCGCAGGCTGCCGGCGGGGGTGATCTGCTCGATGCCCGGCGTCTGGCCCAGATAGCCGGTCAGCTCCTGCGCCATGTCTTCGGCGTAGCTCAACAGGTAGCGGCCGGTTCGCTGGCGGTACTGCGCGATGGATTTGAGAACCTTCTCTTCGAGCTTGGCGCCCATGCGCGGCAGAACCCGCAACTTCTGATCGAGGCATAGGCGCTCCAGCTCATCGATGGTGCTCACTTGATAATGCTCGAACAGCAGGGCGATGCTCTTCGGCCCGAGTCCCTGGATTTTGAGGAACTCGAGCGCGCCCGGTGGGAACTTCTGCAAAAGCAGATCGCGGCGCTCGCAGGAACGGCGGTCCACTATCTCGTGAAGCACGGCGGCGAGGCCCTTGCCGATGCCGGGGATGTCGGTGACTTTGCGTCCCGGGTCCTTGAGAATGTCCGCAACCCGCTCGGGATAACCCTCGATCGCGGTGGCGCCGTTGCGATAGCTGCGTATCCGGAAGGAATCCTCGCCGGCGATTTCCATCAGGTCGGCCGTCTCCCAGAGCACGCGCGCGATTTCTTTGTTCTCCATCCGCAGGGTCTATTCTAGCGTGGCGCGCCGTCCGCGCTGTGTCCGGTTCGACACGCGCGTGGAACGCGGAATCAGGGAGATAGGCCGTGGGCTCCGGGCTGCTTCTCCGTTGTGTGTGAACGGAGGAAGTGACATGCGACATACCCGGCGGCGCTTCGGATGCTTCAAACCGCTGGCGGTGCTCTGCCTGGCGGCCGGCCAAGCCCTGGCACAGGAGACGCTGCCGGCGGCGCGGCTCCTGGTCGTCAGCATCCCGGATCGCAAGTTGGCGCTGCTTGAAGACGGCCGCGTGGTTAAGATCTACCCGGTGGCGGTGGGAAAGGATGCCACTCCCAGCCCGGCGGGCAGCTTCACCGTCGCCGAGCGGGTGACGCGTCCCACTTGGTATCGACCGGGCAAAGTGGTTCCCCCGGGCCGAAACAATCCGCTCGGGCCCCGCTGGATCGGCCTGAGCCGGCGAGGCTACGGCATACATGGCACCAACAGTCCGCGCTCCATCGGGCGGCGCGCGTCGCACGGCTGCATCCGCATGCGAAATGCGGACGTAGAAGAACTATTCGGGCTGGTGGCCATCGGCGATCCGGTGGAGTTGCTCGCGGAGCGTTCGGCGGAACTGGACCGCATCTTCGGCAGGCCGCCGGACCCGCAGGCGGCCGCTAACGCTGGATCGACGGCCGCGGCGCCGGCCAGCCAATGAAAGAGAGAAGCAGATGACCGAACTGGGCTTTTTACTCCTGCCTTTGATGGCAGGGATAACTTTCCCCCTCGCGTTTTGGATCGCCCGATTTTGCTTGGCGGGAGTAGTGCGGGTATTGGAGCGGCGGTAGCGAGCGACCGGGCACTTACCGTTCGCGAGCATAGCGACGCCCTGGAAATGCGTCCGCCCGAACTGCGCACGTGTTGGATGCTGGTTTCGAGTACGTGGCGCGGGACGAGTTTTTCTTCCTTCCGAGAATTGCACCGCGCTGCCCGGCTCGGGGTTCGAGAGTCACGCGAGGACGCCGATGAGCATTTGCGCCTGGAATGCCCGGAGCTAACGCTGAAAATAGCGATTGCCGATTTGGGAGGCGCGAGCGCTTCCCCTCAAACCGCCACTCCCGTCGCCATCAGGCGCCACAGCGCCCTGCATCCTTCAAAATCCCGGTCCGCGCGGACCGCTTGTTATACTGGCCTTTCAATGTCACGAGTCCGCTTCGCGCCGTCTCCCACCGGCTTCCTTCATATCGGCAGCGCGCGCACGTTCATTTTTAACTGGCTGTATGCACGCCACAACGGCGGCACGATGATCCTGCGCATCGACGATACGGACCTCGAGCGCAACACCCAAGCCTCGCTCGATTCCATCTTCGAGGGGTTGCGCTGGCTCGATCTCGGATGGGACGAGCAATACCGTCAATCCGAGCGCCTGGCCGTGCATCGCCAAACTGCCGAATCGATCCTTCGCAGAGGCATGGCGTACCGCGATTTCACTCCGGCGCAAGGCGACACCTCCGAATCGTCGCGAGCCGAAGGCGCCTGGCTTTTCAACCCGGACATGCGCGAACTCCCCACCGAAGAGAGCGACCGGCGTGCCGCCGCCGGGGAACCGTTTGTGTTGCGCTTCCGCGTGCCGCGCGACCGCGTCGCCACCATCTGCTTTCGCGATGCCGTCTACGGGGAGCAAACCAAGGCCGCCGCGGATATCGAAGACTTCGCCTTGCTGCGCAGCAACGGGATGCCGACTTATCACCTGGCATCCTGCGCGGATGATGCCGACCTGCGCGTCAGTCACATCATCCGCGGACAGGACCATCTCGCGAACACCTTCAAGCATGTTCTGATCTTCGAGGCCGCCGGCGCCACGCCTCCGCAGTTCGCGCACCTTCCGCTGCTGATTGCGCCGGACGGCGCCAAGCTATCGAAGCGCCGGCACGGGCCGGTCGTGAGTGTCACTACTTATCGCGATTACGGCTTTCTGCCGCATGCGTTCGTGAATTTCCTGTGCTTGCTTGGATGGTCCCCCAAGGACGATCGCGAGCGGATGAACCGCCAGGAACTGGTCGAAGCGTTTTCCTTCGAAGGCATCAATCGCAGCAACGCGGTGATCAACTTCACGGAGCAGGATCCCATCGACCCCAAGGCGCTGTGGCTCAATTCCGAGCACATACGCGCCCTGCCCATCGAAGAGCTGGCCGATCGCTTGTTGCCTGTGGTGCGCGCGGCCGGCTTCGATGTGGATCGCCCAAGAATGCTCCAAATCACGCCGCTGGTTCAAGAGCGTATGAGATTGTTGCCGGATGTGCTGGAGGTGGCCGGCTTTTTCCTGGTCGATCAATTGCCGCCCTATGACTGCGCCGAACTCATCCCTCAGAAAGGTGACGCCGGCATGGCACTGTCCGTCCTCGAACGCGCCCGCCAGGTGCTAGCCTCCGTGGACTTTTCGCATGATGCTCTGGAGGCCGCGTTGCGATCCGCGGCGTCCGCTCTGGGGATCAAGACCGGCCAGATGTTTCAGCCGATACGCGTCGCCGTCTGCGGCCGCAAGAACGCTCCGCCGCTGTTTGCGACGATTGAAGTCCTGGGCCGCGCTACGTGCCTCGCGCGCATCGGCCAGGCCATTGAAAAGTTGCAGTAGGAGTCTCCGTAGACCATGAATCCCACCCCCGGCCCTTCCAACTTCATCCGCGAAATTATTCTCGCGGATTTGAAAACCGATAAGTACGGGGGGCGCGTGCACACGCGCTTTCCTCCGGAGCCGAACGGCTATCTGCATATCGGCCATGCCAAGTCGATCAGTATCAATTTCGGTTTCGCGTCCGAATTCGGCGGTAAGTGCAACTTACGCTTCGACGACACCAATCCCAGCAAGGAAGAGACCGAGTACGTCGATTCCATCATCAAGGATGTCAAATGGCTCGGAGGAGATTGGGAAGGCCGGCTGTTTTATGCTTCCGATTACTTCGTTTGCGATCTGACCGCGGACCAAGTCCGGGAGTACCGGGGGACTCTGACCGAGCCCGGCAAGGCGAGCCCCTGGCGCAACCGTTCCATCCCGGAGAACCTGGACCTGTTCGAGCGCATGCGGGCCGGCGAGTTTCCAGATGGCGCGCGCACGCTCCGGGCAAAGATCGACATGGCTTCGAAGAACCTGAACATGCGGGATCCGGTGATGTACCGCATCCTGCACGCCGGGCATCACCGCACGGGCGATAAGTGGTGCATCTATCCGATGTACGACTTCACCCACGGGCAGTCCGATTCCATCGAGCGCATCACGCATTCTATTTGTACCCTGGAATTTGAGGATCACCGCCCGCTGTACGATTGGTATATCGAGCAGTTGGGCATCTATCATCCCCAGCAGATCGAGTTCGACCGGCTCAACCTCACTTACACGGTCTTGAGTAAACGGCGGCTGCTCACCCTGGTGCAGAAAGGACACGTGCGCGGCTGGGACGATCCGCGCATGCCGACGATCTCCGGCATCCGACGGCGCGGCTACACGCCGGAAGCCATCCGCAATTTCTGTAACTCGATCGGCGTCTCCAAGACCAATGGCACGATCGAGCTGGGATTGCTGGAACACTCCGTGCGCGAAGACTTGAACAAGCGCGCGCCGCGCGTGATGGCGGTGTTGCGGCCGTTGCGGGTGGTGGTCGATAACTATCCGGAGGACCTGGTCGAAGAGATGGAGGCGGTCAACAATCCGGAAGACGCCGGCATGGGTACGCGCAAGGTCCCGTTTTCCCGCGTGCTGTACATCGAACAGGACGACTTTAAGGAAGTCCCGCCGAAGCAATTCTACCGGCTGTCTCCCGGCCGGGAAGTCCGCCTGCGTTATGGCTACTTCATCAAATGCACCGGCGTGACGAAGGACGAAAAGACGGCCGGGATTTTGGAAATTCACTGTACCTACGACCCGGCTACGCGCGGAGGCAACGCGCCGGACGGGCGGAAAGTGAAATCCACGATCCACTGGGTCTCCGCGGCGCACGCCGTAGACGCCGAGGTGCGCCTGTACGATAACCTGTTCACGCGCGAGGACCCCAATGAGACCGATGAAGGCGAGGATTTCCTTGCGAATCTGAACCCGCACTCGCTGGAAATCCTGACGGGCTGCAAACTCGAGCCGTCACTCGCGGACGCGGCGGAGAGCAGCCGCTACCAGTTCGAGCGGCTGGGTTATTTTTGCGTCGATCCCGATTCGGCCCCCGGGAAACCGGTGTTCAACCGGACAGTGGCCTTGCGGGACTCCTACGCCAAGATCGAGAAAGCCCAGCGAGGCGGTAAGTAACGGAGATGATCATACTGGGAATCGGGGGCATTCTGGGCGATGCCGCCTCGGCGATTCTGAAGGACGGCCGCCTGGCTGCCGCCGTCGAAGAATCCAAGCTCAGCCGGCAAGGACTCAAGGCCGCGCCGCACACAGGTCCCACGGAGCTCCCCGAACAATCCATCGCAATGTGCCTTTCGCTCGCCGGCGTGACGCCCGGCCAGGTGGATGCCATTGCCATCGCGCGGCCTTTCGCCGCCGGGCCGGAGGCGCCCCTTCATCTGCACCTGCGCGCCCGGTTTCCCAACAGCAGGATCGTGGTTGTGGAGCATCACCTGGCGCACGCGGCATCGGCCTACTATCTTTCTCCGTTTGATGAGGCCACCGTGCTCACGCTCGATCGCGCCGGCGATTTCCGCTGCGGCACGCGCTGGCACGCTGCCGGCGCCCAGCTTCAACTCGAAAGGGAGTTGTATTATCCCGACTCGTTGGGCGAGTTATACGGCCGCGTGACCGAGTTACTCGGCTTTCACGCCAACCGGGAAGAGCACAAGGTGCAATGGCTCTCCGCTTCGGGCGACGGCCATTTCCGCGATCTCTTTCTGGAGATCATGCCCGCGCGGGATGGCGAGTGGCCGCGGCTGGACCGGTCTTTCTTCGACGCGGAGCGGCTGACTCACGGCGGCTTCAGCGCCCGTTTCTACGAAAGGCTGGGCCTGGCGGACGCGGCGAAGGTGCCGGAATCGCTGCGCGCTTCCCTGGCGGCGGGCGTCCAGCACGCCATCGAGGAAACCGTGATCCGCATGGCCGGCGAAGGCCGGCATCTATGCTTCGCCGGAGGGCTGGGCCTGAACGCGCTGCTGGTCTCCGCCCTGGAGCGCGCGCCGTTCGAGAGCGTTTTCGTGCAGCCGGCGGCCGGCAACGCGGGCACCGCCATTGGCGCGGTGCTGCACGCCTGGCACGCCGTGTATAACCGCGCGGAGCGCGTGCCGCTTGATAACTTGTACCTGGGGCCCAGCTACACCGCCGAGGAGATCAAGCGCGTGCTGGAGAACTGCAAACTGAGCTTCCGCTACATCCTCACTACCGAAGAGACGATTGAAACGGCGCTCCGCCAACTCATGGAAAACCGCATCGTGGCCTGGATGCACGGCCGCATGGAGTTCGGACCGCGGGCGCTCGGCAACCGCAGCATCCTGGCTTCGCCGCTCGATCCGTACGCGGCTGAGAACTTGAACGCTTTTATCAAACATCGCGAGCCGTTCCGCAAGTTCGCCGCTTCGGCGCCCGCGGAACTGGCGGGCGAATACTTCGAGACAGGCTCCAACGCCCGTTTCCTGGCCACCGCCGGCCGGGTCCGCCCGGCGCACCGCGGCCGCTTCGCGAGCGCCGTACTCAATGGCGATCTGATTCGCGTGCACACCGTGGCACGGGAGGACAACCCGCTGTACTGGCAGCTCCTGCACGCGGCCGGCAAAGCTACGGGCCTGCCGGTGCTCTACAATACCTCTTTTAACTTGTTCAGCGAGCCGCTGGTGTGCACGCCGCGCGATGCGGTGCGGAGTTTCTACTCATCGGGAATCGACGCCATGTTTGTCGGTAACTTCTTCTTGCAAAAGTAATCGCCGCGGCGCGCCGGGTGAGTCCGCTTCTCCTCCTACGCTATAACAGAGTGAACGGGTCGACGTCGATCACCAGCGCGGTAGCCCCCCACTTCTGCTCTCTCGCAAAATTCTGCGCGCGCCCTAACAGCTCGTTGAGCGCCTTGCGGCTGGCCGCCTTGATCAGGATCTGATACCGGTATTCGTTCTTCAGCCGGTTCACCGGGGCCTCCGCGGGCCCCAGAATCTTGATCTTCTCGGGCGCAGGAGTCAGACAGTGCCCCAGCTCGGTGCTCATGCGCAGGGCCTGCTCCTGCCGCTCGCTGCGCACCAGAATATTCGCCATGGCGCTGAAAGGCGGGTAATGCATCATGCGGCGGAATTGCAATTCCTTCTCATAGAAAGTCTGGTAATCCTGCGCGGCGGCCATGCGCACCGCATAGTGGTCGGGGTTGATGGTCTGTATCAGCACCATACCGGGCAGGCTGCCGCGCCCGGCACGGCCGGCGACTTGCGTGAGTAGTTGGAACGTGCGCTCGGCGGCGCGGAAATCCGGCAGGCCGAGCCCCACATCGGCCGAGACCACTCCGACCAGCGTCACGTTGGGAATGTCGTGTCCCTTGGCGATCATCTGCGTGCCGGCCAGTATGTCGTAAGAGCCCTCGCGGAAGCCTTGCAGGATGGCTTCGTACTGGCGCTTGGCGGTGGCTGTATCGCGGTCCAGGCGAGCGATGCGGGCTGTGGGGAACTCGCGATGCAGCTCTTCTTCCACCTTCTCCGAGCCCACCCCCAGAAAGTAGATGTGCTCGCTCTGGCACTTGGGGCAGTGCGTGGGCACGCGCTCGGCATAGCTGCAGTAATGGCACAACAGGCGGCGATCGCGCCGGTGAAAAGTCAGCGTGACGGAACAGTTTGCGCACTGCACGCGCTCCCCGCAAGACCGGCAGGCCACGAAGCTGGAGAATCCGCGGCGGTTGAGCAGGACGATGGTCTGCTCGCCGTTTTCCAGGCGGTGCGCGACGGCCTCCAGCAGCCGCCGCGAAAACGTGGCCTGCTTGCGCGTCTCCAGAAACTCGGTCCGCATGTCGATCAACTCGACCTGCGGCATGGGCCGCTCCTCGATGCGGCCGGGCAACTCCAGCAGCGTATACTTGCCGCGGTCCGCGTTGTAGCGGCTCTCCAGGCAGGGCGTGGCGGAGCCCAGCACTACGCAGGCCCCGGCGGCTTGCGCGCGTACGATGGCCACATCGCGGCCGTTATAGCGCGGCGTCTCTTCCTGCTTGTAGCTCTGGTCGTGCTCCTCGTCCACCACGATCAGGCCGAGGTTGCGCATGGGCGCGAAGACTCCCGAGCGCGTGCCGACCACCACCGACGCGGCGCCGGAACGAATGCGGCGCCACTGATCGGAGCGCTCCGAGTCGCTGAACGCGCTGTGCAGAATCGCCACGTGGTCCCCGAAGCGGCTGAAGAACTGCCCGGCGACCGCGGGGGTCAAGGCGATTTCCGGAACCAGCAGGAGCGCGCTGCGGCCCTCGGCCAGCGTCGCGTCGATGGCGTTCAGGTAGACCTCCGTCTTGCCGGAGCCGGTCACGCCGTGCAGCAAAAACGTATGGAAGTTGTGGGCCGCGATGGCCGCGCGGATTTGTTCGAAGGCGGCGGCCTGCGCCGGATTCAGCGCGTGCGGCGCGCGCACGGGCGCGTTGGCGATCAGCGCCACGGGCTCCGCGCGCAGCGTCACCAGTTTCTTTCGCGCCAGCGCGCGGGCGGCCGGACTGGCGTCGCGCACCATGGATTCGAGATCTTTCACGTTGTGCGATCCGGGATGCAACTCGAGGAAGGCCAGCAGCTCGCGCTCTGC
>Ga0335079_10006484_pt1 | contig 13384 bp, 12 predicted proteins | sample Lox_Sample_33_FD_206719 | JGI IMG/M metagenome (GOLD analysis project Ga0335079, IMG submission 206719) | Soil microbial communities from Loxahatchee National Wildlife Refuge, Florida, United States - Lox_Sample_3.3 | ecosystem: Environmental > Terrestrial > Soil > Wetlands | place: USA... | reverse complement strand
TCGTCACTCCGTCGGCCCGCGAGCTGGGTGACCGCTTTGATATTCTGGTTCTGGCCCAGCGCTGAAGGACTAATTTGTGGATCTCAATCTTGACACGCTGAAACGCGAAATCCTCGAATATCTGGAAAGCTCCGGCTTTGTCGTGTTTCGCAGCCATCCGGGCGGTCTGGAAGGGCTCCCCATGGTCACATGGGACACCGAGCGCTATCCCGACTACCAGATGTTCCTGGAAGCCGCGCGGAAAATCGGCTGCAAGATGATTGTTTTTTCTTCGCGCGACTTTGATGAATCCGAGATCGACGAGGCGCTCGAACAACTGGACGACGGCGACTTCCCGGCCGAAGATCGCGTGGAAATGGAGCGCCGGGTGCGCGCGGTCCGCGGCTATGAGGGTGTCACCTGCGCGCTCGAGCTGGCCTTCGACCATCACTCCCGCATGTATGTCTACGAGCTGCGTCCCGACTGGTATGAAGAGTTCCTCGGCATGTGCGATGAAATCACCAGCCACCTGCCCATGCCGGAAGAGGAAGAGGACGATGGTTCGCTCGGCGGATTTTATTCCAACAACTGAGCGGGCATGGCACAAGCCGCGCGCTGGCTGCTTCCACAGTTAGACCAAGAGGGTGTGGCAGCGCTTGCCAGGACGCTGGGCATCGGACCGCAGGCGGCCGGCGTACTCTTTGCCCGTGGTTTCCAGGACGCCGCCGCCGCCCGCCGTTTTCTTTGCCCTTCGCTCGACGACCTGTATGATCCGCTCAAGCTGCGTGGTATGGACTGCGCCCTCGAGCGTCTGACGCGCGCCATACGCAACCAGGAAAAAATCCTGATCTACGGCGACTACGATGTGGACGGCACAACATCCGTGGTGATCCTGAAACGCGCGATCGAAATGGCAGGCGGCGTAGCGGATTTCCACGTTCCGGACCGGCTGCGGGACGGTTACGGCATGCGGCCCGAAGTGGTGGAAACAGCGGCCAGCCGGGGCGTCTCTCTTATCATCAGCGTGGATACGGGAATCCGCGCGGCCGAGGTAGTGCGGCGCGCCAGCGAACTCTCGATCGACGTCATCATCACCGACCACCACTTGCCGGAAGCCGAGCTGCCGCCGGCGCTCGCGGTGCTGAATCCGAACCGGTCCGATTGCGACTATCCCGAAAAAAATCTGTGTGGCGTGGGTGTGGCGTTCAAGCTGGTGCAGGCCTTGCTGGCGGGGCTGGACTGGCCCAAGGACAAGCTGCGCCGCGTGCTCGAGTCGTTTCTCAAGCTGGTGGCGATCGGAACGGTGGCAGACGTGGTTCCGCTGACCGGCGAGAACCGCATCATCGTAAAGCACGGTCTCAGCGGGCTGCGCGATGTGCGGAATCCGGGATTGCGCGCTCTGCTGGAAGTTGCGGGGTTCACCGGCGGCAGTGCTCCTTCCGCCACTCAGGTCGCGTTTCGCATTGCGCCGCGCATGAACGCCGCGGGCCGCATGGCCACTGCCAACGATGTCATCGAAATGCTGCTGACGGCCGACGCGAAACGCGCCCGCACGCTTGCCGAACAATTGCACGCGCTGAACGCCGAGCGCCAGAAGACCGAGGCGGAGATCATCGAAACCATTCTCGAGGAGTGCGCGCGCGTGCCTGTCGATGATGCGCAGGCCGCGCTGGTCTTCTCCGCTCCGGACTGGCATCGCGGCGTGTTGGGCATTGTGGCCAGCCGGTTAGTCGAGCGATTTCACCGGCCGGTGTTTGTCCTCAGCGAGGACGCAGAGAGCGGTTACGCGCAGGGTTCAGGGCGAAGCATCCCGCGGTTTCATCTGCTGGAGGCGCTCGAATCCATGCCGGAGCTGCTGGTCAAGTTCGGCGGCCATTACCATGCCGCTGGGCTGACCCTGGCGGCGCAAGATGTGGGGACTTTCCGCCGCCGGTTTCAGGATTACGCCGCCCTCCGCCTCACTCCCGAGGACTTCCGTCTTGAATTGGAAATCGACGGCATCATCACGCTACGCGAGATCAACGAGAGAACCGTGGCGGAGATTTCGTCGCTGGCGCCGTTCGGGTGCGGCCATGCCACGCCGATATTTGCGGCGTTGGGCGTCGAGGTCGCTGGGCCGCCGGTCCTCTGGAAGGAAAAGCATCTGCGCGTGCCGCTCCGCCAGGACGGTCGCATGCTGTGGCTCAAAGCGTGGAATTTCGCCGAGCGCATCGCTGAGTTCGTGCCTGGCGCGCGTGTAGACGCTGCGCTCGTGCTCGAGGAGGATTCCTACTCGGCCGCGAGCGGGCTGCCGGGCTGGAGCGCGGTGCTGCGCGACGTGCGCCCGGCGGTGGCAGGCGAGTGAGACTACGCTCGATCAAGTTAATAGAATCACAGAATCACATTAATGACCTTAGCGATGTACGTGTAAGTCTGCTGGACCGGTTAGCCGATGTCACGGAGGAGCGTGAAAGGCTGCGGGAGATTTTGGACGAACTAAGCACTGTGCAGTGCGGTCCCTGGATGGAGAGGCTATAGGATGCGAGTACTCCAGCATAGCGCGGTGTTACTTTTGTTACTCGAAGTTGCCAGCGGCGAAGACTGGTCTCAATGGCGAGGACCGCATCGCGATGGTGCCCTGAATAGTGCTGAAGCCCCAGCTTCCTGGCCGGAACACCTGCGGGCTCGATGGAAGCTCACAGTAGGCGAAGGACACGCGTCCCCCATTCTGGCAGCCGACCGGATATTCGTATTCACGCGGCAGCAGGGTAAAGAAGTTGCTTCGAGCGTCGATCCAGCCACCGGTAAAATTCTTTGGCAGGAATCCTATCCGGCTCCATACAAAATGAACCCGGCAGCAGAGCAGCACGGCGAAGGTCCCAAATCCACGCCGGTCTTCCAGGACGGCAAGCTCTTCACTCTCGGGATTAACGCCATTCTCACCTGTTGGGACGGCGGGACCGGCGCAGTCCGCTGGCGAAAGGAGTTTTCGAAACAATATCGCCAGACATCGCCCCTGTATGGAACGGCAATGTCGCCAGTCGTCGATGGTGGTCTGCTGATTGCGCACGTAGGAGGAAACGATGACGGCGCATTGACGGCTTTTGATGCCGGTTCGGGCGAGGTGAAGTGGCAATGGAAGGGTGATGGCCCGGCTTATGCTTCCCCCATTGTGACTGATTTCAGCGGGACAAGACAGGTGATCACGGAAACGCAGAACAACATTGTTAGCGTCTCCGCTTCCAACGGCCAGTTGCTCTGGAGGATTCCATTTACAACAGAATACCTGCAGAACATTCCCAGCCCGCTGGTTTACCACGACCTGGTGATCCTTTCCGGACTGGAGAAGGGGATCTTCGCTGTGCGCCCCTCCGTTAAGGACGGTAAGTGGTCCGCGGAAACCGTTTGGCGCAACGCGGACATCGCGATGTACATGAGTTCGCCGGTTCTGGAAGGCGACCTGATTTTCGGTTTCTCGCACTACAAGAAGGGCCAGTTCTTTTGTGTGGATGCACGCACAGGCGCAACCAAGTGGACCAGCCCGCCGCGCCAGGGCGACAACGCCGCGGCCGTCATCAGCGGCGGAAACTTGATCCTACTGAGGGACGATGCTCAGCTTGTGATCGCCAAGGCCGGCGGCACCGGTTTCGAGGCAGTGCGCAGCTACACTGTAGCCGACAGCCCCACTTGGGCCCACCCGTTGATTGTGCGCAACGGCGTCATGATCAAAGACGCGACGACCTTGGCGTTTTGGAGCGTTAACTAGCGCTACAGCACGCTTCTCAGTTCTTTCTCGAACCGTTCCAAGTCCTCTTCGTTGTTGTAGAAATGGGGTGACACCCGCAGATTTCCGTGCCGCGCGGCGACCAGCACTTTTCGCGCCTGCAGTTCGCGAGTGATAATACGCGCATCCTGGTTGTCGAATTGCGCGGTCACGATCGGCGAGTCGTAATGCCAGTCGCGGTCTGCCAGCAGAGTGCCTCCGGCGTTGCGCAGCGCATCACGGGTTAACGCCGCCAATCCCATCACCCGCTCTTCAATCTCACCGAGGCCGATTTCCAGCATCATCTCGATCGACGCCGCCATTCCGTATATGGGGCCGAACGCCAGCATCCCGCCTTCGTACTTATCGGCGCCGGCGCCGAACTCCGGCGCGCCGTGGTGAAGATTCTCGTGATCGCGCCACTCGTGATGGCTCCGCCAGCCGATAATGCTCGGCGGCAAGGTTTCACGCAGGGCAGGATCGATGTACATGAATCCGGCACCGGTCGGCGACAGCATCCATTTGTATCCGTTCACGGAAAGCATCGCCGGCCGGATGGCAGAGGCGTCGAATTCCAGCGCGCCCAGCCCTTGCGTTCCGTCTACGTACAACAGAACTCCTCGCTTATGAAGAAACGGCGCAATCTCGGCGAGCGGCGTGCGAAAACCCGTGGAGTAATTCAGCATGCTCAGCGCCACCAGCCGGGTCCGTTCGTTGATCGCGTCGTAAAAAGACGCGTAGGGCACCTCGACGAATTCCACGCCGCGTGCGGCCAGGAAACTCGGGTAGTAGTAGTGGTTCGGAAATTCGTGTTCCAGCGTAATGACCCGGTCGCCCGGACGCCAATCGATGCCGCTAATCAGCAGTGAGAGGCCGGTGGAAGCGTTCGGGATGAACGCAACATCCTCTGCGCTGGCGTGGATCAGGCGCGCAATCAACCCGCGAATCGAATCTGCGTCGCCGAACCACTCCATGAAATCGGAGCAGGCGTATTGATCGCGGCGCGAAAAATGGCAGGCCTCAGCTTCCATGGCGCGCTTGGATAGCTGGCCAAAAGTTGCCGTGTTGAGAAAGGTCCAGTTTTCCAGCGCCGGGAACTCAGCGCGGATTTTTTTCCAATCCGTCATGTCGTAATCTGCTGCGCAACGCGGGTATGGACCGCGGCGGCAGCCCCCGCTACAGGCACATCGCTCGATTTCTTCCCGTGGCGCTCCACCAGTTCCACCATTCCCTGTGCTAGCTTCTTGCCCACGGTGATACGGAACGGAATGCCAACCAGATCGGCATCCTTGAACTTCACGCCGGGCCGTTCGTCCCGGTCGTCCAGCAAAGCGTCGAGGCCCAGCGTCAGGCAGGTTTGGTAAATCTCTTCCGCCGCGCTGCGCTGCGCCGGTTCCGCGCTATTCACCGGGGTTACGACGACCACGAACGGCGCGATGGCCATCGGCAAAGCCATGCCATCCTTATCGTGCCGTTGCTCGACAGCCGCGCTCAAAATCCGCTCGATGCCGATTCCGTAGGAACCCATGATGACAGGAGTCTCCGCGCCTTCCACGTTCAACACGCGCAGCCCCATGGAATTCGAGTACTTGTAGCCGAGCTTGAAAATGTGGCCGATCTCGATGGTTTTCCGCAACTCAAGAACCCCGCCGCAACCGCTACACGCATCCCCTGCAGCGGCCTGCCGGAGGTCGTGGAACTCCGCCTGAAAATCCTCGCCGGGAGTCACGTTGCGCAGATGGTAATCATCGCGATTGGCTCCCGCGATCATGTTGCGGCGGCCTTCAAGCGCGCTATCCGCCACCAGGCGCAGGCCGTTCACACCCACCGGACCCAGTGAACCCGCATCCGCGCCAAGCCATTTCCGCAGCTCTTCCGGATGCGCCGGACGAACCTCCGTCGCGCCCACGGCACTGGAGAATTTCGTCTCACTCAGTTGATGGTCGCCACGAAGAAGCGCGATGACCGGCTTGCCATCCGCCACCATGACCAAGCTTTTCATCTGCGAGGTCTCGGGCAGTTTCGTAAATTCCGCCACATCGGCGATGGTCTTTCGTCCCGGAGTATGAAACTCTTCGGGAGTGAGATCGCCTGCGGGATCGGCGGTCTGCGCGGGCGTTGGCCGCGATACGGCTTTTTCCAGGTTCGCGGAGTAGCCGCAACCTTTGCAAATCACCACGAAATCCTCGCCCGCTTCCGAAGCCACCATGAACTCGTGCGACTGGCTGCCGCCCATGGCACCCGAGTGCGCCTCCACCACGACGTAATCGAGGCCGCACCGCTCGAAGATCCGGCAGTAAGCCTGATGATGTTTCTGATAGGACATATCCAGGCCGGCCGCATCAATGTCGAAGCTGTACGAGTCTTTCATGAGAAACTGGCGCACACGCAACAGCCCGGACTTCGGCCGGGGTTCATCGCGAAACTTGTTCTGAATCTGGTACCAGATCTGCGGCAGTTGTTTGTAACTGCGCATTTCGCCGCGCGCGATGGCGGTCATCACTTCTTCGTGCGTCATCCCCAGGCAGTGATCGCGCCCCCAGCGGTCTTTCAGGCGAAACATGTTGTCGCCCATCACCGCCCAACGCCCGGACTCCTGCCACAACTCGGCCGGATGCAGCGCTGGCAACAGCATCTCCTGTGCGCCGATCGAGTCCATTTCCTCGCGCACGATCTGCGCGATCTTCAGCAGCGATCGCTGCGCCAGGAAGAGGTAGCTGTAGATCCCCGCCGACAACTGTCGAATGTAGCCCGCGCGCAAAAGTAACTGGTGGCTGACCACTTCCGCTTCCGCGGGATTCTCGCGGAGCGTGGGGATAAATAGCTTGCTCCAGTACATAGATGACGGCCGCGATGATTTTTCGGGAAGATCCCTATTTTAACAAACTGGCCGCGAATGTACGCGAATCAACACGAATGGAGCAAGGGATAGGTGGAAGAGCTCATGGTGCCCAGCATCTCAAGCTCCACCGCCATTCGCGTGTATTCGCGTTCATCCGCGGCCCTCTCGATGTTACAATTATCTTCTCCTATGGACAATCGCATGTCGCGGCCTTTGGCCGAAGTGGACCCTGAAATTTACGATGCGATCCGCCACGAAACGGACCGCCAAAACTCCCAGCTCGAGTTGATTGCCAGCGAGAACTTCACCTCCGAAGCCGTGTTCGAAGCCACGGCCAGCGTCCTGACCAACAAGTACGCGGAAGGCTATCCGGGCAAACGCTATTACGGTGGGTGCGAGTTCGTGGATGTAGTGGAGAACCTCGCGCGCGACCGTGCGAAGAAACTTTTCCACGCCGAGTACGCCAACGTGCAGCCGCATTCCGGTTCGCAGGCGAACCAGGCGGCGTACGCATCCGTCCTGCAGCCCGGTGACACGATTCTGGGCTTGAATCTTTCGCATGGCGGCCACCTGACGCACGGCCACCACCTGAATTTTTCCGGCAAGACGTACAAAGTGATTCCGTACGGCGTCCGCAAGGAGGACGAGCGCATCGACTATGACGAACTGGCGCGTCTAGCCGAGGAGCACAAGCCGAAGCTGATCATCTCCGGCGGCAGCGCCTATCCGCGCATTCTGGATTTTCCCCGCTTCCGCCAGATTGCGGACTCGGTGGGCGCGCTGCTGCTGGTCGACATGGCCCATTTCTCAGGGTTAGTAGCCGCGGGTATTCACCCCAATCCGTGCGAGTGGGCGGATATCGTTACCTCCACCACGCATAAGACGCTGCGCGGCCCGCGCTCCGGCTTGATCCTCGCCAAAGCCCAACACGGCGCCGCCATCGATAAGACGGTTTTCCCGGGCGTGCAGGGAGGCCCGCTCGAACACGTTATCGCAGCCAAGGCGGTCTGTTTTCTGGAAGCCATGCAGCCGGACTTCATTGCTTACCAGAAGCAAGTCGTGACCAATGCGCGCACGCTTGCGCAGGGGATGATGGACGAGGGCTACCGCGTGGTTTCCGGCGGCACCGATACCCACGTGATGCTGGTTGACGTGTTCTCGAAAGGGGTGCGCGGAAAAGAGGCTGAAGCGGCACTCGACCGAGCCCGCATCACCGTCAACAAGAACACCATCCCGTTCGATGTGAACCCGCCGCTTAACCCCAGCGGCATTCGTCTGGGCAGCCCGGCCGTCACCACGCGCGGCTTCCGCGAGGCTGAGATGCGCGAAACCGCGACGCTGATTGCCGCGGTGTTGGGCAACATTCATTCCGACGAAGCCATCGCCGATGTGTGCCGCAAAGTCCAACGGCTGACCGATCGATTCCCGCTCTACAGTTGGAAGTTGGAACGGGCCCCCGCCGTATAGGCGTCGGCAGGCGGCGGCCGTATGCTCAAAATTGTCATGGATGCGCGCCGCATTCGTGACTTCGGCATTGGCACCTACATTCGGAACCTGATCCACACCCTCGCTACGGTGGATCAGCACAACCATTACGTGCTTGTGACCTCCGCGGCTGACGCATCGCTGCTCGGCGGTCTTCCGCCGCAATTCGAAATCGCAACGTACAATGCGGACGACAGCGGCGTCATCCAGCAGATTTCGTTTCCTTACTTTCTGCGCCGCTTTTCCGCCGATGTGTATCACATCCCTCTGAACCGCGTGCCCTTGTTCATGCTCAAGCCGTATGTCGTGACCATACACGACATCGCCAACCTTCTATTCGACCAGGAAAGCGGTTTCAGGATGAATGTCCGGCGTTATCTTTTCCGTCGGGGACTCCTGAGGGCGGCTAAGGTCATGGCTGTTTCCGCCGCGACGCGACGAGATGTCGTCAATACCCTTGGAGTTCCGTCCGAACGTGTGCGCCTGGTCTACAGCGCGCCTGCGCCCGAGTTTTTCCGCCACGGGCGCGCCGCCGATGCCCGCGCTGCCGGCCCGCGGACCGAGGAACGCGAGCGGCTGAGAATTCTGGAGCGCTACCAGATCCAATACCCGTTCTTGCTGTACGCCGGAAACATTCGTCCCCAGAAGAACATTCCGCGTCTGGTGGAGGCCTTTGCGGTGGTTCGCAGCGAGCTTGCCGACCATGCCCAGTACGCCGATCTGCGGCTGATCATCATAGGGGACCAGATCGCGCGAAATCCAGCGGTGCGTCGCGCCGTCATCCACGGCCGGGTCGAAAACTGCGCGCGTTTTCTGGGATTCGTGCCCTTCGATACCCTGCGGATTTTTTATGAATGTGCCGCGGCGTTTGTGTTTCCCTCGCTGTACGAAGGTTTCGGTTTGGCGCCGCTCGAGGCGATGGCGTCGGGAACGCCGGTGGTCGCATCCAATGTCAGTTCGCTGCCGGAAGCGGTGGGTGATGCCGCGGTCCTGGTGAACCCGGAAAATGTGTTTGACATCGCACGCGGTATTCGCGAGGTCCTGCTGGATGACAACCTTCGCCGCCGGCTGATCCTGAAAGGCAGAGAACAGGCGGCGCGCTTCAGTTGGGAACGCACGGCGCGCGAAGTGGTCGAAGTGTACGAGGAGGCTGCACGAAAGTGAGAGCAATCAGAGCACAACTGGCATTCCAGCTGTTCTTGGCGGTCGCGCCACTTTCGTCAGCCGCCACCCTTTCCCCCGACAGTCTCAAGCACGAGGCCCGCGAAATTATTCGCGCCAATGCCAAGCTTACCCAGCAGATGGTGGATTCCATTTTTAGCTTTTCCGAACTCGGGTTTCAGGAGGTCGAGACCTCGGCTTATGTCACCGGCATTCTCGAAAAGGAAGGCTTCACCGTAACGCGCGGTGTCGCGGGGATGCCCACGGCGTTTGTGGCGAGTTGGGGATCGGGCAAGCCCGTCATCGGTTTCATGGCCGACATCGATGGCCTCCCAGAAACTTCGCAAAAGCCCGGCGTGGCCTATCACGCGCCTCTGATTCCCGGCGGACCGGGCCACGGCGAGGGACACAACGCGGGGCAAGCCGTGAATGTCACAGCGGCTATCGCGGTGAAGCGCGTGATGCAGAAATACGGTATCCCCGGCACCCTCCGTGTCTACCCCGGCGTGGCCGAGGAGCTGCTTGCGAGCCGTACGTACATGGTGAACGCCGGATTGTTTCGCGACCTCGACGTGATGCTCAGCACCCATATTGCGAGCGATTTCGGCACCGGATACGGGCCAAGCCATTCGGGCCTGGTCTCGACGCAATTCAGTTTCCATGGCGCGAGCGCGCACGCCGCCAGCAGCCCCTGGAAAGGCCGCAGCGCCCTCGATGCCGTCGAACTGATGGACGTAGCCTGGAACTTTCGTCGCGAGCATCTTCGGCCCCAGCAACGGTCGCACTACGTGATCGTGCGCGGCGGCGATCAGCCGAATGTGGTTCCGCCGGAAGCCACCGTCTGGTATTTCTTTCGCGAGTGGGACTACGATCACATTCGCGAACTGCACGCGCTTGGAACCAAGATCGCGCAGGCTGCCGCCATGATGACCGACACCAACATGACGGAGCGGGTCCTGGCCGCCACCTGGCCCGGATACTACAATCAGCCAGTGGCAGAGGCGCTTACGGCCAACATCAAGACCGTGGGTATGCCGCAATGGTCTGAGGCCGACCAGACGCTGGCTCGCGCCGCGCAAGCGGAGCTGAAGAGCAAAGTCGAAGGGCTCAAGAACGAGGTCGCGACGCTGAAGCCTGCCGGCGTTGACTACTCCGAGGCCGGCTCGGATGACATCGCGGAAGTCTCCTGGAACCTCCCGACGGTGGTGCTGCGTTATCCCGGCAACATTCCGGGAATGATCGGGCACCACTGGTCCAGCGGAATCGCGATGGCCACGCCGATCGCCCACAAGGGCGCAACTGCAGGCGCGGCCGCCCACGCCATGACGGCTCTCGATCTGCTGCTCAAACCGGAACTCATTGCCGCGGCTCGCGACTATTTCCACGCGCAGACCCGCGAGACCAAGTGGCAGTCGCTGTTACCCGATGACGCGAAACCGCCCATCGAACTCAACCAGGAGAAAATGGACCGCTTCCGCCCCGAACTACGCAAATTGCGTTACGATCCAGCCAAGTTCGCAACCTATATGGAACAGCTCGGCATCCATTACCCCACCGTTCACTGACACCTGTCACCTGGAGCCTGTTAGAGCAACTGCTCCATCAGGCTGATCAGGTACTGCTCGTCGAACGGCGCCGACCTGTAGGTGCGTGCGTCGAAGAATCGCCACAGGTTCCGCTTCTTCTCCAGACAATAGAAGATGAACTGCTCCTCGATGACAGCCCGCTCCAGCGCTTCCTGGTTGAAGCAGCGGACGGATCCCTCGAGAATATGGGGCATACGGAAATTCTCCGTCGAGATCATCTGCGGCGTGGACGCAAATTCGATCTGCAGGATTCTCCCGTGAACATTAATCTGAAACAGGTTGGCCCCCACGTCTCGAAAGGAATCCAGCGAGTGTTCGGGCGGATCGAACTGGAGCTGAATCCTGGAGAGCCGGCGGTTGAGCCCGCAGACGAAATTGCCGCAGATGGCGTGCAGCTCCACAGCCGCATGGCGGCGAAGGGCCTCGATCTCCTGGGTCTTCAGCAGAAGGGCGTTGTCTTTGTCCGCGAGGGCCTCGATGGCTTCAGCCAGCTTCTTCAGTCGGTCTTTTTGCAATCGCGGATGACTCCATCTGCCGGCCTGTTTCAAGCGCCGCGGCTTCCAACCAGAATACTTCACAGGAGCCGGTCGGTGCGTCGATGCGCCGCCAGTTCATTCTCGTCCAACAGATCCAATAGACTGAGATGCAGGTAGCGCAGCAGGATATCCGCCATTTGCGGCGACAGCACCCGCGCGCCTTTCAGCATGTTGTGCAGATGGGGTTGCGAGATCCCCGTATGACGGGCCAGGCTTCTTTCGGTCAGCTCGCCGCTGTGAACGCGCCTTTGCACGTGGGCGATCAAGCGGAGTTGTAAGAGTTCAAAATACATGGCGTGTAGCGCGGGCGATTTCCCCTTGAAATAGGGGCTAGCCGATTTAGATCGTAACAGAAATTACGAGTGATTTAAATAAGAATTTATCGAACCCCCTTGAATTGCTAATGATTCATATAAACCAATAAGTTCTATGGAGCCACTGCCTCTTGCTGGGGCGCAAAAACAAAAAAAATAAATAAGAATGTTGACCAGGCTGTAATCCGCATTACATTGGACAACAGTTTCATTTTGGCTTGCCACCGCAAATCGGATGCAAGCCCGGGAGGACATTCAAGTTGGACAAGAATTGGAACCGATCAGAAACGATCGCACTGGCGAAAACTTCCTGTACGCATTGCCACGGAGATGGATTGCGTCCAGGCAGAGGCGGTAAACCTGCCGCCTGCAACTGTGTATTACGGTCGATCTTCCGCGCCTGTTATGCCCGCTTCCGGCATTGCGTCACTAAGGAGAAATACATGAGCAAAGTGACGCTCACTTTCTGCGCGGGAAAAGACCGCAGACTAACCTGGGTCCGCAAGGACGAAGACTACGTGGCGGACTTTTGCCTGGTCAGCCGCCGAACTCTGGATGAATTCGAATACAAAGTCTTTCGCTTCCATTTCCTGCTGGGCGCCGACTGGAAACTATGCTGCCGGCAGATGAAAATCGATCGCGGCACATTCTTCCATGCCGTGTATCGTATCCAGCAGAAACTGGGCCGCGTCTTCCGCGACCTCGAACCCTACAGCCTTTTCCCGCTAGATGAATATTTCGGGGGATCGGTTCGTAAGGCGCCGTCCCCAACGCCGCCTGACGTGATCGAGATGCCGAGACCGCCGGTTGCGCCTCCCCTCCTCAAGACTGCGTGACCAGTGGGCGTCAACCTTCAGCTTCCATCCGTGCGGTCACCGACCGGCCGCGCGGGTGAGAAGTTGAGGGGCAAAACGCCTACAATAAACAAATGCTTTCCACCCTCCGAACGACCTCTGCTGTTGCCATCGGCCTGGCGTTCGCCCAGCTCACCCCCGCGGCCGACTGGGTGAATTTACTGAACGGAAAGAACCTCGACGGATGGGAAGTGGTGGGCCAAGGATTCTGGAACGTGTTGAGCGATGGAACACTCGTCGGCCAGCGGGATCCGGCCAAGTCCACCGATTATCAGTGCTGGCTGTACACCAAAAAAGAATTCGCGGAGTACGACCTGCACCTCGAATTCTGGCTACGCTGGGGCGGCAATAGCGGCGTCTCCATCCGGGACACCTCGCGCGCGCAATACGCCCAGGGCGCGAAATGGGACCCCCACCGCACTCCCTCGCACATCGGCTACGAAATACAAATCGCCAATGACGGCGACGAATATGGCACCGGCAGCGTCTACCTGTTCGACAAAGCCAAGTCTGGATTCCAGCACGACTTCGATTGGAACTCGCTCGACATCGAATCCCGCAATAGCATGATTCGTGTTAGCCTGAACGGCCATCCGGTGGCGCAGTCCCCCGGCGACCCTAGCCGCCCGAAAGCCGGCCCCATCGGTCTGCAGCTCCACGACCACAAGGCCCTCGCCCTGTTCCGCAACATCCGTATCCGCGAGATCCAGTAGCCCGCCTCACTTCACGGCGTGCAGAATGGGACGGTCATAAGTGTAGCCGGATGGCCGAAGCACCCCGCGGTTGCGGCCAACCTCCGTCACGCGAGCGAATCCCAGCTTCTTGAGCAGTTGGATCATGCAAGCCATATTCGGAAGCCACCACGAAACTTCATCCGACCCCGGC
>Ga0335079_10006483_pt1 | contig 13385 bp, 12 predicted proteins | sample Lox_Sample_33_FD_206719 | JGI IMG/M metagenome (GOLD analysis project Ga0335079, IMG submission 206719) | Soil microbial communities from Loxahatchee National Wildlife Refuge, Florida, United States - Lox_Sample_3.3 | ecosystem: Environmental > Terrestrial > Soil > Wetlands | place: USA... | reverse complement strand
TCCCGGGCGCCCTTGCTAGACGGCGGATGGCGCCTCGCCACGCCAGGCCCGGCCGAACTCGCCGCTGGCGACGTAGCGCGGGAAGGTCACCCACTGCTCGGCGAAGAAGCGGGCCACCACGTCGCCAGGTCCGCGGAACGGCGAGGGCGGCAGGCGCTCCAGCCGGTGGGTGCGTCCCTGGACGCCCATGACGGCGGCGATCGCCACGGCCCCGGCAAGGGCCAGCCAGCCGCTCACGAAGGGCGCGGTGACCAGCGCCACCGTCCCGGCCTGGAACACCGGAACGGTGAGGGCGTGTACCAAGAGGTTCCGGCGGTCCCGGTGGGTCGGCGGGTAGCGCGACCACTGCCAGGCGAGAAAGGGGCCACGGTCATCGGGCATGGCGAGACTCTCCGGGACGAGCGTCGCACACTCCCGGGCCGGACGGCGCGACTGCCCTATCCGGGTGTCCCCACGTCCACCGAGGGTGCGGCCACCACTTGCCGGGCCCGCTTCCGGCGGCGGGTCCGGACCGCGTCGGCCACGCGAACGAGGAAGAGCGCAGCGAGGATCGCCGCCCAGGTGAGCGGCACCCGCGTGTCCGCCTTCACTCGCCAGATGAAGTGGACGACCGCCAGCACGCCGGCCACGTAGGCCAGCCGGTGCAGCGCCTTCCACCGCTGGAAGCCCAGCCGCCGGACCGAGGCGTCGGTGCTGGTCCAGACCAGGGGCAGGAGGCACAGGAAGGCCAGGAAGCCGACGACCATGAACTTCCGCTGGGTGACGTCGCCCCAGAGCACCGCCCAGTCGAGCTGCTGGTCGATCGCCACGTAGGTCGTCAGGTGGAGCGCGGCGTAGAAGGCGGCGAACAGCCCCAGCATCCGCCGGATGCGGATGGGCCAGGTCCAGCCGGTCAGGAGCTTCACCGGGGTGCAGGCCAGCGAGGAGACGAGGAACACCAGCGCGAGGTATCCGAGCTGGTTCAGGCCGGTGGCCACCGGGTCCGCCCCGAGCGTCCGGTGCGCCGTGCGCCAGAGGATGACCGCGAGCGGGATCAGCGCTCCGGCGAACAGGCCCGGCTTCAGCCAGGGAAGTGGCGGGCGGCGCGGAGCCATCGATCAGTAGAGCGTCTTCGGGTCCAGACCCGCATACATCTGGGCGACCTCGCCGCCGTAGCCATTGAAGGGCAGCGTCTTGCGGCGCTCGAACTCGCCGACGCGCCGCTCGGTGGCCTGGCTCCAGCGCGGATGCGACACCGCGGGGTTCACGTTGGCGTAGAAGCCGTACTCGCTCGGGGCCTCCAGGGACCAGGTGGTGGGTGGCTGCTTCTCGACGAAGCTGATCTTCACGATGCTCTTGATGCCCTTGAAGCCGTACTTCCAGGGGACGACCAGCCGCAGCGGCGCGCCGTTCTGGTTGGGCAGCGCCTTCCCGTACAGGCCGGCGACGAGCAGGGCGAGCGGATGGGTGGCCTCGTCCATCCTCAGGCCCTCGACGTAGGGCCAGTCGAGGATGTGCGCCCGCTCTCCCGGCATCTGCTTCGGGTCCAGCAGCGTCTGGAAGGCCACGTACTTCGCCGAGCCGAGCGGCTCGACCCGCTTCACGAAGTCCCCCAGCGGGAAGCCCAGCCAGGGAATGACCATGCTCCAGGCCTCCACGCAGCGCATCCGGTAGATGCGCTCCTCGAGGGGGAACCACCTGAGCAGGTCGTCGATGTCGACGGTGAGCGGCTTCTTCACCAGCCCGTCGACGGTCACCGTCCACGGACGGGGCTTCAGCGTGCCGGAGTTCGCTGCGGGGTCGGTCTTGTCGGTCCCGAACTCGTAGAAGTTGTTGTAGTGGGTGATGTCCTCGTAGCGGTTCGGCGTCTCGTCGGTGCTGTACCGGCCCAGGACCTTCAGAGGGGGTGGCTCCGGCGCGGGCTGACCCTTCCCCGCGGCGCGGGCGAGCCCCGGTCCGCCCTCGGTGAGCGTGACCAGACCGGCCCCGGTCGCCGCCGCGGTCAGCACGCCGAGTCCCGCGTTCTTCAGGAACTCGCGCCGGCGGAGGTAGAGCGGCTCCGGTGTCACCTCGGCGGTCGGAGGCTCGGGGGTCTCGGGCTTCGACATGGACGGCTCCTCCCCGGGAGGACGCGCCAGGGCGCTCCTGGGTTACAACCGGCGCGACCGGAGCGCCACTCCCGGGCAACGCCTTGACGGGTGGGTGTCCCCGGGTGGAAGTGTGAACCCCCGGGCCGGAGGGGGACCCGGCGATACCCATGACCCGCTCACTGCTCACGCTGTCGCTGCTCGCGCTCATCGTCGCCGGTTGCTCCAAGGAGGAGCCCCCTCCGCAGCCGCTGCCCTTCATCTCCGACCCGCTCCGGGCGGACGCCGGGTGCGACTGGGCGCAGTGGGGTCAGAACTGGGCGCACACCGGGCAGGCCTGCGTGCCCGCGCAGGGGTTCGCGAACGCGCTCGGGAGCGTCGTCTTCGATCCCTTCGTGCCGCAGGAGACCGCCGAGAGCGGAGGGGACCTCTACGCCCACTTTGGCTCGCCGATCGTCGTGGGCGACGACCTCTACATGGAGGTGAAGTCCGGAACGTACGTCAGCTGCCAGCCGCCGGGCTCGGGCATGCCCGCACCCTGCGGCCTGGACGCCTGGGACCAGCAGGTGTGGACCGTGAAGCACCTCGCCTGGGTCTCCGGGACGCTGACGCCGCAGGCGTCCTTCGCGAGCAGCTGGAAGCCGCCGCCCTGGCAGGTGGTGCAGGGCTGGGAGCCGGTCTTCGGACCCGCGGTCCACGACCAGACCGTCTGGGTGCCGATGGCGCAGGGCACCGTGGCTCGTCTCGACCGGCAGCTCGGTACGCCCGTGGTGGTGAATCCGTTCACCGACTCGAATCTCCAGCGGTACGTCACCGGCCCGCTGGTCATCGATTACGACGGCACCCTCCTCTACAACGTCGTCGAGCTGGACGCGCTGATGCCCACCACCGCGGACGCGAAGGGATGGCTGGTGCGCGTCCCGCCCTCGGGCGCGCCGGCCGTGGTGTCCTACGCGAGCATCGTCGCGGGCGCACCTTCCCCAGCGGATCAATGCCCGAGCACGTATCCGAGCGGTTCCGGTCCCTACCCGCCTCCGACGCCGGTCCCGACCGTCACCTGCGGCTCGCAGCGGCCGGGCTTCAACTCCGGCCCGGCCATCGGACCCGGTGGCATCGTCTTCGTGGTGAGCCGCGCCCACTTCGCCCAGAACGACTCCTCGCTGGTGGCGCTCAACCCGGACCTCACCCCGAAGTGGACCTTCCGGATGCGCGAGCTGCTCTCCGACGGCTGCGGGGTGCTGGTCAACTGCCGGCAGGGCGCGCCCGGCGGCGTCGACCCCTTGACCGGCCTCAAGCCGAGCGTCTGGGTGAACGACGAGGCCTCCTCCGTCCCGGTGGCACTCCCGGACGGGGCGGTCCTCTACGGCGGGCTCACCGTGTACAACGGCGATCGCGGACACCTGGTGAAGGTGAGCCCCGACGGCAAGCTGATGGGCACCTACGACTTCGGCTGGGACGTGACGCCGGCGGTCTGGGTGCGGAACGGCACGTACTCGATCATCACCAAGGACAACCACTACTTCGCGGCCAACGGCGGCGAGGGTCCCTACGACGTGACCCAGCTGTCGCGCGACCTCGTCCCGGAGTGGAAGTTCACCTCCACCCAGACCCAGAGCTGCCAGGCCCAGCCCGACGGCGGACTCAGCTGCGTCTCGGACCACCCCAGCGGCTTCGAGTGGTGCGTCAACGCCCCGGCGGTCGGCCCGGACGGGACGGTCTACGCCAACAGCGAGGACGGGCGGGTCTACGCCATTCGCCAGGGCGGCTCGTTGCTCCAGCAGCGCTTCCTGCTCCAGTCGCTCGGCGCCGCGTACACGCCCATCGCGGTGGACTCGAAGGGCCGGGTCTACTCGATGAACGGCGGGGTGATGACGGTCGTCGGGCAGTAGCGCCGATGATCGGAGCGGGTGCGCGCGTCCGGCTGGTCGCCTCGAGCTCGAGCTGGATCGAGGGCGAGGCGGTCCGGCAGCTCGAGGCCACCGCCGCCCTCCGGGGAATGCGCTGGGTGGTCGGGATGCCCGACCTCCATCCCGGGAGGGGACATCCGGTCGGTGTCGCTGCGCTCTCCGACGGGCTGTTCTACCCCCACCTCGTCGGCTCGGACATCGGCTGCGGGATGACGCTCTTCCGGAGCGACACCCCGGTGCACAAGCTCGACGTCGCCCGTTCGGTGAAGCGGCTCCGGGGCCTCGAGGAGCCGTGGAGCGAGGATCCCGGGCCGCTCCTCGCCGAGCAGGGCGTCGCTCAGCGCGGGCACCTCGACGCGCTCGGCACCATCGGAGGTGGGAACCACTTCGCCGAGCTGCAGGCGGTGGAGGAGCGCGTCGACGGTCCCGGCTCCGCTGCGGTGCTGGGGCCCGAGGACCGGGTGCTGCTCCTGGTCCACAGCGGCTCCCGGGGCTTCGGCGAGCAGCTGCTGCGGGCGCACACCGACCTGGCCGGGGGGGCGCCGCTGGAGGCGAGCTCGCCCGAGGGGCGTGCCTACCTCGAGGGACACGACGACGCGGTCCGCTGGGCTCGGGCGAATCGCCAGGCCATCGGGCGGCGGTTCGCGGCGCTGCTCGGGCTCGCGCTCGCGCAAGTGCTGGACGTGACCCACAACGCGCTCCTGCCCTTCGACGGCGGCTGGCTCCACCGCAAGGGGGCCGCGCCCCATGACCAGGGAAACGTGGTCATCCCCGGCTCGCGCGGAGCGCTCAGCTACCTCGTCGCACCGACGGGCGACGGCGTGCTCTGCGGGCACTCGCTGGCACACGGAGCGGGAAGGAAGTGGAGCCGGAGCGAGGCGCGCGAGCGGATGCGGGACCGTTTCCGTGCCGACGCGCTCCTCCGGACCCCGCTCGGCAATCCGGTCATCTGCGAGGACCGGGGGCTCCTCTTCGAGGAGGCGCCCGAGGCCTACAAGAAGATCGACCGCGTGGTCGCGGACCTCGTGGACGCCGGGGCCTGTCGCGTGCTCGCCACGCTGCGCCCCCTCCTCACCTACAAGCTCCGGGTGGACGACCGTCGCGACCGGGACTGACCGGCGACCGGCAGATCGTGAGCCACGGCCCCGCTCGCCGTCACCGGGCCACGAGCACGTCCGCGGTCACCGAGGCGATCGACCGGAACCTGAGCTGGGGGAAGCAGAGGTTCTCCGCGACGAGCGCCACGGCCGGCGGCAGGTCGAACAGCCGGGCCGGATCGTCCGGGACCGCCTCCAGCCGATAAGGACCTCCCGGGCCCTCGGAGCGGAAGGCGAAGAGCCCCCGCTCGGCGGCGGCACGCCACACGTTCCCTTCGAGCGGGTTCGGGGGAGCCAGAAGAGCCCGCGTGGAGGGGGGCGTATGGAGCACGAGCTCCACCGCCCGGACCTGAGCCTCCAGGTCCCGGAGGACGGCGTCGGGTGGCAGCTCCCCGCCCGTGGTGCTGAAGAGCGCCACGTGTCCCTCGGCGTCGCTCGCCAGCCAGTCGAGATCGAGATTCGACAGATCGATGTGGTCGGACTCCGCTCCGAACAACGAGGTCACTCCTTGTGGTCAGGGCACGGTCCGTCGGTCTCGCCGTGCGCGAGGCGTCGATCCATTTCCGGCATGGGCGTGTCTCTCGCTCTCAGGGCGTCGGCCGGGGCTGGAAGGGCTCGGAGGCGAGAAACCCGACCTCGGCGGATGCGCCGAGCAGGCGCGTGGCGCCGGAGAGGATGCGGAAGTGCTCGGACCGCAGGTGACGCTCGAGGTCCGGCCGCGACTTCCACCCGCTGACCACGATGAAGAGGTCCCCACCGTCCTCGCGGCAGACGGCGCAGACCACGCAGCCCGCGTCCCGGCGAATCTCCGCCGACAGCGAGCGAAGCGTCTGCAGCAGCTCGTCCCTGTTCTCGGGCTCGGGCGTCACGAGATATGCGACCGCGTGCATCGGAGGCGTCATGGCCGTGGGCGGGTCCGCGCCATGCGGCGCTCACGGGCCGGCGAGGGAGCAAGCACGGCGCCAGGCGTCTCCGGCCGGCGCCCGTCGCGCGAGGTGCCCGGAACTCCTGATGCCGCGGCGGGCCGGGCTCGCCGTCACCGCGGAGGGAGGCCACGACATGCCGTGGGCCGCGACATGTCGTGGGCTCGACCGGGCCGGGAGCTCAGGAGGACGTGGGCCTGCGGATGTCGAGCTTCTGCATCCGCGAGCGCAGGGTGCTCGGCTTGAGCCCGAGGAGCGCCGCCGCACCGTCCGCCCCCTCGAGCTTCCATCCAGCGGACTCGAGCACGTCCAGGATGTGACGGCGCTCGACCTCCTCGAGCGACCGTGCAGAGGACGGTTCGGGACCCCTCGGCCCGTCGAACGGGCCCTCCTCCGGGAGCCGAAGCGCCGGACCGTCCGAGACCAGCACTGCCTGCTCGATGGCGTTCTGCAGCTCGCGGACGTTGCCCGGCCAGTCCCTCAGCTGCAGCGCATCGATGACCGAGCGGGGAATCTCGAGCGCCGCCTTCCCCAGGCGCGCACAGCAGCGGTCCACGAACGCCCGGGCGAGGGTCGGGACGTCCTCTCTCCGCTGCCGCAGCGGAGGGACGCTGATCGGAAACACGTTCAGCCGGTACCAGAGGTCCTCGCGAAAGCGGCCCGCCGCCACGTCCCTGGCCAGGGTGCGGTTGGTGGCGGCGATGACTCGCACGTCCACCTTGAGCGTCCGCGTGCCTCCCACCCGCTCGAAGGTTCCGTCCTGGAGAACGCGGAGGAGCTTCGCCTGCAGCTCGGGCGCGAGCTCTCCCACCTCGTCGAGGAACAGCGTCGCTCCGTCGGCGAGCTCGAACCGTCCCTTTCGCTGCGCGGTCGAGCCGGTGAAGGCGCCCTTCTCGTGGCCGAAGAGCTCGCTCTCGGCCAGGGTCGGTGGAAGCGCGGCGCAGTTCACCTTCACCAGTGGCCGGTCCTTCCGCGGACCGAGCGCGTGGATCGCCTCCGCCACCAGCTCCTTCCCCGTCCCCGTCTCTCCCTGGATGAGGACGGTGGTGTCCGAGGGTGCCACCTGGCGGATCCGGAAGTGGAGGTACTTCATCGGGTCGCTCTGTCCCAGGAGCTCGCCCGAGCCCTCCACCGACTGGATCTTCTCGCGGTAGTAGGTGTTCTCGGCCTCGAGGCGGTCCTTGAGCGCGGCGATCTCCCGGTAGGCCTTCTCCAGGGCCAGCTCGCCGAGCTTCCCCGCGGTCACGTCGGCGATGCTCCCCCGGACGCCGGCCAGCGTCCCGTCCGGCAGCCGGACCGGATTGCTGGCGAAGCGGACCCAGCGCAGGTCCCCGTCCTTCCGCCGCAGCCGGACCTCGAGTGGAGCGGCCGCGCCGGAGCTCGAGGCGTCCTGCTGGCGGGCCTTCCACGCCGGAAGGTCCTCCTCGTGCACCAGGCGCTCCAGGAGCCCCGGATCGGCGCGGAACGCGGAGGCGGGATGTCCGCTCAGCTGCTCGCAGGAGGGGGACACGTACTCGAACGTCCCGTCCGGCAGCCGCCAGAACTCCCAGTCATGGGTGAAGTCGGCCACGGTCCGGTAGCGGGTCTCGGCACGTGCCATCTCGCGCTCGATGCGCCGGCGCCGGCGGAGCTGCAGGACGAGGCCCGCGACCAGCACGGCCTCCAGGACGATGACCCCGAGCCCGATACCGATCGTCCGGCCGTGCTCCTCGAGGAGCCCGGGCTGGCGGAAGAGCACGATGCTCCCGGGGGGAAGCTTCCGGGAGGACAGCTCCCACCGCTCGAGCTCGCGGGCATCGAACGTCGGCGCGAGACCGGCGTCCGCGACCAGCGGGATGGCGGAGGGTGCTTCCCCCGCCAGCACCCGGAGCGCGAGGTCGGCCGACACCTTCCCGGCGCGCTCCATGCTCACCAGCTCGCCCCCGAGGATGCCGGCCCCCAGGTCCTCGTAGATGACGCCGAACACTGGCCTCCGGCTGGCGCGCGAGATACGGGTCAGCGGCGCGGTGGTGTCGTAGTCGTGACCGGCGGCGTCCTGGAAGAAGCTCCCGAAGAGGACCAGCTCGTCGTCCCCCAGCCGGGCCACGCGTGCCTCGAGCTGCTCCAGGGAGAGATCGGTGGTGTAGGAGATCTCGACCCGACCGGCGAACGGCGCGAAGAGGAGTCGCCCCTGTTCCGCCTGCCCGCGCTCGTAGGCGCTCCCGCCCAGGACGACGTGGATCCGCCGCGTCGACGGATAGAGCGAGAGCATCAGCTCGACGGTCCGGGGTGCGTTCTGCGCGGGCAGGGCCCCGGTGAGATCGGGACGCGAGCCTCGCGCCGCCTCGACGAGGCGGCGTGCCACGTAGCAGGTCACCACCGGGACCGCGGCCAGGAGCTTCCTTCCCACCACGAAGTCGAACGCCGCCGGGCCCTCGACGACCAGGAGATCCACGTGCTTCGCGGCGTACTTCTCGCGGTAGAAGGCGAGCAGCGCCTCCTCGTAGGCCGGACCGGAGAAGCGATCGAGCCCGGTGTACTCGCCGTAGATGTCGACCGGGACGTTCGACCCCGCCCGGATCCCCTCGCTGAGCGCCGTGCTCAGCTCGTGCAGCCCCGCCATCTCCTGCGGGTTGGAGTAGAGGATCACCACCGTGCGCCGAGGCTCGGCGTCCGTTCCTACGGTGGCGGCGAGTGTGGCGACGACGAGGGCGGCGACGGCCGGACCCATGCGGGCGATCGGTAGCACACCTGCCCGGACCTCGGCGCGGGCTCGCGTCCCGGCCGTCCCCTGGTCAAGGGAACTCGGCCTCGAGCTTCTCGGCCGTCACGTACCGGGGGGCGATGTCCACCGGAATCTTACCGAGACGGGCGAGGACGCGCTCGGTCTCGGGGCGGCTCACCGCCAGCCGGTCGAGGAGGGCCTTCGCCCGTGCCCGGTCCCCGGTGGCCTCGATGGTCAGCAGCTCGCGCGCCAGGGACTCGAACGCCGGGCCGACCTTGTCCGGAACGAGCGTGAAGCGGCCATCGGGCAGCACCTTGTAGGCGGCCGCATCCAGCAGCCAGTTCAGCTGCACCGCCGTTCCCTTGCCGTGCGCCTCGCCCAGCCCGAAGCGCACCGAGCGGAACAGGCCGGCGAGCACCGTGGGCGCGAGCGCGCGCCCCATCTCCGCCGGGAGCTCGCCCTGGCCCACGAGCCGCTGCATCGCCCAGATGCCCACCACGTCGGCCTTGCACTCCTCGATGGGCGCGTAGGCCTCCTGGAGCTCCGCGCGCGGCGTCGTCTTCCTGCCGTTCAGGGTGATCTCGTGCGGGCCGATGCCGTGCATCAGCTCGTGCATCAGGATCTGGGTGAAGAAGGGATCGAACTGCACCGACTTCAGCAGCTCGGGCGCGATCGCCTCCCGCGCGATGGGAACCAGCGTCTTCTCGAACTTCGCGAGGTCCATGTTCCGGAGCATGATCCGCTTGCTCCCGTGCGCCGCCACGGTGCGCTCGTCGTTGGGAAGGTTGTAGGCCGCGGTCTGCACGCCGCGGTTGCCGTCGCCCGAGGCGAAGACGCTGTTCACCACCCGGATGGGCGCCAGCGCGCCGATCTTCGGGTTCTTGTAACGGTCGTCCATCGGCAGGGCGTTCTCCAGCGCCTGGAGCTGCCCCGAGAACCGCTTCAGCTTCTCGGTCTCCTTCGCGTCGACCACGGTGATGAACGCCTCGAATCCGGCCTTCGCGCCGAACCAGTCGTCCTCGTAGGTCTCGTAGGGCCCGAAGGTGGGGTCGATGGTGGTGTCGAGCTGCATCCACGCCACGTCGGAGTCGGCGTAGTCGTCGTTCAGCAGCGCGGCGGCGCGCTTCTCGAGGAAGCTCCGGAGCGCGGGCTGGGCGGTGGCCGCCGCCGCCTCCCGGAGCAGGGCTGCCGCGCGGGCGAGCTCGCCCTGGTACTCGAGGCTGTAGGGCACGATGGTGAACCCGCCCGCCGGAGTGCGCCGGATGGTGGTGAAGAAGCTCGCCGCCCGGCCCTTCCCCTCGGGCGAGAGGGTCGCCATCCAGGCCGACACTTCGTCCTTCGTCGCGCCGGCCGGATAGAAGTTGCCCGCCGGAGGCCTCGCCCCCACGCCGGGAAGGAACGGCGTCCCGTGCGTCAGCCGGTCCCATGGCCCCTGGTTGAGGAGGAGGAGCTGGAGCCGCGCCTGGCCGAGCGGCGTCGTGTCGCGCGCGAGCTTCACCATCCACGCCTCGCTCCCGGCCCACGACTGGCGGAGGAAGAGCGGATCCAGCACCCGCGCTGCCTGGACGAGGCGGGCGAGCGCCTTGCGCTCCGAGGCGGGCATCCCCGAGACGTCCACCTCGAGGGGGGTGGGGGCGAACTTCGCGAGCGAGGCACGGAGCTCGGAGAGGCTGGGAGCCGCTGGAGCGGCCGGGGACGCGGCGAGCAGGAGAGCCAGGACGAGGGCGGAAAGCATGGGGCGCACCGCTTACACCGGCGCGGGCCCGGCCGTCAGCACCCGACGAGCGTGCATCCCCGCTGCCCAGGTGGAGGCCGCCCGGCGGCTGCTCCGTCCCGTGCCGACCCCGTGCCCGAGGCGACCGACCTGCCCGACCCGGGGAGGGCGCGGCGGAGGCGAAGGCTGGCCTGGATGGCGCTCGCGGTGCTCAGCGGCCCCTCGCTCGTCGCCACGCTGCTCGCCCTCCTCGCCCGCTGCCGGGTGAGCCGGCGTCAGCGCGGCGGCGCGAGCGGTCCTTTCGGCGGGGAGGGCTCGGCGATCTTGGGCCGGATGGCGCTCATCGCCAGGCCGATCATCGCCCCCACGTCGCTGAGGTTGGAGGGCACCACGAGCGTGTTGGCCGACTTCGCGAGCCTGCCGAACTCGGTGATGTACTGCTCGGCGACGCGGAGCTGCACCGCCTCGTACCCGCCGGCGGCGTTGATCGACTCTGCGACGGAGCGGATGCCCTCCGCGGTGGCGCGGGCCACGGCGAGGATGGCCGCCGCCTGGCCCTCGGCCTCGTTGATCTGCTGCTGCTTCTTGGCCTCGGACTGCTTGATGACCTGCTGCTTCTGGCCCTCGGCGGAGTTGATCGCCGCGTCACGCTCGCCCTCGGACTGGAGGACGGTAGCGCGCTTCTCCCGCTCGGCGCGCATCTGCTTCTCCATGGCGGCGATGATGTCGCGGGGCGGGGTGATGTTCTTGATCTCGTAGCGGAGCACCTTCACGCCCCAGGCCTCGGACGCCTTGTCGACCTCGCTCACCACCTGCCCGTTGATGTGCGCGCGCTCCTCGAAGGTCTTGTCCAGGTCGATCTTCCCGACCTCGCTCCGGAGCGTGGTCTGCGCGAGCTGGGTGATGGCGAACACGTAGTTGGTGATGCCGTAGGAGGCCCGGCGAGGGTCCATCACCTTCATGTAGAGGATGCCGTCCACCCCGACCTGCACGTTGTCCTTGGTGATGCAGATCTGCTCCGGGATGTCCATCGCCTGCTCCTTCAGGGTGTGCCGGTAGCGGATGGCATCGAAGAATGGCACCAGGATGTGGACCCCACCCTCCAGCACGCCGCTGAATCGCCCCAGCCGCTCGACCACGTAGGCGTTCTGCTGTGGGACGACGATCAGGGTCTTGAACACGGCAACCAGCACCAGGATCGCGATCAGGACGAAGACCACCAGGAGTGCTTCGGTCATGTGCTTCCTCCGCCGGGCAACCATCCACCCCGGCTCTCCGTTCCGCCCAGCCACACCGTGAGGCCCTCGATCCGCTCCACGGGCACCCGCTCGCCCACGCGGACGGTGCGGTTGGCCCGGGCGGTCCAGGTGGTGCCGCGAAGCTCCACCTTTCCGACGTCGCCGGGGCGGACCTCCTCGGTCACCAGTGCCCATTCCCCCCGCATCTCCTGATTCGGGAGGAGCGGAGGCTGGAAGCGCTGCATCACCGGCCGCCGGAAGAGCAGGACGCTGCCGGCCGAGAGGACCACGAAGAGCGCCCACTGGAACCACTCCGGCCCGCCCAGGTGGAGGACGTCGAGGAGGCCGACCACCAGGGCGGCCGCCCCGAAGAAGACGGAGAAGAAGCCGCCGGGAGTCACCAGCTCGAAGATCAGCAGGCCCACCCCGAGCACGAGCCAGAGCCACCAGATCACGGTGCGCGGACGCTAGCACGCGCCCGGGCGCGATTTGACCCGCCCCGGGCCCGACGTAGTAACGACCCGGAGCGATGGACGTCGCCGAGCAGGACGGGGCGAGGAGAAGAGCGCCCGGTCACGGCGACCGGCTCCGGTGGGCCGTCGGGGGGTTCTTCCTCGTGCTGGGGCTCGTGCTCGCGCTCAATCCGCGCCGGTGCATCGACTTCACCGTCTTCCGCACCGCCGGCACCAGGCTCCTCGCCGGGACGTCGCTCTACCGTGTCGAGGACGGGCCGATGCCGTTCAAGTACGCGCCCCCGGCGGCGGTGCTCCTCGTCCCGCTGGCGCTGGTTCCCCGGACCGCGGGCGCGGTGCTCTGGAACGCCGGCTCGGTGGCCCTGCTGCTCCTCGCCCTCGCGCGGCTGGGCCGCGTCGACCCCGGCCCTCTCGACCGCGACGGGACCTGGGCGGCACTGGCGCTGGCGGGCCCGGTGGGCACCGTCCTCTTCTACGGGCAGGTGGACCTCTGGCTGCTCGGGCTGCTCACGCTCGCCGCGGCCTCGGGGCGCGGGCGCGACGGTGGCGGCGTGGCGCTCGGGCTCGCGGCGCTGACCAAGCCACCCGGCGTGCTCGGCGGGCTCTTCTTCCTCGTCCAGCGGCGCTGGCGCGCGACCCTCGTCGCCGCCGCGGTGGGGCTGCTCGCCTGCGCCCTCGTCGTCCTCCGCCTCGGCCTCCCGGCGTTCGGGGCCGAGGTCGATGCCTGGCGCGCGCTCGTCGAACGCAGCACCGTCGAGTGGGTGACCGGACCCAACCCCCAGGGACTTCCCACCCTCTTCCTCGACGTGGCGGGGTGGATGGGCGTGCCACCCGGAGCGGGCGCGCTCCGCCTGGCTGAGCTGGCCTCGGCGCTCGCCTTCAGCCTCCTCGTACTCGCCGTGCGCCGCGACGCCGGCGCGGCGTTCCGGATGACGGCGCTCGCGGTGGCGATGGTCTCACCGCTGGCCTGGCGCGCGAACTTCGTCCTCGCGCTGCCCGCGCTGCGCCGGGCGGTGACCGGGGCCCGCCAGCGCGAGTGGCCGAGCGTCGCGACGCTGGTGCTCGCCATCGCCGGCACCGTCTTCACCTCGGGGGCATTCCTGGACCGCCACGCGACCGAGCGTCTCCTCGCCCTCCGCCCCTGGGGGCTCCTCGGACTGCTGCTGGTCGCCATCGAGCTGTGGGCGCTCCGTCGCGGCACCGCCGTGCGCGCCGCCACCCCACCCGGCTAGAAACCCGCAAGGGCCGGCTCCGGAGATGGCG
>Ga0335079_10006481_pt1 | contig 13386 bp, 11 predicted proteins | sample Lox_Sample_33_FD_206719 | JGI IMG/M metagenome (GOLD analysis project Ga0335079, IMG submission 206719) | Soil microbial communities from Loxahatchee National Wildlife Refuge, Florida, United States - Lox_Sample_3.3 | ecosystem: Environmental > Terrestrial > Soil > Wetlands | place: USA... | reverse complement strand
CCGGAAGATAAGCGAACCAGGCGCGGGCGAGGTAGAGGCGTACTATGGGCGACACCGGCGGCCATCAGCAACAATCCCACACCCCGCAAAGGGATCAAGGACGGCGTACTTGCCGTAAAATCACGCGCGGAACAGCACGTCCTCGCGCTGGAACATGCGCACCGCCAGCGCCAGCGCGATCGCCGCGTAAAGGCACGCCGAGCCAAAAATAATCGCGATGTAGTTCCAGTGGTAGGTCCCGGTGAAGATTTCCTTGCTCACCAGGCTGGTAGCCAGGATGGGCACCAGGGCCAGCTTCAGGTTCAGCTCGACACCCGGAATCAACGACGCCACCGCCGGAACGATCACCACGATCATCAGCGGTGAAATGTAGCTCTGCGCCTCCTTGTAACTCTTCGCGAACAACGCGATGGTCAGCAGCGCCGCCGAAAACAGCACGGCCACCGGCAGGATCAGCAGAAACACAACGACCAGGTCCTGCGCGCGTATGGCCAGGTGCAACTGCCCCACCGACGCCTTGGAAAGCTGCTCGGTAAACATCTTCGCCGCCATCCGCGACGAAAACCACAGTGAGGTCACCGTCAGGAACGCCGTGGCGAGCGAGGTCGTCAGCACCAGCAGGAACTTTCCCAGCACCAGGTGCGTGCGCGAGATGCGGCTGGTCAGGATCGTCTCCATCGTCCCGCGCTCTTTCTCGCCCGCGGTCAGATCGATCGCCGGGTACATCGCGCCAGTCAGGCACATCAGGATCACCAGGTACGGCAGCATCGCTCCCGCGGCGGCCCCGCTCACTTTTTCAGGCGCCGCCACGTTCTTCTTTGCGACTTCGAAGGGCCGCAGCACGCTCATGGAAATGTTCCGGTCGGCCAGCCGTTTCTCGACGGTGCGTTGCCGTAGGTCCTGGAAGAATGCCTGGATCTTACCCGCCGCGATTTCCGAATTCAGGTCGCTTTCGTAGATGTAAATCTCCACCCTGGCCGGCTCGCCCGCGTCCAGCGCCGCGTCGAAACCGGCCGGCAGCCGGACCGCCGCGCGCAGCTTCTTGTTGCTGATTTGTGTCGCGTAGTCGTTCGAGGGCGGCACCAACTGCACGGCGGGAAGCTTCGCCAGCGCCGCCATGGTACGCGGCGAATCCTCGCCTCCGAGGATCATCACCGGCGGAATATCCTTCTCCGCCTTCTTCGCGATCGACACGATCAGGCCGCCAAGCCCTACGGTCATCGCCGGGATCAGCAGGATCGGCACGACGATCGTGGAAATCAGCGTGCGCCGGTCGCGCAGCGCGTCGGTCAGCTCTTTCCGGTACACGATGCCGATGTTCCGCAGGCTCATGCCACTCTGCCTCCCGCTTGCGTCACCACGTAGACGAACGAGTCTTCCAGGTCGGTCATGCCCGTCTTCGCGTTCAGCTCCCCGATCGTGCCTTCCGCCAGCAGCTTGCCGCCGTGGATGATGCCCACGCGGTCGCACAGCTTTTCCACTTCCGTCATCACGTGCGTGGAGAAGATCACTGTCTTGCCGCGCTCTTTGCACTCGCGGATGAACTGCACGATTGCTCGCGCGGTCATCACATCCAGCCCCGTGGTCGGCTCGTCGAAAATCATCACCTGGGGGTCGTGGATCAGCACGCGCGCGATCGACGTCTTCTGCTTCATTCCCGTGGACAGCTTTTCGCACCGCCGGTCGCGGAATTCATTCATTTCCAGCCGCGTGAAAAGCTGCTCGCGCCGCGCCGCCAGCAAATCCTCCGGCAGCCCGTGCAGCCGCCCGAAATATTCGACGAACTCGCGCGCCGTCAGCCGCCCGTACAGCGCCGTCGCGGTGGACAAGAATCCCAGGTTGGCCCGCGCCTCTTCCGGATTCTTCACCACGTCGTACCCCGCCACCGTCGCTCCGCCGCCGGTCGGCGCCAGCAGCGTCGCCAGCATCCGCAGCGTCGTCGTTTTCCCCGCGCCGTTCGCACCCAGCAGGCCGTAGATGCGTCCCGGTTCGCAGCGGAAGCTCACGCCGTCCACGGCGCGCACCGCGCCGCGCTTCTTGTCCTGGAAGACTTTTACCAGTGCTCGGGCTTCAATCATGGTTGCCTGCCGCCGGTCATCTCTTGTCTGACGCCGGTCATCGTTTCGCCTGCTGACAAGTCTGTCTGCGCTGGCGCCACGTCTTTACATCCCTGCCTTATCTGGCTCTGGAAAGCACTACGCATGTCGGGTCAGCGGAATATCAGGGAAGGTCATCCCTTATGGCACGCCGGGCACTGCTTCGCGTCAAACCTGTCTGGCGTGACGGTGAACATGCCGTTGCATTGGATGCACACGCGATGAATCTTCGGGACCGGCTTCCTGTCCGTGGGGGGCGGCTCGGGCTTGTGGGTTTCGCTCACGGCTGGATTCTAACACCAAGACTCCGCTGCCGCGCATGTAGCGCCGGGCTTTAGCCCGGCATGTGTCCGCTGTTCCCCGCAATCCAGCGCCCGCGCCCCATCACCCGACACTCACATCCAGCAGCACCAGCCAGTACTGTACCGATTGCAGCGCAAATCCGGTCAGGATCAATGCGATCCCAAACACGCCCATCGCCTTCTGCGGGATGTGGTCTGCTCCCCATTCGACGAACGACGTGCACCCGCTGAAAATGCCCGTCACGATGCCCATTACCAGCCCGAGCTTGATGCCCGCTCCCAATGCGATAGCGCGCTCGTTGGCGATCAGCGCGCTTACGTATCCCGTCACCGCGTAGCCGACTGTGCGGTTCACCGCCGCAAGAACCTGCTTCATGGTCAGCCGCGGACGCGCCGCCGGCATGTAGTCGAGCGTCGGCCGGACACCGAAGCGGTAGGCAACGGTCTGCGCCACCGTGCTCACTACGCCGAACACGATTCCAAACGTGCTGCCATACAGGTGCGCGGCGCCCACGCCGAATCCGGTCGCGCGAATCGCGCTCATCGCCAGGTCGTACCATACGCCCGGCTTCGGACGCCCCTTCGACGCGCGCGCGAACTCCCACGCCAGCGTGATGCCATGCGTCACCCCGGTCGCCAGCCCAAACACCGGCCCCAGCCCAATGCCGTAGCCCACTCCGAACAGCACACCGTACGTTACTCCGCGCGTCAGCGTGCGCAGCGGCCCGTGCTCGCCGCCCAGCAGGTCGTAGGCCAGGTACAGCGCGCCGATCACGTCCAGCGAACTGCCCACGATGCTGATGAGCGCCAGCGTGTGCCTGTCAACTGTCATGAGGCGTCACGGGACTTCGACGGATTCTCCGTTCTTGAGGATCACAAATGCCCCCGGCGGCGCGCATTCCAGCAGGCGTTTTGCCGGCGTGTCCAGCCCGTCATCCGCCAGTTGAAATGTCCCATGATGAATCGCGACGCTCATTCCCGCGCCGAGTATTTCATGCGCCCGCACCGCTTCGTCCGGCCCCATGTGCACCGGAGCCATGAACCATCGCGGCTCGCACCCGCCAATCGGCAGCAGGGCCAGTCGCGGCGGCCGCAGCTTCTCCCGAATGCCGGCGAAATGTGCGCCGAACGCCGTGTCGCCCGCAAAATAAATCGGCCCCCCCGCGGACTCAATCACGTAACCGCACCACAGCGTGCGGTTCGCGTCAAACGGTCCTCGCCGTGAAAAATGCAGCGCCGGCACGCAGTGAATCGTCATGCCTCCCTGCGGCAGTGACAGCGACTCGCCCCAGTCCAACTCATCGACCGGCCCGATCTTCTCCCGCCGCAGCAGTTCGCCGACTCCCACCGGCGCGACAAGCGCGGGAGCTCCACCGGCGGCCAACCTTCGGAGCGTCGGCAGGTCCATATGGTCGTAGTGATTGTGGCTCAGGAGCACCGCGTCGACTGGCGGCAAATCCTCGAACCGCACTCCTGGTTTTCTGTGCCGCCTGGGGCCAATCCACGCGAGCGGGCTTGCCCGCTCCGACCAGATCGGGTCCGTCAGAATGTTCAGGCCGCCATGCTGGATGAGCACCGTCGAGTGATTTACCAGGGTTACGCGCAGCGCGTCAGCCGCCACGCGCCGTGGCGGCACGGCCGGCTTCACGTCGTCCACGAAGGCCGGGGCCGGCTCCCGCCGGCTTTGCAGCTTCCATTCGAACACCCGCCAGAGCGCCGGCGCTTGCGGCGCATTCGGGTTGAAAAACCGCCGCCCATCGCAGTGGTCGGAGACCCTGGCTCGTTTGCCTTCGTTCGATCCTGCTTCCGTCACGGGCGCGTTCTCCACATCTCGCGCAGCAGCATACTTGAATCATCCCCTCTTTGCGGTATGTTGCCCTCCGACGTTGCAACAACGACAGCGCCTGCTCCGCCGCATAGGCACGTCGTTCCGTCCTTTGCTACACTTTGCTGAGTCCTGGCCGCAAATGGAACAACGACAACTTCGCCGCCTTCTTCTGGCCGCGGCAGGCATCGCCCTGCTGGTGGTCGTCCTCGTGTGGCTCGGCCGGCGCACGCCGGTCCCAGGAGTCAGCGCGGTGAAGGTAGTGCGGCAGGACCTGACGGAAAACGTGACCACGAACGGCAAGGTCGAGGCCATCGATCCCGCGGTGATTCGCGCGGAGATGAATGCCTTCGTCACGCGGGTATCCGCTACTGAAGGCCGCACAGTTCGCGCGGGCCAGCCTCTGCTTAAGCTCGACACCACCGAAGCCGAAGCGCAGCTTGCGCGCACTCGCCAGGCCCTGCTTGACGCGCAGGAAGCGCTCCGCTCGGCCCACGCTGGCGGCTCGGCCGATGAGATGGCCCAGGTCGAAGCCGACCTTCGCAAGTCGCAGGCTGAGGTCGAACGCCTGCGCACCCAACAGGCCGCTCTCGAGCGCCTGGCCGCCCGCCAGGCCGCCACGCAAGATGAAGTCGGCGCCAGCCGCTTGGCCCTTACCCGCGCGGAAGCCACCGCCAAGCAGGTTGCCGCGCGCAAAGACGAAATGCAGCGCAAGGCCGGCCTCGAGGCACAGAGCGCCCAGCTCCAGATCGACCGCGCCAAGGCCGAGATTGCCTCTCTCGAAAGGAAGGTCGCCCAGGGCAGCCTCGTCGCTCCCGCGGACGGCATGCTCTACCTGCTTCCCGTGCACGTGGGCGACTACGTCCACACCGGCGATCTGCTGGCAGAGATCGGCAGCCTGGTGCGGCTGCGCGTTCGCGCCTTCGTGGACGAGCCGGAGCTGGGCCCGGTCGCACCCGGCCAGGCCGTGCTGATCACCTGGGACGCGCTGCCCAACGTCACGTGGAGCGGCGTCACCGAGCAGGTCCCGAAGACCGTGGTGCCGCACAACACGCGCAGCGTCGGCGAGGTGCTCTGTTCCGTGGAGAACGCTGCGCAGAATCTGCTGCCCAACGCCAACGTGAGCGTCAAGATTCTGGTTCACCAGAAACAGAACGTTCTGGTTGTCCCGCGGGGCGCCGTGCGTGATGAGGGCGACCGCCGCTACGTCTTTCTGGTCGGCGACCATGGGCTCGGCGGCTCCTCGCAAACGCTGCACCGCCGCGAGGTCAAGCTGGGAATCAGCAGCTCCGCCAATTTTGAGATTCTCGACGGTTTACACGAAGGCGACGAGGTCGCCCTTCCGGGTGACGTGGACCTCGCCGACGGCATCAAAGTGAAGGCAGTCGTCCAGAAGCTTTCTTCGGGACAGTAGAGACGACGGCCTGCGAACGCCCAGCATGACGGGACCGACCACTCCAAGCTCAATGAGCGCATTCGCTTCCCGGCGCGCCTTCTCGCCGGCGCGCACCCTGCTGACTTTTGTCGTGGTGGGAGCGATTGCCGCCGTCGCCTCCGCACGCCCCGCCGGTTCGCCGGCAGGTGCCGCCGCGGGCTCTCCCGCAATGACTGGCGAGGACCTGCACCGCATGTTCGACGCCGGCAAGTATCGTCAGGTGCAGACGGCCTCTCAGGCCGCGCTCACGCTGTCCCCTCGCGACCCGTCCTTGTATTACTGGCTGGCGCGCAGCTCCTTCGAATTGGGCGTCTACGATACGGCTGTCACCTCCGCCGAAGAGGCCTGCCGCCTCGATCCGCAGAAGTCTGATTTCCAGATGTGGCTGGGCCGCGCGTACGGCCGGAAGGCGGAGATCGAATCCAGCTTCTTCCTGGCCCGCAAGACGCGCCGCGCCTTTGAGACTGCCGTCAAGCTCGATCCCTCGAACATCGACGCGCGCCGCAACCTTGAAGAGTTCTACATGGAAGCGCCGTGGATTCTCGGGGGCAGCAAGGACAAGGCGCGCCAGCAGGTGGACGCCATCACCACCATCGACGCGCGGCAGGGCATCCTCGCCCTCGCCGACTACTACTGGAAGGCGGACCAGCTCGACGAAGCGCGCAAGGAGTACGAGTTGCTGCTGGCGCAGCACCCCGACAGGATGGGGTACTTCATCGAGCCGCTGGACTTCTATATGCACCAGCGCGACGCGCTGAACCTCGCCCGCGTGATTGATGCCGCGCACGCCGTCGCGCCGCACGATCCGCTGTTGCTGTACTACCGCGCGGTCACCCGCGTGATCGGTGGCTTGGAACTGGGCCAGGCTGAGACCGAATTGAAGCAATTCATCTCCGAGTATCCGGGGCGTTCCGACTCGGTTACGGAAGCCGAAGCTCGTGACTGGCTCGGAACTGTCTACGAACGGCAGTCCAAGTGGCAGGCCGCGGTCGAGCAGTATCAGCAGGCCTCGCAGCTCGAGCCATACCGCAAGCGCTTCAAGAAGGACCTCGAGCGCGCGCTCAAGCTGCGCAGGCAGAACAGCTAGGCGCGCCACACCCGCTCTCGAGGGCACTACGGCGCCCGGCAAACCCGTATCGTCGCATTTTCAAAAGGGCAGTCGAGCGCAGCACGTTCGCTTCCTTCCGCTTTTTTCCAGAGCAGCAGCCAAGTGACGCCGTAGCGTTTGCGCAGCTCTTCGAGACGCCGCAGGTCAAATCCGTCAATCCCTTGCTGTACGTGAACCTGATCTCTCCAGGCCCAAGCCAATCCCGGAATGTTGCGCGAGACGGCCCGATCCTTTGCCGCTTCGGCAAGCTGTCCGCGTTCGGCCAGGCCGCGGAATCCGTGCTCGTTCTCGCCAGGCAGCGCTAGAAAAGCCGGATTCATCGCGAACAGGGCATTGCGCGGCGTGTGCATGCGAATCCACTCGAACGCTTCGCGCCAGTCGTTGCGGGGAATGGTTCCCGGCCATTCGATGTGCGGCGTCGCATCCAGTTCCGTACGCTGCGCGAAAAACATCCCGAACGCCAGCGGCGCGAGCGCCGCGGCAGCGGCGTACTTCCAGCGCGCCGCCAGCAGCTCGCCGCCCAAGCCGCCGGCGAACAACACCATCAGCAGATACACCAGATGCAGCACGCGCATCGGCTCGAGCGGCACCAGCGGCAGCAGCGCCGGCGTGAAGGCGATTGCGTAACCCACAGCGACTCCGGCTCCGCCGGAGATCGCCATGCGGCGACACACGCGCGCGGCCTCGTTGAGCTTGTGGCTTTCCGCCGCTCGTGCGAACCACCACAGAATGCCCAGCGGCGCGAACGCGCCCAGTTGCTCGTACCAAGTCCACTGCCGCGGAAAGAGATAACGCCTGCTGGAGAGCGCCTCGCGCCACGCCGCCGAAGACGGGTCCGCGAACCACTGAGCGAGCCAACCCGCCGGCGCAGGCGCGAGCAGGGCCGCCGCGCCCGCCCCTGCGCTCTGCTGCGGCGGACTATCGGCCGGATTCGCCGGCCACAGTTGCACGGCGATATGCCACAAGCCCATCGCGGCCAGCACGGGATGAATCAGCGCCGCCAGGATCACCCAGACGGCGATTCTCGGGCGCCTTTCCAGCGCGTCGGCAAACGCCATCAGCAGCAGCGCCGTCGCCAGCGCACGGGAATGCAGATAGGGATCGCACAACGCCACGAATGTTCCGGCGACGGGCAGCGTGAGCAGCGCCGCCAGCAGCAGGAGGCTGCCGCAAATGCCGGGCGCTGTGCGGAAGCAGCGGCGTGCGATTCGCCAGCAGCCCGCCAGCAACAGGAAGACCGTGGCGCAGTGCCACAGCAGAAACGCCCAGTCGAGGGGAATCCGCGTCAGGCGGATCGTCTGGGCAACCAAACCGGCAAACACGCTCAGCCGCGTCTGCGCCAGGAAGAACGCGGCGTCGTATGGATACAGGCTCGGATCGAGAGCCTTCTTCACCGCCGGCAAATACACAGACTGGTCGTCGAATCCGAAGTGATAGCCGTGCACCAGAATCGCGGCGGCCGTCAAGCCGGCAAGCAACAGGAAAGTGGCGAGTCCGAAGCGGCAGAGAGCGCACTGCTCGTCGTGAGGATTCCGCATGAACGACTGGAGGCTATCACACTCGTGCGACGGGCAGGACCGCGCCGGCCGCCTGCGCCGGAGCGAAGTGCCCAGCGCTGCGCCTCGCGGGGATTTCGCTCTCAGGCCGGGCAACACTCGTGCGGTTCTTGTGTTTCTTGCCGAAGGCGGTCAGAATCGTTGTGCAGGATGTTCCGGACGCTCCAGCGCGTCCGGGGGGCTGCTTGGGGCGGCGCGTTCGAGCCAGGGTGGGAGAGACAGGGCCAAAGCTGGATGATTAACGGGAAGCGAGTCGCAGTAGTTCTGCCTGCCTATAACGCCGAGAAGACACTGGAAGCAACGGTTCGGGAACTGCCGGCGCTGGTCGACCTTCGTATCCTGGTCGATGACCACAGCGCCGACGAAACGGTGCGCCTGGCTTCGCGCCTCGGCCTGACGGTTTTCCGGCACGACGCCAACTACGGTTACGGCAGGAACCAGCAGACCTGCTACCGCGAGGCGCTGAACGCCGGCGCGGACGTGGTAATCATGGTGCATCCGGATTACCAGTATTCGCCGCTGCTGGTTTCACCGATTGCCAGCCTGATCGCAAACGGCGTGTACGACGTTGTGCTGGGTTCGCGGATCCTGGGGGGCGGCGCGCTGCGCGGTGGAATGCCCCTGTATAAGTACGTCGCGAACAGGATGCTCACGGCCTTTCAGAATCTCTTCCTGGGCGCGAAGCTTTCGGAGTATCACACCGGGTATAGGGGTTTCAGCCGCGAGGCGCTGATGAGGCTGCCGTTGCTCGAGAACTCCGACGACTTCGTTTTCGACAACGAGGTGCTGACGCAGGCGGTGTACTTTGGCCTGCGGATCGGCGAGGTTTCCTGTCCCACAAAGTATTTTGCAGAGGCTTCCTCAATCAAGTTCCGCCGGAGCGTGCGCTACGGCCTGGGCGTGCTGGCCACCACCGCGCAATTCGTACTGCAAAAAACGGGCCTGGGGAGATTCCGCATCTTCAGCGAGCGCGGCAGGAAGCTGGACCTGGGCTACTACTCCGTTCCCGCCGCCGAGCCGGCGATGGCGCGCGCGCAGGCCGCCGCAAAATAGCGAGAAAACATTGAAGGTCAAAGAGGCTTTCTTCCTGGCGCTGCTCACAGCGGGGGCATTCCTGGTGCGCGGCTATCACCCGTACATGGACGATGCCGCGTTCTACGTCCCCGCCGTGAAGAAGGCGATCGATCCCACGCTGTATCCTCGCAGCGCGGAGTTTTTTGAGTCACACGCGCGGCTCACGTTGTTTCCGAACCTGGTGGCCCGGATCGCGCGACTGCTGCACCTGCCGCTCGACTACGTCCTGCTACTGCTGCAAGCCGCCTGCATGTTTCTGTTCGTTTTCGCGTGCTGGAAGCTCGGCTGTGTGTGCTTCGAACTGCCGGAGGCGCGCTGGTGTGCCGCCGCAGTAGTGGCGGCGACGCTCACAGTGCCGGTCGCCGGAACCGCGCTGTTCCTATTCGATTCGTGTCTGAATCCGCGTTGCTTCTCGGCCTTCGCGGCGGTTTTCGCCGTGGCAGCGGCGCTCGGCCGGCGGTACGCCGTGGCCGCCGCGTGGCTGGCCGGCGCGGCGCTGATCCACCCGTTGATGCCGGTTTACGGGGCGTTTTTCATTCTGTTGCTGGTGTGGAACCGCGCAAGGGAGAACGGGCAAGCAGTTGTGGCAGGCACTCCAGCGCCCTCAATGGCGCCCGCAGTACTGGCGCCGCAGAGGATCTCGTTTGATCCGCCGACCGAAGCCTATCACCAGGCGGCACTCCGTCACGACTTTCACTACGTGGTGAAGTGGGAGTGGTACGAGTGGATTGGAATTTTCGCCCCGGTTGCGCTGTTTCTGTGGTTCTACCGCATTGCGCGGTCACGACGACTGGAGAACGTTGCGCTGCTGTGCCGCACGCTCGTTCCGTACGTGCTGCTGTCGTTTGCTGCGGCGCTTGTGCTGGACATACCGGCGCGCTTCGAGGCGCTGGCACGATTCCAGCCCATGCGGAGCCTGTATCTGGCCTACGTTGTGATGTTCGTGCTGGTCGGCGGAATGCTCGGTCAGTTTGTGCTGAAGCGCAGTGTAGGACGATGGCTGCTCCTTTTCGTCCCTCTGTGCGCGGGGCTGAGCGCCTATCAGGCGTACAGCTTTCCGGCCACGCCGTACTACGAATGGCCGTGGAGTGCGAACCCGAACCAGTGGGTGCAGGCCTTCAATTGGATCCGGCAGAACACGCCCCGCGACGCCTACTTTGCGCTCGACCCTTTGCACATGGAACTTCCTGGTGAAGACGTGCACGGATTTCGCGCCATCGCAGAGCGCGGCATGCTGGCCGACATCGTGAAAGACAGCGGCGCCGTGTCCATGTTTCCGGGCCTGGCCGGCGCCTGGTGGGAGCAGGTGAGCGCGCAAAAAGACTGGCGGAAGTTTCAAGCCGCCGATTTCACGCGCTTGAGGTCGAGCTACGGCGTCGATTGGGCGGTGCTGCAACAACCCGGCGTGGCCGGGATGTCGTGTCCGTACGAAAACGCCGCGGTGCGTGTGTGCCGGGTGAACTGAGGCGGCCCTTCCGTGAGTTCTCCGCACAAGAGCCGCGCGCTGCTGTGGATGGTTCTGGCCGCGGTCGCCGTGCGGCTCGCGGTGATGGCGTTCGTCTACCCGGAGCACCTGAATCCCGACCGCAACTACTGGCGGTTCGCCGGCGAGGTCGGCCACATCGCCGAGGCGGTGGTCGCTGGGCAAGGCTACAGCAATCCATTCTTCGGGCCGACAGGCCCGACGGCCTGGATGCCTCCGGTTTATCCGCTGCTGGTGGCGGGCGTCTTCAAAGTGTTCGGCGTTTACACGAAGGCGTCGGCGCTCGTCCTGCTGTCGATGGGATGCCTGTTCTCAGCGCTCACGTGCCTGCCGGTGTTCGCGCTCGCGGGGCTGGCGTTCGGCGAGCGCGCGGCGGCGTGGGCGGGGTGGGGCTGGGCATTTTTTCCGTACGCGGTTTTCTTTTCCGCCGATTTCATCTGGCCGACCACGCTCACCACGCTGCTGCTCACGTGCCTGCTGGTATGGCTGCTTCGCCTGGAGACGGTCAATGGCTTGTGGGCCGATCTGGGCTTCGGCCTCGCGGCCGGCGCCACGGCGATGAACGATCCCATCGTTCTGTCGGTGCTGGTTCCGCTCGCCGGAGTGCTGTGCTGGCGGCGCCGGGGCGCAGGGCGGCGCTGGTCTGTGCCCGCAGCTCTGATGACGATCGCGTTTGCCGTGGTGGTGACGCCGTGGTTCGTCCGCAACTGGCGGGTTTTCCATACGTTCGTTCCATTCCGGCCGATTCTCGGTTTGGAACTGCACGTGGGGAATCATGGAGACGCATCGCACTTCGCCCCGATGGCCGACCACCCCTCGACGAATCCAGCGGAACTTCGCGCCTACACGCAAATGGGCGAGCGTGCTTACATGGAAATGAAGAAGCGGGAGGCGATGGACTTTATCGCCGGGCATCCCGGGTGGTTCGCAGGCGTTACGCTGCGGCGCATTTTCTACATGTGGACGAGTTTCTGGAGTCTGGACCGGGCCTACCAGGAGCAGGAGCCGTTCGACCTGCCCAACGTCTTACTGACCACGGTGATCGACGTAATGGCGCTGATGGGGCTGTACCGCGCGTTCCGCCGCGGTAGCGGCGCAGCCGTGCCGTTCGCACTCGTATTGTTGTTCTTTCCGCTGGTCTACTACGTGACCCATTGGGAGGATTACTACCGGCGGCCGATTGATCCCGTGTTCGTGGTGCTTGCCGCGTACGAATTGTCGTCGCGATTCCCGCGAAAGGCGGCTGAACAAAAGGGAACTATCACGACGCAAGCCGGGAATTCCATAGAGGTAATAGGATGAGGTTTGCGAGCACAACCACTTGTGCTGCCGGCGTATCTAATGGCTGTTGCGACGCTCCCGCCCTTCAGGCCAGGCGCGCAACAAACCCGGCCGGCGGAGAGAGGCTCAAGGCTTGATGGCGACGATCGCCGCGGTGCGCAGGGAAGCCTGCACATTTGACTACGAGCGTTGGAACGGGCGGCTGGCGGAGCTGGCGAAGAGTTACCGCGCGAACCGGCCGTTTCCTCACATCCATCTGGAGAGCCTGCTGGAGCCGGCGGCGGCGCTGGCGCTGGCGGAGGAGTTTCCCAAAGCCGACAGCAGCGCGTGGATCCAGTACAAACACCACAATGAAAACAAGATGGGCCTGCCCAAGCGCGAGCTTTTCCCGGCGCGAATCCGGCAAGCGGTGGATGAGCTGAACTCGCCGGAGTTCGTGGCCTGGCTCAGCGCGCTGACCGGCATCGACGGCCTGGTGGCAGACGACACGCTGGAAGGCGGCGGGCTGCACCAGTCGGGGCGCGGCGGCTTTCTGAACGTGCACGCCGACTTCACGATGCACCATCACCACAAGAACTGGCGGCGCCGGATCAACCTGATTCTCTATCTCAACCAGAACTGGCGGGACGAATGGGGCGGCGCCATCGAGCTGTGGGACCGCGAGATGAAGCAGTGCGCGGCGAAGGTCCCGCCACTGCTGAATCACGCGCTGATCTTCAATACCGACGAGCACTCGTTCCACGGCTTCCCGGATCCGCTCTTGTGCCCGGAAGGAGTCTCACGCAAGAGCCTGGCTCTGTACTACTACACGCCCGAGCGGGACGCAGGTCACAGGAGATCCACCAATTACCGGGCGCGGCCAAGCGATGGCGCGGTGCAGTCCGCGTTGATCTGGGCCGACAAGCAGGCCGTCCACATTTATTCGCGGGTGAAGGAATCGCTCGGTCTCTCGGACGATTTCGCCAGCCGCATACTCGGCTTCCTTTCGAGGAAGAAGTGAACCCATGCGCCACAAGCCGGAGGGAACGACTGAAACTGCCGGCACCCAGCCGCCATCTACTCTCAGGTGGAGGGATTACTTGGCGACCCAGACGTTTACTGCCGAAGGGGAATCCGCGCTTCTCGAGAGAACCAGGCCAATAGAGGGAAACGCAAGGCCGCAGAGAAGTCGTGACGCCGGCCACGGGATACGTGAGGTTGTTTTTCTTGCGCTCTCGATGGGCGCG
>Ga0335079_10006480_pt1 | contig 13386 bp, 9 predicted proteins | sample Lox_Sample_33_FD_206719 | JGI IMG/M metagenome (GOLD analysis project Ga0335079, IMG submission 206719) | Soil microbial communities from Loxahatchee National Wildlife Refuge, Florida, United States - Lox_Sample_3.3 | ecosystem: Environmental > Terrestrial > Soil > Wetlands | place: USA: Florida... | reverse complement strand
GGTGCATGAGGCTGATTGGACGTCTACCCCCTGGCGTAACGCAAGCGCAAGCGCTCGCCAGGCTCGATCCCGTATTCCAAAGTGCCGCCTACATCGGCCTGGGCTCGCCTAAGCCGAAAGATCCACGACCCGTGCTGGCTTTGGCTTCCGCAAAAGGGATCGAAGGTTATCGCGATTCTTACGACGCACCAATCAGGATTTTAATGGCCATGGTCGGTCTGGTGCTCGCGATTGCGTGTGGCAACGTGGCCATGCTCTTGGTGGCGCGGAACTCGGCGAGAGCTCGCGAGTTTTCCATGCGCATCGCGCTGGGGGCCGATCGCTCGCGCCTGTTCCGGCAGTTGCTCACCGAGAGCTTGCTATTGGTGGCTGCGGGAGCCTTGCTGGGTTGGATGTTTGCGATTGCCGGAAGCGGCTCGCTGGCGGCCTGGTCGGGTATTGAAGTGCCGTTTTCGCTGGATACCACCGTGCTCCTTTTCACTATGGCTATCTCGCTCTTGTGCGCGGTCGTCTTTGGTCTGGCGCCGCTGCACGGCGCGGCGAGCAGTTCGGCCGGCCCGGCGCTGAAAACTACGGGCGCGAGTGCGCATCGCAGCGGGAGAAGCGCGTGCGTCGGCAAGGCCGTGGTCGGCGCACAGATGACGTTCGGTCTTGTCCTGCTGGTCGGCTCAGCGCTGCTGATGCGCTCGCTGCGAAACTACGAGACTCTGCCGCTGGGGCTGCGTACCGACGGACTCCTTCTTTTTGGCGCGAGCCCCCTGAACACGCATTCGGACGACGAGAAAGCGCGCTTCTATCAGACCTTGATGGAACGCCTGCGAGCTGTACCCGGTGTCGAGTCCGCCACGCTCATGGAGAATCGGCTCGGGGCCGGGTGGAGCGACAACAATGTCTATGCCATTGACGGCATTGTTCCGACAGGAACATTCGATGAAATCGGAGTACGCTCGAACGATGTCGGCTCCGATTTCTTTCACGTCTTGGGAATACCAATCCTGCGAGGACGCGACATCACGGATTCCGACAGCCGCGCCGCCCCGAAGGTCGCGGTCGTCAATGAGACCTTCGCGAAGCGGTTCTTTCCGCACGATGACCCGCTGGGCCACGGCGTGGGGGGCACCAAGCCAGGGCAAGTGTATCGAATCATCGGCGTGGCAGCCGACAGCAAGTACACCGGCGTGGCAGAAAAGGCGATGCCCATGGTCTATTTCAACTATTGCCAGGCGCATTCGATTTCGGACATGCACATGGAGCTGCACACCAGCGGCAGCAATCCCGAAGCGCTCATGCCCAGTGTGCGCGCCGTGTTGCGCGAACTCGATCCGAACCTAGTAATGCAGAAGCCGATGACGCAACGCGCGCAGTTCGATGAATCCTATTCCCAGGCGCGGATGTTTGCCCGCCTTTCGATGTTTTTCGGCTTGACCGCAGCTCTGCTGGTGGCCACCGGCTTGTACGGCACTTTGGCCTACCGGCTGACTCGCCGCACTCCCGAAATCGGCGTCCGCATGGCGTTGGGAGCGCAACCCGGACAAGTGCTTTGGATGATCCTGCGGGAGAGTCTGCTTATCAATGGGGTAGCCGTTCTGGCCGGTCTGCCGTTGGCATTGGCCGGTGCGCATTTGATGCGGTCGATGCTGTTCGGCGTCGCCCCGGCGGACATCCTTTCATTCGCTGGCGCCCTAATCGGGCTTACCGTGGTCGCGTTCGCAGCCAGCCTGATTCCGGCGCGGCGAGCAACCAAGGTCGATCCGATGGTCGCATTGCGCTACGAATAGGAGGCCCTGATGCAAGGCTTCTTTCAGGATTTGCGCTACGCGCTCCGTATGCTCGCCAAATCTCCGGGGTTCACGCTAGTCGCGGTGATCACTTTGGCGCTGGCAATCGGCGCGAATACAGCCACGTTTAGCGCCATCAACGCGCTGCTCCTAAATCCCTATCCGTTCCCGGAATCGAATCGTATGGTTTTGCTCGATGCACGCCACGTAAGCGGCAAGAACAACGCCACGGGCTACCGGGACTTCCTGGACTGGCAGGAGCAGAATACGGTATTCGAAGAGATGGCTATCGCGCCCTCGACAGGCACTTACACATGGAGCGGCAATGGCGAACCCCGGCGATTGATCGGCGGATCGACCACAGCCGGCTTTTTGAACGTGATCGGCCTTCAGCCGGTGCGCGGCAGGTTCTTTTCGCCCGACGACGACAAACCCGGTGCGCCGCGCGTGGCCGTGTTGAGTTACGCGGAGTGGCAGAGGGACTTTGCCGGCGCGGAGGATGTCCTTGGCCAGACGCTCCTCCTCGACGGCAGGCCCTATACGGTCATTGGAGTCCTGTCGCGCCAATTCGTCTTCCCAGGCATGCAAACGTGCGATTTTTTCAAACCCCTTCGGGAGAACCCCTCGCAAGGCCGCACGCAACACCAATATGAAGTGGTGGCACGACTGAAGCCGGGCGTCGATCTGGCTCGGGCTCAGGCCAACATGACGATCATCGCCCAGCAGCTGGCACGGGAGTTTCCCGCCACGAATACCGGCTGGGGTGTCGCGGTCCTTCCGATTCGGGAGGCGCTCGCTGCGGACACGCGAACTCCCCTGCTGGTCCTTTTCTCCGCCGCTTTGTTCGTCGTGCTGCTCGCGTGCGCCAACCTGGCAGGTTTGTTACTGGCGCGCGCGTCCGGCAGGGCCAAGGAAATCGCGATCCGCGCATCCATGGGAGCGAGCCGCTGGCAAATCATGCGTCAATTGCTGACAGAAAGCGCGTTGCTTTCCCTTTGCGGCGGGGCGGCCGGTTTGATCTTCGCAAATTGGCTCATGGACGTGTTGCGCCGGGCGGCGCCCGAGCAAGTTGGGCTCGACTCCGCGCTTCGCCTCGACTCCACCGTCCTGGCTTTCACTTTGCTGCTTTCCCTCGCTACCGGGATTGTGTTCGGCCTCGCTCCGGCGTGGTTTGGGTCCAAGACGAACCTGAACGCCGCGCTCAAAGGTGACGCGAATCTCTGGAGCGGCGCGCGGCTGCGGAGCCGGTTTCAGTCTTCCCTTGTGACCGGCCAGGTAGCACTGTCGGTAGTCCTCCTGATTGTTGCGGGGTTGCTGATTCGCGATTTGCTCGTCGTGTTGCAGATGCAGACGGGATTGCGTATTGAGAATGTTCTCACCTTTGCCCTTGACCCCCCTTCCAGCAAGTACGAGACGCAGCAACGCAATGTTGCGCTCTATGAAAAAATCATCACGGAGTTGCACAGAGTCCCGGGTGTCGAAACAGCCGCTGCTGTAGGCACCCTCCCCATGACGGGAGACTTTACCGGTGGCGCGTTTGAGGTCGAGGGCCGCCCGAAGGCGCCCGACTGGGTCGACACCCTAGTGCAATACAATTCCGTGACACCGGACTACTTCCGGACCATCGGCATTCCCTTGCTGCGCGGGCGGGACTTTGACGAACGGGACATCGAGGAGGCCACGCCGGTTGCTATCGTCAACGACACGTTGGTGCGGCAGTTTTTCCCGGACGACGATCCCATCGGACACCGCTTCAAGGACGACTATGACTGGAAATGGAGAACGATCATCGGCGTTGTCGGCTCCATCAAAAATCAGCAACCGATGAAGCCACCTGTTTCGGGCATCTACGCCCCTCACTCGCAAAAAACCTGGGGCTCCATGTGGGTGGTTGTTCGTGCGACCGGGGACCCGACGAAACTTTCCGCCACCGTGCGCAGTATCGTGCACGCGGCCGACCCCGATCTGTTAGTGCTGCATTTGCGCACGATGAAACAGATCGTTGCGGAATCCATGGCGCAGCCGGAACTGCTGGCATCCTTCATTGCTTGCTTTGCGTTCTTCGCTCTGGTGCTGGCCACCATCGGCACCTACGGCATCCTGGCTTACTCGGTCAGCCGCAGCATGCAGGAGATGGGCATCCGCATGGCGCTGGGGGCCACCCGCGAAGACATCCTGAAGTTGGTGTTGCGCCGGGGAGCCATCGTGACCGCCGCCGGCCTTGCGCTGGGAATTCCCGTCGCGCTCGCGGCATCCGGAGTCCTCCGCTCGTTGCTCTATGGAATCAGCGCGCGCGATGCTTTGGTCTTCACAACGGTTCCGCTGCTCATCATTGCGGTCGCGCTCGCCGCCAGCTACTTCCCTGCCCGCCGGGCCGCGCGCGTCGATCCCAACGTGGCCCTACGCTATGAATGAGCGGGATGCCAACCGCGGGCCGCGTCTCGACGCCAGCGGATTCCCCAGGAACCGAAGTAGAATGATGGGAGCTTCCTCAAATCGATGAAAACCACCCAACAGAACCGCCACCGTGTGCTGGTGGCCGACGATCAGGCGGACATCCGCGACTCTTTGCGGCTGCTCCTGAAGAACGAGGGCTATGAGACTCAGCTCGCCGCGTCCCCGGCCGAAGTCCTGGGCGCCCTCGAAGCCCGCGAATTTGACGCCGTGTTGATGGACCTGAACTACACGCGTGACACCACTTCCGGCAAAGAGGGCCTGGACCTCCTTACCCGCATTCAATCGCTTGACAGCACTCTCCCCGTGATTGTGATGACCGCGTGGAGCAGCCTGGAGCTCGCCGTGGAAGCCATGCGGCTCGGTGCCCGCGATTTCCTGCAAAAACCATGGGAAAACGCGCGGCTGCTGAACATACTTCGCACGCAAATCGATCTCCGGCAAGCGCTGCGGCAGGCCACGCGTCTCGAGGCGGAAAACCGCCTGCTCAGCGTCGAAGCGCGCCCCACGCTCATCGCCGAGTCCGAAGCGATGCGGCCGGTGCTCGAGCTCATCGCGCGCATCGGCCCTTCCGACGCGAACGTGCTCATCACCGGGGAGCACGGAACCGGCAAGGAAGTCATCGCTCGCACGCTGCACGCGCTCTCCGACCGCTCCAACAAGCCGATGGTCACCGTGAACGCCGGAGGGCTTTCGAGCGGCATCTTTGAAAGCGAACTCTTCGGCCATGTGAAAGGGGCGTTCACCGACGCGCGCGCCGACCGCATCGGGCGCTTCGAAATCGCCGATTCCGGCACGCTCTTCCTGGATGAAATCGCGAACGTGCCGCTCAACCTGCAGGCCAAACTGCTGCGCGTGCTCGAAACCGGGGAATTCGAACGCGTCGGCTCCTCGCACTCCCGCCGGGTCAATGTGCGCGTCCTGGCTGCCACGAACGTCGACGTCCAAGCCGAGGTCGCCGCCGGGCATTTCCGCGAAGACCTGCTCTTCCGTCTGAATACCATCGAGATTCGCCTCCCCAGCCTTCGCGATCGCGGCCGCGACATCGAATTGCTCGCCAACCATTTCCTGCGTGTCTATATCGAGCGTTACCGCAAGAAGATCTCCGGGTTTGATCCCGGTGCCATGCAGTCGCTGCGCGAGCACCCCTGGCCGGGCAACGTCCGCGAGCTCGATCACGCCATCGAGCGTGCCGTCCTGCTTTCCCCCGGTCCCATGATCCGCACCGTGGACCTGGGCCTGCGCGCGCCCGCCTCCGGATCCGCCATGCGTCTTGAAGAGATGAGCCTGGAAGAGGTAGAAAAGCACTTGATCCAACGAACGCTGGCACGGCACGAAGGAAACGTCAGCAAGGCTGCGGAAGCCCTGGGGCTAAGCCGCAGCGCTCTGTACCGCCGACTGCAAAAATTCGGCCTGGAATGAAGACGCTCACCTACGAACGGCGAATTCAACTGTTTGCCCTGGCCGCCGGATTCCCGGGGTCATTGATTGCCCTCCTGCTTCTGTGGTTTGGTCCTTACTCCACGCAGACAGCGTGGACTTTGACCGTTCTCATTGTCGGCGCGTGGCTGGGCTTTGCCGCATCCCTGCGTTACCGCGTGATGTTCTCTCTCCAGACGCTCTCCAACCTTTTGGCCGCGATGCGCGAAGAGGATTTCTCCCTGCGGGGGCGCGGTGCCCGCAACAACGACTCCATGGGCGAAGTGATGATCGAGGTCAACGCGTTAAGCGAAATGCTGCGCCAGCAGCGGCTCGGCGCGCTGGAAGCCACGGCTCTCTTGCGGACGGCGATGGAAGAAATTGATGTCGCCGTCTTCACGTTCGACGCCCAGGAAAAGCTCAAACTGGTGAATCGCGCCGGCGAACGATTGCTGGACCGTCCCGCCGAGCGAACTCTCGGGCTGACAGCCTCCGAACTCGGACTTGCAGAGTGTCTCGACGGCGAACCGGCCCGCACCATGGAACTGAGCTTTCCCGGAGGCTCAGGCCGCTGGGGAGTCCGCCGCGGTTCTTTCCGCCAGGGTGGATCGCCGCATCATCTGGTGGTATTGACGGACCTTCGCCGCGCCCTGCGCGAAGAAGAGAGGCAGGCGTGGCAACGCCTCATCCGCGTGCTGGGCCACGAATTGAACAATTCGCTGGCCCCGATTCAATCCGTCGCGCAGAGCCTGGAAACCTCGGTCCAAAGGGTTGAGAGCCCGAAAGAGGAAACCTCCTTATTCGATGACATACGCCAGGGATTGGCGATTATTCGTTCGCGCACGGAAGCTCTGGGGCGCTTCATGGGCGCCTACACGCAACTGGCGCGTCTTCCGAAGCCGGCACTCACCTCAGTCGACTTTCGAGAGATGGTTCGTCGCGTGGCGGCGCTGGAGCGGCGCCTCCCCGTAAATCTCGCGGAAGGTCCGCCCGTCTCGATTCAAGCGGACCGCGATCAGCTCGAGCAACTCCTTATCAATCTCATCCGCAACGCGGTTGACGCGGCCAAAGAAACGAGCGGGAGTGTTCGCATGGAGTGGTCCTGCCATGCCTCCAACCTGGATTTGCTGATCTTCGATGAGGGGCCGGGAATCTCCAACCCGGCGAATCTTTTCGTTCCCTTCTTCACTACCAAGCCGGGCGGCTCCGGCATTGGTCTTGTCCTCAGCCGCCAGATTGCGGAAGCGCACGGGGGCTCGCTGACACTAGAGAACCGCACGGACCGGCCCGGATGCAAAGCCCACTTGCGCCTTCCGTTGTGAGGGCGCCTAGAGTCGCTGAGTTGAGTACCGAAAGGTCAGGGAAGAAAATGAACACGTCCCGTGGAAATCTCGAAAACAGCTCCCACCAATTTGGTGCCTTTCTTAGCTGCATTTTTGCCCTCGGTTGTCTCCAGCAGCTGGTGGATCGACCAGCGCACATTTGCCTCGACAGCCCGGGCGAGAAGCTTGTCCTTCGGGAGACGCCCGTCAGCATCCGGCAGGCCAGGGAGAATGTTGTCGATGAGCACCTGAATCCGGGAGCGCTGGCCTACGCCGTGATATTTGTGATCCAGCGCCGCTTGCACCGCGCCGCATCCTTCGTGGCCCAGTACAACAAATAGAGGCGTGTGGAGGTGCTGGCCGGCATACTGAAAACTGCCCATCACCTCGGGCGAGATCACGTTTCCGGCAACGCGCACAATGAACAATTCCCCAAAGTTCGCATCAAAAATCAGTTCCGGCGGAACGCGAGAATCGCTGCACCCCAGGATGGTCGCGTGGGGATGCTGCCCCTTTGCCAGACTGGCAAGGGTCTCCTTGCACACGGTCGGGAAACGCGCTTCGCCGCGCACAAATCGCCGATTACCTTCGATCAATTTGCGAAGCACTCGTTCAGCGGAAGGAGCAGGCTTGTTTGTATGTAAGGAGGTCATCAAGTAGCTCCCAGAAAATTCAAACGGATACCGGAAAAGTTCCTGTCAAAGCCGCACGGGCTTCAGTGGGTCGTGTGGAGCTGCGATTCGGAAGCGGTGATTAGCCGTGTCTTCGGGTCGGGACCAAAATCGCCAATGTGAATCGCACCGCTATCGCGCCGCGGGAGATTCCCACCACGGAACTTTGCCACGGGACCCAAACCGAGAATCAGCTTTCCGTCCTCGACAAAGTCCAGTCCGCCCACGCCCTGGGAGGGTGTCGCCAGGATGATCTTGCTGTGCCCGGTGGAAGCCTGGAGCGAAAGCGCATCCGGCGTGAACATCGCACGTTGCGTAAAGCCTTCTGCAAAAGCCACCCCGGTAGCCCTCAACGAAAGGCGATTCTTCTCCTCCTCGACGAAAACCCTCGTGGCGGAAATCTGGCCGCTCAGCTCGATGAGTACGTCCTGCTCCTCTCCGTCGCCGATCGTTTCGAAACCGATTTGTCCGAGCATTTTGCCCTTGTCGGATAGCTCAATGCCGCGGGACGACAGCACCATAACCTGTCTGCCATCCGCGCTGGCCAAGTGAATCTCCTTTTGTTGCTTCTCCTGGGCGAAGGCCGGCGCAAACACCAACGTGATCGCAAGCGCCAACACGCGCCACAACATCAATTCGCGCTTCATGTGCACAACGCGAGACGACGGGGAATTCTCGCTCTTATCCATGTGCCCTCCTGACATGGGATCCAGTTTAGCCGCTTACGAAGGGTGTGGCTCACCCAGAATGCAGCGGACGGTGTCGCGGGCGATCAGCAACTCTTCATCAGTGGGAATCACGAACGCGTGAAGCCGCGAGTCTTCCTTGCTGATGCGCTCTTCCCTGCCCACAGCTTCTTCGTTCCTAGCCTTGTCGAGCGCGAGCCCGAGCCACTCCAGCCCATCGCAGATCCGCGCCCGGATTTCCGGCGAATTTTCGCCGATGCCACCGGTGAACACGATCGCGTCGGCTCCCCCCATGCACGCGAGGTAGGCGCCGATGTATTTCTTCACGCGATAGCAGAACACCTCGATGGCCAGGCGAACGCGCCGGTCCTCGTGCTCCTTCAATTCCTGCTGCAGCACACGCATGTCGTTCGTCAATCCTGAAATGCCCAGCAGGCCGGATTGCGTGTTCAACAGCGACTCCACCTCATGCGTGGACAGTCCTTCTTTCGTCGCGATCAGATTGACGACCGCCGGGTCCACGTCACCGGAACGCGATCCCATCACCAGGCCCTCAAGTGGTGTCATCCCCATTGAGGTGTCGACCGGGTTTCCATTGCGGATCGCCGCGGCCGAGCAGCCGTTCCCGAGATGCAGTGTAATCACGTGTGTCTGTTGCCTGGTCAGATTGCTCAGAACGCGGTAGCGGTAGGCGACATAGCGGTGCGAAGTCCCATGGAATCCGTACCGGCGTATGTGATGGCGGCGGTAGAGATGATACGGCACGGCGTAGAGGTAGGCCTGCTCCGGCAGTGTGTGATGGAAAGCGGTGTCGAAGACAGCCACTTGCGGCACCTTCGGCCCGAAGAGTCTGCGGGCCGCAAGAATGCATTTGACGTTGTTGGGGTTGTGCAGTGGAGCCAGGTCGATGCAATCCTCAATGCCTTTTAGAACTTCGTCCGTAATGATGGCCGATTCGGAGAAGGTTTCCCCGCCATGCACCACGCGGTGCCCAACTGCGTGGATTTCCGAAACGCTCTGAACCTCGGGAATCCCGGACTGTTCCGAGGCGATCCATCGCACGAGAAAATCGAGCGTCGCGGATAGATCAGCAAGCGAGGCGGTGAAGACATTGCGGGCCCTGGTGCGCGTCTGCACGGTGATGATGGCTTCTCCACCGATACGCTCCACGACTCCCCGGCACAAGCGTTCGTCCGCATTGTTCCGGATTCGATCCAGATCCGTGGCGATGAGTTGGAACTTGAGGCTGGAACTCCCCGAGTTGAGAACGAGAACATTCATCATGTGCTGAAGTTTAGTAGGGCCAGGTCCACGCGGCAACATCGGGCTTGTCGATGCCGTGCTCGTGGGCGTAATTTACGCACTCGATCTTCAGATTGCGGAATTTCTCTTTTGCGTGAGCCCCGATCTTCTGGAGTTTGGGCACCCGGTCAATGGCGTCAATCGCCAGGCTGAACCGGTCGATTTCGTTTTCGATCGCCAGCTCCATCGGCGTATTGATGTTGCCCTTTTCCTTGTATCCGCGCACGTGCAAATTCTCGTGGTTCTTCCGCCGGTACGCCAGCCGGTGGATCAGCCAGGGATAGCCGTGAAAATTGAAGATCACCGGCTTATCCACGGTGAACAACGAATCGAAGTCCCGGTCGGACAGCCCGTGCGGATGGTCCTGGCTCGGCTGCAGTTTGAAGAGGTCCACAACGTTGACGAAACGGATCTTTAGGCCGGGGAATTCCTCGCGAAGAAGCACGATGGCGGCCAGCGCTTCCTGCGTGGGAATATCCCCGGCAGACGCCATGACCAGATCCGGCTCCGCGCCTTGATCGTTGCATGCCTTCTCCCAGATGCCGATGCCCTTGGTACAATGAGTAATCGCTTCGTCCATGTTCATGTACTGCAAGTGCATCTGTTTGTCGCACACAATCACGTTCACGTAGTTCTCGCTGCGCAGGCAGTGGTCTGCGACCGACAACAGCGAATTGACGTCCGGGGGCATATAGATTCGTGTAACCTCCGCGCTCTTGTTCACCACCACGTCGAGGAAGCCCGGATCCTGGTGCGTGAAGCCGTTGTGATCCTGGCGCCAGACCGTCGAAGTAATCAGCAGATTCAGCGAAGCGATGTTCTCCCGCCACGGCAGGTGATTACAAATCGAGAGCCACTTTGCATGCTGATTGAACATCGAATCGATCACGTGCACGAAGGATTCGTACGTAGAGATAAAGCCATGCCGGCCGGTAAGCAGATAGCCCTCGAGCATGCCTTCCATGGTGTGCTCGCTGAGCATCTCGATGACTCTCCCGTCGAGAGCCAGTTCACCGCCATCCATGTCCTCGGGAAAATACTGAGCGATCCAGAACTTCTTGCTGGCCTGGTAGATGGCGTCGAGTTTGTTGGAAGTGTTCTCGTCCGGCCCGAACACGCGGAAATTACTCATGTTCGCCTTCATCACGTCGCGCAAGAATGCGCCGAGCGGCCTCGTGTTTTCCGCATGCACGACCCCACCCTTCTCGAGCTTGATCCCGTATTGCCGAAAGTCCGGCAGCCGAAGGTCGCGCTTCAGATGGCCGCCGTTCGCGTGTGCATTAGCGCCCATGCGGCGTGCGCCGGCGGGCGCAATCTGCTTCAGCTCCGCCAGGAGTGTTCCGTTCCGGTCAAAAAGCTCCTCCGGCTTGTAGCTGCGCATCCAAGTCTCGAGCTCACGCAGCCGTTCCGGGTTCTTTTTCACATCGGTCATCGGCACTTGGTGCGCGCGCCAGAATCCCTCCAGTTTGTGCCCCTCCACTCCCCCGGGGGCAGTCCACCCTTTGGGAGAGCGCAGGACAATCATGGGCCAGCGCGGACGATCGGCAGTGCCGGTAGCTCTTGCCTGCTCCCGGATCTTCCGGATCTCTGTCACGCAGTGTTCCGTGGTCGCAGCCATCGCCTGATGCATGCTTTCGTGGTCCGAGCCCTCGACGAAATAAGGGGTCCAGCCATAACCGCGCAGAAGACTCTCCAACTCCTCGTGGGTGATGCGTGCCAGCAACGTCGGATTGTTGATTTTGTATCCGTTCAAATGGAGGATCGGAAGAACCGCGCCGTCGCGAATAGGGTTCAGGAACTTGTTAATGTGCCACGATGTGGCCAGGGGTCCGGTCTCGGACTCGCCGTCTCCCACCGCTGCGGCAACAATCAGTTCCGGATTATCGAACGCCGCGCCGCAGGCATGCGAAAGCACGTAGCCCAGTTCGCCGCCTTCGTGAATCGACCCGGGCGTTTCCGGCGTGCAATGGCTTCCAATTCCGCCCGGAAACGAGAATTGCTTGAAGAATTCGCGCAGACCCTCTTCGTCCTCGCCCTTCTCTGTGTAAAACTCGGAATAGGTTCCTTCCAGATACAATGGTGCAAGAACGCCCGGCGCACCGTGTCCCGGTCCCGCCAGGAAAATCATGTCCAGGTCGTACTTCTTGATTTGCCGCATCAAGTGGATATACATGAACGCCAGGCCCGGGCTGGAGCCCCAATGACCCAGGAGGCGATTTTTGATGTGTTCGGACTTGAGAGGTTCGCGCAGTAGCGGGTTGTCCTGAAGGTAGAGCATCCCGAGGATCAGGTAATTGCACGCGCGCCAAAATGCGTCGGTCTTCCGCAGTTCTTCGGGGCTGAGCGGAGCGCCCTGCACCGTCGACCGTGCCTTGCCAAACGCGCTCAGAGCTGCGGGGGGATGGACTTCGGCCATTGCGGTCATAGTCATGATGGACCTCTCGGTTTTTGGAACGAACAGATCGCTACTTCTTTCGGGGAAGCAGGGGGCGGGACTTCCTAGGGCGACGACGCTAGGTCGGCACCGTCTGCTTCCGGCACGCTGTGGTTGCGTCGGCTAGTGCTTGGGCGGGGCACTTCCCCAAACGCCATTCAAGTCTAATACCGGAATGCGTCCAGCGTGTTACAGAATTTACATACAATGGATTTCTGCCGGCTGCGGCTAGAATCGAAGCGGCGGGCCGGAAGACACCTAGACAGAGGATAAATGGAAGAGAATCTGTTTCCCCTTTTTCTCAAGCTCCGCGGGCGCCGCTGCGTTGTGGTAGGCGCCGGCAAGGTCAGCGAAGGCAAGATCAAGGGGCTGATCGCGGCGAAAGCTCGCGTGTCTGTAGTTGCTCCCGACGCGACGCCCCAAATCAAGAAGTGGCACAAGAGCGGTGCCATCCGTTGGGCCAAACGCGAATTCGGGCCTCGTGACATTGATGGAGCTTTCCTCGTCGTGGCCGCAACCTCCTCCAATGAGGTGCACCGTGCGATTTACCGGGAAGCCCGAAAACGGTGCGTCCTCTGCAACATCGTGGATGTGCCACCCTTATGCGATTTCTACTATCCTGCCGTCGTCCGCCGCGGCGCGCTCCAAATCGCCATTTCGACCGGTGGGGCGAGTCCGGCTTTGGCCAAGAGCCTGCGCGAACGGCTGGAGTGCCTGTTCGACGAAGACTATGCCGATTGGCTTCAGCACCTGGCACGCGAGCGCAGGAAGATCCGCGGGGCGCCAACGGCCCCAGCGGAAAAGATCAAGCTCCTGGAAGCCTTGGTGAGCGGGGAGGCGTTTGAGGAGTTCCGCCGAAAGCGTTTCAAGAAGCTCCCACCAAAAGCCTCCTTTTCTTGAAGATAGCGACTGTTACATCCGCTTTTTCGATGCATCCAACGCAAAGTTCCATCCAGCGCGGAAAGTTGCACGGTGCTAGCATTTTCTTGCCATGGAAAAACGTTCGAGCGATGGCCCTCTGCCATTCAAGCTGCCAGGAAGGGTCTATCTGGCCGGCGCCGGTCCAGGTTCTGCCGCCTTGCTGACCGTCCGCGCGCTGGAAGTGCTTCAGTCCGCCGATGTCGTCTTCCACGACGACCTGGTTTCGGAAGACGTGCTTGCACGCATACCTGCGCATGTCGCTGTTTTCAGCGTGGGAAAGCGGTGTGGGTCGCACAAAACCACCCAGGCTGAAATTCTGAAGAGACTCATTCAAGCCGTGCAACACGGCAAGACGGTAGTGCGCCTGAAGGGTGGCGACCCGCTCATATTTGCACGCAC
>Ga0335079_10006479_pt1 | contig 13387 bp, 12 predicted proteins | sample Lox_Sample_33_FD_206719 | JGI IMG/M metagenome (GOLD analysis project Ga0335079, IMG submission 206719) | Soil microbial communities from Loxahatchee National Wildlife Refuge, Florida, United States - Lox_Sample_3.3 | ecosystem: Environmental > Terrestrial > Soil > Wetlands | place: USA... | reverse complement strand
GACCTCCGGCAGCGGATGGCGCCCGGTGTGCGCGCCGCGCGCTCCGGACAGATCGCCGTCGAGGTCCGCGTACTGTGCGTTGGGGATGTGGCCGGCGGCGAAGGCACTCGCTCCCCAGGCGGGGCGCGCGAGCTCGAAGCGGCAGTCGATGATCGCCCAGCTCGGGTCGTCCAGTCGGGTGGCAAGCTCCAGGGGCTCGATGAGGGTGCCAGGCATGGTCGGCCTCCGTGCGCTACATGCGCGCCGCAGGGCTGCATTTTCGGTGCTAAGCGGTTGTCGTTACAATCGCTGCTTCGAACGCGCGGAGGCACGATGGCAATCGAGGTGTACTGGGGCAGCGGCAGTCCGTTCGCGTGGCGGGTGCTGCTCGCGCTCGAGCACAAGCGGCTGCCCTACGTCAGCCACCTGCTGCAGTTCTCCAAGCAGGAGCACAAGTCCCCGCAGATGCTCGCCCTCAACCCGCGCGGGCGCGTGCCGGTGCTCAAAGACGGCGACTACGTGTGCTTCGAGTCACTCGCCATCCTCTACTACCTTGACCAGAAGTACCCGCGCCCGCCGATCTTCGGCCGCACCCCCGAGGAAGCCGGCACCATCATGCGCGTGATCTGCGAGTACGCCGCCTACATCGAGCCGCAGGTCACCACGATCGCGCGCGCCGTGTTCCTCGAGCAGCAGCACGCGGACCTCGGCGGCGATGCAGTCACCGCGGCGATGCACGCCGTGGCGAGTGAGGCGCGCACCATCGAGGGCCGGCTGTCCCGATCCGACTGGATCGTCGGGGATGCCTACTCCGCGGTGGACATGGTGATCTTTCCGGGCATCCAGCTGCTCAAGCGGGCGCTGGAGAAACCCCAGGCCGCAGCGCTGTCATCGCGCTTCATGCCGCTCGAGGTGAACTATCCGGCGCTCGGGCGCTGGCTCGCGCGCGTGGCGGCGCAGCCGGGCTACGAGCGCACCTACCCGCCCCACTGGCGCAGCGGCTGACGCCGCCCGGCGACGCCCGGGGCGCGGAGAATTGAGCCGCGCGGGGCTGACTTGATACCCTGCAGGAACGCGCACTGTCGCGCGACTCTCCGAAGGATCTGCCTAAAGCGATAAATCATGAGCAACAGCCACAAGATTCACGTCGAGTTTCCGGGACGCATCGTGTTCGTCGGCTTCGGCAGCATCGGCCAGGGGGTGCTGCCCCTCGTGCTGCGCCACATCGGCATCGCCACGGAGCGCATCACGATCGTCAGCGCCGAGGACAAGGGCAGCGCGGAGGCCGCCAAGTACGGCATCAAGTTCATCACCGAGCGCCTCACGCGCGAGAATTTCCGGCGCGTCCTGAACCCGCTCATCGGGCGCGGCGACTTCCTCATCAACGTCTCGGTCGAGGTCTCGAGCATCGCCCTCATCAAACTGTGCTGGGAGAAGGGCGCGATGTACCTGGACACCTGCATCGAGCCCTGGCCCGGCGGTTACACCGATCCGACGGTCTCACCGGCCAAGCGCACCAACTACGCCCTGCGCGAGGAAGCGCTGGCGCTGCGCGCCGGCGGCGAGCGCGCCCCGACCGCGGTGCTCACCCACGGCGCCAATCCCGGCCTGGTCTCGCACCTGGTGAAGCAGGCGCTGCTGAACATCGCCGCCGACACCAAGGTGGACGCCGCCGTCCCCGCCTCGCGCCTCGAATGGGCGCAGCTCGCACGCAAGCTCGGCGTGAAGGTGATCCATGTCGCCGAGCGCGACACGCAGATCGCCAGCAAGCCGAAGCTCCTCGGGGAGTTCGTGAACACCTGGTCGGTGGATGGCTTCGTGAGCGAGGGCTGCCAGCCGGCCGAGATGGGCTGGGGCACGCACGAGCGCAACTTCCCGCGCGACGGCAAGCGCCATGACTTCGGCTGCGGGGCCGCGATCTACCTCATGCAGCCCGGCGCCGCCACGCGCGTGCGCACCTGGACTCCCAAGGCCGGTCACTTCTACGGCTTCTGCATCACGCACGGCGAGGCGATCTCGATCGCCGATTACTTCACCGTGCGCGAGGGCGCGACGGTCGCCTATCGCCCGACGGTGCACTACGCCTACCACCCGAGCGACTCGGCGGTGATGTCGGTGCACGAGCTCGCCGGGCGTAACTATGTGCAGCAGGAGCGCCAGCGCATCCTCATGGATGAGATCAGCGGCGGCATCGACGAGCTGGGCGTGCTGCTCGCCGGCCACAAGAAGAACGCCTACTGGTACGGCTCACAGCTCTCGGTCGAGGAGGCGCGAGAGCTCGCCCCCTACAACAACGCGACCAGCCTGCAGGTGTGCGTGGCGGTGCTCGCCGGAGTGATCTGGGCGATGGAGAATCCCAACCTCGGCATCGTGGAGCCGGATGAGATGGATTTCCGCCGTGCGCTCGAGATCTGCATGCCCTACCTCGGGCCGGTGGTGGGCGAGTACACGGAGTGGACCCCGCTGCACGAGCGCGAGCGGCTCTTCCCGGAGGATCTCGATAAGGGCGATCCCTGGCAGTTCAAGAACGTGCGGGTCATCTGGTAGGCGCCGGCGCCTCGTACTCAATCGCCACGATCGCAACGGTACGGCTGCCCCCGGGCGCCTCGACCCGGACCTCATCCTCGAGCGCTCGGGCGAGCAGTGCCCGCCCGAGCGGGGAGTCCATGCTGATGTACCCCTCGGCCATGTCGAACTCGTCCGGCCCCACGATGCGATGGCGCGTGCGGGTGCCGTCCTGCGCCTCCAGCAGCACCCAGGCGCCGAAGAACACGCGGCGCGGGTCGGTGGGGGCGTGTTCGACCACCACCATCCCCTCGAGGCGCTGGCGCAGGAAGCGCACGCGGCGGTCGATCTCGCGCAGGCGCCGCTTGCCGTAGGTGTAGTCGGCGTTCTCGGAGCGATCGCCCTGGGCGGCCGCCGCCTGCACCGCCTGCGTCACCCGCGGGCGCTCCACGCGCCACAGCTCATCCAGCTCGCGCCGCAGCCGCTCCACCCCGGCGCGCGTGATGTATTTCGAGCCCCGTGGCGCGGGGGTGCGGTAACGCCCCATATGTGCGGAAAACCTGTGAATTATGTCGCAATCACTTTTACCGAAATCGGGCTTTCTGTGGAATATCTCACGGACTCTGCGGTGGTCCCGCTACTACCCTTAAAGCGTGGCTACCAAGTACTACACGCACTTTGTGACCCACGGCGGCAAGGCCAAGAGCGCCGCCCCGAGCAACGAGTGGAGCGGTGTGGTGGAGCTGCGCGAGCCGCTGACGCAGACGCGCGCGAATCGCGAACTGCGCGCGCTCCTGGCACAGAGTTTTGACCTGGATTCGGACGACATCCGGATCCTGCACTGGGCGCGATTGCACTGACGTATCCCCTGGCGGACTTCCTTCCCTTCATCGAAGGTCCGCCCTTACCAACCCCAGGTCTCAAAAACCTGGGGTTTTTTTTTGGGGCTCCCCCGGCCCCTGCGCCTGCCCGCGCCTGCACGGCTTGAGCTGAAGGCGGCACTCCCCGGGGCGTGCCGGGCCGGCGATTGCCGCGGTGAAAATCGACGCCGCTTTCTCCTCCATGTGACAATTCCCGACCCCCGGCGTGGGGCGGGGCGAAAACCACAAGGAGAAGTTCGATGCGTGCCTGGTCATCTGCGTTACTCGCCGTCGCCGTGCTGTGCCTTTCGGGCTGCGGTTACAACACCCTGCAGCAGCGTGATGAAAACGTGAAGGCCGCCTGGGCCGAAGTCGTGAACCAGTACCAGCGCCGCGCCGACCTCATTCCCAACCTGGTGAACACCGTGAAGGGCTACGCGGCCCAGGAGCAGAAGGTGCTGATCGGGGTGACCGAGGCTCGCGCCAAGGTCGGCTCGATCCAGGTGACGCCCGAGGTGCTCAACAACCCGGAGCTGTTCGCCAAGTACCAGGCCGCACAGGGGCAGCTCACTCAGGCGCTGAAGAGCCTGTTCGCCGTTACGGAGAACTACCCGCAGCTGAAGTCGGATCAGAACTTCCGTGACCTGCAGTCGCAGCTCGAGGGGACGGAGAACCGCATCACCGTGGCCCGCAACCGCTACATCCAGGCCGTGCAGGAATACAACGTCACGGTGCGCCAGTTCCCGGTGAACCTCACGGCCAAGATGTTCGGCTACCCGGTGAAGCCCAACTTCACCGTCGAGAACGAGCAGGCCATCTCCAGTGCACCGGCGGTGAGTTTTGATACCTCCACCCCGGGCGCCCCGGCCGCCGCGCCACCGCCGCAGCCGGCCAAATGATCCAGGCCCTGCGCCCGGCGCGCGTCCTGGCGGGCGTTGCGCTGCTGGGGCTGCTGGGCCTCGGCCTCAACGCCGCGGGCCAGTCGCTGCAGGCCATCCCCAAGCTCAGCGCGCGCGTCACCGACCTGACCGGCACGCTCACCGCGGAGCAGCAGAACGCGCTCGAACAGAAGCTGGCGGCCTTCGAGGCCGCCAAGGGCGCGCAGCTTGCGGTGCTCATCGTGCCGAGCACCCAGCCGGAGGAGATCGAGCAGTATTCCATCCGCGTGGTGGAGCAGTGGAAACTCGGCCGCGGGACGGTGAACGGCAAGCGCGTCGATGACGGGGCTCTGCTCATCGTCGCCAAGGATGATCATCGGATACGCATCGAGGTCGGCTACGGTCTTGAGGGCGTACTGACCGATGCGATGTCCAACCGCATCATTTCCGAGACCATCAGCCCGGCATTCCGCCAGGGCAACTTCTATGGCGGCATCGACGGCGGCCTCGACCAGATGATGAAACTCATCGAGGGCGAGGCGCTGCCGCCGCCGGAGCACCAGTGGCAGGGGGGCCGCCAGGGCAATGCTCTGGGGTTGCTCCCGCAGCTGCTGTTCGCCGTGCTCATCGGGTCAGTGGTGCTGCGCGCGATCTTCGGCCGCACGCTTGGCTCAGCCTTCACCGGCATCGGCGCGGGCTTCCTCGTGTACCTGGCCGGCTACGCGCTCACGCTGGCGGGCCTGGCCGCGCTCGGCGCATTCCTGATCACCCTGCTGATGGGCGTCGCGGGCACGGGCAGCGGCTGGTCGAGCGGCACACGCGGCGGGCTGGGCGGGGGCTGGGGCGGGGTGGGCGGTGGCTTCGGGGGCGGTGGCTTCGGGGGCGGAGGCTTCGGCGGCGGGGGCTTCAGCGGCGGTGGCGGCGGCTTTGGCGGCGGCGGGGCCTCCGGTGGCTGGTAAGGGGGGCGCCACGATGAAACTCGGCCGTCTGATCCGGCACCTGTGTACGACGCGCTGGAGCACGCGCGCCCGCTTCTCGCGCCCGGTGCTCGATGCCATCGAGCAGGCCATCGGCGAGTGCGAGCACCGCCACGGCGGGGAGATCCGCTTCATCGTCGAGACCGCGCTTGATCTGCCGGAGCTGTGGCGCGATCTGCCGCCGCGGCAGCGCGCGCTGCAGCTGTTCGGACAGTTCGGTGTGTGGGACACGGCGCACAACAACGGCGTGCTGGTGTACGTGCTGATGGCCGATCGCGACGTGGAGATCGTCGCCGACCGCGGCATCGCCCAGCACGTCTCCCAGGCCGAGTGGCAGGCGGTGTGCCACCAGATGGAGGGCCATTTCCGCGAAGGGCGGTTCCGCGAGGGGGCCGTGCTCGGGATCCTCGGGGTGGGGACGCTGCTCGGCAGGCACTTCCCGGGCCGGCGCCCGAGCGACAACGAGCTGCCCAACCAGCCGGTGCTGTTGTAGCGCTTCGGCGACAATAGAGCCCGCCCGTACATCGGTCATAATCGGCAGCCATGAGGCTTTCCACGTCCCGCGCCGCCGCCTGCGCGCTCCTGTGCATCACAGTGGCCGGCTGCTCGCTCTTTGGCTTGCACCACAAGCAACCCCCGCCCCCGCCACCCCCGCCGCCGCCGGCGCCGGCGGAGGAGCCGCTGCCGGTGGCCAACGAGCGCTTCGAGCTCGCGCCCAACCAGGACGTGGTCGGCACGGTGCAGGTGGTCAAGGCCGACAAGGACGACACGCTTACCGACATCGCACGGCGCTTCAACGTCGGCTACGAAGAGATCGTGCGCGCCAATCCCAAGGTCGATCCGTGGCTGCCCGGTGAGGGCACCTCCATCGTGGTTCCCTCGCAGTTCATCCTGCCGGATGCGCCGCGCACGGGGCTCGTCATCAATATCCCGGCCATGCGCATCTACTATTTCCCGCCACCGAAGAAGGGCGAGCCGCAGGTGGTGTTCACCCACCCGATCGGCATCGGCAAGGTCGGCTGGCGCACCCCGGAAGGGGTGACGAAGATCATCCGGCGCCAGAAGGACCCCACCTGGCGGGTGCCGGTGTCGGTGCGCAAGGAGCACCATGAGAATGGCGAGGAGCTCGAGGCGGTGATCGGCCCCGGTCCGGACAACCCGCTCGGCAAGTACGCCTTCTATCTGCAGTGGCCGAGCTACCTGATCCACGGCACCAACAAGCCCGCCGGGGTGGGGCTGCGCTCGAGCCATGGCTGCATCCGCCTGTATCCGGAGGACATCCAGCAGTTCTTCAACATGGTGCCCATCGGCACGCAGGTACGGGTCGTGGACCAGCCCTTCGTTTTCGGCTGGCGTGAGGACGAGCTCTACATGCAGCCCTACGACGTGCTCGAGGACGACACGCGTGACTGGAACGGCAAGGCGCAGAAGAAGCTCCTGACCAAATCGCTCGCGGCGCGCCTGCAGCAGCAGGTGCAGCAGCACCACGAGCAGGTCAACTGGGAACTGGTGTCCTCGCTGGCACGCAGCCCGCGCGGCATCCCCGTGCCGATCACGCTCCCTGATGCCAGCGTCGATGAGATCGTGGCCAACTCTGCGCACGTGCAGAACGTGCTGCCGCAGGGCTCGACCTGGGATGGCCGCTCGGATCTGCCGATGGACGAGGCGACCTTCAACAGGATGGTTTCGGAGGTCCAGCCGGGCGATACCGATGCGCACGTCACGCCGGCCGCCCGCACGGCAGCACCTGCCGCACCGCCGCCGAAGCACGGCAGCTGACGCAAGCACCCGCCGATGAGTGCGCTGTCGGAGTGGCTGCAGCTGATGCTGGCTGAGATCGCGCGCAAGCAGGACGACAGCGAGCGTGCGCGCGCCGAGGAGGCACGGCGGGCAGCGGAGCAACACGCGACACCCGGCGGCGCGCCGCTCGGCAGCGCGACTGGTGTCGAAAAATTTTCCACTTCCATTCAGGATAACCTGACAACGCGCTGACAGCGTGTGTTAGAGTCGCGCCGGCAAATCCAAGAGGCGCATGAGTGGCCAACAGCCCCGCGTCCGGCGCACAACTCGCACAAGAAAGCCGCACGGGTCACGCGATTGAGCGCGTGCCGACCGGGGTCGTCGCGTTCATCGGCCGCACGCTCAAGGGGCCGGTCAATCAGCCCCTCGCGGTCACGAGCTTCGTCGAGTTCCAGCAGCAGTTCGGCGGCCTGTGGCAGCCCTCCACGCTGTCCTATGCGGTCGAGCAGTTCTTCGAGAATGGCGGCCGCGAGGCGCGCATCGTGCGCGTCACCAACGGCGCCCGGCCCCCGACGCTCACTCTGCCGGCCGGCGCGGGCGTCTTGCGCCTCATCGCACTCAATCCCGGCTCGCGAGAGTACCTGCGCGCCTCGGTCGACTACGACGGCTTAGGTCCGGGCGACCACGAGCGCTTCAACCTGGTGGTGCAGCGCGTGCGCAGCGCGGGCTCCGAGCTGGTCGAGGACCAGGAGATCTACCGCCGCGTCTCGGTGGCACCGGGTGCCTCCCGCTACGTCAACGACGTGCTGCTCGAGTCGCGCCTGGTGCGCGTCACCGGCACCGTCCCCGTGCAGCGTCCGGAGCGCTCCGCCGGCGGTCCCGGCGGCGTCGCCGTCGGCTACACGCTCTCCAACCCCGATGGCGATGATGGGGCGCCGCTGAGCGACTACGACATCATCGGCTCCGCCCCCGCGCGCACCGGGCTGTTCGCGCTCGAGGGCACGACGCACTTCAACATGCTGTGCATCCCGCCGCTGACGCGCGAGCGCGACGTGGGTCTCTCGACGCTGCTGGTCGCGGCGCGCTTCTGCCGCGACCGCCATGCGCTGCTCATCGTCGACCCGCCCGCCGCCTGGACGAGCGCGCGTGTCGCGCTCGATGCCCTGCGGCTGTGGCCGTTCCGCAGCGACAGCGCGGTCATGTACTACCCGCGGGTGCACGCCTTTGACCGCCTGCGCGGGCGGGTCGAGGTGTTCGGCTCCTGCGGCGCGGCCGCCGGCATGATCGCGCGTGCGGATGAGACCTGGCCGGTGTGGGCGGCCGCCGAGAGCGAGGAGGCGGTGCTGCGCCCCGGGCTGCGGCCGGCGACGGTCGTGAACGAGGCCGAGCGGGTGCGTCTGATGCAGGCCGGGATCAACACGCTGGTGTCGGTGCGCGGCGGCGCGCGCACCGCCCTTAGCCCGCGTACGCTGGCCGCCGGCGGCAGCGGGGCTTCCGACTGGAAGTACCTCTCGGCGCGGCGCCTGGCGCTGTTCGTGGCGGCGAGCATCGAGCAGGGCACGCGCTGGGTCACGCTCGAGCACAACGGGCCTGCGACCTGGGAGCGTGCCCGCGCCCAGGTGGAGGCGTTTCTCGAGCAGCTGGCCGCGGGCGGGGCGTTCGCCGGGGCGGCCGCCGAGGAGAGCCACTTCGTCATCACCGACGAGCGCGTCAACCGCCCGGCGACACTGGCGGAGGGCAAGTTCAACCTGCTGTTCGGTTTCGCCACCAGCAAGCCCGGCGCCTTTGACACCTGGCTCGTCACTCATCGTGCCGGGGCGAGCCGCGTACGGCCGGTGTCGGTGAACCGCTCGGCGACCTCGAAGAACCGCGTCGAGTGGGAGATCGAGACCGCGATCCTGCGCGGGTAGGGGAACGCTCTAGGGCTTCACGCCGTAGCCCCCGCCCCCCGGGGTGAGGATCGTCAGTTCATCCCCGGGGAATACCTCAAAGCGTGCCGTCGCCCCCAGGGTTTCCACCGCCCCACCGGCACGGCGGATGAACGCGGCACCGGGGGCGCCGGGGGCGCCGCCGGCGAGCCCGAAGGGCGCGATGCGCCGGTGATTCGCGAGCAGCGCCCCGGTGTAGGGCGCGCGGAACTCCAGGCGCCGCACGCTGCCGTCGCCACCGTGCTGGCGGCCCGCGCCACCGGAGCCGCGGCGGATCGCAAACTCGCGTACCAGCACCGGATACTCCGCCTCCAGGATCTCAGGATCCGTCAGGCGCGAGTTCGTCATGTGCGTCTGCACCGCGGCGCAGCCGTCGAAGTCCGGCCCCGCCCCCGCACCCCCGCAGATGGTCTCGTAGTACTGCAGCCGCGCATCGCCGAAGGTGAGATTGTTCATCGTGCCCTGGGAGGCCGCCAGCACCCCGAGCGCCCCGTAGAGCGCATCGACGAGGCACTGTGAGGTCTCGACGTTGCCGGCGGCGACCGCGGCGGGCGGTTGCGGGTCGAGCATCGAGCCTTCCGGGATGCGGATCTCAAGCGGCGCGAGGCACCCCTCGTTCAGCGGGATCGCCTCGGCGATGAGCGTGCGGAACACGTACAGCACCGCGGCGGTGCACACCGCGCGCGGGGCGTTGAAGTTGTGCGGGCCCTGCGCCGAGGTGCCTGCAAAGTCGACACAGGCGCGCCGCGCGGCGCGGTCGACGTCGATGCGCACGCTGATGCGCTCGCCGTTGTCCATCTCGTAGCTGAAGCTGCCGCTGCTGAGCGTGGCGAGTGCGCGCCGCACGCAGGCGGCGGCGTTGTCCTGCACCGCCGCCATGAAGGCATGCAGCACATCGAGCCCGTGACGCTGTGCGGCGCGCTCGAGTTCCAGGATCCCGCGCGCGTTGGCCGCGAGCTGCGCGCGCAGGTCGGCGAGGTTCTGCTGCGGGCGCCGGGCCGGAAAGGGCCCGCAGGTGAGGGCGCTGAGCACTTCGCGCTCGCGCAGCGTGCCGCCGGCTACCAGTGCGCAGCACTCAAAGAGGATGCCTTCCTCCTCGATGCGGCGGCTGAAGGGTGGCATGGAGCCGGGGGTGCTGCCGCCGACGTCGGCGTGGTGGGCGCGCGCGGCGACGTAGAAGTCCGGCCGGGCGGTGCCGGCGATGAACACCGGCGTGACCACGGTCATGTCCGGCAGGTGCGTGCCGCCGTGATAGGGGCTGTTAAGCAACCAGGCATCCCCGCGGCCCATCTGAGGCTGCGCGCGCATCACCGCGCGCACGCTCGTACCCATGGACCCCAGGTGCACCGGCATGTGCGGGGCGTTCGCCACCAGGGCTCCGCGCGCGTCGAACAGCGCGCACGAGTAATCGAGCCGCTCGCGGATGTTGACCGACTGCGCGGTCGACTTGAGCACCTCGCCCATCTGTTCGGCGATGTGCATGAAGAGGTTGTTGAAGATCTCCAGCCGCGCGGCGCCCGCGGTCGCAGTCACGCGCGTCTGCGGCGCCGCCGCGACCTCAGCCTCGAGCAGCAGCACCCCGTCCGCCAGCGCGCGCACCCGCCAGCCGCTCTCCAGCACCACCGTCGTGTGCCGATCCACGATCAGCCCCGGGCCGCTCAGGGTGCTGGTAAGGGCGCCCGCATCCACCAGCGGCACCTCGCACCACGCGCCGAACCAGGCGCGCGCCGTGGGCGGCAGGGCCGCCGCGGCCTCAGCGGCGGGCAGCCTCAGTGAGGCCGCGTCGACCGACGCGCAGCGCGCCTCGACCCGCAGCGCCTCCACGATCACCTGCAGTGCGCCCAGGGCGAAGCCGAAGCGGCGGCGGTGCTCATCCTGGAAGCGCTCGTGCACCTCGGCAAGCGAGCCGAGCGGCACGGACAGGCACACATCGCTGTCCCCCGCGCGCAGCTCGAGCAGCCGTGTCACGTGCGCAGCGCCGGCCGCGGCTGCGAGCTCACCCAGCGCCTGAGCCTCCAGATCCGCGAAGCCCCCGAGGGCCTGCCCGAGATGTTCCGCGTTCAGCTCGCGGCGCCAGCTCACCCGGCGCACCGCGAGGCGGTCGGCAACGCCGATGCCGAAGGCGGACAGGACGCTGGCGAGCGGGTGCACGAGGATGCGGCTTAAGCCCGCGGCGCGCGCCACGCGGCACGCATACTGGCCGGCGGCGCCGCCGAAACAGAACAGCGTGAAGTCCGCCGCGTCGCGTCCCTGGCGCGTGGACACCTGGCGGATTGCGTTGGCCATCGACTCCACCGCGACCTCGAGAAAGGATTCGGCGAGCGCCTCGGGCGTGCCGCCGCCGGCCTGCACCGTCAGGGCGGCGAAGTGCGTCTCTACGGCCGCGGTGTCGATGGGGGCGTCTGCCGCAGGTCCGAACACCTGCGGCAGGGTGTCGGGGCGCAGCCGACCGAGCAGTACCTGCGCGTCGGTGAGTGTCAGCGGGCCGCCGCGCCCGTAGCAGGCAGGTCCCGGGTCGGCGCCCGCGGACTCGGGGCCCACCGCGAAGCGCGCGTCGCGCAAAGCCAGCACCGATCCCCCGCCGGCGGCGATACTGTGCACGTCGAGCATCGGCTGCATGAGCCGCACGCCCGCCAGGTGGTGCTCGAAGCGCTGCGGCAGCTCCCCGTCGATCAGGGAGACGTCGGTGGACGTGCCGCCCATGTCAAAGCCGATGAGCCGCGGGTGCTTGAGCCGCTCACCGACCCAGCGCATGCCGATCAGCCCACCGGCCGGCCCCGACAGCACGCTCGCCATCGCGTGGAAGCGCGCCGCGGCCGCCAGGCCGCCGTTGCTTTGCATCAGGGCGAGCTCGGCCTCGGGGTCGAGCGTGCGCAGCTGTGCCTGCAGGGCCTCGACATAGGCGCGCAGCGGCGCGGCCAGGTAGGCGTTGAGGACCGTGGTGTCGCCGCGCATGACGTAGCGCACCAGGGGGGAGAGCTCGTGCGAGACCGACACCTCCTCGAAACCCAGCGCGCGCGCAAGCCCTGCGGCGGCGCGCTCGTGCTCCGGGTGCTGCCAGCCGTGCAGGAAGATGATCGCTACCGCGCGGCAGCCGCCGGCCCGCGCTTCCTGCAGCTGCGCGCGCAGCCGCGCGAGGTCGAGCGGCACGAGCACCGTGCCGTGGTGATCGATGCGCTCCTGGGCCTCGATGACCTGCGTGTACAGGCTCTGCGGCAGCACGATGTTGCGGGCGAAGATGTCGGGGCGGTTCTGGTAGCCGATGCGCAGCGCATCGGCGAACCCCTGGGTCGTCACGAGCAGCACCGGTTCACCGCTGCGGGTGAGCAGCGCGTTGGTCGCCACCGTGGTGCCCACCTTCACGAGCGTCACGCGCGCCGCGACGGCGCCGCAGGCTTGCAGGATGTGCGCGGCGGCCTGCAGGCCCGGGTCAGCACCCGCCGCGGCGGCTGCCGCCGAAGGCACCTTGCGCACGTGCAGCACGCCCGCGGGCGACACTCCGATGACGTCGGTGAAGGTGCCCCCGCGATCGATCCAGAACTGCCAGCCGGGCGAGGCCGGCACACACGCTGATTGGCTTAACGTTTCCATTGCCTGCATTATTCGCGCATGCGTGCGCAGGTCCCAGCGACGGCGGTGCGATGATGCAAGAAGTGGTGGTGGCCCGACACGTGGTGTTCTCCCACGGCAAGGAAAGCGGCCCCTGGGGCCGCAAGATCTCCGCGCTGGCGGAGGTGGCGCGCTCGGAAGGCTATGACGCGCACTCGGTCGATTACCGCGGTCTTGATGAACCGCGCGCGCGGATCGCCAAGCTGGTGGACTTCTGCAAGGAGCTCAGCGGTGATCTGGTGCTGGTCGGCTCCAGTCTCGGTGGCTATATCGCCGTGGCTTCCGCCTCGCTCCTGCACGCGCGCGGCGTTTTCCTCATGGCGCCGGCGCTCTACATGGAGGGACTGCCGGAGCTGCGTGCCGGGGTGCTCGATTGCCCGGCCTCCATCGTGCACGGCTGGCGCGACGACGTCGTGCCGTACGAGCACAGCGTGCGCTTCGCCAACACCTACAAGGCCTCCCTGCACCTGCTCGAGAGCGATCATCGGCTGCACAACCGCCTGCGCGTCATCCAGTACCTGTTCGAGTACTTTCTCATCGCCCTCGACCTGCCAGCGATCGCCTACGAGTGAGCCTCAGCGGCGTTCGCGGATCGCGCGGGCGGCCATGCGGTCTACCAAGCGCGGCACGAGCAGCCGCCCCCAGCGTGCCATGCGGCCGCGTGCCGAGGTGAGCAGCAGGCGCTGGCGGCGGTGCATGGCGCGCACGATCAGCCGCGCGCACGCCTCGGCGGTCATGATGTGCGGCTCCTGCATCGGGGTGTGCCCGAGCGGCCGGCCGTCGGCGCCGGTGGCACGGCGGTGAATCTGGCTCACCACGAAATCGGGCGCGACGATGCACACGTCGACGCCGCTGCCGGCGAGCTCGATGCGCAGCGACTCAAAGAAGCCGACCATCGCGTGCTTGCTGGC
>Ga0335079_10006474_pt1 | contig 13390 bp, 8 predicted proteins | sample Lox_Sample_33_FD_206719 | JGI IMG/M metagenome (GOLD analysis project Ga0335079, IMG submission 206719) | Soil microbial communities from Loxahatchee National Wildlife Refuge, Florida, United States - Lox_Sample_3.3 | ecosystem: Environmental > Terrestrial > Soil > Wetlands | place: USA: Florida... | reverse complement strand
GTGGCCCCCCATTATGAAGAATGCTCTAATCATGCGCGCCATCTTCTCGATTTCCTCTTCCCCGGCCAGGAGGTCTGGGGAGAGTTTCTGGTTCAGCAGAGCCCCTCCGGCTTGATCCCAGTCGATTTTCCCGACCGAACTGAAGGCAGCTGCTATTCCCTTCCTGTCGGCTCCCTGGACGGGGGACACGCCCTCAGACACAGGCAAACCGGCTCGTCTGCCATCGGGCGTTGCGCCTGTAACCCTTCCGAAATAGACGTGGGCTGTGGTTGGAAGAAAGTATGCCCTTCGCGAGGCCCTTCTCACCGGCGTCGGAGCATGGCTTTCGATTATGCCTATCGCCACGTCTACAACCCTACGCGCAAGCCCATCGACGTATAGATCGTCATTGCCATACTTCGGGGTCTTGTTCAGGAAGTTCTGCCTCATCACCTCGTTGCCATGATAGTCCGCTCTTATGGCGGCAAGAACCTCCCTCATCTCGAAGCGTCTCTTCTCGAAGATGTTGTATTTCAGGGACGCCAGCGAATCGGCGACTGTTCCCAGCCCCACGACCTGGATGTAGTTTGTGTTGTACCTTGCCCCACCCGAGTTATAGTCCGCTGCGTTGCAGACGCAGTCCTCAAGCCAGATCGAAAGGAACGGAACGGGTAGATGCTCTGCAAAGAGAGACTCGATGGCGTCGTTGCCCGTTGTCTTGACTGATACGAAGAACTTGAGCTGTTCGACGAAAGCTCCGAACAGTTCCTCGAACCCGGTGAACTTCATTGGGTCCCCTGTTGGAATCCCTATCCGTTTCCCTGTCCGCGGATCAACGCCATTGTTCAGTGTTATCTCCAGAATCTTCGGCATGTTCAGGTAGCCAGTAAGAACGTACGCCTCTTTGCCCAGGGCGCCGGTCTCGACGCACCCGCTCACTCCGCTCTCTCGGGCGTCCCTAAGTGACTTGCCCTGCCTCAGCATCTTGACCACCACCCCATCGAAGTTGAAGAATGGTGGCTCTCCAAAACCTGGGTTTACGACCTTCAGCGATTCGGCTACGAACCGCTCAGGAGTCTTGTTGCTGACCAAGACAGCTGCGTTGGGCTGCAGCGTTCTCATATCGCCAAGGACTTCGAGTATCAAGTAAGACAGGTCGTTCGTGGCTTCTGAGCCGTCCGCCTTCAACCCGCCGATGTTTATTTTCGCAAAATCGTTGTAGGTGAAGCTCTCTTCCAAGGTCACTCCCACCTTGGGAACTGCCGGCTGGTTGTTGAACTTCAGCCAGAACGCTTCGAGGAGCTCCTTGGCCATTTGTCTGTTGATTTCCCCTTCTTCAAGGTCGCGTCTGTAGAGGTCGTCGAGATGCTGATCCAATCGCCCAGGCGTGAATGCGTCCCAAGGATTGGTTTCGTAGGTCACCCCCACGTGGACAAACCAGTAGTGTTGGAGGGCCTCCCAGAAGTTCCTTGGTGCGTGGGCGGGAACCCATCGGCAGACTTCAGCCATCTTGAGCAGTTCTCCCCTCCTCTGCTCGTCTGCCTCCACCCTCGCCATGTCTCCGAGTTCCGCCGCGTACCTGTCTGCGTATGTGATGATGGCGTCTGCAGCGATATCCATCCCCTTGAGCTCCTCCAAACTGGCGGCGTCTTCTGCATCGGTTGGGTCTAGAGTGGCCAGCTTGTCATGAATCTCCTTCTTGATGTCCAAGACACCCATCCTGAAAATCCTGGCTCCCCCTGCGGTGTGTCCTGGTGCCCTCTGCTCCATGAACTCGGTGAAGATGCCCGCTTCGTAGGCGTCTTTCCACTCCTTTGAGAGGCTGGAGAAAATCAGATCCCTCATCGATTTGCCTCTCCAGAAAGGAAGGACCTTCAGTTCGTACAGCTTCCTTGTCTTCTCGTCGACCCTGTACGGCATGTTCGCCCTCCTGTCGAGGGCATCGAGATCCGCCATCGTGTGAGCTGAAATCTCCGGGTAGGTCGGGACCTCGTTAGGCCCTGTTCCTCTCAGCCCGACTATGAGTTGCCCCGGCTCCACCGGGATGCTTACTCTTTCCAGAAGGTACTTGAAAGCTAGAGCTCGTTGCACAGGGATGGACTTTCCCTCTGCCCCCCCACCGCTCCAGAATTCCGTGACCAGCGCCGCCCTTTCTCCAGAGACTCTAACCGCGCTGCTCGTGCTCTCCTTCCGAAGTTTTGCAATCCTTTCGTTGAGGGGCATAACCGCTTCTCTCCTTCGGGCCATTTCTTGGCGAATCTGCTCGGTTGCTCCCGCTCGGTGAGTTTCAAGCGGGCCCGTCCCCTCCATCCTGCGAATTATGGGGCTCCTCTGCTAAAATCGATTGTGCCTAACACCTTAGGTGGAGCTTGGGTGGGGACAGCAGTTTTCGAAAAGGGTTAAACGAACCTCGGCAGGATAACGACGGTGCTTGCCTGACCAATATGACATTGTCGTAGTCGGAGCAGGAATCATGGGGATAGCGTCGGCATATCACCTGAAGCGGAACAACCCGAGCAAACGGATTCTGGTGGTGGACAGATATGGATCGCCAGGCCAAGGAAACACCGGGAGAAGTGACGCCACTTTCAGGAACACTTTCTCTTCCACCGACAGTCAGATCCTCTCGAACAGCTCGATTGATTTCTACATCCATTTACAGGAGGAGCTGAAGATTGACATCGGTCTGCAGAAGATCGGCTGCTTGTGGCTGATGGACGAAGCGCGTCTCTCCAAAAGCGAACCTCACCTCAGGCGAATGAATGACAACGGGATTGAAGCGAACAGATACGAAGTCGGAGAACTGAAGCGCCTTCTTCCAAGCTTGGTGACCGAGGTTGAGTCTAATGCGGAAGCCAGACTGATGGGACTTCCCTCGATTGATGGCGGCATCTTCGGACCCAAGTGTGGTAGGCTCGACTCCGACAGACTGGTCAAGTTCTATGCCGACGAGTTCGCCAAAGCAGGCGGAACGTTCGCATTCGACACGGATGCAGAATCTCTATCGATCAAGTCATCGAAGCATCAAGGCACGAGGATCGAGTCGCCGTCCCGGAGTGACTTCGAAGTCGAGGGGGTCTCAGTCCACGGTGCAGCTGACAAAGTGATTCGAGCGGAAACTGTCGTCCTCGCCGGAGGTGCGTGGGAAAACGAGCTGCCGGAGCCGATAGGAATAGATGGGCACGTCAAGGCAAAGAAGAGGCAGCTTTTCAGCATCCGAGCCAAGGGCGAGAAGCTGGAAAGGCTGTTTCATTCAAGCGGTTTCAACGCGTTTGGTCTGCTGCCCCTAGTCATTCTTCCAAAGGCGGCCGTTCGTTTTGAAGCTGTAGGCGAAGAGGGAGTCTTCTGGGCCTCCTGCTTCGACGAGGTCAACCGTCCGTTCATCAACTTGCCCCAGCACGACCTCGGGGGGTACCGCGCAGAGAGAGGCTTCTTCGAGAAAGACATCTATCCGATACTGAAATCCTACTTCCCCGAGTTCGTCAACTGCCAGATAGGGGAAATGTGGGCGGGACTTTTCGCATACAACGCGTTCGACTATCTGCCGTTTGTGTTCAGGGAATCGAACCTGATCGTCGTAGGAGGCGACAGCGGCAGCGGCATGATGAAGGGAGATTCCCTCGGAAGGATTGTGGACTCGGTGTACCGCGATGAGGAGGAGGCACGGCTCTACGGGGGGATCCAGTACCGAACTTCAAAACTGAGCTTCGATAAGAGGGATGTCGAAAGGGAAGAATGGGTGATCTGACATCTTCGAGTGTTCGGCCCGACCGCACAGGCTCAAACACTGAATGGACGGGATGTCATCGGTCCCAAACCAATTGACATATCGAGAACGTCTCGAGCACCCGCCGTCCCGCCGGACACCCTGCGACCCCCCTGGAAGATGGTCGGACGTCCGAGCTTTATTACCCCACCTGTAAGACCTGAGCGGTCTTCATGTCTTCCAAGAATTTCGGCACACTGAGTCTCCTTGTCGGCAACAAGTGGGTAGAGTCAGAGACAGCTGACAAGCGGGACATCTTCAACCCGGCCGACGGCAGGCCCATTGCGAGAATCCCGTTCAGCACCAGAGACGAGGTTGGGTCATCCACCAGGGCTGCTGCCGACGCGTTCGAATCTTGGAAAGAGATTCCAATCAGCGACCGAGTCCAATACCTCTTCAGGCTCAAGCAGGTGATGGAAGCGCACTCGGAAGAGCTCGCCACGCTGAATACGCTGAATCACGGCAAGACGCTCGAGGAGAGCAAGGGGGATGTCAGAAGAACCATAGAGAATGTCGAGGCTGCAATAGCGGTTGGTTACTCGCTTTCAAAGGGCTCGAACTTGGATCAAATAGCCAAGGGCATCGACACACAAACATCGAAGGAACCGCTTGGCGTTTTCGCGATAGTCTGTCCCTTCAACTTTCCGCTCATGATCCCATTCTGGTTCCTCCCCTACGCCATCGTTCTGGGAGACACGGTCGTTGTGAAGCCGAGCGACCTCACCCCCGTTCCTATGCAGAGGATGGCAGAGCTCATGGTGGACGAGGTCAAGCTTCCCCCAGGCGTCTTCAACATGGTCCACGGTGGCGCCGAAGTGGTAGAGTGGCTCATCAGGGACGGCGAAGTGAAGGGCGTCACTTTTGTCGGTTCCACCCCTGTGGCGAAGGCGGTCTACCGGATTGCGGGTGATGCCGGGAAGAGGGCCATAGCTAACGGCGGGGCGAAGAACAGCATCGTCGTAACCGGCGAGGCGGAACTTGATGCGGCCCTCCCTCCGATAGCGTCATCCTTCTTTGGGAACACGGGGCAGAGGTGTCTCGCAGGGGCGAACCTGATAGCCGTCGGCCCAATCAAGGACGAGCTTGTCGGCAAGTTCGCACGGACGGCCAAGGCACTGAAGGTAGGGAATGGGCTTTCTCCCCAGACAGAGATGGGACCCGTGGTTTCGAAGAAGGCCAAGGAAAGAATCGAGTCGTTCCTTCAGAAGGGGGTCGAAGAGGGCGCTAGACTCGCGACTGACGGCCGTGGAGTGCTCGTGGGTGAATACCCAGACGGTTTCTACATGGGTGCAACAGTCTTTGACGACGTCTCCCCCGACATGGCGATCGCTAAGGAGGAAATCTTCGGTCCTGTAGCGAGCACCATCCACTTGGAGAACCTCGATGCCGCGATCGAGACGATAAACAAGGGTACGAAATTTGGCAACATGGCGAGCATCTTCACCACCAGCGGCAGGGAGGCACGCGAGTTCCGGAGGAGGGTCAGGGCAGGCAACATAGGCATCAACATCGGGGTGGCCGCCCCTACGGCCTACTTCCCCTTCGGCGGAATGAGGGAATCCTTCTACGGAATCATCCACCCGCAAATAGATTCGGTCGACTTCTTCACTGACCGGAAGATCACGATATCGCGCTGGTAGCGTCTCACCTTGTCGTCAGGTGGGTCTGCCCCATGGGCATGTCTTTGTACTCCGGGTGCAGCTCCACCGACAGGTTGCGGTCTCGGGGATCAGCACTTATGATCCAGACGAACTTCATCCCAACCCCTGGGGTCGCGACGTTTGGATGGTATCCGCGCTCAAAAAGAACCGCGTCCCCTTCCCTCACAATGTACGCCCTGTCCTCGTCCCCCGACACGACCTGGACCCCGAACCTCTTCCCCAAACCGTAGTATACGTAGACCTCAGGCTTCCCATCGTGTTTGTGGGGGGGAAAGCTGGTCCAGTTTCCGTCTTCACCTTCGACGAAGCCCACGATGAACCTGTTCGCAGGATCCTTCTCCCCGATGGAAGTGTAGATGTTCCTGCGGTATGTCCCTGACCCCGAGGCCACAGGCCAGACGTCTGAAATCCTCTTCACGTAGGAAGGGAATTCACTCTCGGCGGGTGCCACTGCCCACAAAACGTCGGCCTTTGTCTGAGCTTCCAGCGAGAACCGCGCCCCTCTGGAGACATAGTACACGTCCTTCTCGGCTAGCTTCGCCGGGTCTTCCCCTGACACCGCTACGACCAACGAACCTGTCAGAGGGATTAGCACCGATTCGTCCCCAGGCGACTCTAGGTCGGGCACCCTGAGCCTTCTGCGCATGCGCAGACGCTGAACCTTCAGCACGGCAATCGAACAGAGGAGCTCGAACTCGTCGACGGCTCCGGTGTCACGGTGCATCAAGCTCGAGGGTCTGGTTCCGGTGCTTCCGAGCATATTTAGAGTTTGAAGAGTTTCTGAAGGATCCGTGCACGTCGTCATGCAATACGGCGTCCTCGCCTTCCGGATCATCCCGTGGTCGACATACAAGTGTCGAAAGCTTATGTGCGGACATGTTCCTCCTTGAGATTCTAAAGGTGCCTCGCATGGACCCCTGGAACGTCTGTCCCGCGGACCCGCCGCCCCCAAACCTTGATCACTCCGGACGCATGGCCTGGCTGGCGCTCGGTGGATACCCACGACTCACTGCAGATACGATTCTCAGCAGGGGCGTCCAGGGGAAACTTGGGACTGTCGTTGGGAACGCCATCCGACAATTGAACCTTGAGTTCCAAGGGTCACGGTCGGCTAGGAAGAACTGCTATGAAGCCTTGATTGAAACAGCGCTGAACCTAGAGGGGATGGAGAGGAAGCGTGCAGGTATCTCCGAGACTGATGCCAATGCAGTGCTTGGAGAGATTGTTGAAGCGCTGAAGGGATGGGAAGCCCAAGAGAGGAGGGAAGGGGATTCCCTCGCCATAGCCGAGGTAGTCCAGTCACAGATCCTGGGCATGAAGAAGGTCCTCTTCGGGCAGGGGATGGTTTCCAAGATGGGCGAGTCGATTGAGGGGAGCATCGACGCCGGAAGCATGGGTGAAAGCTTTCTCACAGCCTCCAAGAACGAGATTCAGGGAAACGTGTACTACAAGATCGTAGACCAGGGCCTTAGCAAGCTTGGTAACGACTCCGCTACAGGACTGAGGTGGCTGAGGCATCTCGGGGCCGTTCAGGTCTCGAGCAACCCAGTTATCGCTGCACGCGCCTATGAAGAGCTGCCTGATCTTTGGCAGAAGTTTGCACCCGTAATCGCCGCCCATCCAGAGTGGCGCGAAGACCCGTCTATGGCAGGAGACGAGATAGCGATGTTCGCCACGGTCAACGGACTCCTGCCAAACCTTCTCGATTTCAGACCCATCGCCCTTCTCTCCGACTTCGAGGAAGGGATGGTGAGCATTCAGCTCAACCCCTTCAAGGCAGGAAGCAAAGAGGAAAGCGTCGGAGACGCGCTGAAAATCTACTCAATCCTGAAGGACATCCTCTTGCTCTACGACGCCCACCTCATGGGGACCTCTGACTTCGAGGGGAGGGGAAGACCGAACGTCGTCTTCAAGGTGGCCAGCGGGAACGCCGTAGCCCTCGAAACGACCGAAGCCTTGGACCGGCTTGGAATCGGCACCAACAACACCGTGACCTACACTGTCTCGCAGGAAATTTCGGTGGCCCGAGCGGCCATGAGGGGCCTTGCAGGAGCCCGGCTTACAGGGATCCCCCCCACGAGGGTGTACGTCACCAACATGGAAGGGAGGCTGGAAGACCACCTACGGGAGGCGCAGGCGGCAGCTCTACTGAAACAGCACCTTGGCGAAGCTGGCAACGCCGAGCAGCGGACGGGGGAGATTGCGGATAAGCTCGGCCTCCGGGGCGAGCTCGAGAGTGCGACCACTCTCGATGAGAAGCTCGCGCTCCTGTGCGCACGGAAGAACCTGAAGACCCTGACCGAAGAGTGGTTCGCGAGTCTGATTCCAGCCAGCGCCAACCTTGCTCAGATGGAGCAGGACATAAGGTGGGCAGGCATTCTCGTAACCCGAAGGGTCTTCGGACTGGCCTTCGGACCCAGGGCCTCCCGGACCTGGGAGAAGCACCTCCAAGCGACAATGGGGCTCTCCGCCGAACAAGCCGAGGACGCGGTGTCCAAGGTCGACCTTCTCCCCGCCTCGAAGAGAAGGGAAGACGACACCTACCAGGTCCTCGGCGGGAAAGCGACCAAGAACCTCACCAACACCGAGTTCCCCGACCAGCAACTGAAGGTCTGGTTACAATCTCGGAAGCACTCATTCGCACTTTCGGATTTCGAGAACAGCATTGCCAGGTCAGAACCCGAAGTTCTTGCGAGGCTGCTGAAGATTGAAGACTTCCGAAAGGCCTACGAGCTTACCGGAAAGCTGTCAAGAGAGCTGAACGAGCTTGGCATCGAAGCCCCGCAGGAGGACGGGGGGCTCGAACCCGGCCAGTGGGACAAGTACGGCCCGGTCGTGAAAACGATGCGGGAGTTCAAGGGGGCGTATCTAGCCTTTAGGGACAAGCTCGTGCAGTCTCTGGAGCAGAGGCAGACTGTGAGTCCCTTCGTCGGTAAATAACGCCTTTTCAACGGACAAGTTCAGGAAAGGAAGTCTACCCGAACTCTCCTGTCACCCGTAGTGTGGGTCGTTCTACTTGTATCGCGACGGGATGTCCCAATACCCGAAGGCCGACGTCCCGCTCTTGGGGAACTTCCTCTCCACTTCCGCCTCTAGGACTGTGACCCCGCTCGAGGAGAGTGCATCAGTAACCTGGCTGCTGAGCTCAGAGGGACTCGCCGCCAGTGAGTATTCGGCCCCGTAGGCGCGGGCCAGCTTCTCAAAGTCCACCTCGTAGGCTGAGCCATCCTTCCTCATGAACTCAGTCCCGACCAGCCGACCTTTGAACGATCTGATCTGGAGGTCGCGGATTGACACCCACCCCTTGTTGTTGAGGATCACAACGAGAAGGGGGACCTGCAGCTGCACAGCCGTCGACAACTCGACGCTGTTCATCATGAACGACCCGTCTCCCTCGACTGCAACCACCGGTACCTTCGGCTGGGCCAGCCTCGCTCCGATGCCCGCAGGGAGCGCGAACCCCATTGTTGAATAACCCCCTGAGCTTATGAAGGTGCGAGGGCTGTACGCTATCCACTGCTGTGACATTATTTCTTGTGGGAGCCCCGCGCTCACCGTTACTATCGTACTCTTCGGCAGCTTGCCTCTCAGCATGGCCACCACGTTCGGGATTCCCATGGGGGACTCCTTCCTCAGCCTCTCCATCTCGGCCTCCCATCTCACCTTGAGCTCCCTGAATCGCTTCACCCATGGCGCTGTACCCGGTCCTCCCTTCTTGCGGCCTGACTTCAGAGCGGCGAGAAGGTCCACCATCGCAGCCTTCGCGTCCGCAACAATGCCGATCTCCGTCTGGTAGTTTTTCCCTATTTCATGGGGGTCGATGTCAATGTGTATCAGCTTCGTTGGAGGAATGCGAAAGGTCACTCCCGGGACATAGGAGCTTGTAGTCTCGTCGCTGAAGGTGACCCCCACGGCAATTATCACGTCTGCCCTCTTCGCCACTTCGTTGGAGACCGCGTTCCCTATGTTCCCTGGATGGAAACCGTACAGTTCGTGGTCTTCGGGGAAACCGCCCTTCGAGTCCCCCCTGAATGTGCAGAGCGCTGGGGCGCCTATAAACTCGGCTACTGCGACAGCTTCCTTACTCGCATCGGACATTACAACCCCTCCCCCAACCAGCAGAAGGGGCCTCTCGGCCCCGAGGAGGAGCTTCGCAGCCCCAACGACCTTCTCACTGTCAGGTCTAATCCTCCCTCGAGCAAGGAACTTGCTCAGATTCGGAACCAGGGCATCGGTCCTTTCGACCTGCACGTCCATCGGGATGTCTACCAGGACGGGCCCTGGCCTCCCACCCAGCGCCGTCCTCATCGCCTCGGTCATCACCCTAGGGAGCTGAACCGCGCTGGTGACAGTCCACGACCCCTTGACCAGGTGCTGCATTGCATTTGCGTAGTCTATCCAGTGCTGCCTCTCGATCTCCTGGAAGATCCCCCTCCCGAAGAGATACGTCTGAATCTGGCCCGTTAGAGCCAGGAAAGTCGAGGAGTCGACATACGCGGTGGTGAGGGCAGTTGCAAGGTTAGTCGCCCCTGGTCCTACGGAGGTGCTGACGGCAGCCGGTACCTTCCTGTTCGCCCTGAAGTAACCGTCCGCCATGTGTCCTCCCCACTGCTCGTGCTTCACAGGGACGACGGTCAGGTCGGGGGCCATCTCCCTAGCGGCGTCGAAGATCGAAACATTGCCATGGCCTGGAATGCCGAACAAATACTTCACGCCCGATTTTTTTAGAAATTCCACGACGAGCTGTGCGCCGTCTCGGGGCTCAGGCGGCATTGCCTTGCCGACCCCTGTGCGCTATTTTAATCGTTGGAACGGATTGCGCCGGAAAGCCAGGACCGCTCACCGGAAGGTCCCCGAAGAACCCTTTTCTAGCCTCCGAAGGGGCAAGGCCACGCTTGAACCTACTGAGGTTCCTGCTCAGGCGTGCGGGTTTCGCGGTCTTCGTCCTATTCGTCGTCCTGACGATTACCTTCGTTCTCTCCCATCTGATACCGGGGAATGTCATCTACGCATGGCTTGGCAGGGAGGCGGCGCAGTATCCGGCAGTTGCTGCGGCCTATTCGGCCAAGTATCATCTGAACGATCCGATTTACGTGCAGTACTTCTATTACATTGCAGGGATGCTGCAGGGCAACCTGGGCGTATCTCCCTCTCGTGGCTTCATCCCCGTCTCATCGGTGATAGCCCAAACGCTTCCTCTGACGCTCCAGATTGTCCTCCTCGCTTTCGTCATCTGCGTGGCGATCGGACTCCTTCTTGGGATCCTTGCAGCGCGGTACCAAAACTCCCCAATCGACAGCGCCATCCGAGTTTTCTACCTTGCGAGCTACTCGTCCCCGCCGTACTTCGTCGGGGTTTTGATTCTGGTGGTGACTTCACTCTACCTTCGAATCCTCCCCACTGGTGGAGCCTATGACCCTCTGCTCGTTTCTCCTTCGCCTTCCATCACCGGGTTCCCAATCTTTGACTCCCTCATCCAGGGTAACTTCGCTTTTTTCGAGAACGCCTCCGTCCATCTGGTTCTCCCGGCGCTGACCCTCGCGCTGGTCTCCTTCGGCGTCATCACCAGGGTGGCCCGGAGCTCCCTGCTCGACGTCATGAAGACGAACTACATCAGGACGGCACGTTCCAAGGGGCTAGAGGAAGGCTCCGTTTTCTATGGACACGCCCTCCCCAATGCGGCAATATCCCTAATCACGATTTCTTCCTTGGTGATGACCTTCCTGCTCACAGGCTCCGTTTTCGTCGAGTATCTCTTCAGCTATCCGGGGCTGGGGCACTACGCGTTCACGGCCCTGCAGGGCAGTGACTATCCAGGGATCATGGCAACCGTGTTCGTCTTCGCCGCGATCATAATCATCACGAACCTGGTGGCAGACGTTCTCTACGCACTTGCTGACCCGGAGGTCAGGCTTGGATAACCCGACCCCGCCCTCGAACCGCCTCAGAGTAGGGAGGAGACTTAGGGCTGCAATCCGTCTGATGACGAGCAACAAGCAATCAATCGTCGGTCTTGTCATCGTGATGGGTTTCCTCATCATCGCGGTGGTGATGGAAGTGGCGGGGCTCCTCAACCTCCAGGTCACGCCCTACCCTGCGAACCCCCTCCCGAACCAGGTCAGCGCTGTCCTTCTGCCTCCCTCGCTTGCCCACCCCTTCGGGACAGACAACATCGGGCGCGATGTCTTCAGCAGGATCCTCGTCGCTACCCCATACGATTTCATGATTGGGTTCGCGGTTGTGGGAAGCGCAGTGATAGTAGGGTCCCTGCTCGGAGGCTTCGCCGGACTACGTGGGGGGCTGCTCGACGAGATCCTGATGAGGGTCACCGACGTCTTCTTCGCACTCCCGGTGCTCCTGATCGCAATGGTAATCGGCGCGATCCTCGGCGGCGGCATTGGCAACATGAGCGTCGCGCTTATGATCACTTGGTGGCCACCTTACGCCCGACTGGCCAGGGGCGAGTCTTTGAAGGTCGCCCATCAGAACTATATCGAAGCTTCTCGGCTCTCCGGCCAGAGGCCCCGCCACATCCTCTTTCGCCACATCCTTCCTAACATATCGGGGACTATGCTCGTGTACGCGACGCTGGATATCGGCACGGTCATCCTGGTCTATTCTGGGCTCACATATCTGGGGCTTGGGAACAAACCCCCCGCCCCGGACTGGGGGCAGATGGTGGCAGCCTACAACAGTTGGCTCCTGTCAGACCCGTGGCTGGCACTGATTCCAGGGCTGATTATCTCGATCGGAGTAATAGGCTTCAGCTTGCTCGGCGACGGCATCAAGGAGACCTTGGGGATCAGATAGAATGGCGACAGTCCTTCAGGTGACCGACTTCAGCGTGGACTACAGGACCTCGAGAGGAGAGGTCAGGGCGCTTGACTCGGTCAACCTGAAGGTCGAGGAGAAGGAGTTCATCGCGCTGGTCGGTGAGTCGGGCTGCGGCAAGACCACACTCGGTCTCGCCACAATAGGCCTCCTCCCTCCCAAGGTCGCGAGAATCAGGGGCGGCATCATATCATACAAAGGGACGGACCTCACCAAGCTCAGCCCAAACGCAGCAAGGAAATACCGCGGGTCGGAGATTGCCATGATCTTTCAGGAGCCCCTTACGAGCCTCAACCCACTGAAGCGCATTGGCGAGCAGATAGGCGAGGCTATCGTGCTGAGACACCAGAAGGAGGACCCGAAGGGCAATGAAAAAATCCCCAGGATCCCCGGAAGGACATGGAAGTTACCTCCACACGTCAGGGAACAAGCGGAGAGGATGCTCGCACTGGTCAGAATCCCAGATCCTGACCACATAATCAACCGCTACCCCTTCGAGCTCTCTGGCGGGATGCGTCAAAGGGCGATGATAGCCATGGCGCTCTCCCAGCAGCCGGAACTCCTGATAGCCGACGAACCCACTACTGCCCTCGACGTCACCACACAGGCGCAGGTCCTGAAGCTCATGAAGGAAATCAAGGACAAGCTCGGCACGACAATCATGCTCGTCACACACGACCTGGCCGTGGCGAGCCAAGTGGCGGACAGAGTCGTGGTAATGTACGCAGGCCAAATCGTCGAGGACGCCGAAGTTCACGCTTTGTTCTCCAGCCCCAAGCACCCGTACACCCAGGGCCTGCTCTCGTGCATACCCACCGGCAACCGGGAGGGAAAGCAACTGACTCCAATCAAGGGGACGATCCCAGATCTGACGGTCAGAAGAGACTGGTGTCGGTTCCATCCAAGGTGTCCGGCTGCAATGGACGTTTGCGCTAGGAAGGAACCGCTGCTCAAAGAACTCGAAAAGGACCATAGGGTCGCGTGTTTTCTTTATGGCGAATGAAATCCTGAGGACAGTCGATCTGCGCAAGCACTTCAAGTCTACCAGGGGGATGAATCCGCTCGCGAGAGCAAAGGAGCGGGTCATCAGGGCCGTAGACGGGGTCTCGATCTCGATTGCGAGTGGCCAGACGCTGGCCGTTGTCGGCGAGTC
>Ga0335079_10006470_pt1 | contig 13392 bp, 11 predicted proteins | sample Lox_Sample_33_FD_206719 | JGI IMG/M metagenome (GOLD analysis project Ga0335079, IMG submission 206719) | Soil microbial communities from Loxahatchee National Wildlife Refuge, Florida, United States - Lox_Sample_3.3 | ecosystem: Environmental > Terrestrial > Soil > Wetlands | place: USA... | reverse complement strand
TGCAGCCCGACAGATCGAGGTCGCACGCCGGATCCCTCGTGCTTCAACGCCATGAGCTCTTGCGCCGTGGTTTCCATCAGCAGCGGTCATAGCTCAATCCGTCGCGCGAGCATACGCCGAACCCTAGGCGCGCAGGCGCTTCAGGCTCTCGGCCGGCCACACCTTCGCGAGGTCGTAAATCGACTCGAACGAGCGCGCGCCCTCGGGAAGCCGCACCCACGGCAGCTTGCTCCGCGTGAAGATGTGAACATCGGGCGTGACCGCATCGGGATTGTCCAGCGTGCCCGCGCGCACGAACAGGCAATCGCCCGATGCGATGCTGTAGCGGCTCCACACGTAAGTCCCGCACTCGGCGCAGAAAAAAACCTCGTGCTTTTTCCCGCTGCCGCCCTTGAGCATGAACGATTTCGGTTCGGCGCCGCTGCGCTCGACGAACTTGCGTTCGATCCAGATGTTGATGACGTGCGGGCCCCCGGTGATGCGCTGGCAATCGCGGCAATGACACGCGTGCACGATGAGCGGCGCGTTGGTGAGCCGGTACCGAATCGCGCCGCACGAGCATCCGCCTTCCATCGCCATAATGACTCCTCCTCAAGTGGAAGAGATCACTCTAGCGATGAGGCGGACCGAATACTTTGCAAAAATTGCGGTCGCGTGCGGCGATCAGTCGATCGCGTGACGCGCTTCTTCCTCGAATACCGGTTCGACCAGCTTCAGCGCCGGGCGCTTGCGCAGCACCTTGTGCGACCACCACACCTCGAGGTCGTCAAAAATCGAGTACGCGACCGGCGTGATGAGCAGCGTGATCAGCAGGCATAGGGTCTGTCCGCCGATGACCACGATCGCGATGCCGCGCTGTTCGCCGGAGCCGGCGCCGCGTCCGAAGGCGACCGGGATCATGCCCGCGACCAGCGCCGCGGTCGTCATCAGGATGGGGCGCAGGCGCTCGCGATTGGCTTGCAGGATCGCCTTGCGTCGCTCCATTCCCTGGGCGCGCAGGTTGATGGTCTGATCGACTTGCAGGATCGAGTTTTTCTTGACGATGCCGAACAGCAGCAGGATGCCGAGGATCGAGAACATCGACATCTGCTGATGGAAGAACATCAGCGACATCAGCGCGAACGGCACCGCGAGCGGCAGCGACAACATGATGGTGATGGGGTGCGTGAAGCTTTCGAACTGCGCGCCCAGCACCATGTACATGAAAATGATCGACAGACCGAATGCGATGACGAATCCGCCCACCATCTCGCCGAACATCCTGCTCTGGCCGCCGAGCGCGGTACTGTAGCCGGCCGGCATATCCACTTTCTTGGCGGCGTCAGTCACGATTTGGATGATCCGATTCATCTGCGCGCCGGGAGCCAAATTGAAGACCAGACCGATTTGGCGCTGGCGCGACTGGCGATCGATCTCGACCGGCCCGGTTCCACTGACGAGCGACGCGACGTTGTCGAGCCGCACCTGACCAATCGAGCTCGAGGGCACCATCAGACTCGACACGACCGCGGGATCGTTGCGATCCTTTTCGTCTAGCTCGAGCCGCACGTCGTAGGTGTCCTGACCCTCGCGGAAACGCGTCACCACGTCGCCCTGCACCATCGTGCGCATGGTGCCTGCGATGTCCGCCACCGACACACCAAGGTCCGCGGCCTTCTGCCGATCGATTTGCACTTGCAGCTCGGGCAGGCCTTCCTCGTAGGTGGAATCGATATCGAGCACGCCGGGAATGTTCTTCATCCGCGCGCGCAACTGCGTAATGATCTCGCGCAACTTCTCCAGATCGGGTCCGCGCACATCGAATTCCATATCGGCCTCGCGAAAGCCGCCCTGTTCAAACGGCTTGATGTCATCGACGCTGAGACGCAACGCGGGAAAGCCCGCGATCAGCTTTCGAGCATCGGCCATCACCTGTTGCTGCGAGCGCCGGCGTTCGCTCAGCGGCGAGAGCTTGGCGACGATCTGCGCGACGGTGACGTTATCGGCGCCGGTGGTGTCGCCGACCGTCGTGAATAGATGGCGGACTTCGGGAATCTGGCGCACGCGCACTTCCATATCGCGGACCACCGCGTCGGTATGGTCGAGCGAATATCCGGGGGGAGTGCGAATGTTGATTGCGAATTCACTGGAGTCCTCGGGCGGCATGAAGTTCGCCCCGACGATCATGCCGAGCACCGGAATCATCACCACCAACGCGACCGCGACGGCAATGATCATCCACCGATGATCGAGCGACCATTCCAGCGAGCGTCCGTAAAGATCCTCCATCCGGCTGAAGAACCACGAATCGCGCGAGGTGCGCTGCGAGCTGGTGTGCTTCAGGAAGCGCGAGCACAGCATCGGGGTCAGTGTGAATGCGACCAGCAGCGACACCATGATCGAAAACGCCATGGTGAGCCCGAAGGTGTTCAGGAACCGTCCCGTGATGTTGTGGATGAAGGCGACCGGCAGGAAGATGACTACCAGTGAGAGCGTGGTCGCGCTGACGGCGAGGCCCACTTCGGCGGTCGCTGCCTTCGCGGCCGCCATCGGCGACATCCCCTTTTCCTCGATAAAGCGGAAGATATTTTCCAGCACCACGATCGCGTCATCGATCACGATTCCGACCGCGAGCGTGAGCGCGAGCAGCGATAGCGTGTTGAGCGTGAAGCCCATCCAGAGCAGCAGCGTGTAAGTCGAGACGATCGATACCGGAATCGCAATGGCGGCAATCAAGGTCGACCGCAAGGAGCCGAGGAAGAAGAACACTACGACCGCGGCGCAGATGCCGCCCAAAATGAGATGCTCCTGGACCGTGTGCACCGATTCACGGATGTACTCGGAGGAATCGCGCGACGCGATCACTTTCACGCCAGGCGGCAGCGCGCCTTCGATCGAGTGCAGCCGCTCGAAGATGTGATCGACGACCTCGATAGTGTTGGTGCCGGACTGCTTGCGAATGACCAGCGACACCGCGTTCATCCCGTCCCATCGCGAGAGCGAGCGTGGCTCCTTGATCCCGTCCTCGACCGTGGCGATATCGCTAACCAGAACTGGCTTGTTGTTCTGCTCGCTGACGATGATCTTGCCGAAGTCGGGCACTGCGGTGATCCGCCCGAGCGTGCGCAGCACATTCTCCGACTGACCCTGCTTCATGTGGCCGCCGGGATACTCGACGTTCTGGCCTTGCAAGGCGGCGGAAATCTGCTGGACCGAAAGCCCGGTGGCGCGTAAACGGTCCGCGTCGACCAGCACGTGAACCTCGCGCTCGCGTCCGCCGACAATCTCGATCGAGCCGACCCCATCGACGGATTCGAGCGGCTCCTTGATCATCCGCTTGCCGATCTCCGTCAGCTCCTTCATCGACTGATAACCGGTCACCGTGAAGGTGAGGATGGGCAGCGAATCCATGTCCCATCGCGCCACCAAGGGCGGCTTGGTGCCCTCGGGCAACTGGTCGAGCACGGCGGAAATCTTGTCGCGCACGTCCTGCACCCCTGCATTGATGTCGCGATCGAGCTTGAACTCCACCATGATGCGCGACACGCCTTCGAGCGTGACCGAACGCAACTCATCGATGCCGGTGACGGTGTTGATCGCTTCCTCGAGCGGCTTGGTGATGCGCGCCTCGGTCTCTTCGGGCGCGGCGCCCGGCAGATAGGTCTGCACCATCACCATCGGCATATCGACCTTCGGATACAGATCGACGCCGAGGCGCTGGTAGGAAAACCATCCGAGCACCACCAGCACGCCGACGAACATGGTGGCGAAAACGGGCCGCCGCACGCACAGGTCCGCGAGGATCACGACTGCTCCTTGGCGACGACCGCAGTTCCGTCGGCGAGCCGATCGACGTCGGTGACGACGACCTTTTCGCCCGGCTTGAGGCCGCTGATGACTTCGATGAGGCTGCCCTCGGTCGAGCCGGTGGTAATTTCGCGCGAGCGCACTGCACCGGCGGCATAGACGAATACGCGCGCGATGCCGGCATAACGGAGCACCGCGCTGGACGGGATGAACAGCGCGCGATCATGGCCGAGATCGATCGTCACATGGGCGAAGTAGCCGGGCTTGAGAATTCCCTCGGCATTCGGCACCTCGGCTTCAACGAGCAGCGTGCGGCTGCTATCATCAAGTGCAGGCGCGATGCGCGTGACGGTGCCGTGGAAAGTTTGCTCGGGACGCGCATCAATAGTGAGATCGAGACGCAGTCCAATCTTCGCCATCGGCACGAAGCGCTCCGGAATCGGCGCGCGCAACTTGATCGGATCGGTGGCAATCAATTCATAGAGCGGCATGCCCTCACCGACGTGCTCGCCGAGCGCGACCGAGCGCTTCTGCACCCATCCGGCGAACGGCGCCCGGATGTAGGTATCGCTAAGCTTTTTACGCGCGAGGCCGAGTTGCTTCGCGGCGGCATCGGCATCGGCCTGCGCGACCCGCATCTCGGCCGAGGATTGATCGAATTGTTGTGCCGCCACCAGATGCTGGCGATTGAGTTCCTTCATGCGCGCGAAATTCGCGGTTGCATTAGCCGCGCGCGCCTGGACCTGCGCGAGCTGTGCCTCGGCGGAATCGACGCGAAGCTGATATTCGCGGGGATCGATGCGCGCGAGGACCTGCCCCGCCTTGACGTGATCGCCCATATCGGCGAACACCTGCGCCAATGCGCCACTGACTTCGGCCGCGAGCACCGCCCGCTCCTTGGGGAACAGCGCACCCTGGGCCTGCGCGGTGCGAATCATGTCCTGCTGACGCGCGGTGGCAATCGCGACGACCAGCTTCTCGGATTCCACCGGGGTCGAGGCTTTAGCAGCGTTCGGCCCGCCGCAGGCACTCGCACACAGTCCGGTCAAAGCGGCAATCGCGATAAGGATGCGATAGGTCATTTGCCGTTTCTCTCCGGATGGATTCCGCGCACGCCGTACAAAAACATATTCAGCACCGTTTCGGCGTCATCCTCCGTAGGCGTATCGCTAAGCGCGAGCAGCCGCCGCCGCAGCGGCGCAGTCATCATTTCCGCGAGCATGAGGGCCGCGAGTTGAGGATCGGGAGCACGAATCGCGCCGCTCTCGGCCGCCGAGCGCAGGATGCACGCGAAGTAGTCCACCCATTCGAGGTAAACCTTGCGCAACTCCTCGCCGCGCTTATCGCCGGGCTCATAACTGACGAATCGGGAATCGAGGATGAGCGCCTTAAAGAAGTCCTCGTGCGACTTCTGGGTCTTGAACATGCTGCGAATCAGGCAGGCAAGCCGCTCGATCGGCGGGCGGCTGGTATCGTCGCCCTGCGCGAGCTCGCGCGTGAGGTCGCGGATGCCCTCGACCACCGCGGAGTGCAGCAGCGCCTCCTTGTTTGGAAAATAGAGGTAGATAGTCCCCTTGGCGATGCGGGCCTCGTCGGCGACGCGATCGATAGTGGTCCCTTCGAAGCCAAAGCGGCCGATGGTGCGGCGCGCGGCCTCGAGGATTTCGGAGACCCGGTAGTTCTTCAAAACTTCTTCTTTGGTCACGACTGTTCGTTCAGTCAACTGAACGTCCATTCAGTCTAGGCATGAGGGAAGAAGTGAGGCAAGGGGTTCTGAGGCACGGAAACGAGCCGCGTAGAGTATAGTCAGTGAAGAGTTATCGAAGACATGCTATCGGACTGGCGCTGGTTGTTTGGGCTCCAATTATACTGGCGGTCGCTGGCGCTCTCGTGATCGGCCTTTTGGTTGGAACTGGCGCGCTTCATTTAAGAAAACCAAACAGACCCCACTACGGGATGCCCAGATGAACCGTGAAGATTTCTCATTCAAGAGTCCCGAGGGTCCCGATTGCGATGATATCGAGATAGTCTCGTATCGGTGGCCATCAAGCGGCCAAGCCCTCGGAATCGTTCAGATTTCCCATGGGATGGGCGAGCATTCGCTCCGCTATGCCGACCTCGCCGGATACCTCAATCGCGCGGGTTTTCACGTCTATTCCAATGACCATCGCGGCCACGGCCGGACCGCCCGATCAAAAGATGCGCTGGGCGACTTCGGCCTCGGCGGATGGGACGCCTTGGTCGAGGACATGGCGCGCTTAACTTGCATCGCACGCGAGCGCGACCCCGGATTGCCGGTCGTGCTGCTCGGCCACAGCATGGGGTCGTTCGCGACGCAGGCCTACCTCCTCGACCATAGCGACCTTATCGATGCGGCGGTGCTGTCCGGCTCAGCCGCGGTCGATATGCTTCAGATGGATTCCTCGGGCGATGCCGACCTGACCGCCATCAATCGCGCATTCGAGCCGGCGCGGACGCCGTTCGACTGGCTGAGCCGCGACGCGGCCGAGGTCGATAAATACATCGCTGACCCGTTATGCGGCTTTGGCGTGATCGCGAGTTCGATGGCGACGATGGCGGCCGCGTCGGCGCACATCGTGAATCCCGCGGAGTTGGCACGCATCCGCAAGGACCTGCCCATCTACATCATGGCGGGCGACAAGGACCCGATTAACCATGACCTGGAATGGCTGCGGCCGGTGGCCGCGCGCTACCGCGCCGCGGGCATCAAGGCGGTGACGGAAAAATATTACCGCGACGGCCGCCATGAGATGTTCAACGAGACCAATCGCGCGGAGGTCTATCGCGATCTCCTCGCCTGGATGCGTGATGCGTTGCGCCTCACCTGATGTAGTAGCCGGACACGCGCCATTGGCCCTTGTCGAGCATCGGAGTGACCGTCTCGATGGCGCCCTTCTTTTTGGCGAACTCGGTGTCATAGAGGATGACGACGTATTGGCCCTCGGGCGCGCCGAGCAGATGGGTTGCATATTGGGCCATCTTGAATTTGCGCGAGACTACGGCGCCGAGCGGCTTGCGCGCCGCGGCTGCCATCTTCGCCCATTGCTCGGCGGTGATGTGATCCTTGAAGAAGGTCGCAGCCTGCTCGCGGCTCTCGGCGTACTTGCCTTCGTCGATCAGCTTGAGCCATGCGTCGCTAACCTTGGTCGCCTGCTGCACCGCGGCGTTGCGGTCCTCGCTATGTGCCACACCTGAGAACAGCGTCAGGATCAACATGGAAATGACGGCGGTTCGGATCATGTCCGCTCCTTGTCTCATAGTCGCGTCAATTGTATAGTGTATATGTACAAAGGACAATGGCCGCGCGAAATACCATTCGAATTGACCTCTCCTTATCGCGACCGGCCTATCGCCAGATCGCCGATGCGATCCGCGCGCGGCTGGTCAATCGCGCGCTGAAGCCCGGCGCGCAGCTTCCGCCGGTCAGGCAGCTCGCCGCTGACCTCGCAGTTCATCACAACACGGTGGCCGAAGCCTACCGCATACTGGCCGAAGAAGGATGGCTGGATCTGCGGCGCAGACGTCCTCGAGCGCGCCACGCCCAGCGCGAGTGCGAAAGACCGTGGTGCGCTGCGGCAGCGGCTGCGCGGGCTGATCGCCGAGATGTGCACCGCGGGCGTCTCCATCGCATCGATACGCGAGGAGTTCGACGCCATCGCGCGGCAACTCGCGGGCGAGCGCGACGAATAGGAGCAACGACGATGCTGATGTTCTGGGTCTTCATGGTGCTGTTCATCGGCGCGCTCCAATACCTGATGCCGAATCTCACGCGCCGCGACATCTTCTTCTCGGTCACGGTGGCGCCGGAGATCCGCGCGACGCCTGCGGCTCACGCGATCCTCGCGAGCTATCGGCGCGGGATCGTCATCGTCACTGCGCTCGCGCTGATGCTCGTCATCTACGCCACCAATCGCGCGATGGAAATCGGGACCGCCGGCATCCTGATGCTGCAACTGCTCGCCAGCAACGGCTTCTTTGTTTACGCCCATCATCAGATGATGGCGCACGCGAGCGCGCCATCCTCGACGCGCGAGGCCTCGCTCGCGCCGCAACCGCGCATCGCTGGGTTGGGCGCGTTGCTCGCCGGCCCCTACATCATGATCGCGTGCGCTGCGCTGCTCACCCGCGCGCATTGGAGCGAGATTCCCGATCCGATGCCGGTGCATTGGGACCTGTACGGCAACCCCAACGGCTGGATGCCGAAGACGTGGCACACCTTCGGCTTGCTCATCGGAGTCGAAACACTGCTGTGCGTCATCCTCACCTTCAGTGTCATCGCGATGGTGTATTTCTCGCGGCAAATTTCGGCGACCGGCGCTCGCGCGCGCGAGGAGCGACGCTTTCGATGGATCGGCATCGCGGCGCTGGTCGCGGGAGGTTATCTCTCCGCCGCGTTGGCGTTTCTTCCATTGAATCCGCGCGCGACCTTCGCATTCGGCGGCATCACGTTCTTCCTCGCGATCATGACGGTGTTTTCGCTGGAACTGATTCGGCGCGGACAAGGCGGCGTGCGCCTCGCGCCGGCCGGCGCCGGAGAAGTGATCTCCGATCGCACGCCCGACCGGAACTGGATCTGGGGACTCTTCTACTACAACCCTGACGATCCCGCGCTGATGGTGGAAAAGCGCTTCGGCATCGGATGGACGCTGAACTTCGCGCATCGCGGGGCGTGGGTCTTCATCGGCCTGATGGTGGCGACCCTCGCGGTCTCGTTCGCCTTCCCGCTGCTCAGTAGATGACCTTCTGCTCCATCAGCAGATTGATCTCCGCATCCGAGAGGCCGAGCAGGCCGCCGAAGATTTCGCGGTTGTGCTGGCCGAGGTCCGGCGGCATCGAGAAGTGCAGCTCGGGCACGTTGCTCATGTGCACCGGCATGTTCGGAAGGATGCGCTCGCCGACCTCACGATGATCGATCTTGCGGAAGTAGCCCCATTCCCACAGATGCGGGTCATCATGAATCTCGACGCTATCGAGGACCGGGCCGGCGGCGACGCCCGCGGCCTGGAGATCTTTCGCGAGCGCGATGTGCCCGAAGTTGCGCGTCCACTGCGCGAGGTGCGCATCGAGCGCGGCGCTATTCTGCCAGCGCGCATACTGGTCGGCGAATTTTGCGTCGCGCGTCCATTCGGGATTGCCCATCGCGCGGCATAGCGCTTCCCACTCCGCCTGATTCGCGACCGCGATCGCGATCCACTTATCCTCGCCCGCGCACGGATAGGTGTTGTGCGGCGCCATCGCATCGTCGCGATTGCCGCGCGCGCGCCGGTCGCGTCCGTTGATGAAGTAGTCCATGTACCATTCGGGCATCTGGCCGATGACGGTCTCGCCCATACTCGCGTCGATCCATTGTCCCTCGCCGGTGCGGTTGCGATGGCGCAGCGCCGCGAGCACATGAAACGTCACCGCGCTCGCGATCGCATAGTCGGGCCAGGTGCCTCCGGTCTGACGCGGCGGCGGATTCGGATTGCCGGGGTCGGGATAGCCCTGCGCGTCGAACATGCCGACGAAGCTGCACGCCATCGGACCCCATCCGACCCACGAGGCCGGCGCGCCTCCGGTTTTGCCGAGCAGTGAAACCGAAATCATGACAATGTCGGGCTTCACCGCGCGCACCCGATCGTAGGTGATGCCGAGCTTGTTCGCGGCCGGCGTCGGGAAGCATTCGAGGACCAAATCGCTCTTGCGAATGATCTCGTCGGCGAGCGCGCGCCCCTTCTCTGATGCGAGGTTGAGCGTGATCGCCTTCTTTCCGTAGTTCAGCGCGTGATAGTAGCCGTTGCGATTGAAGCCCTGCACGCGATCGGCCATCCCCGACGGATTGATTCGACCGATATCGATATAGACCTGCGATTCGATCTTGATGACCTCGGCGCCCATCGTCGCGAGCCACTGCGCGATCTGCGGACCGTTGATGATCCAACTGAAGTCGGCGACGCGGATTCCTGAGAGCGGAAGTTTTTTCATCATCGTATCTCGTTCAGAACGGCCTCCTTTAGATCACGCCCGCGGCGCGCATGCCCTGCTGCGCCTCGTGCGAGTAGCCGAGCCGCCCGAGGATCTCCGCGTTGTGCTCGCCGAGCATCGGTGCGCGCGAGGGCGTCGGCGGCGTCGCCGTCATCTTCACCAGTGAGCGCGGATACTCGAAGCGGCCCGCGATCGGATGATCGATTTCCATGAAGGCCTCGCGCGCTCTCAAGTGTGGGTGATGCGCCGCCTGCGCGACGCTGAATACCGGGCCGATCGTCAGCCCGAGCTTCTGCCCTTCGGTCACCAAGTATTCGGTGTCGTACTTGAGCAGCTCCGCGCGAATCATCGGACGCAGCACGTCGTCGTTCTGCGCGCGGCCGGCCAGCTTGTCGAAGACCTCGCTCTCCATCGCCTCCGGATGATGCAGCAGCGCCTTGAGCGCCTCGTAATGCGAATCCGCGGCCCACAAGGTGTAAACCCATCCGTCCTTGCACGGCAGCGGCTCGAGGCCGACCGCCACGTTGGTACGCAGCCGGCTGAACGGGATACGTATGTAAGTGTAGGCCGCCATCTCGATTTTCGAGGTGCTCGCGATCGCCTGCCAGCACGGCACATCGATCCACTGACCCTCGCCGGTTTGCTCGCGATGAAAGATCGCGAACATCGATGCTGCCGCGGCCGCACTCGCGCCCATCATCTCGGCCTGATGCCCGGGCGCGCGCAGCGGATTCTCTCTCGCGCCGTCATCGACCATGGTCGGCGTGTTGTAGCCGGTCAGACTCATCGCGAACTCGATGAGGTCGGTGCCCTTCCAGTCACGATACGGACCGGTCTGCCCGAACGGCGTGATCGAGGTGACGACGAGGCGCGGGTTGAGCGCGTGCAGCGCATCGAAACCGAGCCCGATGCTGTCGAGGTACCCGGGCGCGTGATTCTCGATCAGCACGTCGGCGCGCGCGACGAGCTTGCGGAAAACCTCGGCGCCCGAAGGCGTCGCGGGATCGAGCGTGAGACTCTTCTTGCTAGTGTTGAGGTAGAGAAACGATCCGCTTTTTTCCGGATGCGGAATGTCGCCGGGAAACGGCGGCCGCGCGCGCATCGCATCGCCGGCACCGGGCGGTTCGATCTTGATGACCTCGGCGCCCATGTCGGCGAACATCTTGCCGCACATTGGTCCCGAGACCATTTGCGCGAACTCGACTACGACCAGATCATCGAGCGCTCGGTTGCCCACGCATCGCACCTCCCGCAGTTGCAGGAGCCGCGACTATAACGCGAAAATCGGCGCGGCGAGAAACCGGAATTTAACATACCGATCGGTTTGTTGATCGTTTGTATTCCGGCTGGATTCAGTAGATATTGGGCGCAGCGATAACCCGCGCAAACCCTAATGAGGTGCCGCTATGGCGCAATTCGATCTGGTCATCAAGAACGGAATGATCGTTGACGGGACGCGCGCGCCGCGCTTCCGCAGCGACATCGGAATCAAAAACGGCCGCATCGCGAAGATCGGCCGCATCGCGCATTCGGACGGCGCGAAGGTGATCGATGCCGACGGACAAATCGTCGCCCCCGGATTCATCGATCTCCACACCCACTACGACGCGCAAATTTTCTGGGATCCCTACCTCACGATTTCCGGCTATCACGGCGTGACCTCGGTCGTGCTCGGCAATTGCGGATTCGGCTTCGCGCCCGTGCGCCCCAAAGATGCCGAACGCGCGATGCTCACCATGGTCCGCACAGAGGCGATTCCGCTGCGCTCGATGCAGGCCGCGATGGCGTTCAACTGGGAGAGCTATCCGCAGTTTATGGACGCGCTCGACGCCACGCCCAAGGGCGTCAACCTGTTGCCCTACGTGCCGATGAATCCGCTGATGGGCTACGTGATGGGCATCGAGGAGTCGAAGACCGGCCGCATGCCGACCGACGATGAGCATGCGAAGATGCGCCAGTTGCTGCATCAGGCGATGGATGCGGGCGCGTGCGGATGGTCGGCACAGCGGCTGATCCCTGGCGGACCGAGCGCGGTGCAGCGCGACTTCGACGGCTCGCCGATGAACACCGACGTGATGCACGACGAGACCTGCCTCGAGATGGCGCGCGTGCTCGGCGAGCGCGGCGAGGGCTTCCAGGAACTCACGCTCGCGAGCTGGGATCCGAAGAAGGACGCCGACCACTTCGAGAAGATCGCGGAGATCAGCGGCCGCCCGATTATGTACGAGGCGCTGGTCACCAACGATCGCTTCCCGCATCGTCATCGCAACACCATGAAGTGGCTGGAGCGCTGCCGTCAGAAGGGTCTGCCGGTTTACGGGCAGGGCACCACGACTGACGCGGGCCTCACGTTCACATTCGAGGATTGGAACCTGTTCGACGACTCCGATGCGTGGCGCGATGCGACCACCGGCACCGTCGCCGAGCGTTGCGAGAAGCTGGGTGATCCGCGCCGACGCGCCGCGCTGAAGGCGCAGATGCCGCGCGAGAGCCTCATCACCAACTACTTCGACGAGATCATCATCACCGAATGCAGCAAGCCCGAGAACAAGAAGTTCGAAGGCATGACGTTGCGCCTCGCCGCGAAGGAAACCGGCAAGGACATCGTCGATACGATGCTCGACCTCGCGGCCTCGGAGAATCTGAAGACCGAGTTCTTCGCGCCCGCGGTGAATTCGTCCGACCTCATGAAGGAGCTGCTCGACTATCCCTACATCACCTTCGGCGTGTCCGACGGCGGCGCGCACACGAAGTTCCTGACCGCCGGACGCTATCCTACGGAAGGTCTGATTCGCTTCGTGCGCGAGAAGAATTGGATGACGCTCGAAGACATCCACTGGCGCATGTCGGGACTGCCTGCCTTCTGCGCGGGATTCAAGGATCGCGGCTTCCTGCGCGAGGGGGCGCCAGCCGACATCGTGGTGTACAACCTCGATCAGTTGAAGGTGCTGCCGGTCGAAATCGCGCACGACCTGCCGGGCGACGAATGGCGTCGCGTGCAGCGTGCCGAGGGCTACAGCCATATCCTCGTGAACGGCCAGGTGACATGGGAAGGCGATAAATTCACCGGCGCGACTCCGGGTAAGGTTTTGCGCCACGGAGTTTCGGCATAGCGGCTGGACTCTTACAGAAGACCGACTAGATTCGTGGCGGATGTCTTCGGGCATCCGCCACGTTTCGTTTTGCGCGAAGGAGCAGACTTCGATGCAGACCGACAATCTTGCGCCGGCGGCCGCGCACGTAATGGCGGCGGTGCGTGCGCTGGAACCGGAAATTAAAGCCGCCTCGGCGGCGATCGAAGCGGAGCGGAAGCTGCCGGCCACACTCGCGCATCATCTGATGGAGGCGGGCGTGTTTCGCATGGGTACGCCACGCGCATACGGCGGCGGCGAACTCGATCCGATGAGTCAGGTGCGGGTGGTCGAAGAACTCTCGCGCATCGAGGGCGCGGTGGGATGGCTCGCGATGATTTCCACCGCCGGCAGCTTCCTTCCCGCGTTCCTCGAACCCGCTGCGGCACAGCGCCTTTTTGGCGCGGTGGAGAGCGTGGTCGCGGGCCAGGTTCGCCCACCGAATCGCGCGGATTTGGTCGAGGGCGGCTATCGGCTCAGCGCGACCTAT
>Ga0335079_10006467_pt1 | contig 13394 bp, 9 predicted proteins | sample Lox_Sample_33_FD_206719 | JGI IMG/M metagenome (GOLD analysis project Ga0335079, IMG submission 206719) | Soil microbial communities from Loxahatchee National Wildlife Refuge, Florida, United States - Lox_Sample_3.3 | ecosystem: Environmental > Terrestrial > Soil > Wetlands | place: USA: Florida... | reverse complement strand
CGGATCCGAGAGCCGGCGCGGTACACGTGGCCCTCGTAATAGAGCGGAATCACGACCTCGACGAACTTGCCCTTGGGCATCGGTCGGACGTCGGAGGTGAGCATGCTCGGGACCGGGTCGAGCAGGGTGCTCTTCTGATGCAGGATGTCGTCCGTGGTCGTCGAGAGCTTGCGCTCGTTGGCCCGCAGCCACCCGTTCTGCACGAACGTCTCGTTGCCGTCCGGCCGGACCTCGCTGACCGTCGCCTGGAGATCGACGTCAGGGGTCGAGGAACGCACCCAGAGATGGACCGCGCCGGCGCCAATCACGGTGGCGTTCGACTTCAGCGGCGCCGACACGTAGGAGACCGCGGTGCCCGAGGGATTCTGCTGCCAGTTCCACTGCCACTGCGAAGCGTTGCCCCACAGGCCCCCGGCCTCGGTGTTGGCGATCGGGAAGTCGTTCAGCGCCGTGGCCTTCGCGTTCGACGTATACCAGTTGACGCCCTTGCGTGCGGGTGGGCGGCCGTTCAACGACCCGCCACGACCTAGGTACCACCAGCGCGCCCTCGTGCCCGGAACCGGGAAACTCGAGAACGACTGCTCGAACCCCGGGTAAGGATCGCCGGCCGTGTTGCTGCCCGTCGGGGATGTCCCAGCGCCGTTGTCGAACAGAACTCGGACCTCGGGCAGGTTTTCAAACGCGCTCAGCGCCGTCTGGTAGGTGGGCTCGGTCTGGATCGAGTCGGCCGGGAGCGTGACAAGATCGCTTTGCGGCAGTCCCATCGCCTGTTGGTAGACAACCGGCGCCGCAGCGCGTATCAGCGCCTGATTGAGGATCGGCGCCTGGTGGGCGACGAACAGCTCTAAGAAGTCGTACCAGCGGTCGAATGTGTACGGGTCGAGCGAGTCCACGTGCGCGCCGTTGGTGAACGTGAACCACTTGTGCTGGGTTCCGGTGAAGTGCTGCACCAGGTCGGGACAGTGACCGCCGGTCTGCTCGTCCTCCCACTGACAGGCCATGAATACCGGCACCTTGATCTTGTGGACGAAGGTGATCGGGTCCAGCGGGTCGGCCACCGGGGCGTTGTAGTGCGCGTTGGCGTCGATCTTGTCCATCAGGCTTGCCGCCTCGCCGTGCATCACCTGATTGGACTTGCAAGTCTGATCGCCGTTCTGGATCTGCTGGTAGGCGTACGGCTGCCCGCTGTTCGGCCCGGCCGGCTCGGCTTCCTGCTGGCGCTGCTGGGCCCACGCCACCGCGAACCCCGTGTTCAGGACCCCGCCGGGGTACAGCGTGGTCGCGGTCGCGTCGATCGTCGACAGTGGCGAGATCGCCGCGAGGTCGGGCGGATCGAGTTGGGCGGCGAACAGCTGACTGATCGCGCCGTACGAGATGCCCATCATCCCCACCTTGTGACCGAGCACCCACGGCTGGTGGGCGATCGTCTCGATCACGTCATAGGCGTCGAGATTCTGGAGCGGCTCGAAGAAGTCGTATGCCCCGCCCGAGCATCCGGTACCACGCATGTTGACGTCGACCACGGTGAACCCCATCAGGTTGGCCAGGACCGCGATGCCGTTCACCGGTCCCGACGGGTCCGCGTACCCGTAGCCCGAGTATTCGATCAGCGTCGGGTAGGGCGGAACCCCGAAAACGGAGGTGTGCGCGTGCTTGGCGAGGGGACTCGGAAGGGTCGGGCTCGGCAATCCGCCGGGCAAACTGATGGGCAGGGACGGGCTGGGCAGCCCAGGCGGCACGGGCAGCCCGAGCGGTAGGCCGGGCTCCCCGGCCGGGCTGGTCGGTGGGTGCACATCGATGGCCAGCTGCGTGCCGTCACGGGTGGTCAGGTATGTGTATCCCTCGTCGGGGATCGACTGGTTGTAGATGCCCGGATCCCATGGCGCGGCCGCATCGGAGTGGACCGTGATCGCTCCGGACTCGGCGCCATCCGCGTTCGAGCGGACGCGGTAGCCGCCGCCCGGCGGGACGTTGCGAAACAGCAGACCGCCAAGCGAGTCGCCCTGCTGGGTGTAGAGCGTCGTCCCGTTCGCACGCAGAAGCGACATGCTGGCGTTCGGGGCAAGGCCGGTCACGTACACCTGCTCGGCGCTGCCATGGGCACTGAAGGACGCCGTCGCCGCGCTGGCACTCGCAGCCGCGATGCCGGCGACCGTGATCACGGCCACGAAGAGTGACGCGGCGGCCGTAATGGCACGCACTCGGGCACGACGCCGCAGGACGTTGCCTCTCCGCACGGCGGCCACTGTGACACATCCCCGAAACGCATGCGCCGGTTCCGCAGCCACACGAGTGAGGGTGACGCGCGGCGCCGTCAACGGCCCCGAGCGTCAGCCCAAAACGTCAACTCAGCTTGAAGATGAAGTCGTAGTCCTTGCCTCCGTCGCGGGAGAGCAGTGTCATCTCGCCGCGGCTGTTGCGGTAGGCGCCGGTCCCGCCGGTGATCGACAGCACGCTATTGCGCGTGTCGTAGTAGGGACCCTGCACCGTGATCTGTCCGGCCTTCAGGAACGTCGTCCACAGACACTCCCAGATGCCCTGCTTGGGCGCGACGCGGACGCAGAAGCCCTCGTCGTGACCGACCTGCTTGGTGTTGGCGACGTTGAACACCGGATTGTTGAACGTCAGCACGTTGCCCTTCACGTCCTTGCCGCCGCCCGTCGGGATCTCCGTGTCCGTGATCGCGTGCTCGATCACGTGCACCGTCGTGCCGCCCGCGTGCGCTCGGCTCGTTCTTGCCGAGCTTGGGGCAGCGGCAATCGCTCCCGCCGTCAGCGCCGCGGCCGCGGCCAGCGCGAACGTGCGCCGGCGTGGCTTGCCGTACTGCAAGGCTCTCCCTCCTCGTCGTTGACCTCAGAACCGCGGCGATCGTACGCCGACGGACGGGCGCCCGTCCAGGGCCCGCTTGGCCCGCGCTAGCCGCCCGACATGTCCACGGCGTAGACGTTCGTCGGCTCGATCGTCACGACGACGCGAGATTCGCCCGGCTGGTCGTGCACTCTGAGATCCGCCGAGTACTTCTTCCCAAACTTGTCCGCGAATGAGTAGTCGTTATCGGCTTCGATCGCGGCGTTCCCGCGGACGACGAGATACCGGTAAGGGTTCTTAACGTCGAGGATCATCAGGCTGCACTGCGGGCGCTTCACGAGATTTCGGGTCTTCAGCCTCGAGTCGTTGAGCGACAGCTTGAGCTCGCCGTCGTCGTATAGGAACCACAGCTCCGACAGCTGCGGATATCCGTCGCCACCAATCGTTGCCAGCGTCGCGACCTGCGCGTCCAGCAGGTCGCGGTGAGAGTCAGGGAAGGTCGTCATGGGCGACATTCTGACTCAGAGCTGGCCGCGACGATCCGGCGCGACCAGGGCCTACATCGCGGGGTCGTAGTAGTAGCCCCACATCTTGAGATCGGGACTTCTGGACACGACTTTCCCGACCAGCGCCTTCCACGACGGCCACGAGTCGGGCACCGCCCACTTCGGCATCGTCCGGCTGGGGAAGGCCGGACCCATCTCCGAGCACCACAGCGGCAAGCCCTTCGAAGCCGCCCAGGCGGCGTCCTGCGGAACCTGTACCAGCCCGTCGAACTTCGTGTGGTAGCAGTGGGCGGCGATCGCCTGCACGCCGGCCGGGCGGCCGTGCGCGAATCCGGCCTGGGTGGAGCCGAACCCCCAGGGGCTGAACTCGCCGTAGACGCGAATCGCGTGCGGGACGAGCCTCACGAGGACGGGCTCGACTGCGTTCCAGACCGCCCGATAGTTCTGTCCTGCGCTTCGGCCGTCGCGGGTGAGGGACACCGTGCCCTGCCCGTACGTGCCCGACATCGCGAGATCCTGCTCGTTCCCGACGCCGACGGCCCACACGTACGGCGCGTAGGTCGGGAGCACCCGTGCGAAATAGGCCGCGACCTGACCCGGCGTCCAGTGATTGTTGAACTGGAAGGAGACGTAGACCTTGAAGCCCGCCGCCTGCGCGGCCTCGACGCAGCCGATGCCTGCAGCGACGGGCGCGGCCTGCGGCGAGAGGATCAGCCGCATGACGCTGGCGTGGTTCGCGCGCAGGAACGGATTGACGTTCTGGTTCGCGAGGCATGCGGTCTCCTTGCTCACCGCATACAGCGATGGCCGCGCGGACGCGGCGGAAGCCGAGACCGTCAGTGCGATGAGCGCGAGCAATGCCGCGAGCGCACCTGTCCTGAGGAGCCGCATCCGGCGCCGTATCTGCTTCATGTCCACGCTTGTCCTACGTCGATGATCCGAACCGACCACTGCCGGCGGCCCCGGCGGCCTCAGCAATCCATCGGCACGCCGAATCGGTCACTTGAGCCCGCAACGGCACCCACGGTAGCGGGGATCGTAGTTCGAGAGGCCTTGTCGCACCCCTTCTTATCGCCCTATAGGGATTTTCTCGGAATGTTCTTCGTTGTGCCTCGCAGCCTGAGGCCAGATGCGTGGGCGCGGCGACAACGGAGAGGTCTCGATCGGCCGGCGGGTGGGCCGCGTCGCTCTGACCATGGGTGCCGTCGGGGCGGCCGTCGTCGCCGTGCTGAGCACCGGCGCGATCACGCCTCCGGGCTTCGGCAATACCTCGCAGGCAGCTCAGGCGAGCGACCAGGCCGCGCTCGCGGCCCAGCGTACGGCGGCCGACAAGCAGTGGGCCTCGACGACATGCACAAACATCCTCGCCTGGAAGAACGAGCTCAAGCACGACGGAACGAGCCTCGACTTCGGCTTCGGGCCGACGGCTCGGATCAAGGACGCGATCTCGGCGACGGATCGGTTGATGAACCAGCTCAACCGGCTCGGGCTGCCGCCGGGCGCGCAGTCCGCCCAAGCGCAGGCCGAGCTGAAGAAGCTTCGCGCCAACATCGAGTCGCGCCTGCGCAACCTCGAAGGCACCGCGAGCAGCGTCGCGGGCGGGAACCTCGGCGCGATCGGTGCCCTCCTGAGCGCCCTGGAGAACGACAAGGTCCTGGGTCCGCAGATCGCGAGCGAGCTCAGCCACGTCCCGTCGGTTGATCTCGGGCTGTCGCTCGCTGAGACCCGCGCGTGCCGGCAGCTCGTCGGGATGCCGATCTAGCGGGGCTCCGACTCCCGAGCGGGACGCTTCGCCGTGGCATTGGGGGCGGGCCCCGATTGGCGTCCTCGATCGCCACCCCTTACGGTTCGCACTGGTTCGTATGCGACGGCTCGACGTGCAGCTGCTTGGCCGATTCGAAGTGCGGGTCGATTCGCGACCGGTGCCGGCCGACGCCTGGCCGCAGAAGCGGGCGGCCGATCTCGTCAAGCTTTTGGCACTCGCGCGAGGTCACCGGATGCCACGCGACCAGGTTCTCGACATGCTGTGGCCCAGGCTCGGCGTTGACGCCGCCGCGGCCAATCTGCACAAGGCGGCGAGCTACGCGCGCCGGGCGCTGGGCGAACGCGACGCGGTAGTCGTGCGCGGCGGCGTGGTCGCGCTTGCGCCGGACGCCGATGTGATCACCGACGTCGAGCGGTTCGAGAGCGGCGACGACGACGCCTACGGCGGCGATCTCCTCCCCGACAACCCATATGAGGAATGGACTCTGGGAACGAGGGCGCGGCTACGCGACCGCCGCCTTGTGGTGATGCGCTCCCAGGGCCGCTGGGAGGAGGTGCTACGTGAGGACCCAGCCGACGAGGCGGCGCATCGCGCGCTCATGCGACGCTGCGCCCAGCGTGGCGACCGGCCAGGTGCCGCGCGCCAGTTCCGGTTGTTGCGCGAGGAGCTTTCGCGCCTCGGCGCGGAGCCATCCGACGAGACGATCGCGCTCGAACGCGAGCTTATGCGCGGACCAGCGATTCATTCGCCCAGGCTGCTGCCTGGACCACTCGAGGGACGCGAGCGAGAACTCGCCGCCGGTGTCGGCGCGCTCCGCCGAGCAGCCGAGGGCGACGGTGGTGCGCTACTCATCGTCGGCCCGGTCGGGATCGGCAAGACGCGCATGATCGAAGCCGTCCTCGCCGAGGCGGAGCGACTCGGGTTCCACACACTACGCGGCGCCGGTCACGAAGTGGATGGCCGCACACCGTACGCGCCGCTCGCAGAAGCGCTTGACCCGCTCGCCGGACGGCGCCCCGAGCTGATCGGCGCACTCGCAGACAGCTCGCAGGTCGCGCTCTCCCGGTTATTGCCCTCGGTGCGGCGTCGGCATGGGTTGGTCGATGAGCCCGTCGACCGTCGTCTCGTCTTCCTCGCGGTTGCGGGGTTCCTGGCCCAGGCCGCGGCAGAAGCCGGAGTGGTGCTCGCCGTCGATGACCTGGGCAGCGCCGACGAGGCGACAGTGGCGCTTGTGCACCACCTTGCACTCAGCGCAGCCGGAGAGCGTCTGCTCGTGGTCGCTGGAATCTGTGACGAGCCGCTCGCCGAGGCGGCCGCGCTCGTCCGATCGAGGCTGATCGGACGCGGGAGCACCGTAGAAGTCGCGCTCGGTCCGCTCGATGCCGGCGCTCTCACCGCCGTCGCGGAGCGCGCGGCCGGCAGGCCGCTGTCACCCCGAGCGCTCGACTCCATCGGCCGATCGGCGGCGGGCAACCCGTTCTTCGCCGAGCAACTCGCATCGTCGGTGGACGCCACCGGAGAGATCACGGTTTCCGCGCGGCTGCGCGAGGTCGTAAAACAGCGGCTCGAGGTGCTCGAGCCATTCGGCGACCCTCTGCTCGCCGCCCTCGCCGTGATCGAAGACGGCTTCACCGCGGCGGGGTTGGCCGCGCTCGCCGGCCCGGACCAAGTCGAGCCGGCGCTAGCCGAGGCCGAGGCCGCCGGCGTGCTCGAGTCCGCCCGGGGTCGTTATCGATTCCGCCACGCCCTGGTGCGTGAGCAGCTCGCTGCCCAACTCCCCGAAGACCGTCTGCGCCGCACCCACGCTGAGGCCGCGGAACTCCTCGCGGGCGACGGCGCGCCCCCCGAACGCGTCGCTTATCACCTCCTCGGCGCGGGCCGCCCGGCCGAGGCGGTTCCGCTGCTGGCCGAGGCGGCGCAGTGGGCCGTGGAGGTTGGCGCTTACCGCGACGGTGCCCGATGGGCCGAGCTCGCGCTGGAGCACGCCGATGTTCAGGATCGACCCGGTCTGCTGGAGCTGCGGGCGCACCTGCTGTACGGAGCCGGCGATGTCGGCGCCGCCCATGCGTTCGCCAGGGCGATCGATGCCGCCCCCAACGAGCGAGTGCCTGCGCTCCTCGTCCGCCAGGCGCGCGCGTATATGGCGGCGGGTGACATCGCGGGCGCCAACAACACGCTCCAGCGGTTTGATGCAGAGCAGCTCGAGGACCTTGGCGAGTCGGCGCTCGTGCGCGGCATGGTGGCGTGGCACACCGGCGATTGGGAACGAGCGCGGCGCGTCGCCTCAGACGCGGTCGGTGTCGCGACCGATCCCGGCGACCTGGCGCTCCTGAACGGCATGATCGCCCACGTCTACGGCGGCTGGGAGCAGCACACCCGGCGCGAGCTCACGCACATCTGGGATTCGCCCGAGGTCGCGGGCAAGGTGTTTGACTCGTATCTGTGCGTGACCGAGTACGTGCTGACGGCCGGCGATCCATACGAGCGTCTGGCTGGCTTCGCTAAGCGCCTTCGCGCGCAGGCGCAGCAGGCGGGCGCCCGTCGCGGCGAGGCGTTCGCCGCGACCCTGCTCGGTGAGACGGAGCTGTTCACGGGCAACCTCGAGGCCGCGCGAGCACATCTGCTCGATGCGGCGCGCATCAGCCGCGAGGTAGGCGCGGTCGCGGGCGAGTCGCTCGCGCGGACTAGGTTGGGAGAGGCGCTGCTGCATCTCGGCGACCGTTCAGGAGCACAAGCCCAGCTCGAGGAGGCACTCGAGCTTGCGCACATCTCCCCTATGGCGGAACATCTCGTGTTCCTCGTCTGTGGCGTGCTGGTGCGAGTGCCCGACAACAGCGCCGACGCGCTCGCGCTGATCGAGCGCGTCGAGACGCTGTTCGATCCACGCTGGGTCTGTCCGTTCTGTCCGACCGGTTACCGCGTGGCGGCGGCGATGGTGTGCGCCAACGCCGGCCAACTGATGCGCGCCCGTGAATTCCTCGAGCGTGCCGAGTTCGGCGCGGCCCGGTGGCCGGCGGGTCCGTGGCCCGCGGCGCTGGCCGAGGCCCGAGCATTGCTGCTCCTCGCCGACGGCGACCGGCGAGGCGCCACGGACGCCCTGCGCCGAGCCGCCGAGGGCTATGCCGCAAACGGGCAATCGCTGAACGAGCGAAGGGCGCGCGAGGCGCTCGGCCGCCTCGCCGGAGTCGGGGTCTCTACCTAGGAAGGTTCCGGGAAGGCGTGTCGGCGATGTTGCCGGCATGCAAACGAACCTCACACACATACCCACACGTTCCGCAGGATTGGTCGCGGGAAGCCGCACCGACGCGAGCCGCGGCCAGCCGGCGGAAGAGTCACACCGCGGCCGCGTGCTCGCGCTGCTCTGCCTGGTCTATTTCTTAGTGATCCTCGACGCAGCGATCGTTCGGCTCGCGCTTCCATCGATCGACATTGCGCTTGGACTGTCGCCCGCGTCGCAGACCTGGGTTGCGAACGCCTACATGCTGTCGTTCGGCACTCTGCTGCTGCTCGGCGGGCGGTTGGCGGATCTGTTCGGTCGCAAGCGGATCCTGCTCGCCGGCGTCAGCGTGTTCACGCTCGCTTCTTTGGCGTGCGGGCTCGCGTCCTCGGGCGCGACCTTAATCGCTGCCCGGGCGCTTCAGGGCCTTGGCGCTGCGGCGATGACGCCGGCCGCCTTGTCGATCCTAATGCGCGCCTTCCCGGAAGGCGCCGAGCGCAACCGCGCAATCGGCGCGTGGGGCGCGACGGGCGGAATGGCCGCGACAGCGGCTTGGATCATCGGCGGCCCGCTGATCGATGGCCCTGGCTGGCAGTGGGTGTTCTGGATCAATGTTCCAGTCGGCCTTGTGATCGCCGTGCTGGCTGTCGGACTGCTGCACGAGAGTCGTGACGCCGACGCGACGCGCAGTTTCGACGTCGCCGGGGTGGTGTCGGTGACCACCGCTCTGGTCGCGCTTGTCTACGCGCTTGTCGAGGCGCCTACCGCGGGCTGGGCTTCCACTCAGACGCTCGGGCTGCTCGCCCTCTCGCTGGCCCTGTTCGGGGCGTTCGCGGCGATCGAACGGCGCGCCACTGCGCCCCTCGTGCCCCGCCGGATCGCCGGCTCGCGCACGTTGCTCGCGGCGAACGTCGGATTGGGTCTGACCGCCGCCTCGATCTACGGGATGGCGTTCATCATCTCGATCTACGGGCAGCAGGTGCTGGGCTATTCGGCGCTGAGGTTTGGCGTCGCCGCGGTGATACTGCCTTTCGGCGTGGCGCTCGGCGCGTCGATCGGCCAAGCCCTCGTCACCCGGCGTGGCCCACGCCTGGTGTCGGCCGCCGGGATCGCCGGGCTTGCGGTCGGTTTCGTGCTGCTCGCACGGCTTCCCGTGCACGGGAGCTACGTGACCGACCTGCTCCCAGCCTTCTTGCTATTCGGCGTTCCACTCGGTCTCGCGTTTACGGCCTACTCGGTCGCCACGCTAACCGGGGTCGCCAGCCGCGATGCGGGGCTGGCATCGGGACTGAACAACACCTTCGAGCAGGTCGGTGGTGCGATCGGTACGGCGCTCATGGCGACGATTGCCACCGCGCGGACCGAGCATCTTCTCCATGCGGGCGCCAGCCACCTGTTCGCGCTCGACCGCGGCATTCAGCTCTCATTCGCGGTCGCAATCGCACTTCCCGTCCTCGGCCTGATCGTCTCGGTCCTTCTGCTGCGGCAAACCCGCCCGGCGGGCGCAACCGAACCGCTCGTGGCGACGGCGACACCGGCGACATGCGGCGAGTGAACGCGTCGAGGAAGGCAGCGGACGAGTGCCAAGTACGCAGCTCGCAGCATTTCGCTACTCGCTCGCAAACCGGTTTCCCCCACCCACACCAACCCTCAGAACCAGGAGGTATCGCAATGACACTCGTGACGGACACCATCCGCAACGGCGTGGACACAGAGAAGTTGTTCGCCACGCTCGACCTGATCAAGGAGCAGCCGGCGCTCGCCCGGTTCCAGTTCCGCGCCACCAATCGCTGGATCGACGGCGCCCACAACCGCTCCACGATCAAGGGCTTCTACGCGGCCGGCGGTGAGGACACGACGCGCACCCAGGAATTCGTGATCGACGCGGGCGAGCCCGCGATCCTGCTTGGCAGCGATACGGGCGCCAACCCAGTCGAGCACCTGCTTCACGCACTCGCAGCCTGCCTGACGACGTCGATCGTGTACGTCGCCGCGGCGCGCAAGGTCGCGCTCACCTCGGTCGAATCGACGCTCACGGGGGACATGGACGTGCGCGGCGCGCTCGGCGTCGATGACGAGCCCCGCAACGGGTTCGAGCGGATCGGGGTGTCGTTCCGAGTCACCGGACACGCGCCCGAAGAGAAGCTCCGCGAGGTCGTGCTGCGGGCCCAGCAGCGTTCGGCGGTGTACGACATGGTCACCAACGGCGTGCCGGTCGCAGTCCAGGTCAGCACCGACTGAGAATCGTTCACGCCGCACCGGTGGCCGGCGCTCCGGCGACGGTCACCGGCGGTGTGAGCGGATTGGAGATCCCGATGCCGATTGAACTAAAAGCCCACACCAACGCCGGCGCTCGTCTCGTGGCGATCGCCGAGGAACTGTCGGATCAACTCGCCACCCGCGCGGCCACGCACGACCGCGACGGCACCTACCCGTTCGAGGCGATCGATGCGCTCCGGGCCGCCGGCTACTTCGCCGCACCGATTCCGGTCGAGCTTGGTGGCCTCGGCGTGTCAAGCACGCACGATCTGGTCGTCGGATCGAGCCGTCTCGCTCGAGGCGACGCTTCGGTCGCGATCGGAGTGAACATGCACCTGGTCGCGGTGCTCAACATGGTGCGCCGCCACCAGGTCGCGCTCGCGTCCGGGTCGGAGCGCCGGGTTCGGGCATTCCGCGCCTCGCTCGAGCAGATCGTCCGCGACGGCGTCGTGCTGGCGGCTGCCATCAGCGAGCGCGGACAGGACCTGACACGTCCCGGAACGGTCGCCACCCGCACCGACTCCGGCTGGCGGATCGATGGCCAGAAGATGTTCTGCACGATGTCCCCCGCCGCTACCGATCTATACGCCACCGTGACGTACGCCGACCGCGACGGCATCGACCGGTACGCGTACGCGATGGTGCCAACGGGCGCTCCGGGAGTCGTCGTCCACGATGACTGGGACGCGCTCGGAATGCGCGCATCCGGCAGCAACTCGGTCTCGTTCGAGGGCGTCGAGCTGCCGGAGTCCGGCGTGCGCGGCGGCTTCCGCGCCGGCGATCCGCTCCCCTACATGGAGCGGAACCTTCACTCGGGCCTGTTCCACGCGGCGGCTTCGCTCGGCATCGCCGAATCGGCCGACACGATCGCCCGTGAGGGGCTCGCCCGGAGAATCAACGGCGACGCGCGTCCGCGCATGCAGGTGGCCGACAATGCCGTCGAGCTCGCGGCCGCCCGCGCCGTGCTCGCACGCGCTGCCGACCTGATCGACGGCCACCGAGCCGCCAACCCCGCATCGGACGGCAGCGCCGACGAGCTCAGGGCGCTGTTCGCCGAATCGCAGGCCGCCAAGGCATTCATCAACCAGACGGCGTCCTCGATCGTCGACCGAGCGCTCGCGCTCTCGGGCGGAGCTGGCTACCGCAACGGAAACCCCCTCGCTCGCGCGTACCGCGACGTCAAGGCGGGCTCGTTCATGCACCCGCTCGGCGCCAACCGCGTCTATGACTACCTCGCCGGCGTCGTCCTCGGCGAGGACCCCGACCTGCACTGATCCCCGTGTCAAGCGTCCGGTCACCCATCTCGGCGTCGGCTGAGTCGTCGGGCTCGTTTCGCCACGCGCTGTCGCGCTTCGCGACCGGTGTCGCCTTCGTGACGGCGGCCCCGGCGGGAGAGCCTCTGGGCCTCGTCGTCAACTCGTTCAGCTCGGTCTCGCTCGAGCCGCCGCTGATCTCTATCTGTCCGTCGCGGAGCTCGCACACGTGGGCGCGCATGCGCCGCGCCGGGCGATTCGCCGTCAACGTGCTGCGTGCTGAGCACGAGCGCTTCGCCGCGCGAGCGACCGACCCGAATGCGGACCGATTCGCCGGCCTGAACTGGGGGCCCGGTGCCGCCGGTGCGCCGGTGCTCGCCGATGCCCTCGCGTGCCTCGAGTGCGAGATCGTCGCCGAGTACCCGGCCGGCGATCACTGGATTGTCGTGGCGCGAGTCGAGAGCCTTCGCGTCCTGCCCGGCGACGATCCCCTGATCTTCTTCGCCGGCGACTTTGCTCGAATATCCCCTCCGCGCGGAACCCGGGGCCGTCGTGCGAAGATACTTTCGCGATGGAGCGCAATGTGCTCGGCGGCCCGCTCGAGAGTTGCGGCGTCGACCCGCTCACCGGTTTCTACCGCGACGGATCCTGCCGGACCGGCCCCGGCGACTTCGGCAGCCACACGATCTGTGCGGTCGTGAGCGCCGAGTTCCTCGAGTTTCAGCGGAGCATCGGCAACGACTTGAGCTCGCCGGCGCCCGAGTACGACTTTCCCGGCCTCCGGGCCGGCGATCGCTGGTGCGTGACGACCCACGCCTGGCTGCGCGCGCACGAGCAGGGCGTCGCCGCCTTCGTCGTGCTCGCCGCCACCCACGAGCGCGCGCTCGAGCTTGTGCCGCGAGACGTGCTCGAGCAGTACGCGGTCGACGTCCCCGCCGATCCGGGATCGATCGACGCTACTTGAGCAGGTCGACCGTGACCGACGAGGGCGCGTTCGCGGCGCGCGCGATCGTGTAAACGCCGCCCGCCAGCTCGGGGATCTGCCCGGGCAGCGGCGTGAGGTGCGGGGCGTCAGCTGTCGCGAGCGTGAGGCGCAGCCGATTTCCCGCGGCGATCGTGGCGAGCGTCGGGAAGATCTGGATCCGGTATTCGGTCACCGCGCCGGGGGTGACCGGCTTGGCCGACGCCTGCGTATACGGGTGGTAGGGCAGGATCGTGACGCCGTCCGCGGTCCAGGACCGGCGAGAATTCACCGCCCGGAGCGAGCCGAGCAGCGCGCCTTCGGTGAGCGGATACGAGGTGCCGCTCGGCGTGACGTCCTCGAGCTCGGCGACGAGCTCGGTCTCCGATGTGGTGGCGCTGGCGAACACGGTGGCGGTGACTGGTCCGGCCACCGTCTCGGACTGCGGCAGCGGCGCGGTGGTGTAGGTGATCGCCCAGGGCCCGGCCTGCGAGGCCTGATCGTCATTTACGCATGGCGCGAGCAGCCCCGCCGAGCCCGACGGGACGGACACGCCGCCCATCGACCACTGGTCGATTGGCCGCCCACAGGGAGCGCCGCTCGGGCTCCACACGAGCGTGTCGCC
>Ga0335079_10006466_pt1 | contig 13395 bp, 11 predicted proteins | sample Lox_Sample_33_FD_206719 | JGI IMG/M metagenome (GOLD analysis project Ga0335079, IMG submission 206719) | Soil microbial communities from Loxahatchee National Wildlife Refuge, Florida, United States - Lox_Sample_3.3 | ecosystem: Environmental > Terrestrial > Soil > Wetlands | place: USA... | reverse complement strand
GATGGGGAATACTAAGTTCCCCACCTTCGACATTCTGCTCCTCAACGCGCACAGGTTCATGGTTTTTACCTCCACGAAGTCGTGCAATTACCCCCCTCCGCACCTGTCAGCCAAATGGTAGAAATGCAAGAATCATTCCAAAAAGCCATGCCTTGAAACGGAGTACAATCATCTTCACATTCTAAAATTTGACACTTACTTCTCAACCATAAGAACTTAGAGAGCGTGCTTTCGCATCTTGAGTAAAGTGTAACACCAACACTGTTGATATCTCAACACCAATATTCATTACGTTCTCATCGGTCACACGTATCCAGCGTCCACCTATAAATGGCGTCGTTACACTAGCGTTGTTTCTGTTGTTGAGATTCGAACACCGCCATCGCCGTAATGTTCACGATGTCCGTAACGTCGCATCCCGGTACGAGGAGGTAGACAGGCTTGCGTATCCCCAGGAGAATAGGACCGATCGCCGTGGCGCCACCGATGCGAGCCAGAAGTTTGTACGCGATGTTTGCAGATGTAAGATCAGGACATATCAATACGTTCGCGGCACCCTTGAGAGTACTGAACGGATAGATCTCTGAAATAATTTCTGGCACCAAGGCCGTATCAGCCTGCATTTCGCCATCCATCATGAGATCGGGCTCACGCTTGCGAATGATACCCACCGCTCGGGCTACTTTCTCAGCGAGTGCATTCTTGGTACCACCAAAATTACTAAACGACAACATAGCGACACGAGGCTCGATATCGAGCTGGCGGACTTTTTCGGCAGCAAGAATGGCAATGTCCGCCAAATCTTCCGATGATGGTTCGATGTTGATCGTCGCGTCGGCAATGAAAATCGTTTGGTTCTTGAACACCATCATGTACAGGCCGGCGATCTTTTGCACGCCGTCTCTTTTCCCTATAATTTGGAGCGCTGGTTTGACTGTGTCTGGATAATGTTGCGTCAATCCGGAAATCAATCCATCTGCGTCGTCAAGCTCCACCATCATCATACCGTAGATATTGTGGGTCTTCAAATCGCGGGCAGCGTCGAACTTCGTCACTCCCTTTCTGGCACGCAAGGAATAATAAGAACTCACGTATTCATCGAACCGAGGTGATTTGCTCGGGTTGATGATTTCAACACCTTTCAAGTCTAATCCGAGATCCTGAATTTTCTGCCCGATCAGCGTCCTGCTGCCGAGCAGAATCGGCTTCGCGATTCCTTCATCCAGAATCTGTTGTGCTGCCTTGAGGATCTTGTCTTGCAGGCCTTCGGGGAAAACGATTCTCTTTGGCTCGCTTTTGGCTTTGTGAATGAAAAATCTCATGACTTCGCGCGATTTTCCAAGCCTTGCTTCGAGGGAGTCCCTATAGGCCTCAAAATCCTTAATGGGGTTTCTTGCCACACACGAATCCATGGCCGCTTTCGCCACAGCGGTCGCCTCCCATAACAAAACGCGAGGATCGAAGGGCTTCGGAATGATATAATCCTTCCCGAACTCGATGCGGCCACCGCCGTACGCGCGGATCACGGAATCCGGAACATCTTCCTTGGCCAATTGGGCAAGAGCCCGAGACGCCGCAATCTTCATTTCGTCATTGATCATTTTTGCGCGAACATCAAGAGCGCCGCGGAATATAAAGGGAAAACCAAGGACGTTGTTCACTTGATTGGGATAATCCGATCTCCCCGTCGCGATAATGATATCGTCGCGTGCATCAATCGCATCTTCATACGTTATTTCCGGGTCGGGATTTGCCATGGCAAACACGATCGGCTTGTCCGCCATCGTCCGTACCATTTCTTTCGTAAGGATTCCCTTCGCCGAGACACCACAAAACACATCTGCACCTTTCATCGCGTCGGAAAGCGTTCTCGCGTTGGTGTCCACTGCAAAATAATCCTTGTAGGGGTTCATCCCCTCCTTGCGGCCTTTGTAGACTACTCCCTTGGTATCGACAAGGATAATATTGTCGTGCTTGACGCCCAATTTCTCGTAGAGCTTGGCACAAGCAATGCCAGCAGCTCCGGCACCGCTGAAGACAACTTTGACTTTGTCGGCTTTTTTTCCAACAACTTCCAGCGCATTTGCCAACGCAGCGCCGCTGATGATCGCCGTTCCGTGCTGATCGTCGTGGAACACAGGAATGTTCATCGACTTTTTCAGCTGTTCTTCGATGAAGAAACATTCCGGTGCCTTGATGTCCTCAAGGTTAATTCCGCCAAACGTCGGCTCGAGCATTTGCACGGCGCGAATGATCTCATCCGGATTGTGAGAATTCAGTTCAATATCGAACACATCGATATCTGCGAACCGTTTGAAAAGGACCCCTTTCCCTTCCATCACGGGTTTGCCCGCAAGCGCTCCGATATCACCGAGGCCAAGGACAGCGGTTCCGTTCGAGACGACGGCAACGAGGTTTCCCTTTGCGGTATACTGATAGACATCGTCCGGATTTTTCTCTATTTCCCTGCAGGGCTCGGCGACGCCGGGTGTGTATGCAAGCGAGAGATCTCGTTGCGTTTGACACGGTTTGGATGGAACAACTTCGACCTTACCCTTCCTGCCTTGCGAGTGATAGTCGAGCGCTTCTTGCTTGCGAATCATCGCACGATTCCTTTCGATGCAAATGCTGTTCGAATCTTTTTTGAACTTCTCCCACAAGATGCACAGAGTTCTGTTTCCGGATTCTTTGCCAACGTCTTCTTTGAAATGCTTCTCCCGCACGAAAGGCAACGACGCCGGCCCTCCCGGGCTTGCACAAGCAAACTCTGTAATTCCGAACCTTCACGAAACATGTGGAAACACGTTGCACGTGAATCTGATTCGCACGGTTTCACGGGGAGGTCACAAACGGAACAAACATACTCTTTTGCTTCGAAGACCGTGGATTGGGGGGAAGTGTCCTCAAGAGTTTGCAGCGTTTTTCGGAGTCTGCCGAGGGTGGGAGTGCTGAGACGACGTTTAAGCTTTCGAGACATTGTCTTCACCTGATTTCATTTTCCATCTCCTCTGAATCACATTCTGATTCGCAGACGCTCTTGGCTTCGATGGGCGCGGCGTCGTGGATGATCGGTCAACCGTCAATGCCTGTGATGATGTCATCGAGGACCTCTGCGTTTGCCTTGATCACATTGAGTCGTTCCGTGATCCGGCGGACAAGGGAACTGTGAGTCTCGACCACCTCTTTCACGAATCTCTGCATCGCAGGATCATCGCACTCACGGAGCATCGTTTCATAATAAACCATTGCTTTCTTCTCGTCCTGGAGTGCCTCACTCAACATCGCACAGGTATTGCGGCAACGATGTTCACAATCACTTTTTCGAGTTTCCATGCATTCCTCCGCGAATTGACGATGCCGTTCATCCGATCCCAGTGCAGGATCCCATTGCTCTCTCACGCCGGCTCGTGAACAAGAGTCGATGCAAGTTGCTTTCCACGCTTCAGTGCTTGCTCGTTCAACGGAATCAAATGGTGATGCCGTTCCGGTAATACCTCCTTCAACGCCTTCAAGACATTTTCCAACGAGACTATCGGCCGCCGTTCGAGGAACGCACCCAGCACGATCATGTTTGCTACCTGTTTTTTCTGCAGGTTTTGAGCTTCTTCCATTGCCGGAATGTTCAGGATCTCGATATCGTTCCTCAAACACGGCGTCACAATGCCGGACTGCTCACACAGCAGGAGGCCTTCTGGTTTTACCCTATTTGCGAATTTGTCAATGGACGGTTGGTTCAACACGATGGCTGTATCAAACTGAGAGATGATAGGTGAGCTTATGCGCGATTCGGAGACAATGACGATGCAGTTGGCGGTACCTCCACGCATTTCGGGGCCGTAGGATGGCATCCAGCTTACTTCCTTGTTTTCTTTCATCGCTGCGTAAGCGATGATGAGTCCGAGTGAGAGAACACCTTGTCCGCCAAAGCCTGCAACGATGATCTCGTGCGATGTTTTCATATTCTTCAAATCCTTCTTCTACGACAACAAATCGTTGTACAAATCACTCTTCAATGAGTAGTCTCTTAATCCTGTCTCATCCTTTTGGGATCTTGAGATCACCAAGAGGATAGACGGGGAACATGTTCTTCTCCATCCACGCATTTGCTTCCACTGGTGTCATCTTCCATCCTGAGGGACAGTTTGAGACAATTTCAATGAAGCACGTTCCTTTCTTCAGCGTCTGGTACCTGAATGAAGCTTCGATCGCTTTCTTCGTTTTCCTGACGGCAGCCGCTGTGTGAACTGCTTGCCTCGTGACGTAGTAGGCACCCGGTAATTGAGCGACGAGGTCGGTGATCTTCAAGGGAAATCCAACATGGCTCGATTCACGTCCAAAGGGCGTCGTGGACGTAACCTGACCCAGCAACGTCGTCGGAGCCATTTGTCCGCCCGTCATGCCGTAAATTGCATTGTTGATGAAGATCATCAGTATGTTCTCTCCCCTGTTCACCGTGTGTATTGTCTCACCCGTACCAATTGCCGCCAGATCTCCATCGCCCTGGTATGAGAACACATACCTGTCCGGCAACACCCGCTTGATGCCCGTCGCGACGGCGCTTGCCCGGCCGTGCGCAGCCTCTTGCATATCGATATCCATGTAGTTGTACGCGAACACGGAGCAGCCAACGGGGGCAACTCCAACCGTCTTGTCAATGATGTTCATTTCCTGAACCACTTCCATGAGCAGACGGTGCACTACGCCGTGACCGCAACCCGGGCAGTAATGAAACGGGGTTGTCGTGAGTGTCCCCGGCTTTTCATATACAACTTCCATATCAGTTAATGTCAATACTTGTTCCATAATTTCCCTCGTCAAACCTGTGCGATGCGACTTTTCTCGGCAATGGTCTCAATTTCAAGTAAGATATCGTCCGGCGTGGGTATCATTCCGCCCATTCTTCCTTTGAAGTACACCGGCCTTTTTCCATTTACAGCCAGTTTTACATCTTCCACCATTTGCCCCGCATTCATTTCGACGGTCAGGACAGCTTCGACACGCGGGACGATCTTGGCTATAGCGTCTGTTGGGAAGGGAAAAAGCGTGATGGGCCTGAGCAACCCCACGTTGATCCCTTTCTCCTTTGCAAGCTCGATCGCCTTCTGACAAATGCGGGCAGACAGTCCGAACGCAACCAGCAGAATTTCTGCATCGTCGACGCCAATTTGTTCACATCTCACATCTTGATGCATCTTTCTGTACTTATCCTGCAAGCGAAGGTTGATCTCTTCCATTCTCTCAGGGACAATATGCAGCGATGTGAGGATATTTCGTTCACGTGTCGACGGCTTTCCGACGGTAGCCCAGGGTTTTTCGCTGTACGGCAACGAACCGGCAGCGGGCATCTTGACTTTCTCCATCATCTGTCCCAAAGCACCATCAGCAAGGATCATAACGGGATTACGGTACTTATCTGCAAGCCTGAATCCTTCAAAGACCAGATCCGCCATTTCCTGGACCGACGACGGTGCCAGCACGAAAAGCCTGTAATCGCCGTGTCCTCCTCCTTTCGTTGCCTGGAAATAATCTGCCTGTGAAGGCTGGATGGTTCCGAGTCCTGGACCGCCCCGTTGCACGTTCACGATGAGGCAAGGTATCTCGGCCGATACCATGTATGAAATCCCCTCCTGCATCAAACTGATTCCAGGACTTGAGGATGAGATCATCACTCTTGCGCCTGCACCTGCAGCTCCATAGACCATGTTAATTGCCGCCAACTCGCTCTCTGCCTGCAACACCACGGCCTTATGCGTTTTGGCGTGTGCTGAAAGATACTCCATGACTTCAGATTGCGGAGTAATCGGATAACCGAAGTACGCTTGCATTCCCGCTCGAAGTGCAGCTTCTGCAAGAGCTTCGTTTCCTTGCATGAACAGCGCTGAATTGTCTTCCATCTGATTGATCTCCATCGACGAGGGCTCTGAGGCAAATCGAAACTAAGCCGATTCCAGAACCCTGTTTGGCTGCCTGACAGGTTTTGGTTGTCGGTACACCGTGATTGCAGCATCAGGACAAACAAGAGCACAATTGACGCAACCAGTGCAGTTGTCCTTGACAAGGATGGCAAACCGATATCCATTACGATTGATTTCATTGGAGAGACCGAGGCTTTCTTGCGGGCATGCTTGAATACACAACTCGCAACCCTTGCAAATATCTTTCTCAATGATCACCGACCCGTGTATCATATCGTCTCCAAAAGAAAGAAATACCTGTTTTTTTATCATTCTGGCGCAAATCCTGTGCCAAGAACCTTCCAATTGAAAAACGATGATGCAGATAAAAAGCTCAGCGAAACATAAGCAAAATTGGCAAAAATGAGAGAGCCCATTAACCCTTTCCCATTTTCAATAAATGGAATCTTAGCGAATAGCTTCGAGCTAAGACTTTGAGGATTTGCTTATGAAGAAGTGGGAATATGTGGCCGTTGGAAAATCGTGAAATTGAAATGACGGCACCCGGGTCGTGTCCTACATAAGATATACTCAAAGCGATGATGCAAAACTCCACCATGAAGTAAAACTATTGGAGGTCTCAGCGGAAGACGAGCTCAACCCAGGAAAATGATCCGAACGGACACCATTCCGTTGAATTTAAGCGGAGGGCGATAGCAGTCTATGCACGAATTCGAGTATCTGCCTCGATTCGATGCGCTTCATGCAATCGAATGTCTGAATAGGGCACTCACGACCGCCATGAATAGAGCAGGGCCGGCACGGCAGCCCTTTGGTTTCAACAACAACATCACGCTCGCCATAAGGAGAAAATCCGAAGGCAGGCACTGTCGCGCCGAATATGGCAATCACGGGCGTGCGGACAGCCACGCCGATATGCATCGGAGCGCTATCATTCGTAATGATCACGGCGGATCGCCGTATCAGCTCGGCGGATTGAAGAAGTGTAAGATCCCCGGCGGTGTTCAGCACATTCTTGTCATTCGCAAGGCTTTTTATCTCTTCGCACAAAGGTCGGTCGGCATCACTCCCTACCAACACTACCGCGTGATCGCTTGCGGCGAGTTCTCGCGCGACTTCGGCAAATCGAGCTTTCAGCCAACGCTTTGTGTTCCAAATCGTCCCGGGTGCAATCGAGATCAGCTTCAGCGGTCGATCCACCCCTGAAGTCAAGAGCAAGTGGTCTATCGCTTCCCTGTCTTTGTCACAAGGATACAGGGAGGGTAGTTCGCGGCTTATGCGTCCAACATTCAGTGGCTCCAGCAAGGAAAGATTCCTCTCTATTTCGTGCTTCTCTGAACGATATGCCACACGGTCGGTTAGAAGCCATCTTCCCGTGCTGTTATCGAAACCTATTCTCCGCTTGATGCCGGAGGTGTAAGCAAGAAGAGCGCTCCGCACGGAGCGGTGCGGGATAATTGCGAGGTTATAGTTGGATTCGGAGATTACCTTCCTGAGACGAAGAAACCCTCTCACGCCTTTCTCGATTCCCCGTTTGTCGTACGGTATCACGCGGTGTATCGCCGGATGGTTCGCAAACAATCCAGCGGCCTGGGGGGTAGCGACGATATCGATCTCCGACTCCGGAAAGCTCCTCTTGAGAACCTGGACAAGAGGAAGGGTCAGGATAACATCTCCGATAAAGGCGGTCTGAATGACGAGGATTTTTGGAAATGCCTGGTTCACGCTCAGCTTGCAAGGCTGTTGGAAGTGATTCGGGACGGAACGTGCTTCCACCTCTTGTGCATCCACATCCATTGTTCGGGGCGTGCGCGAATCGCAGTTTCTGTCAGAGCAACGTGCCGTTTTGTAAGTTCCAGGACATTTTCCGGTGTATACGCAGCGAGGTCGCTTGACGGTACTTCGTGAAATTCAGCGAGGTACCTTCCGCCCGGTTGTCGCACTGCAAATCCGAGAAGAAGCGGTGCGCCGGTTTTAAGAGAAAACATTGCCGGTCCTTCGAATGTCGGCACATCCCTGCCGAAGAATCGGACAACGATGCTCTCCTTTGCTGCCGCCTGATCCGCAACCAAACCGACGGCTTTGTTCTCTCGCAGCGCCTTCAATAATTCTCGCACCGAACTTTCCATCGGTACGACGATGTTGCCGAACATGGTCCGCCAACCATTGATCTTGCCGTCAATCATCTCGTTTGCTTGCGGCTTGACGATCACATGGACCGGTATACCCATTCTTGCCGGAATCGATTGAGCCAACAGTTCCCAGTTCCCGTAGTGGGCAGTCAACAGGATAATCCCTTTTCCACGAGCGTGTGCTTCGCGGATCAAATCCGGGTTGGCTATATCGATGATCTCATTGATACCGGCCGACGTCAGGCGAGGGAAGTAAACAAACTCGAACAAGGCCGTACCAACGCTACGAAACGCGCCACGCATGATTCTCTTAAGCTTCTCGGTACTTTCCTCAGGGAAGGCATTTCGCAGGTTCTCCAAGGCGATTGCCCGACGGTACCCCAATTTCACACCAACAAACTCCCCCGCCGTTCCACCGAAACGTTGGACTGCCCGCAAAGGAAACAGTCGAAGAATCAACCCAGCAAGTTCGAAGAGACAGTATTCAATAATATGTCCCATATCTTCTTCATTGAGAAAGTACTCATTCCCCCATGACCTTCACGACGACCCGTTTCCTGCGTTGGCCGTCGAATTCTGCGTAGTATATTTGTTGCCACGGACCAAAATCCAGTTTTCCGTTCGTCACCGGAACAATGACTTCGTGGTGCATGAGCAGGCTCTTGAGATGCGAATCGCCGTTCGATTCTCCCGTCCGATGATGCCGGTAATCGCGTCGGAAAGGAGCAAGCCGTTCCAGCCATTCATCAATATCCTCGATAAGGCCTTCCTCTGCGTCGTTCACGTAGACTGCTGCCGTTATGTGCATCGCAGAGACAAGGATCATTCCTTCTTTGATTTCACTTTTCTTCAAAATCGTCTGGACATCCGTCGTGATATTGATGTAGTCTCTATGGTCCTTTGTGTTAAACCAGAGGTATTCGGTGAGCGTTTTCATTGTCGTTCCTCATTTCCGGTGGGAGTCAGTATCGAATATCCATAGGATGGGAGATCGAGCGTCACGTTCTTGTTTTCGGAACTCAAAGTCTTATTCTTGAAAATGTCGAAAAGCTCGTTCGTCGATTCAATCGTAACAATCCTTCGCGCCTTGGAGAAATTAATGACGACATCGACGACGTCGTCTCCCGTGCTTCTCTCGAACGCGTACACCCTCGTGGAATCAGAACACCAGATCTTCCGGTAATCTCCCTGCCTCAGAGCAGGGTGCTCGTCTCTTAGCTGAGCGAGTTTTGAATAGAGATTTCGATAGTCTTTCCCGTTTGACCAATCGATCGTCACTTTTTTGACAAGGCTCAGTTTTCTGATATTGCCGGCTTCCTCGCCGTTATAAATCAACGGAACTCCGGGATATGTGAACGCGAGCACCGCCGTTGCCCTGGCACCAGCGAGCGTATACTGCTGCACGGCAGGTTCGTCCTGAACATTCTTGTCGTGATTCGAGATGAATCGCATCCGGAGCGCATTCTTCGGATACTTCAGTTTCTCCCGCGAGAGTAGTTCATCAAAGACTTCAACGGATCGTTTGCGCCGTACAACGTCGTCCATCGCTTCGTAAAGATTCCAGGAATAGGTCAGGTCAAACGCTTTAAGATGGTCGTCCGGGTCCTTCCCTTCTGCAATCATAACGACGGGCTTGATCCTGTCCAGTTCAGCACGCGCAGTCTCCCAGAAGTCCAATGGCACGAAATCAGCGACGTCGCAGCGGAACCCGTCAATTCCTGCATCCCGGACCCAGTAGGTCATGACGTTGATCATGTACTTCCGCAGCTCGTGTTGACGATAATCGAGTTGTGCGACGTCAGTCCAGTCGGCGTTCGGCGACACGATAGCCCCTTTGTTATTTTTCTTGAACCACTCGGGGTGTTCGAACAAGAGTTTACTGTCCCACGACGTGTGATTAGCGACGAGATCGATGATGATCTTAAGACCCAGACGGTGGACCGATGAAACGAGGGATTTAAAATCGTCAAGTGTCCCGTATGCTGGATTCACGGCGTAGTAGTCCTGGACAGAATACGGGCTCCCAAGCTCTCCTTTTCGACCCAATTCGCCGATAGGGTGAATGGGCATAAGCCAAACAACGGTTACGCCAAGAGCTTTGAGTTCCGGAAGCTTCTGTTCAAGACCTTTGAATGTCCCTTCTTTCGAAAAGGATCGAAGGTAGACTTCATAGATCACCGCATTGCGAACCCAATCCGGGCTCGGTCTCGCGTTCATTCCGCCAAAACCTGACTTCAGAAGTCTTGTCACTTCGCTCGACTTGATGATTTGCACGGGCTTAAAGAGTCCACCTTGGCCGCCATGAACTGTGACACGTAAGACCACCGTGTTCAGACCACGGCGGAGTTGCCGCAATGCAAGAAAGAAATCCTCATCAGGACCTGTATGCGAGCCAACAGCTGTTCCATTGACCCACACATCAACATCGTCATCGACTCGGCCGAAGAAAATCGTGTAGTACTGGCTCGGATCGACAATCTCAAACGTACTCGCGTACCATCCCACCCCGTCGTAATCTATGCCGTTCTCATCAGACCAGAAGCCGCTCTTTGTGAGAATCCATCGGGTACGGTCGCAAGAATCGCTATACCAGCGCTGATCGTTCCCGGAATCGCTCGAGTCAAAGGCAAAAAGCCACGTGTCCTTTTCGACGCTCGCTGTCCTTGTGCCAATTTTCGAATGACAGGACATAAGAACCAGTGCAACCGCCGACGAGAGGAAGAATCTAGCGTTCACAAAATAATCTCCGTCGCAGCCAGGTCAATTTCTCAACGTGTTCGTCGGAACTGATGGTCATATCACGCCGAACCTGCTGCGGATGACCAGTTTCTCGCCATTCTTCCTCTCCACTCGAATTCTCCTGTTCGATCCGGCAAATTCCTCTCCCGGCTGCCAACTGCCTTCTGCGCCGCTATTCGTATATTTATATTCGATCTCTGCTCCCAACGGAAGCTGCAATTCCAACGACCAAATGCCGTCCGCAGCCTTCTCATCCCCGTGCGAACCATCGTCGTACAATTTAATCCTGTTCGGGATCCAGTTGCCCAACGAGGAATGATTGCCGGCGATGTAAATCGATTTACGGACATACATACCGACCGCATCACACTCAAATCGGACAATAGCCGTGTTGTCGTGACTCTGCGACATAGTTCCCTGCGAAACCCTTGCTTCCGATTGAGCAAGAATAATTGGTTTTAGGTCCCTCGACGGCATCTTCCCCCCGGCGTGCTTCGCGAATTTATAGATATTCCTAAGATGCGTAATGTAGGCCTGGTCGAACGGCTTGTCACCTGCCGGCGCAGTCTGATCCGTTCCGTACCACCAGAACCAATCGGAGCCCTCGGCGGCGTACATTGACTCCCAGGCTTTGTAGGCGTACCAGGACTTCGTGCCCACATTTGGTGCTCCCGCCTTCGGGTCAGGTTGTGCCAATCCCGATTTCCCGAGATCTTGGCGTGCTGTCAGGAGGTACTCCCACGCCCTATTCTCCTCGTCTTCACCAATCCAGGTGTCATAATTTGCGTTGATCCACGAACCTGGGTAAACCCATTCGAGCCTTGAGAGTCTCTCGAGCGGGTGGGCGGGAATTCCACGTTTCGAATTGCCTTTCAAATACTCTGTAACAGTGCTCGTTATAACTTGCTTAGATAAAAATAGCTTACTCAACTTACGATAAAGTGCATTCTGGAATGTTTTTCCATCGTTATCGAGACGGTACCATTCCCAGGCATTCTCACCGTCGAGGATTACTGTGAGAAGCCTGTCTGGTTCTCCCTCCCTCGGTGCATAGTTGAGCACCCCCTTGACAAAGTCATCCGCTGCATCCTCACCGTAGTAATTCTGATAGACGAACCCAATCTTATCAGAGAGCTCCGTGTCACGAAACACCATGACGACGCCCTGTCTGTGATCGTGCTCCGCGAAGGCGGCATAAGGGTAGTATTTTTCCAACTGAGGCGGCTTAGATCGTTCAAGTATCTTCTGGTCCGTTGCCACCCATCGAATGCCATTCTTGGCAAAAACGGAAACGACATCGTGGGCCACCGAACCTTCGGCCGGCCACATACCGGTTGGATTCGCGCCGAACGTCTTTCTAAAGAAGTTTACCGCTTTGCCCACCTGCGCCTCTGCATCGACAGGATAGTGAAATCTGGACGGCATCGGATCGTTAGGCTGACAAAGCTTCGCCAAGTCGCTATCATAAATCAGGGGCAAGATTGGGTGATAGAACGGCGTGGTAATAATTTCGATCTGCCCTTTGGATGTGGAGGGATGGTACATCAGTTTCTTGTGGATCGGAACGACTGCCGAGCAAATTTTATAAGTCTCTGCCACAATCCGTTTGCAGTCTTCCTCGACAACTTGTCTTCGTAAAACGTAAGTCCCATCGCCATTTCTTGTCACCAAATCTGTGAGATCAACCACGAGACCGGTCGCCAGCTTGACGGGCTTTTCCAGAAAATCAGGATCCATATTCGCAAGATAGAACCAGAATTTGACTTCGCGCCTATCCTGTTCAGTCAAAGCACCCACGCCATCTCTCGAAAACTTGACTTTAAGGGCATAATACTGTGGAAAACGCCCAACAACGACATCGCTGACTCCGAAGGCGTTCCAGACATTCCTTGCCAAGAATCCCATATCCCTGTCATTAAAATCCCTGGTCTCCTTCAAAGCCAAATCAATCCAAGGATCCGTCTTTCCAGAGATCTTTGAGAAATATGCTCTGGAATCGACGGTGTTTTTCTTCACATTCACAAAAGGCTTGAGTCTTCTGACGTAGTATTCCTGGAGTTGGAGGAGGAGAGATGAAGTGAGGTTAACGGTGAAATGGATGTCAGGGTATTTTTCAAGAATCGCCGCCATATCATAGTAATCCTTTGTGGCGTGCGTCCTGACCCACGGACCTTGCAGCTGGTCTGTCTCCGGGTCAAGATAGAGCGGCTGATGTTGGTGCCAGATGATATTGAGGTATAACGTTTTGCCGGTCCGGGGATACTCGTCATTCATTGCCGGTTCTCAATGCGCATAGATCTGAAAAAGAACGTCGTTGACTCCCAATACCATCGTGTGTGACTATCAGAGCATTTTTCAAGCTTCTGTTCTACATTTGAACAAAACCAGCGGGGGTCACACCTACGGCACATAGGAAGTCGAATTTCTATGAGTGAATTCCAGGCGCTATCCCCGCGATTGGCTTGGTCAGGCCGCAAAAGGAAAGGAGTCTGGCTGAAATCTGAAATGTTGCGACTCAGCAGCCAGTCACGATGATACGTCACACAATGATATAACAACAATTGAGCAAAACAACAAGATTCTTCATTTTGTGACAGACAACTCAGTCA
>Ga0335079_10006464_pt1 | contig 13396 bp, 8 predicted proteins | sample Lox_Sample_33_FD_206719 | JGI IMG/M metagenome (GOLD analysis project Ga0335079, IMG submission 206719) | Soil microbial communities from Loxahatchee National Wildlife Refuge, Florida, United States - Lox_Sample_3.3 | ecosystem: Environmental > Terrestrial > Soil > Wetlands | place: USA: Florida... | reverse complement strand
TCTTGGAATATGCCGTCGGAGTGCTTGTCGCCAAAGCTTCGGAGAAAATGGTTGAACTGACCTGCGAAGTGGAGCCCGGAGTTTCCTGCCGGCTGCGCGGCGATCCCGGCAGGCTTCGCCAGGTCCTTGTGAATCTGATGGGCAATGCGGTGAAATTTACTCCGCAAGGAGAGATCACCCTCCGGGTGCGAACGGAGAGGGAGGACGCGCGCAACGTAACGCTGCGATTCAGTGTGCGCGACACGGGGATCGGCTTCCCGCAGGATCGAGCCTCTACCCTTTTCGAACCGTTCGTTCAGGGCGATGGTTCCCGCACGCGCCGTTACGGCGGCACGGGGCTGGGTTTGGCTATTTCCAAGCAACTGGTCGAGATGATGGGTGGCCGGATCTGGGTTGAGAGCAAAGAGGACAAGGGTTCGACCTTTCGGTTTACAGCAACCTTCGAGAGACAACCGCCGGCAGCTATGGAGTCGATTGATGTGTCTCGCAACCTGGAAGGCATGAAGATTCTGGTGGTGGATGATAATGCCACAAACCGCGCGATGCTATGCAGGCTACTCGGATACTGGGGATGCCGTCCCGAAGGAACAGGGGAGGGGCGGTCCGCCCTGGCAATTCTCCGGAGGGCCGCCCAAGCAGCCGATCCCTTTTCCACGGCCTTGGTGGACATGAGCCTCCCGGGAATCCCAGGCGAGGATTTGGGGCGGAAGATCAAGGAAGATCCTCAACTGATGTCCATAAACCTCATACTCATGACTGGCTTCGGTCAACAATGCGATCGGGCACACCTGCAATCGTGGGGATTTGCCGGGCAGGTTTCCAAGCCGGTCTGGGATCACACCCTGCGAGATGTGTTACGCCCGGCTGGCCCCGTCGAAGGCGCTTCCTCCAAGCAGGTTGTAGAGGGAACTCCCCGCCTGAGTACCGCCAACATGCCGTACCCGGCTCGAATTCTGGTGGCTGAGGACAATCTGACCAACCAAGCCGTCGCCGTGGCCATGCTGAATAAACTCGGTTATAGAGCCGATCTGGCGGCCAACGGGTCGGAGGCAATCCAGACATTGCGCGAGGCTGATTATGACGTGGTTCTGATGGACTGCGAGATGCCTGAAATGGACGGTTATGAAGCTACTCGCCGCATCCGGCAGCACGCGACGGGCGCTCGCAATCCCTGCATCCCCGTAATTGCCGTCACCGCGGATGCGATGTCGGGGGACAAGGAAAAGTGCTTGCAAGCTGGAATGAGCGACTACCTGCCCAAGCCCATCGAGCCACGAAAACTGGCCGCGGTTCTGGAGAAGTGGCTGGTCCCGCAGGTGGGTGCCGAGATAAATGCTCCCATCGTTGATTCTTCCCTCGCAGGCAAGGCCGTCTTCAGCAAGGAAGGCCTTCTGAGCCGTCTCATGGGCGACCAACGCCTTGCCGGCACGATTCTCGCCGGATTTCTGGACGACGCCCCCCGGCAGTTATGCGAACTGAAGTCTAAGTTGGAGGCGAAAGATGCGGAGGGAGTCCGCCGGCAAGCCCATGCCTTGAAGGGGGCGGCCGCCACAGTCTCAGCCGGGGTCTTGGTGGAACTTAGCCTCAAGGCAGAACATGCAGCCTCAGTGGGAGACCTGAGCAGCGTCCAGTCCGTGCTACCTTGCATGGAAGAACAACTCGGGCTTCTCAACGCCACCCTCAAGCTGTCCGGGTGGACCTAATCGGAAGGCAGGAGGGAATCACGGACATGCGCACCCTCATCGTAGAAGATGACTTCACAAGTCGCCTGCTTCTGCAATCGATTCTCAGCCGTTATGGCGAGTGCCACATCGCAGTGAACGGCAGGGAGGCGGTGATGGCATATCGCGCCGCGCTGGCCGGTGGGCAGAAATACGACCTGATTTGCATGGATATCATGATGCCGGAAATGGATGGTCAGGCGGCCGTCAGGGAAATCCGGCATCTCGAAGAAGCCGGCGGTACACGCTCTACGGACGGAGTGAAGATCATCATGACCACTGCCTTGGATGACGTGAAGAATGTCGTCGAGTCCTTTAAGGCGTTGTGCGATGCCTATTTGTTCAAGCCAATTGACACTACGAAACTACTCGGTCAAGTCCGGGGCTTTCGGCTTATCTAGGCGTGTGACGGCAATCCCGGATCCCACGGCGGTCGTAAAGTCAATGCAATCCTATCGAGTTTCCCAGAGGCGTTCTCAGTCCTTTGGCCTCTGTTATGAATGATCAATCCGGATCCAGAAGGTTCTCGGCTTGAGAGTGAAGGACGGATCAGGCGTCGTACTTACTCACCATACCGCCCATGTTCGCGCACGGTTTCGTACATGGCCAGCACGTTCTCGATGGGCACGCGCGCCTGCACGTTGTGGATGGAATTGAAGACGTATCCTCCGCCTTTGCCGAAGACCTGAAGGCGCGAGCTTACCTCCTTGCGTACGTCCTCCACCGTCCCGAACGGCAGCGTCTTCTGCGTGTCGACGCCGCCTCCCCAGAAGGTTACCTGGTCCCCATATTCCCGCTTCAATTCGTCCGCCGCCATGCACGCTGCCGAGCATTGCACCGGGTTGAGGACATCAAAACCCGCCGCGATGAAGTCCGGAATCAAGGCGCGCACCGAGCCGCAGGAGTGGATGAACGTCTTCCACGTCGTGTTCTTGTGCACCCAGTCGTTCACCGCCTTGTTGAAGGGTTGATAGAGGGTCCGATAAGTCTGGGGGGAGATAAAGGGACCGTTCTGCTGCCCGAAGTCCGTCCCCGAAACCATCACCACGTTGACCCGTCCCCCCACCGCCTGGTGAATCTTCTCCAGATTCTTAATCCCCACCTCACACTGATGCTCGAAGATCTTGTAGATCAGGTCGCGGCGCGACACCGTGCTGATGTACCACTCCTCCACGTCGCGGATGCCCTTGGGATGCTTCAGCCAGGGGCCCGGGACCAGCGCAATGTCCCCGAAGGCCGTCCCTCCGAAATTCGCCAGCACTGCCTTGTCTGTCTCCGTCCAAAGCCTTTCCGCCTCCCGCCCCAGGTACGCCAGGTCCTCGTCGGAGATGGGTGTGAACTCCTCCAGGTTGTCTTCCAGCTTCAGATGGTCATCGTCCAGGGGAAGTTGGCGGGGGATAGAATCGAAGTAGAATCCCCCCTTGGGCATCCGTCCGCTGGGAGGCACCGACGGGTCCCCCTCCGGATACATCAGGAGGTCGCCGTTTTCATCCGGGCTAGTATTGAAGCCGTCCGCCACCAGCACGGGCGTGCCGGCAAAGGTCGTCCAGGGCTTCCAGCCTTCGTTCTTGAAGCCGAACATGGTGGACGGCTTGGCCAGACCTACCACGTCGATGCCCAGCGCGTCCATCAGGTCAGGCTTGATCTCGCCCAACATCTGGTAGGGTTCGACTACCTTCACTGGGGTGCTGGGCGCGTCCAGGCCCAAGGCTTGGCGCAGGCGGTAAACCGTGTCCACCTGCATTCCGGTCACAGGACTGCCGCCCAGGTCCACCGGCACGCGGTCGGCTTCCTGGTGCTGCAAGGCGCGTTTGACGCGGTCACGAGATGTCAACATGGGATTCCTCCTCGCAAAGAGCAGCCGCCGCATTTGAAGGTCCGAAGGTGGAGTGAAAAACTACATTTTCACCCGAGCTCGCGGCAAAGGCCGACCCTCCTGTCATTCGGGCGAGAGAAGGGTCGCTGCTCCTTAACCTGCTAAACTTAGAATCCGTTTACGTACACGGAAGGCGGTCGAATATATCCGCTCGTAACCGTGATTGCAAGCATCTTCTCTCTTGCCCACTAAGGCGGTTGGCAGTTAGTGGATGCCGGTTACAGCCTCGGCGAGAACATGGGTATCTCCCCAGGGCTCATCTTGGGCGTTGGCAGGCTGGACTTCGCGAAAGAGGCCGAGATTGGACTGCAGAACGATGCCGGGGCTCAGGTAATGGAAGGGAGGAAAGGGAGTATTGTGAACAATATGGTCGACCACGAGCCGGACCGCAGTTTGTCCTTGTACAAAGGGGCGTTGGTAAATCGAGGCGGTGATGGTCCCATTCTCGATATGGGGAACCATGGGAGGAAAAAGATCGGTGGTGATAAGCCGAATCCGTCCTGCCAGGCCGGCGGCTTCCACGGCCGCGCAGACGGGCAGGCAGTTAGCAGTATTAACGTATAGCCCGCCTAGACCGCTGATGCTCCGGGAAATCGCCAGGCACTTCTGAAAAGCTTCCTGTTCATCCTCATGAGTCTCTAGGACGTCAACGACCTCACCCCCCGGGCAGAAGCGGGAAAAAGCTTCCACGAAGCCCTTGGTCTTCCGGCGATGGTCCTCCGTCTGAAGCATCCCGGTGAGCACCACAACGCGGTTCCCGGTTGGCGCAAACTTCGCCATCAACTCAGCGGCGCATCTGCCATTCAATTCGGGATCGACGCAAACCACTGTGGACCTGCCACTCGTAGGGGCATCCGAGGCGACGCAGACGACGCGGATGTCTCGATTCTCGGCCTCGTCAATCGACGCGGCCAAAGATCGCGGGTCGCCCGGCGAAACGATGAGGGCGCGAATGTCGTGACCAAGCATATCCCGAACGTGCTCGACTTCGCCTGCGCCGAGCCGTGGTACGGGATCGTAATTTACACTCACCCCAAGCGACTCGAACCGGCGGGCCTCGGCCAGGATGCCGTCACGCACCTGATCGTAGAAATAGTGAATCTCGCGCGGGATGCATACACCGAAGCACAAGGGAGCATGGCCCACTGCCAACATACGGGCGGCAGGGTTGGGCGTATAGCGCAATTGCCGGGCAACCTGCAAGACGCGCTTCCGCGTTTCCACTTTGATGCCGGCACGCCCATGCAGGGCACGGTCCACCGTCCCGATGGAGACCTTAGCGAGCCGGGCTATATCGTATACTCCCACCCTTTTCATTATGTGGAACCAATCGTGCAAAGTATAAGCGATTCACTAGTAGCCGTCAAAGCAGGGACCTGTAAAGGACAAGCGTTTGACAGGGTTCCGGTGAGGTGCTAGAAAGGACTTATCCTCGAGATTGAGGTTGGCAAGGGCAAGGGCATATTTTGAATGGAGGGAGTCTATGCGACGACGGGATTTTCTTCGAAAAGGCAGCGCGGCGGCCGGCTTGGCGGCGTCCAACAGGCTGCTTGATCCTCTCGCCAAGGCGGGCGACCAAGCTAACCCGGCTACTATACCCAAACGCCGCCTGGGAAAGACCGGCGTGGATCTGTCCATCATCGCCATGGGCGGAATCGTGGTGATGAATGCCGAACAATCGCACGCTAATGACGTGGTCGCCGAAGCATTCGACCGTGGCATCAACTACTTCGATGTGGCGCCTCAATACGGCAATGCGCAGGAAAAACTGGGGCCGGCACTCGAACCCTACCGTAAGCGTTCCTTCCTCGCCTGCAAAACGCTGATGCGTGACAAAGACGCCGCTGCCGCTGAACTGGAAGATTCGTTACGCAAATTGCGGACCGACCATGTGGACCTCTATCAGTTTCACGCCGTGACCACCAAGGAAGACGTGGAGAAGATATTTGGTCCTAACGGCGCCATGGAAGCGTTTCAGGCCGCGCGCCAGGCGGGCAAACTCCGTTTTATCGGTTTCTCGGCACACTCGGTTGAAAACGCATTCTCGATGCTCGATCATTACAATTTCGATACTATTCTCTTCCCCATCAACTTTGTCCTTTTTTCGCAGGCTAACTTTGGACCGCAGGTCTTGGCGAAGGCGCACGACAAAGGCATGGGAATCCTGGCGCTGAAGGGCATGGCCAAGACCGTCTGGCCGGAAACACAAAAAAAGGATCACCCCGACTCCAAATGCTGGTATCAGCCCGCGTCGCTGCCGGACGAAGCGGCATTGGCTTTGCGTTGGACTCTCTCGCAGCCCATCACCGCCGCCGTCCCTCCCGGCGAGGAGCGGTACTTCCGGCGTGCCATGGACGTGGCTCAGAGTTTCACTCCACTGAAGCAAGAGGAAGAAAAGACTTTGATGGCGGGCGCCCGAGGCATGGAACCAATTTTCCACCTTGCCAAAGCTTGAGATTTTGAAAAAAGCGACCCCAGAGCCCTCAATTCGAGAGAAGGATTCTCCTCCTTTGTTCTCAGCGGCTCTGCGCCTCTGTGGTGAGACCAATTTTGGAGGATTCAAATTCGAACCCCCTCCCCAAACAACTATCCGCACCTCCGCAGCCGCGCCTGGTTTGGCAAGCGCGATCGCTGGGGCATGGGGCACCGCGCCTGGCTCCGCTCCGAGGGCTTCAGCGAAGGCGTATTTGAGGGCAAACCCGTCATCGGCATTTGCAACTCCTGGAGCGAACTTAACAACTGCAACGCCCACCTGCGCACCGTTGCGGAAGCCGTGAAGCGCGGTGTCTGGGAAAGCGGCGGCTTCCCTCTGGAATTCAACACGATTTCGCTCGGCGAGATGTTGATGAAGCCCACCACCATGCTTTACAGGAACCTGATGGCGATGGAGGTGGAGGAGAGCATCCGCGCTTATCCGCTGGATGGCGTAGTGCTGCTGTGCGGGTGCGACAAGACCACGCCCGCGCAATTGATGGGCGCGGCCAGCGTGGATGTACCAGCCATCATGGTGCCGGGCGGTCCCATGCTGAGCGGCATGTGGCACAACAGGGAACTCGCCGCCGGCACAGACGTGCGCAAATTCTGGGAGGAAGTGCGCGCCGGCCGCATGGGGGAGGAGGAGTGGTGCGAGATTGAAAGTTGCGTGTCGCGCAGCGCGGGCCACTGCTACGTAATGGGAACCGCCTCTACCATGGCCAGCCTCGCCGAGGGCTTGGGGATGACCCTTCCCGGCGCTGCCGACATTCCTGCGGTCGATTCCAGGCGCATGATGATTGCCGAGGAGAGCGGCAGACGCATCGTCGCGATGGTCAATGAAGGCCTGCGGCCTTCTCACATCATGACCGCAGCAGCTCTCAAGAACGCTATTCGCCTACTGATGGCGCTGGGGGGGTCAACGAACGCCATCGTGCACCTGGTTGCACTTGCCGGGCGATTGGGGATCAACCTGCCATTGTCCTCGTTTGATGTAATTGCCACCAGCACGCCCTTCATCGCCAATGTGAAGCCCAGCGGCAAATTCCTGATGGAGGAGTTCAGTTATGCGGGCGGGGTGGCTGCCGTGCTGAAAGAACTTGGCCCCCTGCTGCATTTGGATGCCCTGACCGCCACCGGCAAGACACTGGGTGAAAATCTGAAACGCGCCGCGTGCTTCAACCGCGAGGTCATCCGCCCCTTGAGCGAGCCTCTGTTTCCCCAGGGCGGCGTGGTCGTCTTGAACGGAAATCTGGCCCCCTTGGGCGCCGTGATCAAGCAAACGGCGGTTTCACCGGACTTGATGAAACACCGCGGGCGCGCCGTGGTCTTCCAAAACAACAAGGACCTGCTGGCGCGGCTCGATGACCCCGATTTACCGGTCGATGAAAGCTGCGTCATGGTCTTGAAGAACGCCGGGCCCAAGGGCGCTCCGGGAATGCCGGAATGGGGGCATCTTCCCATCCCCGCGAAGTTACTCAAAGCCGGGGTGAAAGATATGGTCCGGATCAGTGATGCGCGCATCAGCGGCACCAGTTTCGGGACCATCGTTGTCCATATTGCCCCGGAGGCGGCGGTAGGCGGGCCACTGGCGGTCGTCCAGGACGGAGATGAAATTGAGCTCGACGTTCCGGCGCGGCGGCTCGAATTGTGCCTGCCCGAGGCGGAAATCAAAGCTCGCCTTTCCCAATGGAAAGCCCCTGCGCCGCACTATACGCGCGGCTACGGCAAGCTCTTCCTGGATCACATTCTGCAAGCCGACGAAGGTTGCGATTTCGATTTCCTGCGCGGCGCCGACCGCGAGGACGCCGGCTCGCCCCTCCAGCGTTTTCCCAATCCAGCGCTCTAGGCTTTACCGCAGCATCGAGAAACTCATGGGGGTGAGAAACAGGTTGGTAATGTTGCGCACAATCTCCCCACCATGCTGAACAGATTCGGCGCGAATCCTGACCCAATCCGGGTTGGCGTTGAACGTGGCCCACGCCTTTTCGCGCTGCGCTTCACTTTCAAAAGGGATCAAATAAGCCAGGTTGGGCAGGTTAGGCCCGAAGATGGTGTTCGCATAGAGGATGGGATGGATTCCGCTCTTGTGAAAGATCTCGATCTCCCCGTCGCGACCGAACCGGTCGTGCAGGTATCCCAGTTGGCGGTTGGTGGGTGATTCATAAATACGCAATTCGTAGAGCTTGTGTGTCGGGTCGCCGGCCGGCGTGGCGGCAAACGGCGGGCTGAAGGAAGTGGCGCGCAGCAGCGTCGCCTCCGTGCGGTAGAACGCCGGCTCGTCTTTCTCGGGTTCCGCCACCGCGGCCGCATAATCGGGGTCGGCGTTGAGCTTTCCCCACAGCGCCTCCATATCGGCCAGGCTGGGATAAGAGAAGATAATCAGAGTTGTGGGAAGATCCCGCCCGACCGTCACCGTGAAGAACCCCAGGGGGCCGAAGCCGTGCTTTTGACAGATCGGCATCAGGCGAGTTTCCAGCCACTTTGACATCCGCGCCGTTTGGCTGCCGTTCTGCATGTGAACGTAGTAGAACTCAAAGTAGGAAGAACTCATTGGCTTGTCTCCTTCCGCCGAGGCAGCAAATGAGGGTTTCCAGGCAGCCGCCAATCCCATCGTCGTCGCAGGGATGCCTCTTACCAAGAAGGATCGCCGATCCATCATTCACCACCTGTTACGCAGAGTTATAGAAACGTACGATGGCTCGGTTTAGGCGAAGTGTCAAGCCCCTTTGCCAACGCGTTCCACGCGGGTCACTCCTCAAAACGACACAGAGACCATATCGACCAACCCCCTTCGCCACGGGCGGAAGGGGCCATAGTTGTGGTCAACGTGATGCGGCGCTCGTTAGTGCTGTCCAAGGGAATACGGAAGGGAACCCGACTGCGGTCATCGGCTCGCGAGCAAGGCTGCAAGACGCGCACGAACTTCCGGGTACCTTTACCGGATCGATCCTGAACGTCAATCGCGACGGTCACGTCCGGCCCGAGTCCCCGGCGGCTGCCGATTTCTTCAGGGATGCCAAAATAGCCCGAGAACCTTACCGCCTGTTCGGGGATTTCCAAGACGATCCTACTGGGAGCGTGCACCACCAAGGCCGGCGTACCGCCCAGAATCGCAAGGCGCGCCGGGGCCGCACTATCCAGAGATTTCGGCTCCGGCCAGAAGACCTCGCCCTGCACGTCGGCGAGCATGCGGGGCACCGGGATCCGCCGCGCCGCTCCGGGAAAGTCCGGGCAGTTGTAGAGTCGAACGCTGAGATGGTCCTGGTATTCAAATGCCCCATGCGGCGGACGCTCAAATTCAACTTCTGCGGCAGGCTGGCCAAGCTGGGCAGTAAAGAGATTCATGACGTCGAAGTTGCTCTCCAGGATGGGGTTCACCAGGAACGGCCGTTCCACCATGGAAGGGACAAGGCGGTATCGCCTGTCCCCTCGAGCGGTCGAAACCCTCATGTGGAGGGGTTGCGGCTGGTACAGAAGCGCCGCAACCTGCCCTACCAGGGTCGGGTGGATCGCAACCGACATGAAGAGTGGTCCCTTCACCCATGGGCGCAAGTCGATCGACTGGCCAAAGTGCAAGGTTTGCTCGTGTACGAACTCGAATGCAGGTTCCCGAGTGGACCGCTGCTGCAAAACCAGGAAAGTCCCATCTCGGGCCACGGGAACGTAGTTGTTGAGGACGTAGTCTAAGGCCGCAGAGTCCTCCGTCATGGGAAACCGTCCATCCGTAGCCTGCTGGCGAAGCAATACAAAGCGAGGGCGGTCTTGACTTCGAAAATATGCCGCGTTGAGATCTTGCAGAACCGGAGTGTAGGCGACAAAGCCTTGAAACACTGGGCGCGGCCGGTAGTTCATCCTATTGACCACCGCCGCCAGCGCGAGATAGTTCATTACGTCCACCGATTGGGTCCCGATCACATCTTTGGCGCGGTCGAGTCGGAGCATGGCGTCCTGACTGGCATCGCGGCAGCCCGCGTAGGCGTTATTGGCACGGCCCCCCAGTGTGGCAATGACCAGCTTCGTGTTGTGCCCTATGCGACCGGGCCAACCGGCCATCTGCCGCCAGGCGAATCCGGAGATTTGATAGTGCGCCGCAATCAGGCAGAGCGCCATGCTGGCCCAGAGAGTAATCTTCAATACCCACTCAGGGGAAGGCGATGGCGCAACGGCAATGTCGTCGCGGAGGCAGAAAACCAGACTCAGGGGCAGGAACCATAGAAAAACAAAAACGTGCCAGTCCCCGGAGCGTGTGAATCCCTCCTTCCATGCCAGAAATACGTATTGCACGATCGTTATCAGGATTCCCCAGGTCGTGGTTCCACCCCGTGTCCGCGCGATCGTGGCGAAGAAGGCTACCACAAAGAGCGCCAGCGCTCCCAAGGCAGAATAGAAAACCGGGGTCTTGGGAACCAGGTTCATCGCCGCGCTGTACCCTGACTGCAATTCCCAGCCGTGGCGGAACCAGGGAGCGAGGTGGGACATGGATTGCCCCAACGCCATCCAGGAGGCCGCAAAGGCTGCCAGGATGGTCACAGCCAGCACAATCGCATCCCGGATCTTTCGCTGCCAGATCAAACAGACAGTTACAAGGCCAAGGCTCACGATCCCCGCCGTCAGAAAGGAGCCTTTGATGAGAGAGAGAATAATGAGGGCCAACCCGTAACCTGGCGCTTGCCACCGATGCTTGGGATTGTCGCTGAGCAGGAGCATCGCCCCACTGGCCATCACGAAAAAGCCGGTCTGGTCGAGTCCCTCCGATAGAGTGAAGACCACCAGCCAGGCAAGAAAGCCGTAACGGATCCATCCCGTCAAGCGCTTTGCCAGAGAGGTTGCTGCGAGCGCAACGATGCCACTCCATAAAAAAGCGAAGGCCACGCGAGCGCCCACGAGATGTCCCAAGCTCGTCGGCGCGCTCAGGAATCCAAGCGGCCCGAAGGTGAAGACAATCTGGGTGCCGAACTGCAAACGGTGTGTTTCGGCGTACTCAAGCGCAACCTGCCAGGAAGGGTCAAGATCAAGGCGTGGTGGCCGTGTCCCGCTGAGGGAGAAAGCCGAGATGAAAACCAGCGTGAAGCACGCAGGCCAGCCAATCCATCGGGCAGTTCGGGGAGAGGGCCAGAGACTCATCACGATGCCTTGCGCACCACAACCAGGAACTGTTTCCCCCATAAACGCTGCAGCAGGGGAAACTTCAGATAGAGCCGAACCCAAAACGCGCGATGAGGAATGCGCTGGCTCATTGTAAAGGGAAGGAAGCGCGGGATCACCAGTTCCTTTCGGAAACCGGCGATTTCCAGCGCTTCCAACATGGAGCGGTCGCTGAGTGGCAATTGGTGATCCACGAAGTCCCAGTAGACATCTGGACAGAACCGGATGTTGGGCCCCAGCGCAATCAGCAATCCCTGCGGTCGCAGCACGCGGTGAGCCTCAGCAAGACATGAGCCTAAATCCTGTTTGCGGGGGAGATGCTCGAAGAAGTTGCTGCTGAAAACGATATCGACAGATGCTGGGGGCAGCGGCCACGGCCGGGTGGCTTCCTGCGCCAGCACGGTGACATCCGCCGCGGCTCGCTCTGCGGTGGCAGGGTTGGAGTCCAGCGCGAACTTGTGGGCCGCCGCAATGCTGTTAATGAACTCGCAGTATCCGGCACCCACATCCAATACCGTATCTGCCGGATTGATCCATCGTGGAAAGTAATAGCGGACAAGAGTCCTCCAAACATCTGCCCGGCGCTGTTCGAGCCCGGCAAACCGGCGTTTATATACTGCCTGTTGATGCTCTGGAAGCGTCATGCAGTCTATGCCTGCGAATTGATTCCCAGAATCCGGCGCATCGCCACCACGCAACATCGCTGTTCCCCGCCGCAGCGCCCAACTGTGCCGCGCTGGCAAGGTTGTTTACAGTATCGCTCAAGTCAGTTCCTTTTGCGTCGACAGTCCCCCGCGCGACAGGCTGCGCTGCCTCTTTTCCCTGGAAAGTTATCAACTGTATGAGTACTCACGCAATTGTATATACCCCTGAAATTTGCACTGGTTTGTAGCTGGGCACCGACCTTCGGCCATGCTAGAATTACCCGGATGTTGCCTTCTGAAACAACTTGCCCCAGTTGCGGGTCTTCTCGGATGGTGCCCTCACCCACCGGACTTCACCTGATGTGTGCCGATTGCTATCGTATCCTCATTGTCGATCGGGTCAGAAAGCCCCGAGGCAGAAAGACGCGCAGCCAACCCCGCCGGCGTGAGCCGGGGCCCTCGCCAGGAAGCAAGAAAGAATAGAGTTTGGATCCACCTCCTACCTCCAGATTAACGGCATGAATTCAGGATGCGGCCGGGGTTTGACTTCCGACGCTCACTATGCCACGTTAGATGGACATGCGGCGCAATCCAGTAACCTTCCGCCGGTTTCATGGCAAAAGAGGCCTCACGATTATTCTGGCGCTATTCGCCGGCGGGGCAGATCTGTGCGTGGCTGAAAACCTTCAAACCTTGGTCAATCGTCTGTTTCAGGGAAAAGTGGGAGCGGCCATCGTTTCCGATCCCCACACCGGTCGAATTCTTGCTCTCTGGAACCCTGAAATCGCGTTCAAGCAAGCTTATACTCCGGGTTCAACTGCAAAGTTGGTCGCAAGCGCCGCCGCGCTGGAAGAGTACCGAATCTCTCCTTCGGAGACGATTATGTGCCGCCGGGTCCCGCGCCTGCTGGGAGAGCCTTTTCACTGTTCCCATCCGCCCGTCGCCCAACCCTACGACTTGGCCACCGCGCTGGCCAATTCCTGCAACTACTTCTTTTCGGAGTTGAGCACGAGGCTCTCTTCCCCCACCCTGGCCCACTGGTATGCCGCGTTTGGTTTTGCTGCGGGTGGAGAGGACGGCTCACCCGGCGAGGTGCAGATCTCCGATAAACCCCGCGAAAAGGCCTTGGCGACCCTGGGCGAGCAAGGCGTGACGGCCACCCCGGCGCAAGTGCTGTCGGCGTATTCCGCCATTGCCTCGGGCGGCAGGGTCTACCACTTAATCCTGCCAGGGCAGCGAAAGGCGCCCAGCCTGGAGCGGGAGGTCCCTTTGCGGAAGAGCACCCTGGATATCCTTACAACCGGATTGCGCGCCTGTGTGGAAGAAGGCTCCTGCCACGCTGCCGCGGTTCCTGGCGTGAGTGTGGCAGGCAAGACCGGCACCGCCCCCGCCCTGGACGGCAGCCGGGTGACGGACGCCTGGTTTGTCGGTTTCGCGCCCGCGGATGCGCCGGAAGTTGCACTGGTGGTTTTCTTGAAGCGCGGTACGGGAGGGAACGACGCCGCGCCTCTGGCGGCCAAGATTCTGAAGCAGTG
>Ga0335079_10006462_pt1 | contig 13399 bp, 10 predicted proteins | sample Lox_Sample_33_FD_206719 | JGI IMG/M metagenome (GOLD analysis project Ga0335079, IMG submission 206719) | Soil microbial communities from Loxahatchee National Wildlife Refuge, Florida, United States - Lox_Sample_3.3 | ecosystem: Environmental > Terrestrial > Soil > Wetlands | place: USA... | reverse complement strand
GCGGCGAGCGGCTGATCACCTACGCGGAGCTCAAGAGGCTTACCAACCGCTTCGCCAACGTCCTGCGCAAGCTCGGGATGCGCAAGGGCGACCGGCTGTTCATCCTCAGCGGCAGGATTCCCGAGCTCTATATCGGAGCGCTGGGCGCGCTCAAGGCCGGGGTGGTGGTCTGCCCGCTGTTTTCCGCTTTCGGGCCGGACCCGATACGCATGCGCCTAGAGATCGGAGCCGGGAACGCGGTGCTGACCACGGAAGCGCTCTACCGCCGCAAGCTCGAGAAGAGCGTCTCCTCGCTGCCGTCGCTCAGGCACGTGCTGATCGCGGGCGAAGCCGGCGCCGCGACTTCCGTGCCCGGTACGCTCGACCTCGCGCGCCTCATGGCCGAAGCCTCCGACGATTTCGTGATCGAGCCGACGCGCCCCGAGGACGGCTCGTTCCTGCATTTCACCAGCGGCACGACTGGCACGCCCAAGGGCGCGATGCACGTGCACGGCGCGGTGGTCATGCACTACGCCACCGGCAAGTACGCGCTCGATCTGCACCCCGAGGACGTGTTCTGGTGCACCGCCGATCCGGGGTGGATCACGGGCACGTCGTACGGCATCGTCGCGCCGCTGCTGCACGGCGTCACCAGCATCGTCGACGAGGCGGACTTCGACGCCGAGCGCTGGTACCGCATCCTGCAGGACCAGAAGGTCACGGTCTGGTATACGGCTCCCACGGCGATCCGCATGCTGATGAAAGCGGGACCCGAGCTGCCCAAGCAGTACGCGTTCCCGCAGCTGCGCTTCATCGCGAGCGTGGGCGAGCCGCTCAACCCGGAAGCCGTGTGGTGGGGGGTGGACACGCTCGGCCTCCCGATCCACGACAACTGGTGGCAGACTGAAACGGGCGGCATCATCGTCGCCAACACGCCGTCAATGGACGTGAAGCCGGGATCCATGGGCAAGCCGCTGCCCGGGATTGACGCGCGCATCGTGGCGCGGAAGCCCGACGGAAGCGTGCGCGTGATCGACACGCCGGACACCGAGGGCGAGCTTGCGCTGCGCGCCGGCTGGCCGAGCATGTTCACCGGCTACCTCGGCCAGGAGGAGCGCTACCGCAAGTGCTTCTCGGGCGAGTGGTATCTCACCGGCGACCTGGCGAAGCGCGACGCGGACGGCTATTACTGGTTCGTGGGGCGCGCCGACGACGTCATCAAGTCGGCGGGCCACCTGATCGGCCCCTTCGAGGTCGAGAGCGCGCTGATGGAGCATCCCGCGGTGGCCGAGGCCGGCGTGATCGGCAAGCCCGACCCGACGGTGGGCGAGATCGTCAAGGCCTTCGTGTCGCTCAAGAAGGGCTACGAGCCCAGCGAGGCGCTGAAGATGGAGCTGCTCGGCCACGCGCGGAAGCGCCTCGGCGCCGCGGTCGCGCCGAAGGAGATCGAGTTCCAGAGCGGGCTGCCGAAGACGCGCAGCGGCAAGATCATGCGGCGCCTCCTGAAGGCGCGCGAGCTCGGCCTGCCCGAGGGCGACACCTCCACGTTGGAGCTCATGTGACGATCGCTCCCCCGCCTTCGGGGCCGGTGCCCTACGAGCGCGAGCTCGCTCTCGAGCTGCTCGTGGACATGCTCCGCATCCGCCGCATGGAGGAAAAGTCAGCCGAGCTCTACGGCGAGGGCAAGATACGCGGCTTCCTGCATCTGTACATCGGCGAGGAAGCGGTCGCGGTCGGTGCGTTGCACGCGCTCAAGCCCGAGGACAACATCGTCGCCACCTACCGCGAGCACGGCCACGCGCTCGTGCGCGGCATGCCGATGGAGAGGATCATGGCGGAAATGTACGGCAAGCGCGACGGCTGCTCGCGCGGCCGCGGCGGCTCGATGCACCTGTTCGACGCGAAGACGAGATTGTTCGGCGGCAACGCCATCGTCGGCGGCGGCCTGCCGCTCGCGGTCGGCCTCGCGCTCGCCGACAAGATGCAGGGCACGAGGCGCGTGACGGCCTGCTTCTTCGGCGACGGCGCCATGGCGGAGGGCGTCTTCCACGAATCGGCGAATCTCGCCGTCCTGTGGAAGCTTCCCGTGCTCTTCTGCTGCGAGAACAACCTGTACGCGATGGGCACGGCGGTAGCGCGCTACGAATCGGAGACCGATCTGTCCGTCAAGGCCGCGGCGTACGGCATGGAGGCGGGCCAGGTGGACGGGCAGGACGTCGTGGCGGTGCACGAGGCGACAAAGCGCGCGCGGCAGCGGGTCGTCGAGAGCGGCATGCCGGTTTTCATCGAGTACAAGACATACCGGTTCCGTGCGCATTCGATGTTCGACCCCGACCTGTACCGCGACAAGCGCGAGATCGAGGAATGGAAGACGCGGGGCCCGCTGCACACGTTCACGGCGCGGCTCAAATCGGAGGGCAAGCTGACTGAAGAGGAGTTCCTCGCGCTCGACGCGAAGATCGGCCAGGAAGTCGAGCAGGCGGTGGCATTCGCCGAAGCTTCGGCTTGGGAGCCCGTCGAAGATCTGGCGCGCGACGTGCATACGCCAAGGGCGTCCACATGAGACACCTCTCCTACCGCGAGGCGATGCGAGAGGCGTTGCGGGAGGCGCTCGCCGCGAATCCGCGCGTGTTTCTCATGGGCGAGGACATCGGGAAATACGGCGGCACCTACGCGGTTACCAAGGGCCTGCTCGAGGAGTTCGGGCCGGAGCGCATCCGCGATACACCGCTCTCCGAGCTCGGCTTCGTCGGCGCGGGCATCGGCGCGGCGCTGGGCGGAATGCGCCCCATCGTCGAGGTGATGACCGTCAATTTCAGCCTGCTCTCGCTCGACCAGATCGTCAACAGCGCGGCCGCGTTCCGCCACATGTCGGGCGGGCAGTTCTCCGTGCCCCTCGTCGTGCGCATCGCGACCGGCGCCGGCCGCCAGGTGGCCGCACAGCACTCGCACAGCCTCGAGAACTGGTACGCGCACGTCCCCGGCCTCACGGTGCTCGCACCCGCGACCGTCGAGGACGCGCGCGGCATGCTCGCCGGCGCCCTCGCGGATCCGGACCCGGTGATCATCTTCGAGCACGTGCAGCTCTACAACGCGGAAGGCGATCTCCCGGAACCCTGGACGACGGACATCCATTCGGCCGCGGTACGCCGCGCCGGGCGCGACGTCAGCCTCATCACCTACGGCGGCTCGCTGCCGAAGGCGCTCGCGGCGGCGGAACGCCTCTCCGGAGAAGGAATCGAGGCGGAAGTGGTCGATCTGCGCGTGCTGCGGCCGCTCGACGCGCCGACGATCCTCGCCTCGGTACGCAAGTGCCGGCGCGCGGTGGTGATCGACGAGGGCTGGCGCACCGGAAGCCTCGCCGCGGAGATCGTCGCGCAGATCGCCGAGCAGGCCCTCTACGACCTCGACGCGCCGCCCGTGAGGGTGTGCAGCGAGGAGGTGCCGATCCCCTACGCGAAGCACATGGAGGACGCTGCCCTGCCGCAGACCGAGAAGATCGTCGCCGCGGCGAAGGGCCTGATCGGGAGCGAGGTCCCGGCATGATCGAATTCAAGCTGCCGTCCCTGGGCGCCGACATGGACCAGGGCAAGCTCGTCGAATGGAAGGTGAAGCCGGGCGACGCGGTCAAGCGCGGACAGGTAGTCGCCGTGGTCGATACCTCGAAGGCCGCGGTGGAGGTGGAGATCTGGCAGGACGGGACCCTCTTCGAGCAGCTGGTTCCGATCGGCGAGAAAGTGCCGGTGGGCACGGTGCTCGCGACGCTGCTCGCCCCCGGAGAGACTCGCGAGCAGGCGGAGCAGCAGAAGCGCGCCGCCCGTCCCGCCCTGAAGCCGGCCGCTGCGGTCCCCGCTCCTCCTCCGCCGGTTGCCGCACCCATGACCGGCGCCATCGCCCAAAGAAGGCCTGTGTCGCCCGCGGCGCGCAAGCACGCGCGCGAGCTCGGCGTCGACGTCGACACGGTCGCCGGCACCGGCCCTCACGGCGCGGTGACCGTCGAGGACGTGGAAAAGGCCGCGGCGGCGCCGGCACCGCCGGATCGCTACGTCGAGATGCGCAAAGCGATCGCGGCGGCGATGAGCCGCTCCAAGCGCGAGATCCCCCACTACTACCTGTCGGAGACGATTCCCATGCAGCGCGCGGCCGAGTGGCTCGCGCGCGAGAACGAGAAGCGTCCGGTGACCGAGCGCATCCTGATGGGCGCGCTCCAGATCAAGGCCGTCGCGCTCGCCCTGGCGAGAGTGCCCGAGCTGAACGGCTTCTGGCGGAACGGCGCGTTCGAGCCGGCCACGGGCGTTCATATCGGCGTCGCGATTTCCATCCGCCAGGGCGGGCTCATCCCCCCGGCGATCCACGACGTCGACAAGAAGGGCCTGCCCGAGCTGATGCGCGCCTTGAGCGACCTCGTCGCGCGCACCCGCGCGGGCTCGCTGCGCAGCTCGGAGATGTCGGATCCGACGATCACCGTCACGAACCTCGGCGAGACCGGCGTCGAGTCGGTGTTCGGCGTCATCTATCCGCCGCAGGTCGCGCTCGTGGGTTTCGGGCGCATGGAGACGCGGCCCTGGTCCGAGGACGGCAAGCTGTTCACCGCGCCGCTCGTGACCGCGAGCCTGTCGGGCGACCACCGCGCGAGCAACGGAATCCGCGGCGCGCGCTTTCTCGCGGAGCTCCGCGAGCGGCTTCAGCATCCGGAGGAACTATGAACGAATCGGAAATCAGGACGCGCGTCGTCGGCGTCATCAGGTCGATCGCCCCCGAAGTCGAGGAAGGCGAGCTGCGCGACGACCGGCCGCTGCGCGACCAGGTCGATCTCGATTCGATGGACTGGCTCAACGTGCTGGTGGCGGTCCACGAGAAGCTGAGAGTCGACATTCCCGAGGCCGACTACCGCAAGCTCGTGACGCTGAACGACATCGTCGCCTATATCGGCGCGAAGCTCGCTTCCCGGGTCTGACAATCATGCCCTGGACGCCTTCCACCTATCCGGTCTCGATGAGGAACCTGCCTTCCGCCGTGCGCTTCAAGGCGATCGAGATCGCCAACGCGCTGCTCGAGGCGGGCCGGCCCGAAGGCCAGGCGATACGCATCGCCATCGCCCAGGCGAAGCGGTGGGCCGCGCGTCAACGGACCGGCGGCGCAACCGCATAGCATAGTGAAGGTCGACGTTGCGCTCCTCGCCTCTCCCCCGCCGGGCGCCGCGCCGCACGAGATCGTCGAGCGCAAGGGACGCGGGCATCCCGACAGCCTGTGCGATGCGCTCGCCGAGAACCTGAGCATAGGGCTTTCGCGCTTCTACCTCGAGCGCTTCGGCGCGATCCTGCACCACAACGTCGACAAGGCGCTGCTGCTCGGCGGCGCCGCCCGGCCCGCCTTCGGCGGCGGCGCGCTCCTCGAGCCGATCGAGATCATCCTCGCGGGGCGGGCGACCCGGCGCTTCCGCGGCGTGACGGTGCCCGTGGACGAGATGGCGGTGGAGATGAGCCGGGAGTGGCTGCGAAAGCACATCCGCAACATCGATCCGGCGCGCGACGTGCGCATCGTGCCGCGCATTCGTGAGACTTCTCCGGACCTCGCGGCGCTCTTTCTCCGCGGGAGCGAAGGCCGCGTGCCGCTCGCCAACGATACCTCCTTCGGCGTGGGCTTCGCTCCGCTCGACCGGCTCGAGCGCGCGGTGCTGGAAGTCGAGCGCATTCTGGCCGCTGCCGAAACACGGAGCGCGCACCCGGAGATCGGGGACGACGTGAAGGTCATGGGCTTGCGTGCCGGCGAGCGCATCGAGCTCACCGTCGCCTGCGCCTTCGTCGGCCGCCACGTCAGCGACCTCGCCGACTATTTCGCGAAGAAGGAACGAACGCGTGCGCTTGCCGCCGACGCCGCGAGGAAGGACCTGGGCGGAGACATCGAGGTAAGGGTCAACACGGCCGACGGCGAGACGGCCGAGAGCGTCTATCTCACGGTGACCGGCCTTTCGGCGGAAGCAGGCGACGACGGCCAGGTGGGACGAGGCAACCGCGTCAACGGCCTGATCACACCCTACCGCCCGATGAGCCTGGAAGCCGCCGCGGGGAAGAATCCCGTGAGCCATACCGGAAAGCTCTACAACCTGCTCGCCGGGCGCATCGCGCGGGCGCTGACGGGCGAGCTGCCCGAGGTCACCGCGGCCTATTGCTATCTCCTGAGCCGCATCGGCTCGCCGGTGAGCGACCCCGCGCTGGCGGACGTCGTCTTGCGGCTCGCGGAACCCGGCGCGCTCGAAGGCGTGCGCAAGACCGCAGACCGGATCGTGCGCGCGCACCTGCGGGATGCGCCCGACCTGTGGCGCGAAGTGCTCGAGGGACGCTGCCCCGTGTCGTGAGTGGGCGGATTCGTGCGGCGGGCTTGATCGAGGTCAACACGCCTCGACCGAGGCTGGTCCATCGTAACTCTGGTCCCTGAGCGTGAGGCTGCGCGATGGAAAAGAAACATCAGTTCTCGCTTTGGTATTTCGTGATCGCCCTCCTCGCGATCGTGGCCATCCAGGACTATTTCTCGATCCCGGTGCACGAACTCGCGTACAGCGATTTCAAGGCCCTGGTGCGTGCGGGCAAGGTGAAAGAGGTGGCTCTGGGCGAGCAGATCATCAGCGGAACCGTCACCGCCGAGGGGCTGGAGCCGGTGCTTTCCAAGGAGAGCATCGAGCGGCTGAAGCTGGCTCCCGGCGAGAACCGCTTCACGACGCTGCGGGTCAGCGACCCGGCTCTCGTCCCGGATCTCGAGGCGGCGAAGGTGCATTTCACCGGGCAAACGGAAAACAAGTGGCTTCCGACCCTGCTCTCGTGGATCGTCCCCGCGGTCGTGTTCTTCGCGATCTGGAGCTTCGCGATGAACCGCATGGCCGGGCAGCAGGGGCTCGGCGGTGCCATCTCCGTCGGCAAGAGCAAGGCCAAGGTTTACATGGAGACCGACACCAAGGTCACCTTCGAGGACGTCGCCGGCGTCGACGAGGCAAAGGACGAGCTGAAGGAGGTCATCAGCTTCCTGCGCGACCCTAAGGCCTACGGGCGCCTGGGCGCGCGCATGCCCAAGGGGATCCTGCTGGTCGGCCCCCCGGGAACGGGGAAGACCCTGCTCGCGCGCGCCGTCGCCGGCGAGGCCGGGGTGCCCTTCTTCTCGATCAGCGGATCGGAATTCGTCGAGATGTTCGTCGGCGTGGGCGCCGCGCGCGTGCGCGACCTCTTCGATCAGGCGCGCAAGACGGCGCCGGCGATCATCTTCATCGACGAGCTCGACGCGCTCGGGCGGGCGCGCGGATCGTTCATTCTCGGCGGCCACGACGAGAAGGAGCAGACGCTCAACCAGCTGCTCGCCGAGATGGACGGCTTCGACCCGAGCGGCGGTGTGGTGCTGCTCGCCGCGACGAACCGTCCCGAGATCCTCGATCCGGCGCTGCTGCGCGCGGGGCGCTTCGACCGTCAGGTGCTGGTCGATCGCCCCGACAAGACCGGCCGGGTGCAGGTGCTGCGCGTTCACCTGCGCAAGGTCCATCTTGCTTCCGGCGTCGATCCCGAGGAGATCGCCGCGCTCACGCCCGGATTTTCCGGCGCGGACCTCGCGACCCTGGTGAACGAAGCGGCGCTGCTCGCGACGCGGCGGGGAGCGCCGGCGATCGAGCGGGTGGATTTCACCGGCGCCATAGAGCGTATAGTCGCCGGCCTCGAAAAGCGCAACCGGCTGCTCAATCCGGAGGAGAGGAACGTCGTCGCCCATCACGAGATGGGGCACGCCATCGTCGCGATGACCCTGCCGCGCGTCGACCCGGTCCACAAGATCTCGATCATCCCGCGCGGCGTGAGCGCGCTCGGCTACACGATTCAGCGGCCGACCGAGGACCGCTACCTCATGAGCCGCGAGGAGCTGCAGAACCGGATGGCAGTGCTGCTTGGCGGCCGCGCAGCCGAGCTGCTCGTCTTCGGCACCCTCTCCACCGGAGCCGCCGATGATCTCGTCAAGGCTACCGACATCGCGCGCAGCATGGTGATGCGCTACGGCATGGACGACAAGCTGGGCAGCGTCGCCTACGACGAGACCCGGCCAAGCTTTCTCGGCCAGGTGGCCGGCGCGGTCCCGCCGCGCCAGTTCAGCGAGCAGACGGCGCGGGAGATCGACGTTGCGGTCCGCGACATCGTGAAGAAAGCGCTCGATTCTGCGCTCGAGATCCTCGGCCGCAGGCGAGACGTGCTCGAGCGCGGCGCCGAGGCGCTGCTGCGCCAGGAAACACTGTCGGCGGACGAGCTTCGCGCATTGATGGGCGCGCCGCCGCAAAGCCCGGCTCGCCCGGTCTCGGCCGTTACCTGATCGCAGGCCCGTGAGGAAGATCTGGCTGGATTCCTACCCGCAGGGCGTGCCGGCCGAGATCGACCCGCGCGGCCACGCTTCCCTCAACGAGCTGCTCGAGGCGAGCTGCGCGCGCTTCGGCGCGCGTGCGGCTTTCTCCAACATGGGCGTGTCCATTACCTACGAAGAGCTCGACCGGCTGTCGCGCGACTTCGGCGCCTGGCTGCAGAGCGCGCTCCGCCCGGCGAGGGGCGACCGCGTCGCGATCATGCTGCCCAATCTGCTGCAGTACCCCGTGGTCCTGTTCGGCGCGCTGCGCGCCGGCCTGACCGTGGTCAACGTCAACCCGCTGTACACCGCGACCGAGCTTGCGCATCAGCTCGCCGACTCCGGCGCGGGCACCATTGTCGTCCTGGAGAACTTCGCGCGCACGCTGCAGGAGGCGCTGCCGCGGACGCCGGTCCGCCTCGTCGTCACCACTCAGCTGGGCGACCTGTTCCCGCCGCCGAAGCGCTGGCTGGTGAATCTCGCGGTGAAATACCTGAAGCGCCTCGTCCCCCGATGGCGGCTGCCCGGCGCCGTGCCGCTCCGCGCGGCGTTGGCGCAGGGCGCAAAGCAAGCCCTCGAGAATCCCCGAACGCGTCCCGACGACCTCGCGTTCCTGCAATATACCGGCGGCACGACCGGCATCGCCAGGGGAGCGGCTCTCACGCACGGCAACCTGGTCGCCAACGTCGAGCAGGTCGTCGCGTGGGCGGGGACGACTCTGCGCGCGGGCGAGGAAACCGTGGTCACCGCGCTTCCTCTCTATCACGTCTTCGCGCTCACCGCGAACCTGCTCGTCTTCCTCAGGCTCGGCGGCACGAACGTGCTGATCACGAACCCCCGCGACATCGCCGGCTTCGTCGCGGAGCTGGCGAGGACGCCGTTCACCGCGATGACCGGGGTGAGCACGCTGTTCAACGCGCTGCTGAGCGCTCCGGGATTCGACGCGGTCGCGGCGGCGAGCAGAGGCAGGCTCAAGCTCGCGGTCGCCGGGGGCATGACGGTGCAGCGCTCGCTCGCGGAGCGCTGGCGAGACGCGACCGGCGTGTGGCTGGTCGAAGGCTACGGACTGACCGAAGCGTCGCCGAACGTATGCGCCAACCATTTCGACGCGCGGGAATTCACCGGCAAGCTCGGGCTCCCTTTGCCTTCCACGGAGGTCGCGATCCTCGGCGAGGACGGCAGCGAAGTCCCCCTGGGCGGCGTCGGAGAGATCGGCGTGCGCGGCCCCCAGGTGATGCAGGGCTACTGGAACGCTCCGGAGGAAACCGCGAGCGCCTTCACGGCCGACGGCTGGCTGAAGACCGGCGACATGGGCCGCATGGACGAGCGCGGCTATGTCGAGTTCAGCGACCGCAAGAAGGATATCGTGGTGGTCTCGGGCTTCAAGGCCTACCCTACCGAGATCGAGGAGGTGGCGATGACGCATCCGGGCGTGAAGGACGCCGGCGCGGTCGGCGTGCCCGACGAGCGCAGCGGCGAGGCCGTCGCGCTCTTCGTCGTGCGCAAGGACCCTGCCGTCACCGCCGAGGCGATTCTCGCGCACTGTGCGAAGCACCTCACCGGCTACAAGCTTCCGAAGCGCATCGAGTTCCGCGAGCAGCTCCCCAAGACACCGATCGGAAAGATCCTGCGCCGCGAGCTGAGGCAGGAGGCGGCGCGCCCGCATGGCTGAGTATCCCCAGCAGCTGGTGCGCGAGCACCGCCTGTCCGACGGAAGAACGGTCACCATCCGCCCGGTGCGCCCCGGGGACGCGGACCGCGTTCGCGAGTTCCTGACCGCGCTTTCGGAGGAAAGCCGGTACATGCGCTTCCAGAAGTGGGTGCGCGCTCCTTCGGACAAGGTCATCCGCTTCCTGACCGAGATCGACTACGACCTCCACATGGCGCTGGTCTGCACGGTGCAGGAGGGCGGGCGCGAGGTCATCGTCGGCGAGGCGCGCTACGTGTCGGATCTCTCGGGCCGGAGCTGCGAGCTCGGAATCGTGATCGCCGATGCCTGGCACAAGAGCGGCATCGCCGGCCTGCTCATGGGTGCGCTGATCGAGACCGCCCGCAAGCGCGGGCTCCCGCGCATGGAAGGCTTCGTCCTCGCGCGCAACGCCGAGATGCTGCGTTTCGTGCGCGCTCTGGGCTTCGAGGCCGAGCCGGCTCCGCAGGACTACAGCATCGTGCGCATCTCCAAGACGCTCCGGGAGGGCACTCGGGAGGCTTGATCTGGGTCAAACGATTGGTGCGCCGCAGCGATAGCATTTTCATGCGTTGCTGACCACTCAAACCCCGTCATGACCGATCTCAGCAAACACCTGTCTAGGACCCACGATCTCGCGTCCAAGGTCGCCGCCGTGTTCCAGAAGCGCGCGGCCGTGGCGCTGGACCATTTCAACGAGCGCGTGCGCGCCGCCTGGAAGGATCACCTTTCCGGGATGACGCCCACGCCCGCGACGCCCTGGGACGTGTGGGCGGGCGGCGCGCGCTACGCGACCGATTTCGCCCAGCGCACGATGCTGTTCTGGGACACGCTGCGCCAGCGCGGCAACGACTTCAACGAGCGCGCGCGGCAGGGCCTGCCGCCGGTTCTGCACTTCGACTACGAGACCGTGCTCGACGGCCGCACGCTCGAGCGGCCGGTCAACTACGCGCTGGTGCGCATCCTTCCTCCTGCGGGCGTGATCGTCGACGCCAAGCGCCGGCCCTACGTCATCATCGACCCGCGCGCCGGTCACGGACCCGGCATCGGCGGCTTCAAGGACGATTCGCAGGTCGGCGTCGCGCTGCGCGAAGGCCATCCGGTCTACTTCGTGATCTTCTATCCCGAGCCCGAGCCGGGGCAGACGCTGCCCGACGTGTGCGAAGCCGAGCGGGCGTTCGTGCGTCGCGTGCGCGAGCTGCACCCGGATGCGCCCAAGCCCGCCGTGGTCGGCAACTGCCAGGGCGGCTGGGCCGCCATGATGCTCGCCGCGGCAAGCCCGGAGGATACCGGGCCGATCGTCATCAACGGCGCGCCGATGTCCTACTGGGGCGGCGCGTGGAGCGAGGGCGAGGGCGACAACCCGATGCGCTACGCGGGCGGCCTGCTAGGCGGCACGTGGCTCGCCTCGCTCGCCGCCGACCTGGGCGGCGGAAAATTCGACGGCGCGTGGCTGGTGCAGAACTTCGAGAACCTCAACCCGGCGAACACTTTCTGGGACAAGTACTACCACGTGTTCGCCAACGTCGACACCGAGCCGCCGCGGTTCCTCGAGTTCGAGCGCTGGTGGGGCGGCTTCTACCTGATGAACCGCGAGGAGATCGAGTGGATCACGAAGAATCTCTTCGTCGGCAACAAGCTGTGGTCGGGCGGAGTGTTCGACCTGCGCGACATCAAGACGCCGATCATCCTGTTCGCCTCCCTGGGCGACAACATCACCCCCCCGCAGCAGGCCTTCAACTGGGTCGCGGACGTCTACGGCAGCACCGACGAGATCAAGGCGCACGGCCAGGTGATCGTTGGCCTGGTGCACGAGAGCGTCGGCCACCTCGGCATATTCGTCTCCGGCAAGATCGCGAAGAAGGAGCATGCGCAGATCGTCGAGGTGATGAAATCCGTGGAAGCGCTCGCGCCGGGCCTGTACGCCATGCAGATCGCCGAGAAGAAGGGCGCGCAGGGCAAGCCCGTCTACGAGGTGAGCTTCGCCGAGCGCAGGCTCGAGGACGTCGCGGCGCGCCTCAACCGGTTCGAGCGCGCCGACGAGAAGCCCTTCGAGGCGGTCGAGGCCGTCTCCGAGTTCAACCAGCGGGCCTACGAGCTGTTTGCGCGTCCCCTGGTAGAGGCGTTCTCCACGGAGTATTCCGCCAAGCTGTCGCGCGAGCTGCACCCGCTGCGCGCCCAGCGCTGGATGGCGTCCGACATGAATCCCTGGCTTGCCTGGCTTGGCCCGGCGGCGGAGCTGGTGAAGGCGCAGCGCCGGGCGCTCCCGCCCGAGGATCCGGCGCGCCGCGCGGAGGCGATGCTGTCGGAGCTGACGAGCGCGTCGCTCGACTACTACCGCGCCATCCGCGACGCGGTCAGCGAGGCCGCTTTCTACCAGATCTACGGGAACCTCTTCTCGCTCATCCTCGCCGACAAGCCCGCCGCGACGCGCCCGGCCGAGGCCGAGCCCGTCGTGGAGAAGGCGCTCGCCTCGATCGCGCAGGGCGGCTATCCGGAGGCGCTCGCCCGCGTCGCTTTTCTCCTCGCTCGCAAGGGCGAGCCCCTGCCCCTGTCGCAGATCGAGCGCAAGCGCGAGCTGATGCACGACTACCGCGAGTTCCTCCAGGACATTCCGCGCGACGAGCAGCGCCGCATCCGAGGCGAGCAGGAGATCATCGTCGGGCGCGAGCCCGAGCGCGCGATCGCCACCCTGCCGCGGCTGCTCGCCAAGCGCGCCGACCGCGACCGGCTGGTCGGACTCCTCGACCGCCTGCTCGCCGACAGACGTATACAGAGCGCCGAGCCTTCGGCCGATCAGATTGCGATGCTCGAGCGCATCCGCGGCGTGCTCGGCCCGTCGACGCCGGCAAGGCCGCACCGCTCCGCGACGAGGCACTGAGGACGGCCATGGAACAGCGCAAGCACGACAAGTACCAGCGGCTCCTCAGGATGGCGAAGGCGCTCCCGCCCGTCGCGACCGCGGTCGCGCACCCCTGCGACGAATCCTCGATCACCGCGGCGCTGGAGGCGGCGAAGATGGGGCTGATCGCTCCCATCCTCGTCGGGCCGAAGGCGCGCATCCAGGCGGCGGCCGAAAAAGCCGGGTTCAAGACCTCGGGACTCGAGATCGTCGATGCGCCGCACAGCCACGCCTCGGCGGAGGAAGCCGTGCGGCTGGTGCGCGAAGGCCGCGCCGAATGCCTGATGAAGGGGAGCCTGCACACCGACGAGCTGATGGCGGCCGTGGTCTCGCGCGAGGCCGGGCTGCGCACCGCGCGGCGCATCAGCCACTGCTTCGTCATGGACGTGCCCTCGCATTCGGACGTGCTCATCGTGTCGGACGCCGCGGTGAACATCGCCCCGACGCTCGAGGAGAAGGTCGATATC
>Ga0335079_10006460_pt1 | contig 13400 bp, 12 predicted proteins | sample Lox_Sample_33_FD_206719 | JGI IMG/M metagenome (GOLD analysis project Ga0335079, IMG submission 206719) | Soil microbial communities from Loxahatchee National Wildlife Refuge, Florida, United States - Lox_Sample_3.3 | ecosystem: Environmental > Terrestrial > Soil > Wetlands | place: USA... | reverse complement strand
CGTGGTTGTCAGCTCGTCAGGCATCCGCGGAAATGTATCGGCGTCATGTCGACGGAGCGTAAGAGTTCGACGCCAACTAATCGGCTCCTAACCGAGGTTCGCCGCCTTTTTCTAACCGCGAGACCCCTTCTCTAATCGAAAAGTGCTCGCGAACCATCGGCGCGACGTCGCGGAGCGACCAGCGCGCACGCGCCGACGCGGACGCCGGCCCGGTGCCGCACCACAGCAGGGCGCCGAGCGAATCCGAGCGGTGCAGCGAGCCGTGGCTGCCGCCGCCGACGTGGTCGGCTCCGCCCCAGTCGACGAACTCGTAACCGGGCGACGCCGACAGCAGGACGTCGCCGGCGTTCGGGCATTTCAGCGCCGACCAGATCCGGGCGAGCGCGTCCGGGTATTCGCTGCACAGAAAGCGTCCGTCCTGGATCTCGCCCAGCAGCGCCGACAGGTCGCCCTCGACGTTCCAGCCGCCGCCGCGATCGTCCACGACCTGATCCCCGGGCGCAAAGCGGAGCTCGCCCCGTCGGCTGCGGACGACGGCTTCCTCTGGCGAAGACCCGGCGAGCCACAGTATGAGGTCGACGCCCTCCACCTCGCGAACCGCCTCGACCGAGCGCGCCACCAGATCGTCGCGCCGCTCGGAATCGAGCGCGTAGACCATCGCCGCTCGCTGCGCCGGACTCAAAGCGACCTCGGCGCCGGCCGACCGCGCGGCGCTGCGCGTCGCGACGTCGAACTCCGCGAACGCGCGGTCGAGGCGGATCCGCTCCTCGACGGCCGCCTGGGAATGATCGGAGGTGACGATCACCGCGTGCTCGTCGAGAAACGCGTCGGGACCGCCGGCCGCGTGCATCAGCCGCTCGATCTGGCGGTCGGCCGAGGCAATCGAGGTCACCTGCGCATGAGGGCCGTTCTTGTGCGACCAGGCGTCGTTGTCGGGGAGCGAGAACAGCATGAAGTCGAACAGGTCGTTCTCGACCAGGTACGCGCCCACGCAGCCGGTGTGCTGGTCGCGGACCCCGGGCATGCCCAGCTGCCCTCGGCAACCGGTCTTGCGGCTCGCGTAGAGGTCGGCGTAGAACAGCTCCCGCGGGCCGTCGATCGTGCGCCGGAACAGGGTCGAGGTGACGATCCGCGCGAGCGCCGTCTCGTTGGAGACCTCGTGGTGGTAACGGCCGCGATAGATCAGGTAGGTGGTGCCGGCGGTGCGCACGTCGGCGTCGTCCAGCGACTCGTACACCGTCTCGATCTCCGGCGAGAGGTGCTCGGCGTTCATGCGGTACACGGTGTCGGTCAACGACCGCAGCACCCCGAACTGGCGAGACGCGCTGAAGCTCGAGCCGTACTCGACGTAGCGCCCCTCCTCGCGGTGATACCAGTTCATGCTGGGGATCCAGTGACCGTCGGGCCCGGCGCCGGTCGTGATCGTGGCCGCGCACACCGGCGTGACCGAGGGAAACGCGGCCACGCAGTCGTCGACGTAGCAGCCGTCGCGCCGGATCCGGGCCAGCGCCGGCGCGCGGCCGTTGGCGATCGCCCGCTCGAGCATCGAGGGCTTCAGCGCGTCGATCACCACGAGCACGAGCTTCTTGGCGTTACTCACGACAGAATCGTCCCCCGTCCGGGGCGGCTCAACGCAGGATCCGCAGACCTGCGTACTTCTGCTCCGAGCGCCGGCGGCCGGCGATCAGCAGCCACAACAGGAACAGAAGCCCGACGAGCCCTACCGGCGGAGCGACCACCGACAGTCCCGCGAGCAGGACGCCGAAGCCCTCGGCGTACAGCGGCACCGCGGCGGCGGCCTCCGCATCGAGCCTGGCCCGGACCCTGAGCAGCAGCGGCCGGGTGGCGAGAATCCCGACGCACGCGCACACAACGCCGGCGATCAATCCGGGCCAGTCCGTGTAGTGGTTGTGGTCGAGCGCGCCCGCAAACCACAGCGCCCCGAGCGCGGCGCTGATCGCCCCGAGCACGACCGTGAGCACCTCGGACTCGATCCGCCGGCGCTCGATCACCGCAAGAACGATCGCGCCCAGCGCCATGCCAAGCAGGAACAACGCGCTCTGCAGGAAAAAGAAGTCCGTGCCGTTGAAGTGGATCTCGACGTCGCCGGCCGCGAGCCCGCCAGCGACGAGCGCCGGGAGGAACGGGCGGACGCCGATCGCGGAGGCGACCCCCATGCCCGTGCAGATGTCGAAGAAGAGATGCACCGTGGTGTACCGTGACCGACCGTGAAGATAGAGGACAGGGCGCTGTGAGCCCAAGGCGCCCGCGTTCCACCGCGCGGGACATCGAGCGCTACGGCGCGCTGTTCGCCGAGCGGACCACGGTCATGAAGTCCTCGGCGATGCGCGACCTGATGGCGCTGACCGAGCGCGACGACGTGATCTCGCTCGCCGGCGGCCTCCCCGACACCTCGACCTTCCCGGCCGACTCCTACGCCGCGTTGATGAGCACTGTCGCCGCCAACTCGTGCGCGCGGGCGCTGCAGTACGGGCCGACCGAGGGGCTCACGGTGGTCAAACGGTGCATCGTCGACGTCATGCGCGCCGAGGGGATGGAGGTCGGCGAGGATGAGGTGCTGGTCACCACGGGCGGCCAGCAGGTGATCGACCTGGTGTGCAAGACGCTGTTGGACCCCGGCGATGTCGTCGTCTGCGAGGCGCCCACCTATCCGGGCGCCGTCCCGACGTTCTCGAGCTATCAGGCCGACGTCGTCCAGGTCACGATGGACCGCGACGGCATGCGGGTATCGGAGCTGGAGGCCACCCTGGACGAGCTCGAGCGGTCGGGCCGCACACCCAAGTTCATCTACACCGTCCCGAACTTCCACAACCCGGCGGGTGTGACGCTGTCGCTCGAGCGCCGCCACGAGCTCGTCCGGATCGCCTCCGAGCGCGAACTGCTGGTGCTCGAGGACAACCCCTACGGGCTGCTGCGCTACGAGGGCGCTCCGCTCCCCACGCTTCGCTCGCTCGACGGGGAATTCATCATTTACGCGGGCACGTTCTCGAAGATCCTGTCGCCGGGCGTCCGGCTCGGCTGGACGACGGCGCCGGCGCCCGTGCTGGCGAAGATGAACCTCGGCAAGCAGGCATCGGACCTGTGCTCGTCCTCGATCTCGCAGTACTTCGTCTCGGCGTACTTCGAGTCGGGCCCCTGGGAGGACTACGTACGGTCGCTGACCGAGATCTACCGCCGCCGGCGCGACGTGATGCTCGACGCGCTTGCGGAGCACTTCCCGCGCGAGGCCGAGTGGACCCATCCGCAGGGCGGGCTGTTCATCTGGGCGACGCTGCCCGACTACATCGACACCACCGACCTGCTGGCGCGAGGGCTCGAGGAACACGTCGCGTTCGTGCCCGGGCGGGCGGCCTACGTCGACGGGCGCGGAGGCTCATCGATGCGCCTGAACTTCTCGGGGGTCGGCGTCGACGACATCCGCGAGGGGCTGAAGCGGCTCGGCGAGATCGTGCGCGAGCAGGTCGCGCTGTACGGCACGCTGACGGGCGCCGCCCCGACGCCGGCGCCGCGGCGCGACCCGGTCCAGGGCGACCCGCGGCCACGGACCGCGGACGAGCCGGCGCCACCGACCGCGGACGAGCCGGCGAACGTCCTTCAGTTGCGGCGCAAGCGGGCGTAGATGGGCCGCATCGCGGTGCTGAAGGGCGGTCGCTCGCTCGAGCGCCAGGTGTCGCTGAAGTCGGGGGCGAGGGTGCAGGACTCCCTCGAGCGCCTTGGCCACACGGTCGTCCCGATCGACGTCGGCGCGGACCTGGTCGATCGCCTGACCGCTGAGGGGCCCGAACTGGCCTTCGTCGCGCTCCACGGCCGCGACGGCGAGGACGGAACCGTGCAGGAGCTGCTCGAGGTCATGGGTATCCGGCACACCGGCTCGGGCGTGTCGGCCTGCGTCCGCGCCGCCGACAAGGTGCTCGCTAAGCACGCGATGCGCGACGCCGGGATCCCGACCCCCGACTTCTACGCGTTCAGCGAGACCGCGTTCCGTGAGCTGGGGGCGGCGCAGGCGCTGCCGGCGATCGAAGAGCGGCTGCAGTTCCCGATCGTGGTCAAGCCGGCCGGGCAGGGATCGGCGCTCGGGATCAAGTTCGCCCGGACGCCGTCGGACGTCCCCGGGGCGTTGATCGCGGCGTTCTCGTACGACCGCAAGGTGCTGCTCGAACGCTACGTCGCCGGCCGCGACCTGGCGGTGTCGATCATCGACGAGGGTGGGGCTCCGCGCGCGCTCCCGATCGTCGAGGCCGTGCCCCAGCAGGAGGACTTCTATGACTTCGAGTCCCGCTACGAGATCGGGCGGACACGGTTCGTGTGCCCCGCACCGCTGGACGATCCGGCATCCGAGCGCGCGGCTGGGATCGCGCTCGAGGTATACGCGCTGCTCGGGCTGTCGGGGTTCGCGCGAGTCGATTTGATGCTCGAGGCGGGCACGGACAAGCTGTACGTGCTCGAGGCGGACTCGATCCCGGGGCTGACCGAGACGAGCCTGCTGCCGCAGGCGGCCGACGCGGCGGGGATCGGGTTCGACGAGCTGATCGGCCGGATCGTCGACGCGGTCGGCGCGCTCACGCCCGGGCTCCGCGAGTAACGCAACACTCGGCGCGGTCCGCCGGCCGAGTGGCGCGGAACTCGCGCTATATGCCAGAGCGAATCGCCATTCGGCCCGCCGCGGGTGGCGAGTGTTGCGAAACTCGGGGTCCAGCGTGGCGAGTGTTGCGAAACTCGGGGTCCAGCGTGGCGAGCGTTGCGAAACTCGGGGTCCAGCGGTGGCGAGTGTTGCGAAACTCGGGGTCCAGCGTGGCGAGCGTTGCGAAACTCGAGGTGCAGCGGTAGCGAGCGCGGGAAAACCCTCGCCGCGGCGTGAGCGAGCGCGGTGAAACCCGAGGCGGACGGGTGCGCGGCCGGCGCCTATTCGCCGGCGAAGTCTTCCGGCGTCACGTGGTCGAGGAAGTCCTTGAACTTCTCGACGACCTCTTCGGTGTCCTCGACCTCGTGCTCGAACTCGATCGCGGACTCGGCGATCACCTCGTCGGCGGCGTAGATCGGGGCGCCGGCGCGGACCGCGAGGGCCAGCGCGTCGCTCGGGCGCGAGTCGATCTCGAGGTCGCGGCCGTTGACCCGCAGGCTGATCGAGGCGTAGAAGGTGTTCTCTCGGAGCTCGGTGACCGCGACGCGGGTGCACTCGACGTCGAGCTCGCCGAGTACGTCGGACAGCAGATCGTGGGTCATCGGCCGTGGGGTCGATGCGCCCTGGAGCTTCATCAGGATCGCCGCCGCTTCGGGGTGGCCGATCCAGATCGGCAGGAACTTGTTGTTCTCGACGGTCTTCAACAGCACGATCGGCTGCTTTCCAACCATGTCGAAGCTAACGCCGTAGATGACCATCTCCTGCACGTCCAGCTCCTAGATCGTTGGGGTGTGGCAAGTATAGGCCGCCGCCCGGGGTTGCCCAGCAGGTCGACCCGGGGGCAATTCAGCCGACCGCGGGCGGGAGGGCGGGCGGGAGGGCGCCTTCTTCCTCGAGCACGCGGCGCGCCACCGCGAAGGCCGAGTTGGACGCCGGGACGCCCGCGTAGACGGCCGTGTGGATGAACACCTCGGCGATCTCCTCGACGGTCAGCCCGTTCCGCACGGCGGCGCGGACGTGCATGCCGATCTCGTTCTCGGCGCGCACCGAGATCAGCGCCGCGAGCGTGATCGCGCTCCGCATCCGGCGGTCGAGCCCGGGCCGCGACCACGCGCCCCCCCAGGCATAGCGGGTGATGAACTCCTGCCACGGGGCGCCGAACTCGCCGGCGGTGGCGGCGGCACGATCGACGTGCGCGTCGCCCAGCACCTCGCGCCGCGTCTGCATGCCCACATCGAAGTCGTTCACGGCCGGCGCCTCCTCATGACTCGGTCAGGAACCTCAGGATCATCGCGGTCGTCAGGTCGGGGCGCTCGATCGTGGCCAGGTGGGCCGCCGGCGTGACCAGCTCGAAGCGAGCGCCCGGGATCAGCTCCGCGACCAGCCGGCCGTGCTCGGGCGGCGTGGATGGATCCTGCTCGGCGGCGATCACGAGCGTCGGCGCCGTGACCGACGGCAGGGCCCCGCGAAGATCCATGTCCGCGATCGCCTCGCAGCAGCCGGCGTAGCCCTCGCGTGGCGTGTCCGTCAATTGCCGGCGCATGCCGTCGATCACCTCCGGGTGGGCCGCCGCGAAGCCGGGGGTGAACCACCGGCCGAGCACCGCGTCGGCGATCGCCCCGACCCCCTCGGCGCGCACGGTCGCCGCCCGCTCGGACCACGCCGAGCGCGGCCCCAACTGAGCGGAGGTGCAGCACAGCACGAGCCGCTCGACCCGCTCGGGCGCATGCGCGGCCGCCCACATGCTGATCATGCCGCCGATCGACAGGCCGCACAGCATCGTCCGCTCGATCTCGAGACGGTCGAGCAGCTCGACCAGGTCCGAGCCGAGGTCGGAGATCGAGTACGGCGCCGGCGGGACCTCCGAGGCGCCGTGGCCGCGGATGTCGTAGCGGAGCGTGCGAAAGCGCTCGCGCAGCCGGTCGGACTGGGGCTGCCACATCGTCAGATCGGTGCCGAGCGACCCGCTGAACGCGATCACCGGCGCGTCCTCGGGACCCTCGAGCGAGTACCGGAGGTCAACGGGCACGATGCGCCGCCAAGGCTCGGTCGATCAGCTCGTTCGTGACGCCAAGATACGACGACGGGTCGAGCGCGGCGTCGAGCCGTTCGGCACCGAGCGCGTCGGCCACCTGAGGCAGCTCGAGCAGCACGTCGCGGAACGCAACCCCGGACTGCACCGATCGTCGCGCGGCCCGCTCGACCAGGTCCTGCGCGTCCGCGCGCCCGAGCGCCGGCGCCAAGGCCGCGGCCACGCTCTCGCTCATCACGAGCCCGCCGGTCAACTCCATATCGTCGCGCATCTTCTCAGGGTCGACCTCGAGGCCGCCCAATAACTCGGACAGGATCGCGGCTGAGGAGCCTGCGAGCCGCAGCAGCTGCGGCAAGGTCTCCCACTCGGCCGGCCACGTCCCGGCGGCGCGCTCGTGCTCCTGGGCCATCGCCGCGAGCATCGTCCCCACCAGTCCCGGGCCGCGCTCCGCGCAGGCGATCAGCCCGACTGCGCCGACCGGGTTTCGCTTGTGCGGCATCGTCGAGGAGCCGCCGCGGCCCTCGGGACCGCCCTCGGTCACCTCGGCGACCTCGGTCTGCGCGAGCAGCGCCACGTCACGGCCGATCTTGCCCGTCACCCCGAGCGCCGCTCCGAGGGCGCAGGCGATCCGCGCCGGCCGCAGCCGGATCGTGTGCCACGGCACCTGGGCCGCCGGTAACCCCAGCTGGTCCCCGAGCCCAACCGACACGTCGAGACCACGGTCGCCGAGGCTCGCCAAAGTGCCCACCGCCCCCCCGAACTGCAAGGCGAGGTCGTGATCCCGCGCCGCGCGCAGCCCATCGACCGCTCCATCGAGGCCGGCCAACCACCCCGCCGCCTTCAGCCCGAACGTCAGCGGCAACGCCTGCTGGAGGAGCGTGCGCCCGGGTTCGATCGCCCCGCGATAGCGCGAAACAAGCGACGCGCAGGCGTCGGCCGCCGCCGACAGGTCCCCGAGCACGATGTCGAGCGCCCGCCGGGCCACGAGCATCATCGCCGTGTCGACGACGTCCTGGCTCGTCGCCCCCTTGTGCAGGTGCGCGGCCGTGCTCGCCGACAGCTGCCCGCGGAGCGCGCGCAGCAGCCCGGGGACGGGCGTGCCCTGCTCGCCGGTGGCGCGCCCGAGCTCGGCCACATCGAGATCGAGTGCTCCCTCGTGCACAGCCGCCGAGAGCTCGTCCGCCGCCTCGACGGGAGCAAGCTCCAGCAGTGCGAGCGCCCGCAACAGCCCGACCTCGAACTCGACCATCGCGTCGACCAGCGCGCGATCGCTGACGGCCGCGGCGACGTCGCCGTGCGCGAACAATCCGGCGAACAGGCTCGCGTCGCTCACGCCCTAGGCGCGCTGGTCGCCTGGAGCGAATGCGCGAACGACGCCATCGCCGTCCGCACGACCTCGACCGTCTCCGGCGGAAGGTCGCCGAGCATGTCCGCCTCGATCCGGTCGACCGAGCGGTCGCAGCGGTCGAGGACCTCGAGTCCCTTGGTCGTGACCGACGCCCGCAGCACCCGCCGGTGCTTGGGATCGGGCCGGCGCCGGACGAGCCGCCGCCGTTCGAGGCCGGAGATCACCAGGTTCATCGCCTGCGGGGTGACGAGCGCCCAGCGCGCCAGCTGCGCGCACGACAGGCCGTCACGCTCGCGCAGCAGGCTGAGCGTCACGTACTCGGGCGTCGAGACGCCGTGCACCCGGAGGTCCTCGTCGAGGCGGGTGCGCAGCCGTCGCTCCACGCGGTACACGAGATAGCCGACGCGAGGAACCGCCGGTTTCGCATGGGAATGGTCGGCGGCGCCTGACGGCGGCGCCTTGTCCGCCGAGCCGAGCTTGGGCATGGCCGCACCGGTCACGGCCGCAACATTAGTGCCTCCCCCCGGCGAGGGGTGCACGTGCGCGACCGAAGGGATTGACAAGCAGCTTGCGATAGGAATATGTTTCGCCGCGGCAGCGCTGGTGACGGCGCTGGTGACGGCGCCGGCATGGTTCCCCGCCGCATCGGGCGCGCAGACGACGACGGCTCACTACACGGGGACGACCGCCGACGGCAGCCAGTGGATCGCGGACATGACCCGGGCGGCTCGCTGTGGGCGCTGAACACGGCCGTCGGTGACCAGTGGGGCGCGCTGGCGACGGTCGAGCAAACGGTGCTCCCGCACGCGCCGTCGCACGTCATTGCGGTCGGCCAGTCGATGGGAGGCTTGATCAGCGCGCTCGAGGACCAGGACTCGAACGGCCGGCTCGACGGCGCACTGACGACCTGCGGGATCGTCGCCGGCGGGCTCAACCTCAACAACTACCAGCTCGACGGCGAGTACGCGATGACGAAGCTGCTCGGTCAGGACGTCCAACTCGTCAACTTCGCGAGCGCCGCAGCGTCCCAGCAGTCGGCGACGGAGCTTCAGAGCCTCGGCCTCGCGGCGCAGACCACATCGCCACAGACGCGGGCGCGGCTCGTGCTGGCGATGGCGTTCCTCAACACCACCACGTGGTCACCGATCGCGCCGGCGCCGGCCGCGCCGAACGACTACGCCGGCCAGGAGGCCGCGCAGTACGAGACGGACTTCGGCTTCGCCGGGTTCCCGATCATCCCGTTCATCGTCACCGGCCGGTACGCGATCGAGCAGGCGGTCGGCGGCAACGCCGGCTGGACGTTGGGCGTGAACTTCGCCCGCGAGCTCGCGACCTCCCCGTTCCGGACCGAGGTCGAGGCGCTGTACCGACAGGCCGGGCTGAGCCTGCGTGCCGACCTCGACGAGTTGACGCGGGACGCGAACATCACCGCCTCCCCGTCGGCCGTGCGGAACATGATCCGCACATCGGTTCCGACGGGTCGCCTGCAGGTGCCCGAGCTCGACCTGCACACGATCGGCGACAACCTCGTGCCGGTCACGATGGAGAACTGGTACCGCCGGCTCGTGGACCGGGCCGGCTCCGCCAATCTGCTCCAGCAGGCGTACGTGGCCCGGCCGATCCACTGCAACTTCCGGCCGTCCGAGCTCATCGCCGGCGTGCTCGCGGTCCAGCACCGGATCGAGACTCGCCACTGGGGGTCGACGGCCTCGCCGCAGGCGCTCGAGGCGAGCGCCACCAGCCTGACCGCGGCCAACCCGAGTCTGGGCGCCCCGGCGTTCGTCCCGTATGAGCCCGCGCCGCTGCTCGGAGAGAACGGCCCGTTCGACCCGTTCCCCGGCGCGTCGTTCCCGTCCCCGCCCCGACACCGCTGGTAGGTACCTCGCCTACATCGGCGGCTCCCGGGCCACAATACCCGGGATGCCGCCGATCTCCGCCGGATCAGACCGCTCACTTCGGCTGTGGGCCTGCCTGGGCCTGGGCGGCTCGGTGCTGGTCGCGCTCGCCGGCCCTCATCTAGCCGGCGGCCCCGTCCGGTGGTGGTTCGATCCGTCGCTGGGCGCCGCCGCGCTCTACGCGGGCATCGTGGCCCTGTGTGCCGCGTGGCTCGCGCTCGGAAGGGTCGCGGTCACGACGGGGCAGATGCGGATCGTGGGGGCGGCGTGGTGCCTGCCGCTGCTCATCACCGCGCCGCTGTTCAGCCAGGACGCCTACAGCTACCTCGCGCAGGGGACGCTCGTCCACCTCGGTATCGACCCCTACACGCACGCCCCGGCGGCGCTCGCGCGGACCGGCCAGGCGCACGTGCTGGGCGCGGTCGATCCGTTCTGGCGCCACACGACGGCTCCGTACGGACCGCTGTTCCTGTGGATCGTCAGCGGGATCGTCGCGCTCACCGGCGCACACCTGATCGGCGGCGTCCTGCTGATGCGCGTCCTCGACGCGGCCGGCCTGGTCCTGCTGGCGGTGTTCGCGACGCGAATCGCCCGGGCGCTCGGCGCGGACCCGGCGCGGGCGACCTGGTGGGTGTTCAGCCCGCTCGTGCTGCTCGAGTTGGTGGCGGCGGTGCACAACGATCTGTTGATGATTGGTCTGATGGTCGCGGGCGTCACATTCGCCATCGAGCGCCGCGTGCTCGTCGGCATCGCGTTATGCGCGCTGGCGGCGACGATCAAGCTGCCGGCCGCGGCGGCGATTCCGTTCATCCTCGTGGCCTACGGCGACCGGGGGACGTGGTCCAGGGGCGTGCTCGTGGCCGGCGTCGTGGTGCTCGCGGTCAGCGCGGTCACCGGCCTCGGGCTCGGCTGGATCTCGACGACGGTCTTCTCGACGCCGGACAAGGCGCGCCTCGCAATCACACCGGCGACTGCGCTCGGGTGGACGGTCGCGCAGGTCGTCCCCGTCGCGGCGCGGGGCCTCGAGTCGGCGCTCGGCGTCGCCGCGTTCGGCCTCAGCCTCGTGCTCGGCGCGGCGCTGCTGTGGCGCACGCGCCGCGACAACATGGTCTGCAACCTCGGGATCGCGCTGATCGCAGTGGCCGTGTGCGGGCCGGCGGCGTGGCCGTGGTATCTGACCTGGGGGCTCGTCATGCTCGCCGCGTGCCCGGGGATCCAGGACTCGCGCGCGCTCGCGGTGGCGGTGGTCGCGTCCGTGTTCGTGGTCAAGGCCGACGGCATCCTGGCGTTCCCGCTGCACACCGCTCCGGTGTTCGTAGTCCTGTACGTCGCGGCCGCGGCGACGGTCGTGCTCGTCGTGTGGCGCCGGCGGCCCGCGGTCCGAACGGCTCGCCTGCGTCCGCTCGCCGGGTCCTGATGGCGACGCAGACCGAGCTCCCGCGGGTTCGGACGGCCGCGACGGCGGTCCCGGTCTCCGGACGCGACCGCGTCCGGGACGTTGCCGTGGTGGCGCTGCCCGCGGCAGTCGCGCTCGCCCTGTGCCTGATCGAGCTGACGACTCGCAGCCTGTGGCTCGACGAGGCCGCGACGGCCGCGATCGCGGGCCAGCACGGCTCGGCGTTCTGGCACGCGGCGGCACACGACGGCGGGAACATGCTCGGCTACTACGCGCTCCTGCACGTGCTGATCGGCTGGTTCGGCGACGGCGCGTTCCTGATCCGGCTGCCGTCGGCGATCGCTGCCGCAGGGACAGCCGGCGCCGTGAGCCTGCTCGGCCTACGCCTGTTCGACCGCCGGGTGGCGCTCGCCGCCGGCCTGCTGACCGCGGTCAGCCTGCCGCTCGCGTTCTGGGGTCAGGACGCCCGCGGGTACGCCGCGATGGTCGCGCTGGTGGCGGGCTCGTTCGCGGCGTTCGCCGCGATCGCGGACGGGCCGCGCCGGCGAGGCCCGTGGATCGCCTACGTCGTCCTCACCACGCTGTCGGTGTACGCGAGCTATGTCGCGATCTTCGCACTGCCCGCCCAGCTGCTCGCGCTCGCGGTCTGGCGTCGGGACGCGTGGCCGCGGGCGCTGGCCGCTGGCGCGGTCTGCGCGGTCTGCTGGATCCCGCTCGCCGTGCTCGCGCTGAGCCGCGGCTCGAGCCAGCTGTTCTGGATAGGCCGGCCGAACTTCAAGCTCGAGCGCCAGGTCATCCAGGCACTCACGTCGGCCGGCTTCGAGCCGAACTTCCGACCGTCAGCGGTCGCCACGCCGCTGGCGATCCTGACGTTGGCGCTGCTGCTGTTCGCCGCCGTCAGGATCGTCCGGCGACCCCGATGGGGACCGCTGCTGGCGCTGTCGTGGCTGGTCGTTCCGGTCGGCCTGATGTTGATCTGGTCGCTCATCGGGCAGCCGATCTTCACGCCGCGCAACCTGCTGGTGGCGCTGCCCGCGGTGGCGCTGCTGCTCGGATGGGTGATCATGACCAGCCGGCTGCCGCCGGCGCCGGCGTGGCTCGCGGTCGCGGTCCTGATCGCGCTCCGGGCGGTCGCGCTCGCGCCGAGCTACGGGACCTCACCCGAGAACTGGCGCGCCGCCACCGCGTACGTGCTCGCCGCCTCCCGGCCCGGCGACTGCATCGCGTTCTACCCGCTCGACGCGTCGATGCCGTTCGACTACTACGCCCACCGGCCCGTGCGGCCCCACGTCGAGCAATACGAGACGCCGGCGGTTCCGACCGGCTGTCCCCGCGTGTGGCTGGTGGCGAGCCACCAGGGGCTGCCCACCGGCACCGCCGCATCCCGCGCCCACTACAAGCGGTACTTGGCCCTGCGGGCGGCGCTCGCGCGGCGGTATCCGCACCACAGCACGCGGGCGTTCGGCTACGCCAGCGTGATCTGGGTCGAGCTGCTCGCGCGTTGACCGCCGCCGGCGGATGAGGGCGAGCGCCTGAGGGTGGGTTCGGCGGTCCCTGGGGCGCCCCGCGGTCCGCCACGACATGCACGGCACGCCAGCGGAGCGCCTCCGGCCCGACTGTGGCCTACTACGCATGCCCCACACGCCTCACACGCCACGGTGCCGGACTAGCGGCTGAATTGGCGTGATATGCAGGGTTGCCCGCCGGGGCCGGTCCGCGAGCGATCAGGGGCGGAGCGTCGTCCCGACGAAGGTGAGCGCGCTCAGCCCCGCGAGCATCGCGCCGTTGGCGCACAGCAAGGCGGTCCACCATCTCCCGTGGACATACCGGGCGAGCACGATCACGGCCGGGAACGCGGTGATCAGCAAACGCGGGTTCGGCGGCGTGTACTCGGAGGTCATCGCCAGCCAGCTGATTCCGAGCGTCCACACGATCGCCTCGACCGACATCTCGCGCCGGTCGCGCACGACCAGCACGAGCAGGACGATCAGCACGACCGCACCGACCAGACCGACGACCAGATTGAGGTCGATCGTCGGATGGTTGAAGTGGCTGAACGAGATCTGGTCGGCGGTCACCTGCGCGAG